>Ga0187809_10000406_pt1 | contig 23645 bp, 20 predicted proteins | sample NC_wetland_sal_i_8_FD_132415 | JGI IMG/M metagenome (GOLD analysis project Ga0187809, IMG submission 132415) | Wetland sediment microbial communities from Neuse River Estuary, North Carolina, USA - ASW_4 | ecosystem: Environmental > Aquatic > Freshwater > Wetlands > Sediment | place: USA: North...
GGCAAGCGGGGACATCGTTCCCGCCGACGGCGAGGTGATCGAGGGCGTCGCGTCCGTGGACGAATCCGCCATCACGGGTGAATCGGCGCCCGTTATCCGCGAGGCCGGCGGCGACCGTTCCGCCGTCACCGGCGGCACCCGGGTGCTGTCTGACTGGATTAAGGTGCGCATCACCGCCGCGCAGGGTTCGACGTTCCTGGACCGCATGATCGCGCTTGTGGAAGGTGCGGAGCGGCAGAAGACGCCGAACGAGATCGCGCTGAACATCCTGCTGGCCGGCCTGACCATCATCTTCGTCATCGCCGTTGGCACCATTCCCAGCTTCGCCGCCTATGCCGGCGGCAGCATCTCCGTGGTGATCCTGGTGGCGCTGTTCATCGCGCTGATCCCCACCACGATTGGCGCGCTGCTCTCCGCCATCGGCATCGCCGGCATGGACCGGCTGGTGCGCTTCAACGTGCTGGCGATGTCCGGCCGTGCGGTGGAAGCGGCGGGCGATGTCGATACGCTGCTGCTGGACAAGACCGGCACCATCACCCTGGGCAACCGCCAGGCCACGGAGTTCTACCCGCTGCCGGGCGTGTCGCCGGCGGAACTGGCCGATGCCGCACAGCTTGCCTCGCTGCCGGACGAGACGCCGGAAGGCCGCTCCATCGTCGTTCTGGCGAAAGAGAAATACGCCATCCGCGGCCGCGACATGGCGCCGATGGGGGCGCACTTCATCCCGTTTTCGGCGCAGACGCGGCTGTCCGGCATCGACTTCGACGGCTCGTCGATCCGCAAGGGCGCGGTCGATGCGGTGCTGACCTGGGTGCGGGAGCGCCACGACGCGCAGCGCCGCAACGGCGGCGGCGTGGCCACCATGCCAGGCGTGTCCGACGCCGCGGTACGCGATCTGGGCGCGCGCGCCGAGGAAATCGCCAAGGCCGGCGGCACGCCGCTGGCCGTCGCCAGGGACGGCAAGCTGCTCGGCGTCATCTACCTGAAGGACATCGTCAAGGGCGGCATCCGCGAACGTTTCAACGAACTGCGCCGCATGGGCATCCGCACCGTGATGATCACCGGCGACAACCCGCTGACCGCCGCCGCGATCGCCGCGGAGGCCGGGGTGGACGACTTCCTGGCGCAGGCCACGCCGGAGACCAAGCTGAAGCTGATCCGCGACGAGCAGGCGCAGGGCAAGCTGGTGGCGATGTGCGGTGACGGCACCAACGATGCGCCGGCCCTGGCGCAGGCGGATGTCGGCGTGGCGATGAACACCGGCACCATGGCCGCGCGCGAGGCCGGCAACATGGTCGATCTGGACAGCGATCCAACCAAGCTGATCGAGATCGTCGAGATCGGCAAGCAGTTGCTGATGACGCGCGGCGCGCTGACCACGTTCAGCATCGCCAACGACGTGGCGAAGTATTTCGCCATGATCCCGGCAATGTTCATCGCTTTCTACCCGCAGCTCCAGGCGCTCAACGTTATGGATCTGCACAGCCCGCAAAGCGCCATCCTGTCGGCGATCATCTTCAACGCGCTGATCATCGTCGCGCTGATCCCGCTGGCGTTGCGCGGCGTGGCGTACAAGCCGATCGGCGCGGCGGCGATCCTGCGCCGGAACCTGTTGATCTATGGCCTCGGCGGCATCGTCGCACCGTTCATCGGCATCAAGCTGATCGACATGCTCGTGACCACCATCGGCCTTGCGTGAGGACGTTTCAAATGCAGCATATCCGCCCCGCCATCATGATGATTGTCGTCATGACCATCATGACCGGCCTTGCCTATCCGCTGGCGATGACCGGGATCGCCCAGATGATCTTTCCCTACCAGGCGAACGGCAGCCTGATCACCCAGAACGGCAAGGTGGTCGGCTCCGCGCTGATCGGACAGAACTTCGCGTCGGCAAAATACTTCCACGGCCGCCCGTCGGCGACGACCGAGCCGGACCCGAAGGACCCAAGCAAGACCATCGCGGTGCCGTACGCGGCGGACAATTCCAGCGGCTCCAATCTCGGCCCGACCTCGAAGCAGCTGATCGACCGGGTGAAGGCCGATGCCGCCACGCTGGAGAACGAGAATCCGGGTACGCCGATCCCGTCCGATCTGGTGACCACCTCGGCGAGCGGGCTGGACCCCGACATCACGCCGGCCGGCGCGCTGTTCCAGGTGCCGATGGTGGCCAAGGCGCGCGGCCTGCCGGAGGCGCAGGTGCGTGAACTGGTGGAGCAGCACATCACCGGCCGGCTGCTCGGCATCATCGGCGAACCGCACGTCAACGTGCTGAAGCTGAACCTGGCGCTCGACAAGCTGAAGAGCTGAGCCCAATTCCTGGGGCATGGCCGGGTCCGGTCATGCCCCGGCGGGCGATCGGGGCGGAACGCGTAAGGGACGAAACAGGGAAGGATGGCCGGGTGGCAGCCCGGCCACGGTGCGTTATGGATGGAGCGACGTGGCACCCGACCGGAACCTGAGTGAAGGAAGGCCATCACCGGATGCGCTGTTGGACGCCGCGCAGCGGGAGTCGCGCGGCCGGCTGAAGATCTTTCTTGGCGCCGCCCCAGGCGTTGGCAAGACCTTTGAAATGCTCACTGCCGCGCGCGCGCGCCTGCAGGAAGGGCTGGACGTGCTCGTCGGCATCGTCGAGACGCACGGGCGCAGGGAGACCGAGGCGCTGCTCGACGGACTGGAAGTCCTGCCGCGCCGCAAGATCGATTACCGTGGACGCGCGCTGGAGGAAATGGACCTCGACGCGGTGTTGGCGCGCCGCCCCCAGCTTGTCCTGGTGGATGAACTGGCACACAGCAATGCGTCGGGCAGCCGGCATCCGAAGCGTTACATGGATGTCCAGGAACTCATCGCGGCCGGCATCGATGTCTATACCACCCTCAATGTGCAGCACATCGAAAGCCTGAACGACGTCGTGGCGAGGATCACCCGGATCCGGGTGCGGGAGACCGTGCCGGATTCCGTCGTCAACACCGCCGACGACATCGAGCTGATCGACCTCACGCCCGACGACCTGATCCAGCGCCTGAAGGAGGGCAAGGTTTACGTCCCGCACCAGGCCGAGCGGGCGGTGCGGCATTACTTCTCGGCCGGCAACCTGACCGCGTTGCGTGAACTGGCGCTGCGGCGCACGGCACAGCGCGTCGATGATCAGATGGTCCGGTACATGCAGGCCCATGCGATCATCGGTCCGTGGGCCGCCGGCGAACGGGTTCTGGCCTGCGTCGGCGGCGACCCGAACAGCGCCGATGTGGTGCGGCACGCCAAGCGCATGGCCGACAGCCTGAAGGCGCCGTGGACCGCGATCCATGTCGAGACCACGCGCAAGCTGCGCATGAGCGACGCGGAGACCGACCGCATTGCCCAGGCGCTGCGTCTGGCCCAGCAACTGGGTGCGGAGACGATCACCCTGCCCGGGCAGGACGTCGCGGACACGATCGCCGATTACGCGAAGACCAACAACTTCGCGCATATCGTGCTGGTGCAGCCGCAGCGTTCCGGGTGGCTGCGGCCGTTCCATGCGCCGCTCGCGCAGGCCGTGATCCGCAAGGCGGGAGGCGCGAGCGTGCACGTGCTCGGACGCTCCGCGCAGCCCTCGGCCAACGGGAAGACGGCGCGCAGGGCGTCGCCGGAAACGCCTGGCCTCGACCCCCGGCCTTACCTCGGCAGCCTCGTCCTGGTCGTGGTCGCGCTTGGCGCGGCGCTGCTGCTGCGTCAGGCCCTGAGCGTCACCAGTGTCGCCCTGACCTTCCTGACCTTCGTCCTGGCCGCAGCAGTGGCCTTCGGGCTTTGGCCCGCGCTGTTTGCCAGCCTGCTCAGCATGCTGGCCTACAACTTCTTTTTCCTGCCGCCGCTTTACACCTTCACCATCGAGGATCCGGAGAACATCGTTGCGCTGTTCTTCTTCGCTATCGCCGCGGTGGTGGCGAGCAACCTCACGGCGAGGGTCCGCGCTCAGGCGATCGTGGCGCGGCAGCGCGCCCGGGTGACCGAGGAGCTGTACCAGTTCAGCAGCAAACTGGCCGGCGCGGCCGATATCGACGACCTGCTATGGGCGACCGTGCACCAGATCGCGCTCATGCTGCGGGTGCACGTCGTGATCCTGCTGCCCGAATCCGGCAGCGTGACGGTGCGTGCGGGTTTCCCGCCCGAGGATCGCCTGGACGAGGCGGACATCGCCGCCGCCAAGTGGTGTTGGGAGAAGAACCACGCCGCCGGCCGCGGTTCCGACACCCTGCCGGGCGCGAAGCGGCTGTTCGTGCCGATGCAGATCGGTCGCGGCGCTGTCGGCGTGATCGGCATCGACCGCGACGAACCCGGGCCGATCCTGGCGCCCGACCAATTCCGCCTGCTGACCGCCCTGGCCGATCAGGCGGCACTTGCGATCGAGCGCGTCAACCTGGTGCGCGACATAGACCAGGCACGGCTGGTCGCTGAAACGGACCGTCTGCGTGCCGCGCTGCTGACCTCCATCTCGCACGACCTGCGGACACCGCTTGCCTCCATCCTCGGTTCGGCCACCAGCCTGGCGCTGGAGGGTGAAACCTATGACCGGGCCACCCGAAGCGAGCTGATCGGCACGATCCAGGAGGAGGCCGAACGGCTCAACCGTTTCATCCGCAACCTGCTGGACATGACGCGGATTGAAGCCGGCCCGCTGGAACTGCGAACCACGCCGGTGGAACTGTCGGACATCGTCGGCAGCGCCCTGCGGCGAGCGGAAAAGATCCTCGGGGCACACCTTGTGGCGGTCGATCTGGCACCAGACCTGCCGCTGGTCGCCGTGGATGAAGTGCTGTTCGAACAGGTGCTGTTCAACCTGCTCGACAACGCCGCCAAGTATGCTCCCGCCGGCTCGCGCATCACCGTCACGGCGGAACGGCAGGACCAGCAGGTTCGGCTCCAGGTGCTCGATGAAGGGCCGGGAATTCCGGCGGCCGATCTGGAGCACGTGTTCGACAAGTTCTACCGGGTCCGGGGCACCGACCGGCGGCGCGCCGGAACAGGTCTCGGGCTGGCGGTGTGCCGGGGCTTTGTCGAAGCCATGCACGGCACGATCGCCGTGGCAAATCGCCCCAACCGCAGCGGCGCCGTCTTCGTCATAACCCTGCCGTTGGCCTCGCATCAGGAAGCCCTGACCGGGGCGGCTGCATGACGACGGGAACGGCGCCGGTGCGGATCCTGGTGGTGGACGATGAGCCGGCGATCCTGCGGTTCCTGCGGGCGGGCCTGGGCAGCCAGGGCTACAGCGTCATCGAGGCCTCCACCGGCCAGGCGGCACTGGACGCAGTGCGCCAGAGTCGCGCCGACCTGGTCGTGCTCGACCTCGGCCTGCCGGACATCGACGGGCTGGAGGTCATCCGGCGTATTCGCGGCGACGGCTTCGTGCTGCCCATCCTCGTCCTGTCGAGCCGCGACCAGGAGGCAGCGAAGGTGCAGGCGCTGGACCTGGGGGCGGACGATTACGTGACCAAGCCCTTCGGCGTGCCGGAGCTGCTGGCACGCATCCGGGCGGCCCAGCGGCACAGGCTGCAGGAACAAGGGGAGAAGCCCGTCTTCAAGACCGGCGATCTCGTGGTGGATCTGGTGCGACGCATCGTCACCGTCCGCGGACAGGAGGTGAAGTTCGCGCCGCGGGAATATGAGCTGCTGCGGCTGCTGGTGGCGCATGCCGGCAAGGTATTGACGCACAACGTGCTCCTGCGGGAAGTCTGGGGCCCGAATGCCGACGTGCAGTACCTCCGCATCTACATCCGCGCCTTGCGCCGGAAAATCGAGCAGGACATGAACAAGCCGGAATACATTCTGACCGAGACCGGCGTTGGCTACCGCCTCAGGGCGCCCGATTGATGACGCTTGAGCGGCTCATCGACCGGGGACATGTCGTGGCCGGTCTGCGTGTCCCGGATAAGGCGCACCTTCTGGAGCAGCTTGCCCGCCGCGCCGCAGCCGAGCTGTCGCTGAACGAGCAGGCGGTCTTTCAGGAGTTGCGGAAGCGTGAGGCGCTGGGTTCGACCGGCCTGGGCAAGGGCTTTGCTCTCCCGCACGCCCGGATCGAATCGCTGCCGGGAATGTTCACACTGTTCGTGCGGCTTGCCCGCCCAATCGACTTCCAGGCGATTGATGGCCGACCGGTGGACCTGATCATCCTGTTGCTGACGCCCCAGGGGGCCGACAACCAACATCTGACCACGCTGGCAGCCCTGTCCCGGCCGCTGCGGGATGAGGCGCTCCTTAACCGGTTGCGCCAAGCGGCTGACGCAGATTCGCTCTACGCGCTCCTTGGGGCGGTCTGAACGATGGATTGACAGGGACGTCCAGGGTCTGGGCGGGGATCACTACCGTTCAGGCGACGACACGGGCCATGCGACCCCGAGCGGAGAGCATGCGGCGGAGTGTCACTGTGAACCCCGCACGGACGTGTTCAACGCCGCAACGCATCCTCCCAGTGCCCACCTTCATCGCACCCGGCACGCCAATTATCCATTTTCCCACAGTTCTCTGATTTTTCAACGCTCTGACCTCCGAGCTTGACAGTGTTGGGGCTGCATGACCACGTATTTTTCTACGTAGACCTCTGCACATTGAAAACCTGGATGCCACGGACAGCCCGCTGCCCTCACATGGAAAACAGGGCCAGGTTTGGTTCGCTCGGCTCGATCTGCCACGCGACCTTCGGCACCACTTCGCTGATGTCGAGCATCCCCAAGGCCGTCGCATTCTCTCCAAGAGCGCCGGGCAGCAGGACGCGGCAAAGGCCCACGAGATTGCCAAGCCGATCTAATCGGCCTGGAAAGCCCGATTCGCCGAACTGAGAACCAGCGGCCAGCCGGCGACTCAGGCCAGCGCCGAACGGCAGTACCTGGTGCTTCGATCCCCGTCGAATCGCGCATTGGCTCCGCCGCCAAGTCGCGGCCAGCTACAGCGTAAACTCCGCCGGGCCACCATAATGCCCGGGCATTGGTCCGCCGCCAATCACGCTCTCTGCCAGTCGGGTAGGGTGGACCGAACCCCATCCGTGAGACACGGTAATTACGCACACCTCGGTTCTTCCTCCGTTACCGCGCTCACCGCAAGCGGCGAACGCGGCCCATCGACGTGATCCCGGAATCCGCCCCGCGGGCAAAGAACAAAGCGAGCCGTCGACGGCATATCAGCCTCGCTTTTGACCCGGGGCCGAGGTCAAGCCCCGAAGCCGCGCAGCGGGGCGTCGAAGACGCCGGGCTTCAGTTCGGCCCCGGGTCAAAAGACAATGGACCCAGCCGTCCCTGTGCCGCCTCGCCCACGGAGGGTGCTTTATTAGGCGTCCATTCCAACGCGATCGGATCGCCGAGGAGACATGAGCGACGCCCTGAGAGGGACAGAAGCTTGTACCCCCTCCCTGCGCCGTTATACCGCCGCGGTGTTGTGCGATCGGGAGCGGGGTGATGTTCTCGTTCGAGACTCTCTGGTACGCGCACTGAATCCATTACATTACCGTCAGCCCGGAGATGACCTCCGGGTCTGGCTGTTCTCTATCGCCCATCAACTGCTCGCTTCTCGCTGGCACAAGGCCACTGGGTCGCAGACTCCAGGACCAATGGAACTCGTTCGGCCAGAACAGGCGGGCTACGATTCCGAGCGAGAGACGCCTAGCGAAGACCTGATGCGCGTTTTGAGCGGACTGTCCGCAGAGGTACGCAGCACGCTCCTTCTGGTTGTTCTTGAGGATTTCTCATATGCGGACGTCTCGCGGATTACAGGCATCCCGATTCGTACCGTCATCTCGCTTCTGTCTAGTGCGCGCGACAGGCTCCGGCGTGGTGTTGACGAGACAGCGGTCACCCCATTGAGGAGGGTCAAGTGAACCGGCCTGATCAGCCCGTCAGCGAAGAAGAGTTGCATGCCTATGTTGATGGCCAACTTTCCTCCGGGCGAATTGAAGCTGTCCAGCGGTACCTGGCGCAGAATCCGATTCAGGGCAATCGGGTTGCTGCCTGGTCTGCTCAGCGTGCTTCTCTGCGCGCTGCGCTGGCCCCTGTCGCTCACGAACCCCTGCCACCCGTTCTGAATTTATCGCATCTTATCGGGGAACGCCTCGAACGCCGCCCCGCGTGGCACCGATTGGCAGCCGCCGTCGTCTTGGCGTTAGCGGCCGGGGAGGCCATTGGCTGGTTCACCCATATACCAACTCCGGAATCACGCATCTCCCTCGCTATGACGCTGCTCGAGCAACAGGCGGTGGCCACATATGCGGTGTATGCGCCGGACAAACGGCATCCGGTTGAGGTCCCTGCTGAACAGCGCGCTCATCTCTCTCAATGGCTTTCGAACCGGCTGCAACGGCCGGTTGCCGCTCCTGACCTTGAACCGTTGGGCCTTCGCCTGATAGGGGGCCGCCTGCTTGCAACCGAGCACGGCGGCGCGGCTGCGCTATTTCTCTATGAGAACTTCGAAGGAAACCGAATCGGCGTGATTTTTCGGCCGATGTCGCCCGGGCTTCACGCGGGGCGCACGGATTTAAGTCTTGGCAACCTAAATGGGCGTGCCTGGATTCACGGCGGCCTGGGCTATGCCGTCGTCGCTCCTCTACCGGACGCGGTATTGAACAGGGTCGCCAACCAGATTGGGAGCGAAAGCACGCCGGGCTAACGGTGGATTCTTTCCCGTGCTGGTGGACCAAGGTATTGGAATGTCTGCTTTCGAGGGTAGCACGTCGGACGGCTCTATGGCAGAGATGGACGTATAGCCGCCGAGGTTGGGTCGCTATGAACGGTCACCTTTCGCCGGTATGCCGTCGAGCTTGATTTCGAGGACGAGCCCGTCACGGTCGCGCAGGCGGGCATAGCCGACGCGGAGCAAGTGCGGTTCAAGATCACATCCTCCCGGAGGAGGCCGACGCATTCTACGACGGCTTAATGGACCGAATCCGCGCTCGACTAGCTTCTGAACAGGACAGGTATGTGAATCGACATAACGCCGGACCCACCATCGGCCTCCGAAAGTAACCCACCCCGTGTGCCGTCGTGGGGAATGCTCTCGGCGTCGGCAAAGCGCCCTCGGACGGCGCGGCCGGGCCGCCTCCCCAGGACACGGAGGCATCGAACGGACGCGCCGTCCCTAACCGAGCAGACGTCGAGGCAGCCTAAAAGCAACAAGTGATCGCACGGGTCGGCAAACGCCAACACCGTCCTCTGACCATTTGCCCGCGTAGAAAGGGTGGCCACGCCACCCGATCGTCAGGTGCCAAGCAGCAGGTGGTCGATGGCTTTCATGACGCGGTCCTCCGCATCGACGGCGATGGATCCGACGCGTTCGGACAGTGTGTCGGCTTCGAAGGCGCCCATCTCGTCCGTCTTCAGCGCGAAGCGGTGTCCGCCGATCTCGAAGACCGGGTTCAGCAGTTCGTTGACATGCCCGCGCAGCGCGTCCAGGGGGATGAGCGGGACGCAGATGCGGGTTCGGAGCGCGACGGAGTGGAGGTCGCTCTGTACCTCGGCCAGCAGCGCCCCGCGCGTGCGGGAACCCCGTGGCCGCCAAACATCCATGCGCGCCATTAGACGGAGCTGACCCTGATGTCCTCGAAGGGCCGCCCCTTCTCGCGCACGTAGTTGTCCCATGCCTGGACCGCCTCGCGGTGCTGCTCGGCGTACTGGCGGGCGCGGGCCTCGGAAACCGCGCGTTCGACCCCCGCGGCGGCCGCGCTGGAGACGTCCACGCCGAGCTCCGCAGCCCGCTGCAGCAGCGTCTCGGGCAAGCTGACCTTGGTCTCCGTCAGCGGCCCAGCGGCCCCCGGTTTCCTTGCCACGTTCATCGGCGCCCTCCGCCCTCCGCCCTCCGTTTGGCGGGCGCATCCTGCACGGAAGCGGCGACGGGGGCAACGCGGACCGATTGCAGACTTCGGCGCCCCGCATCTTGTGGTGTCCGACGAGGTGCCGTCACGGACGGTCGGCGCTATGTGACGCCGGAGGCTGGACGAAGTAAGCTGGTGGCATGCGCAGGGAGGGGCAATTGCCGACAAATCCTCATCCAGGCTTCGTGTTCCTGGACTGCGAGGCCACGGGCTTGGACCCGCCCAGTCACCCGATAGAGGTTGGCTTGGCTTGGTGCGACGGCATCTCCGAAGCGCATTTGGTGCGCCCAGCCTCTGTCTGGGAGCGTTGGAAATGGGATCCGGAGGCCAGCGCGGCGCACCACATCCGTCGTGAGGACACCCTCTCCGACGGCAGGCCGGTCGAGTGGATGGCGGACTGGCTGAACACGGCATGCGCTGGGCATGTGGTCTGCTCGGACAACCCCTTGGGGGACGGCTACTGGCTGCGCGAACTGTACCGAGCCGCAGAGCGCGTGCCGCGCTTCCGTCTGGTCAGCGCCGTGGCCTTGGTCGAGGCGGCACTGCTCGACGGTCCCGTGGGGGCCGCGGGGCTGAGGGACCTCAAGCTCCGCGTGGCTCGGCACTGTCCCGTAACGCATCGCGCCGCCGACGATGCGCTGTTTTGGGCGGTGGTGTTCCGCGAGGCGATGGCGCTCAGGCGCACGGTCGCCACCGGCTAGGTGAGCTTTGGAGTGATGCTCGTCGGAACGGTGGCGGTCCCGCCTCGTCGAGATGAAGGCTGTCGGGCTTCCCACTGGCGGCGGCGGGCGCACGACCGACGCGCGATCCCTTCGGCACAACTCCCGTGAACCAGACCCCGTCCGATGCGGAGGGCATTGCCGCAGGCGCCGCCGATCTGCGCGGCAGAGAGCAGGGACGGACCAACAGGCCAGCGTGAACATCAGCCATGCGCCGCCCTCCGCACGCCGCGTACGATGAGGCCGCCCCTGCCGGTGAGCAGGAACGGCCTACGCGAGGCGGTCTGTTAGGGGCTGGCGGCCGGAAGGGGCCGCCATGGTCGTCAGGTGCTGATTTCCACGGATCCGAGAATGCCTCTGGCGTCGTTCGCGTTCACGACCCCGGCCAGTATCGAACCTGAATCGGGGCGGCGCAGCACCTGCTGGAGCAGGCGAACGAGCATGCTCTCTTCCGCGCTGTTCCGCGAATTGGTTGCTGTTTGGAATGGAAGTTCGGCGGGGGTCCACGGCCGCTGACCACGGGCGAGGAACGCCGCCCACTGGTCCATAAGCAGCCTCCGCATTTCGAACGCATCTCCCCGTCGATAGGCAGCCTTCACCTTGTTTTTGATCTTATGCGCGAGGGCCGTCTCGATGAGATCATCGGGGAAGTCGGTGGCGTCGCGCGCCCAATCGGCAAACGAGCTGCGCGCCGTTCCGTGCGGCACCGCACCCTTGCCGCTGTCCGGGTCCGGATAGCGGGGCCTTCCGTTCTCCTGGTGGTTCATGCCGCGCAAGACCTCGCTGAGCGCCATGTCCGACAGAGGCGTGCCTTTGCGCGGGCTGGGGAAGATCCATCCGCTCCCGTCGGCTCGGCTCTCGAGCTGTCTCCGCAACAAGGCCAAGGCCGGTTCCGAGAGCGGGATCTTGAACGGCTTCTTGACCTTCATGTTGTCCTCCGTCACGGTCCAGGTCCGTTCCTCGAAGTCGATCTCATCCCAGGTGGACTTTCGGACGGCACGGCTGCGGGACACGGTGAGCACGGCAAACTCGAGGGCGCGGGCGGAAACACCCTGGACCGAGCGCAGATGCTCCATGAACGGCCCCATCTGCACCCATGCCACCGCTGGCCAATGCTTGTCGCTTCTCGGCAGCTCCCCAAGAAGTATTTTGAGACGAACACCCCAGTGCGCGGGGTTGACCCAATCTGAAGCGGGGGTGGCCCAATCCGCCTTCACCGGGTTGTCCGCCTCGCGTAATTGCCTTTCGGCGTGACCGTATTCCAGGATCTCTTCGAGCCGTCCCCGCACTCTCCCGGCCGTCGTCGGAATACGTTTCCAAATCGGCTTGAGGACCGCAACCACGTCGCCGACGGTCACGTCCTCGGGCAGTTTCTTCCCGATTTTGGGATGGGCGTACGCCTTCAGAGAGGATCTCCATTGCGCGGAAGTCCTGGGACTGTCCCAGCGCTCTTCCTTTTCCCAATTGCTGATCAGCCGTTCGGAGAGCACCTCCAGCGTCTCCTCCCGGGCGCGCCGCTCTTCCGCCTCGGCCGCGATCCTTTTCCGCTCCTCGAGCGGGTCGCCGCCCCTCTGCAGCACTTCGCGCCAGCGTGCGGCCTCCTTTGTGGCCTCTTTAAATGGGAGGGCGTCCAACGTGCCCAGACCCATCTCGTGCGACCGGCCATTCCGGCGGTACCTGAACAGCCACGACCGGTTCTCGGCGTGCCTGACCTGAAGCCACAGACAGCCACCGTACCCGTAGCGTCCGGGGGCGGTGGGGAACTCCGTTTTGGCAGCCTCTCGCGCCATCTCGACCTCCCATGCCAATTCTCAGGCCCCCGCGGCCAGCCCACAATCGGGTGGGCCGAGCGGAACGCTGGGAACATGGTGCTGGATCGGCCCCTTGTCCAATTTCTGTAATGTTGACAATGGCCTGGGTGAGGCTGGTGAAGGCTGGCGCAGGTCCGTGAAACCCGACTTGGCGGATGGGGTGGGATTCGAACCCACGAACCCTTGCAGGTTGGCGGTTTTCAAGACCGCTGCCTTAAACCGCTCGGCCACCCATCCGCTGCCGGCGCGCCTGGGCCGAAGCTAGCCTACCATACCTATTGACGAACCTGCCAACCGACTGTCTCTTTCGTTGCTGTAATTTGCCTCGCACCAACCGCATGGTCCGGAGTCCCGCGCCTGATGTCGCCCAGAACGCTCATGGTCCTGGCTGCCGCAGCTCTGTTGCCTGCCACCGCCGCCATCGCGCAGCCCCGCCCGGATCCTGCGTCCATCCTGACGCTGCAGGGCGAGAATGCGTCGATCTCCGCCGGCAACCCCACCGACCGGCTGTACACCAACGGCCTGCGGCTGGAGTGGACATCGCCCACGGACGCGGTGCCCGGCTTCCTGTCCGGCTTCGGCCAGGCGCTGTTCGGCGCCGGCCAGCAGCGCATCGGCATCGGCCTGCAGCAGCAGATCTACACACCGATCGACACCAGCGTGGTGCCGGCCAAGCCGAACGACCGGCCCTATGCCGGCTACCTGACCACCAACTTCTCGCTGATCCACGACACCGACACCCGCCGCAGCACCCTGACCCTCAGCCTGGGCGTGGTCGGTCCGGCGTCCGGCGGCGAGAACCTGCAGAACAGCTTCCACGACCTGATCGGCCAGGCGCATCCGCATGGCTGGGATTCGCAGATCCCCAACACCTTCGCCTTCGAATTGCTGGGTGAGCGGACCTGGCGCATGCCGCTCGCCAGCTTCGACGGACTGGAGACCGACGTCCTGCCGGCCGTCACCATCGGCGTGGGCGACGTGCGGGACTACCTGCAGGTCGGCGCGTCGGTGCGGATCGGCCAGGGCCTCGACTCCGATTTCGGCGTGCCGCGCATCCGTCCCGGGCTGAGCGGCGGCGACGCCTACACGCCGACCCGCCCCTTCGTCTGGTACCTGTTTGCCGGCGTGGACGGCCAGGCGGTCGGCTACGACCTGCTGCTGCAGGCCAGCCCGTTCCGCTCCGGCGCGCATGTCAACCCGGTATGGGATGTGGGCGAGGTCCAGGCCGGCGCCGCCATCATGGCGTACGGCCTGCGGCTGACCGTCGCCTACGTGGCCCGCACCCAGGAGTTCGTCGGCCAGGGCGGCGGGCTGCACCAGTTTGGCTCCGCCTCGATCGGCGTGCGGTTCTGAACCGGGGCGCCGCCGTCAGCCGCGGCGGGACCGTCCGGTCTGACGCGCCATCTGATCGCGTTCGGCCATGCTGATTTCCGGCGTCTTGGGATCTGGCGGGCACGCCTGGCGCGTGCGATGGCCTGAGCCTGGGGCGCCGCGGAGGCATCGCGCCCGGACCGGCGGGGATGCACGACGCGATATCGCTGACCCAGGTACCGGCAATCTGTTGAAGCGCCTCACATTGGGAGCCGGCGCCGACCCGTCATTTCATTTCAGGCTTTGGACCTGCCGGATGTGAGGAAGCATGACCGCGACCGGATCTTCAAATCCGGTCTGCACGCTCGTCGCGGTCTGGTCCGTCAGCATGCGTGGCAGCCGGGCGACGATAATGCGGAGGCCTCGAATCGAGCGTTGCATATCGGCGCAAAGAATTTCGCCGGCCGCCTTGGCCATTGCGTATTCGGTCATGCCCTTCGGACGTTCCGCGACGAAGACAGAGGACGGGTAGAATGCGGACAGGGGGCTCGCTGCACTGAGGCGGACGCATATCGCGTGAAAAGCATGCACATAATATTGCTCGAATTCATCGTAGATCGTCGGGTTGAGAACCGCCACGCTTTGTCTGGAGATATGCGGCGTTGCGAAGTAGTAAAGATGGGACGCCGGAGGCAGCTCGGTGGCATGTGGGGCAAGGGCGTCGAAACGGAGCACGTCGCAGCCAATTTCAGCTGCCAGGGTCTCTGCTTCTGCCTTACCCTGCGCGTAGGTGACGGTCAGCCTCGCCCCCCCAACGGCGAGCAGCTTGGCGGTCATCGCGCCAAGCCCGCGCGAACCCCCGATCACCAACGCCGAGCTGCCGCGGAATTCGTCAGGATGGACGTGGCGCATCAGTGATGCCGCGCTGGGCGCCTCGACCGGCGCAGGGCGCATCATGGCCACGACGGTGCCGCTGATACCCTCGCCGTTGACTTCAAGCCGGATCACCTGGAAGCGGTCGTCCGTGGTGCTGACACGGAAACCTATGCCGGCGGAGTCCAAAGCATCGCGGTCGAACCTTATGTGTGCTTCCCGGAACACGGAATGCAGTCCCGGACACAGCATCCCTACGATGTTGGACAGAGTCGCAAGCGCCGCGACCCGGCGCGCACCGATCGCGGCGCAAAGCCACGGAGCCATCGCGCGAAACGCTTCAGGCTCCGCAACCGGCCGAATCCGACCGTAAGCCGCGGCAGCCTGCGCGAACGACAGGTCCTGGGGTTCATCGCGCCAGTGGATTTCGGGCAATTCCATAAGGTCCGGACTGCGTGACTGATGCGCGCCAACACGCAGCGAGAGTGTAATTGCCGCAGCACCGTCAACCCAGACCTCGGCATGCAGTGGCTTAGGCTGACGTATGCCAGCGGGCGTGCCGACTGGCACGAACCGTCTGAACTGGACGTCCAACTGGTCGCCTTCTGACAACGACGCGCCCGTCCGGGCGATTTCGTCCAGCGCCCAGATCAGCGCGTGCATTCCGTGCACCACCGGCGTCCCGGCCTGGGTTCTGCGGGCAAACACCGCGTCCATGTGCAGCGTATTGCGGTCGCCACTGAGAACAGCGAAAGCCTCTTGATCCTGCATGGTGAACTGGCGTTCATCGGTCATAAGGCGACGCTTCTCGGCTGACGAGCGTGATGCTGACGAGAGCGATACAGTAGTCATGCCCAGTTCGGGCCAACAAGGCAAACCGCCCAACTTGGGGCAGTTGAGTCGCGTTCGGCCGGACACAATTTGCCGGCCAGGGCGGCGGGCTGCACCAGTTTGGCTCCGCCTCGATCGGGTTGCGGTTCTGAACCGGGGCGCCGCCGTCAGCCGCGGCGCCGCCGGAACGCTCAGCCCTGGTTCGCCCCCACCGCCTGGTTCAGCTCGTCCGCGGTGACCCCCAGGGTCTCCGCGGCGGCGCCGATGTCCCGCCAGGTGTTGGCATCCACCTCGATCCCTTGCGCCGTCCGCCTTGCGCCGGAGCGGCGTTCCGGTTCGCCGGGCAGCAGGATCTCGTCGAACCCCGGGGCGATCCGGGCGGCGCGGATATGCGTCTTGGTCGCCTCGATCCCCTGCGCGATGGCGGCGGGATCGCCGAGCCGCGACAGGTCGATCACCGTGGCCAGCATCGAGTTCAGGATGCCGTCGCGGGCAGGCTCGTCGGCCCGCTGCCCGCCGCCGACCGCCGCGGCCATGATCTCGCACATCACCGCCAGGCCGGAGCCCTTGTGCTTGCCGAAGGACAGCATCGCGCCGGTATGGTCCTGGATAAAGCCGGCCGGGTCAGTGGTGGGATTGCCGGCATCGTCGATCAGGCAGCCCTCCGGCACCGTCGTGCCCTTGTTGAAGGCGACGCGCGCCTTGCCGGCGGCGATGGTGGTGGTGGCCATGTCCAGCAGCAGCGCCGGCCCGTCCGCGCCGGGCACCGCCACGCAGAACGGGTTGGTGCCGAGGCGGCCGTCGGCGCAGCCCCAGGGCGCCTGCGGCGGCGCGTGGTCGGCCACGTTGACGAAGGCGGTGAAGGCGCAGCCGGCAGCGGCGGCCAGCTCGCCATAGGTGCCGATGCGGCCGATATGCGCCGAGTTGCGCAGCGCCAGCACGCAGGCGCCGAGTTCCCCGGCGCGGCTGATCGCCCGGCGGACCGCATCTGCCGCCATGCGCTGGCCGTAGCCGCGGCGGGCGTCGATCACCAGCAGCGCGCCGGCATCCAGCACGGTGTCCGGCGTCTGGTTCGGCACCAGCAGCCCGGCATGTAGCAGCCGGACATAAGCCGGCAGCATGCCGACGCCGTGGCTGTCATGGCCGGAGAGGTTGGCCCGGACCAAATGGTCGGCGACTTCGGATGCTTCGGCATCGTCGCTGCCCATCCGGGTTGCGATCAGATGGGTGACGGCACGGAGGCCCTGGGGTGTGAAAATCGGCATGGCTACCGTTTAGCCGGACGGATACGGCTTGACCATCTGAAGCCGCGCTGAAAAGCGGCGCCGGCAGGTATCCCTGGAGAGGCTGCGTCCGACATCCAGCATGGGTGCCGGTGGAAGAGCGCCGGGCGACGGGAGCTGGGCGAGGGAGCCAGTCGAAGGGCACTGGTCGAAGGGAGCCCGGTAAAGGGCGCCGGTCGCAGGAGTCTGTCGAGCGGAGCCGGTCGAAGGTAGCCGGCCGACGGCAGCTGGTGGAATGCAGCCGGTCGAGGGGCACCGGTCGAAGGGTACCGGTCGACGGGCACCGGTCGAAGGAGCCCGGTCGAACCGCGCCCACCGAACCGAGCCGGCCGAAGTGAGCCCGGCCGATGCCGGCGCTCCGCCCAACGTGATGCAAGCTGCGCGGCCCGGAACCGCAGCCAACCGGTCCCGGCGCGCCGGCGGGAGAGGCCTTGGAGATTGCGGGCATCCGGCGGATGGGCTATCCGCCCGCCACCCATGAGCAGCGCTGTCACGTACCTCGCCAAGAACGCCCTCGTCGAGTTCAAGGCAGAGCAAACCTTCGCCTCGCGCAATCTGCTGGCGGCGGAAGACCTGCGGGACGGCATCCGTCTGCTGCCGCTCGCCCTGACCCTCGGCTGGCTGGACATCCGGCTGCGCTATCGCGGCTCGGTGCTGGGGCCGTTCTGGCTGACCCTGTCCACCGGCGTGATGGTTGCCGCGCTGGGTTACCTGTACGCCGGCATCTTCCACACCGATGTCCACGACTACCTGCCGTTCCTGGCACTTTCCATGGTGCTGTGGGCCTTCCTCAGTACGGTCGTCGGCGAGGCCTGCCTCGCGTTCACCGAGGCCGAGGGCGTCATCCGCGCCGTGCGCATGCCCTTCTTCCTGTTCGCCATCCGGATCCTGGTGCGCAACATTCTGGTGCTGGCGCACAACGTGGTGGTGATCGCGGTGGTCTATGTGGTGTTCAGGCTATGGCCCGGCTGGCACTTGCTGCTGGCCATCCCCGGCCTGCTGCTGTGGAGCGCGGATTCATTGGCAATCGTGCTGTTGCTCGGCGGCTTCTGCGCGCGCTTCCGCGACATCCCGCCGATCGTTGCCAGCGTCATGCAGATCGCCTTCTTCGTCACTCCGGTCATCTGGAAGCCGGAGCAGTTGGGCTCCGGCGTGAAGCTGCTGCCGCTGAACCCGTTCTTCGACCTGGTCGACGTGGTGCGCACTCCGCTGCTCGGTGGCATGGCGGACGCCAACGTGTGGCTTGGCGCCGGGTTGTACAGCGCTGCGCTGATCGCAGTGGCGTGGTTGTTCTTCACCCGCGCCCGCGGCCGCATTGCGTTCTGGATTTGAGGACGGGACCGCGGCCGTGAGCGATGCACAAATCCTGGTCGAGGACATCTCGGTCTTCTTCCCCCTCTACCACGCCAGCGCCCGCAGCCTGAAAAAGACGGTGATGGCCGCGGCATCGGGCCGGCTGGGCAAGGACAAGCAGCGGCGCGTGGTGGTGCAGGCGCTGCGCGATATCAGCTTCGAACTGAACGGCGGCGACCGGCTTGGGCTGATCGGCTCCAACGGGGCGGGCAAGACCACGCTGCTGCGCACCCTGGCCGGGATATACGAGCCGGTGATGGGGCGCGTGCGTGTGCAGGGCAGCCTGAATGCGCTGCTGGACGCCAGCCTGGGCATGAACATGGAGCTGACCGGACGCGAGAACATCATGCTGCGCGGGCTGTACAACGGCCTGACGCGGCCCGAACTCGAACGGCTGGAAGAAGACGTGGCCGAATTCGCCGGCCTGGGCGATTTCCTCGACCTGCCGGTGCGGATCTATTCCGCCGGCATGGTGGTGCGGCTCGGCTTCGCCCTGGCCACGGCGATCCGGCCGCAGATCCTGCTGATGGACGAATGGATCCTGGCCGGCGACGCCGAGTTCATGGAACGGGCCAGGCACCGGCTGGAGGCGATGGTGCGCAGCGCGGAAATCCTGGTCCTGTCGTCGCACGATATCGGCATCGTGCGTGCCTGGTGCACGCGGGTGATGTGGCTGGACCAGGGCCGTATCCGTGCCGATGGCCCGGCGAACGAAGTGGCCGACGCCTATGCCGGCCCGGAGCCGGAGCTGGCTGCGGTCGAAGTGGCGGGATAGTACGGAGCGGATGGTCCAAGGCAGGCACGGCCGGTCGCCGGTGGCGGAGCGTCGCCCGCCTCGCCCTGGCGCGCCACCCCGCGGCCACTGACCTCAACAGATCCGCGGCAACGGGTTGTCCTCCAGCTCCTCGATCCACCGTTCGCCGCCCAGCTCGGTTTCCAGCACCACCAGTGGCTCGCCTGCCGCGATGCGGCCGATCGCCTGCGCCTGCTGCCCCTGCGGCAGTGCACGCCACGCCGCCAGGGCGCGGCCGGCATCCTCGGGCGCCAGCACCGCGACCACCCGGCCCTCACAGGCCAGGAACAGCGGGTCGTAGCCGAGTATGTCGCAGACCGAGCGGACCGGGTCGCGCACCGGGATGGCGGTCTCGGTCAGCCGCACGGTGGCGCCGGTGGCATGGGCGATTTCATGCATCACCGTGGCCAGCCCGCCACGGGTCGGATCGCGCATGAAGCGCAGCCCAGGCAGGTCCAGCAGCGCCGTGGTCAACGGCAGCACGCTGGCCGCGTCGGATTGCAGGTCGCCGCGCAGCCCGAATTCTTCGCGGGCCAGCAGCACGGCGGTGCCGTGGTCGCCGACCGGGCCGCTGACCAGCACCACGTCGCCTTGCCGCACCCGGTCGAGCCCGAGGCGCAGCCCGGGGCGGCGCAGGCCGATGCCGGTGGTGGCCAGGTACAGCCCGCCGCCCTCGCCGCGCCGCAGCACCTTCACGTCGCCCGCCGCCACGCGCACCCCGGCATCGCGCGCCGCGGCGGCCAGGCTGGCGGTGAGGCGGTCCAGCCGGTCGTATTCGAAGCCCTCCTCGACGAACACGTTCAGGGTGAGGAAGGCGGGAATGGCACCGGAGACCGCCAGGTCGTTCACCGTGCCATGCACGGCCAACGACCCGATATCGCCGCCCGGGAACTCCAGCGGCTGCACGGTGAAGCCGTCGGTGGTGATCATCACCTCGCCAGGCGCCAATGCCAGGTGCGCGGCGTCGGCCTGGATATCCAGCGCCGGATTGGCCAGGTGGCGGGCGAACACCTGCTCGATCAGCGCGCGCATGAAGCGCCCGCCATTGCCGTGCGACAGGGTGATGGTGGGTTCGTGTGCTGTCTGCATCCTGGTTCCGTCGCGAAGCATCAGGCTGGTTCGGGGCCGGCGCCGGCCGGGGGCGGCGCCGGCCGCGGCCGGTCGGCCGAAGCGCAGGCTGACCCGGTCCCTCGGGCAGTGCGGGTGCCGCCGGCCCACCAGATGCGGCAGGCACCCTCGTCGGACACCATGCAGGGCCCGACCGGATTGCGTGGCGTGCAGGCACGGCCATACAGCGCGCACTGGTCCGGATAGATTTTTCCCAGGACCACGTCGGCGCAGCCGCAGCCGGGGGGCATCTGTCCGGCTCGCCGGCGGCCGAACGGCTGTTCCAGCGGAAACCGCTGGTTGGCGTCATGCACCGCGTAGGCCTCCGACAGGGCAAAGCCCGAGGCGGGGATCACGCCGATGCCGCGCCATGGCGCATCCACCACGCGCATGACTTCCACCAGCCGAACCCGCGCGGTTGGATTGCCGTCCGGGCGAACCAGTTCGGGATAGCAGTTGTCCAGGAAGCTGCGCCCTTCGATGTGTTGACGCAGCACCGACCACATGGCGGCCAGCAGGCTCTCCGGGGTGAAGCCGGCCACCGCGGCCGGCATGCCGTAACGCTGCGGCACGGCGGCCCATTCCTCCGCGCCCATGATGGTTGCGACGTGGCCCGGGGCAATCAGCGCATCGAACCGGGCCTGCCCGGAATCCAGCAGCATCGCCACCGCCGGCCAGGTACGCCGAGCCGCCAGGAGCACCGAGAGGTTCTCCGGCACGCCCTCGGCAAGCATGGCGGCAACCGGTGCGGTGGTGGTCTCGAAGCCGGCGGCGAAGAATACGACTTCCCGTGGCGATTGCCGGGCGATGCGAACCGCCTCCAGCGGCGAGGCGATCGGCCGCACGTCCGCCCCTGCGGCGCGCGCGTCCTCCAGCGAGCGCGGCTCGCCGCGGGGCACGTTGACCGGCACGCGCAGCATGTCGCCGAAGCAGACCAGGGTGATTGGGCGGGTCAGCGCCAGCTGCATCGCCTGGTAGATCGTCTCCTCCGGGCAGACGCAGACCGGGCAGCCGGGGCCGGGGATGATTTCCACCCCTTCCGGCAGCGCCTTGCGCAGCCCGGCCATGGTAATCGAACGTTCATGTCCGCCGCAGACGTTCATCACGCGGAACCGGGCCGGGCGGTCGAGCGCGTGGATGCGGGCGAGCCATTCGGCCGCGTCCATCATGCGACGGTCTTTCCCGCGGCATGGAGGGAGTGTCCCTTGACCGCGAAGACAGAGAAAAATGCCATCACGCCGCCGCCTTGGTTCCCACGCGAGCGCGCAACGCGGACAATTCCGAACGCAACCATTCGGCCCAGGGCGCCATGCCGGTGTGCCGGCGCGCCGACAGGATGAGCACCGGCGCGGCGCTGGCCAGCTGCCGGATCCTGGCCTCGGCCAGCGCCGGATCGAAATCGTCCATGTGCGGCAGCAGGTCCGCCTTGGTGATCAGCACCAGGTCGGAAGCGCGAAACATCACCGGGTATTTTGCCGGCTTGTCGTCGCCCTCGGTGACCGACAGCAGCGTGACATTGCGGTGCTGACCGAGGGCAAAGGCGGCGGGACAGACCAGGTTGCCGACGTTCTCGATGAACAGGATGTCCAGCTTGCGCAACGGGAGTTCGTGCAGCGCCTCATGCACCATCTCGGCGTCGAGATGGCAGGCGGTGCCGGTGTTGATCTGCACGGCGGGGACGTGGTGGCGGCGGATGCGTTCGGCGTCGTTCTCGGTTTCCAGGTCGCCCTCGATCACGCCGAAGCGGAACTCGCGGTGCAGCGTTTCGATGGTCGCCTCCAGCAGCGCGGTCTTGCCGGCGCCGGGCGACGACATGAGGTTCACCGCAAGCACGCCGTGTTCCTCGATGTGTTCGCGGTTATGCGCGGCCGTCGCGTCGTTCTCCGCCAGCAGCCGCGTCAGCACCGCCGCGTCGCCGGTCTGCGGCACGATCCGGTGGCCGCCGATCACCACCTCGGTGCCGCCGGCGGCGCATCCGCATGAGTCACACATGGGCGTCCTTCACTTCCAGCGGTTGCAGTTCCACCCGCAGCAGATCCAGCTCGTCACCGCTGAGCAGCTGGGTGCGGGTTGCGCCGCAGATGGCGCAGTCCAGGCGGTTGACCGCGGCGTCGCCCTCGGCGCCGCATTGCAGGCAGCGCACGCGCAGGGGGGCCAGCAGCAGCTCGAGCATGGCGCCATCCGCGCAGGTGCCCGCCGCGGCTTGCGGGAATGCGTGGCGCAGCAGCGCCGGATCGGCGCCGGACAGCGGACCGATCCGCAGCACCACGCGGCTGACCGGTGCGGCGTGCTGCCGCGCGATCGGCTCCACCAGTTTCAGCAGCGCTCTGCACAGCGAGAGTTCATGCACGCTCGTCCTCCAGGGCCAGCATGCGGTCGAGCACCTCCCACACGGAGCGGGCGTCCGCCGGCTGCATCTTCTGGATGGCGTAGCCGACATGCACCAGGACGTGGTCTCCCGGCGCAGGGTTCTGGTCCTGCAGCAGGAACAGGCTGACGTCGCGCTCCACGCCCTTCGCGGTGCAGCGGGCCGTCGTGCCCTCAATGGCGATGATCTGCATCGGAATGCCAAGGCACATCGAAACCGGTCCTGCAGGTGATCTGCCGCCGCTTCAATGCGACGGCGCTGCGCATCCTAAGGCCGAGTGGAATTACCGGGTTGATCTGCATCAAGCCCGTGACGGATGGCGGCGGATTTGGCGGGAGACGCGCCCGGGCAGGCTGAGCGGCCCGCCGCGGCCCGGCAGATCGGCGAGCGGCGCCGAACCCCGGGTGTTTCGAATTGCGGCCAGGGAAGGGTGGCCGGGCAGGATGGTCGCGTCGCGCGGACACGCCGCCTTGCCGTCGAAGCCCGCCGCGACCGTCGAAGCACGCCACCGCGCGTGGCAGTCAGGCCACGCTGCGCCGAAAGGCTGACGGAATGTCGCCAGGCCGGGTGAAATCAGGCGCGGCGGCGGGTCCCCCGCTGGCTGCCCTCCGTCCGCTGACCGCCGGATACGCGCCGCAGCTGTTCCGCGAGCAGCGCCACCTGCTCCTCCAGATCCTCGATCTTCGCAGCCGCCAGTTGGACCGTGCGGCGCACGTGCAGATGGTCGTCCAGGCCGACGCGCAGCGTGCGCAGCAAGGTTGGCAGCGGGGCAGATTGGATCGACGCGCTCATAGTCCCTCCAAACCCAGACAACTCGGACCGGCGATCCGGCACCGGCCTGCCGATGACAGCCGGTGTGCCATACATCGGTTACCAACCAGTTAACGCGCCGCGCGGCGCACTCCAGTGCGCGGCAGCCACGATCACGGGCTGTTGCCTGATCCGCCGTCACGCTTGTGAGAGCCGGGGAGGGGCCGGCGCGACAGTGTGGGTGGGAATGCGGTTCCGTACTGGTGCCCGCGTTTGCGAATTGCCAAGCGGAATGGCGTCACGCGGCGGGGGTAATTGCTCACCCCAGTTTCCGTGCCCTCATCAGCTGGGGTGGTCGCCGACCGCGCTGCCCGGGGGCAATCGCCGCAAGGCAAGAAAGCAAGTCATACACAGAGTTACACCGAGTAGGTATTTTTATATTTTTGAATCCTCAAGCGATGATGATTCTGAATTATTAATATTATAATAAATCTCTCGGTGAAACTCTGTGTGCACTTGGTGTAACTCTGTGTATGACTTGCTTGCTTCCTATGCCGCAGCCGCTCCGCTGCACCGGGATTCACCCCGTATAAACCTCTCCACCCCAATCATGCCCC
>Ga0187809_10000407_pt1 | contig 23608 bp, 17 predicted proteins | sample NC_wetland_sal_i_8_FD_132415 | JGI IMG/M metagenome (GOLD analysis project Ga0187809, IMG submission 132415) | Wetland sediment microbial communities from Neuse River Estuary, North Carolina, USA - ASW_4 | ecosystem: Environmental > Aquatic > Freshwater > Wetlands > Sediment | place: USA: North...
CAACGACGTCGACTTCCGCGCGCGCGTGCACTCCGCCGAAGAACTCGACTTCCTCGCGTCCCGCGTCGCCGGGCGCTTCCTCGACGTCACGTACGCCGACCTCGAGGCGGCGCCCGCCGTGCTGCTCGTTGGCTTCGAACCCGAAGAAGAGTCGCCGATCGTCTTCTTGCGCTTGCGCAAAGCGGCGACCAAGAAACGCACCAGCGTCTTCGCCATCGCGCCCTTCGCCACCCACGGGTTGGCGAAGTTGAGCGGCCGGTTGCTCGCCGCGACCCCCGGCGCCGAGGCACGCGTGCTCGCCGCGTTGAAGAGCAACAAGTTGGACGACGCCGGCGGCGCGCCCGCTGGCGTCGACGCCGAGTCTTACCGCGCCAACTTCGCCGCGATTGTCGACGCGCTAAGCAAGTCGGGCGCGGTCATCATGGTCGGCGAGCGACTGGCTGGCGTTCCGGGCGCGCTGTCAGCGGTCGCCGCGTTGGCCGACGCCACCGGCGCGAAGCTGGCCTGGGTGCCGCGGCGCGCGGGCGAGCGCGGGGCGCTCGAAGCCGGCGCCGCGCCGAACCTGCTGCCCGGCGGGCGTCTGGTCAGCGACGCCGAGTCGGCCGCGCCGGTCGGGCTCCGCTGGGCGACCGCTATCCCCACCGAACCTGGCCGCGACACGGCCGGCATCGTGGCCGCGGCGACCGCGGGCGAGCTCGCGGCGCTCGTCGTGGGCGCCGTCGACCCCGACGACCTGCCCGACCCTGAGGCGGCGCGAGCCGCGTTGCAAGCGGCGCCCTTTGTCGTCAGCTTGGAAATCCGGCCAAGCGCCGTCACCGACTACGCCGACGTCGTCTTCCCGGTCGCCGCGGCGACCGAGAAGGCCGGCACTTTCCTCGACTGGGAAGGGCGTTCGCGCCCGTTCGACGCGTCGCTGCGCGACACCGGCCAGCTCACCGACTACCAGGTGCTCAACGCGATCGCCGACGAGATGGACGTGCATCTTGGCCTGCCCGACCTGCGCACCGCTCGCGCCGAACTCGCCGCGTTTTCCAGCGGTTACAAGGGTTCCGCGCCGGCGCCGGTCGTCGCGCCGGCGTCCGCGACCACGGCGCGCGCCGGTGACGGAACCGTCGTCATCGCCAGCTGGCACGAACTGCTCGACGGCGGCAGCCTGCAAGACGGCACGCCGTTCCTTTCCGCGACGGCCAAACCGGTGCGCGCGCATCTGTCGCCAGCCACCGCCCGCGCCGTCGGCGTCGCTGACGGTGACCAGGTCGCCATCAGCACCGATCGCGGTTCGATCACCCTCCCGGTCTACGTCGTCGACATGGTCGACGACGTCGTCTGGATCCCCACCCGCACGTCGGGGAGCGAGGTTCATCGCACGCTGGGCGTGGCAGCTGGCGCCGTCGTCCGCATCGCTGTTGCTGGAGGTGTCGGTTGACCGGCGCGCATGTGATGACCGCCTACGTCACGGCGGCGCATCAGCTCGCACCGCAGGCGTCACGCGACCTGTGGTGGCTCATCATCGTGAAGACGGTCGCGGTCTTCGCGTTCCTGGTGCTCATCACACTGTTCATGATCTGGGCTGAGCGCCGCGTCGTCGCCCGTATGCAGCAGCGCGTCGGCCCGAACCGCGTCGGCCCGCAGGGCTTGCTGCAGAGCCTTTTCGACGGCATCAAGCTCGCGCTGAAGGAAGACATCATTCCGAGCGCGGCCGACAAGGCGGTGTTCATCCTCGCGCCGATCCTGTCGGCGATCCCCGCGTTCATGGCGTTCGCGATGATCCCGTTCGGGCCGACCGTCTCGATCGCCGGCCGACACACCAACCTGCAACTCACCGACTTATCGGTCGCCGTGTTGTTCATCCTCGCGATGAGCTCGATGGGCATCTACGGCATCGTGCTCGGCGGTTGGTCAAGCGGCTCGACGTATCCGCTGCTTGGCGGTGTGCGCTCGGCGGCACAGATGGTCAGCTACGAGATCGCGATGGGGTTGTCGTTCGTCGGCGTGTTCTTGTACACCGGCACGCTTTCGACGTCCGGTCTGGTCGACGCGCAAACCCACAAGTGGACCGTGCTTGTCGCGCTGCCGTCGTTCATCATCTACGCGATCGCGATGGTCGGCGAGACCAACCGCGCGCCGTTCGACTTGCCCGAGGGCGAGACGGAGCTCGTCGGTGGCTTCCACACCGAGTACTCCTCGCTGAAGTTCGCGCTGTTCTTCCTCGCCGAGTACATCAACATGGTCACCGTCTCCGCGCTGATGACCACGTTGTTCCTCGGCGGTTGGCGCGCGCCGTGGCCGATCTCGCTGTGGGGTTCGGCGAACACCGGCTGGTGGCCGCTGCTGTGGTTCGTCATCAAGATCGGCATTGTGCTGTTCGTCTTCATCTGGCTGCGCGGGACGCTGCCGCGGTTCCGCTACGACCAGTTCATGAAGTTCGGCTGGAAAGTGCTGATCCCCGTCAACCTGGTCTGGATCCTCATCGAGGCCGGGCTCAAGATGGTGTCGCGTACCGCGCTCTACATCTGGGGCGGCTCGATCCTCGCCCTCGTGCTGATCGGGTTGTTCGTCGCCGACGCGATGCAGGCGCGCAACGAGCGGCTTGCCGAGCTCGACGCGGAGGAAGCCGCGGAGCGTCCGTTCGACCCGTTCGCCGGCGGCTTCCCGATCCCACCGATGCCGGGGCAACAGCTGCCGACGCAGCGGCTGGTGCCTGCCGGCGTCGCGACGTCAGGGCACGAGATCACCGGCTCGCTGCCGCCGCACGAGTTCACCAGCGACACGATCAGCGACGCCGACCTCGACGACGAGACCGATGAGCCCGATGGAGGCCGCTCGTGACCAACTTCCTGCCCGGGCCGTTGCGCGGCTTCGGTGTCACGTTCGGCACCATGTTCAAGCCGGTCAACACCGAGCTTTATCCCGACGAGAAGAAGCCGACGATGCCGCGCTTCCACGGTCGGCACGTGCTCAACCGGCACCCCGACGGTTTGGAGAAGTGCGTCGGTTGCGAGTTGTGCGCGTGGGCTTGCCCGGCCGACGCCATCTACGTCGAGGGCGCCGACAACACCGACGAGGAGCGCTACTCGCCCGGAGAGCGCTACGGCCGCGTCTACCAGATCAACTACCTGCGCTGCATCTTGTGCGGATTGTGCATCGAGGCCTGCCCCACCAGGGCGCTGACGATGAGCAACGAGTACGAGCTCGCAGATGACAACCGAGCCGATCTCATCTACACCAAAGAACAACTGCTGGCGCCGCTCGCCCCTGGCATGGAGCTGCCGCCACACCCGATGCGGCTGGGTGGCGCCAAGGACTACTACCGTGGCACCCCGGCCGCCCACGTCATGAGCGGCGACGTCGAAGACAGCAGCATGACCACGAGCGTGCTGCGGCAGGAGCAGGAGCACTCCGACGTCCAAGACAAGGCAGAGGGAGTCAACCGCTGATGCCGACTGCCATCCTCGCGTCAGGCCTCAACGCCAGCGGTCCGGAGACCGCGGTGTTTTGGATCCTCGCGCCGATCGCGGTCATCTTCGCGCTGGGCATGGTGTTCTCTCGGCACACGGTGCATGCCGCGCTGATGCTCGGCGGCGTGATGCTGATTCTCGCCGTGTTCTACGCCGCCCAAGACGCGCCGTTCCTCGCCTTCGTGCAGGTGATCGTCTACACCGGCGCGGTGATGATGCTGTTCTTGTTCGTGTTGATGCTGGTCGGCGTCGACACGAAAGACAGTTTGGTCGAGACGCTGCGCGGCCAACGGTTCGCCGGCGTGATCGCCGCGGTCGGCTTCCTGCTGCTGCTCTTCACCGGCATCGTGAACGCCGGCATCCACGGGAGCAAGGGCTTGCACGCGGTCAACTACGCCGACAACCAGCCGGCACGGGGCGTCCAGAACGCTGGCGGCAACGTCTACCAAATCGCCAAGCTGCTTTTCGACCGCTACGTGTTCGCGTTCGAGGCGACGTCCGCGCTGCTCATCACCGCAGCTCTCGGCGCGATGGTGTTGGCGCATCGGCAGCGGCACACGCCACGACTCACGCAGCGCGAGCTCATGCAGCAGCGCTTCAAGTTCGGCACGCATCCCACCCCGCTGCCGGGCCCGGGCGTGTACGCGCGGCACAACGCCGTCGACACCCCGGCGCTGCTGCCCGACGGCTCGCCGTCGCCGCTTAGCGTGCCGGCTTCGATCGAACTGGCCAGCCAGAAGCAAGGCCGCGAGCCGCGCCCCGCCGAGCTCGGTTCGGCGGCCGCGGCGCATCACCCGAGCTCGGGGAAGGGGCAGGCCGAATGAGTCCGACCTTCTACCTGTACCTGTCGGCGATTCTCTTCACGATCGGCACCCTCGGCGTGCTGCTGCGCCGCAACGCGATCGTCGTCTTCATGTGCATCGAGTTGATGCTCAACGCCACCAACCTGGCGCTGGTCACCTTCTCTCGCATCAACGGCACGCTCGACGGCCAGGTGATGGCCTTCTTCGTCATGGTGGTGGCCGCCGCCGAGGTCGTCGTCGGACTTGCCATCATCGTGTCGGTGTTCCGCACCCGCCGCTCGGCTTCGGTCGATGACGCGAACTTGCTGAAGTACTGATGACTACCGAAAGGCAGCCGGCAGTGTCACCTGCGTCCCGCGCGCCGCGCTCTCGCACTGTCGGCGGTGGCCGGTCGTGAACCTTGCAGCGCTTCACACCGCCGCGACGTTGACCCCGACCACGCACACCACGGGGGCGTTCTCCGTCGCCTGGTTGCTCGTGGTGATTCCGCTCGCCAGCGCCGCCGTCCTGCTTTTAGGCGGACGACGCACCAACGCCTGGGGCCACCTCCTCGGCACGCTGGCGCCCATCGCGTCGTTCGTGCTCGGCGTCATCTTGTTCGCGCAGTTGCTCGGCAAGCCGGCGTCCGGACGCAGCTTTGACAACCATCTGTTTAGCTGGACGTTCGTCGGCAACTTCCGCGCCGACGCGAACTTCCAGATCGACGCGCTGTCGATTTGCTTCGTGCTGCTGATCACCGGCGTCGGATCGCTGATTCACATCTACTCCATCGGCTACATGGAGCATGACCCCGATCGGCGGCGCTTCTTCGCCTACCTCAACTTGTTCGTCGCAGCGATGTTGCTGCTCGTGCTGGGCGACAACTACGTGGCGCTGTACATCGGCTGGGAAGGCGTCGGCCTCGCGTCGTACCTGCTCATCGGCTTCTGGTCGTACAAGCCCAGCGCCGCAACCGCCGCGAAGAAGGCCTTCGTCGTCAACCGAGTCGGCGACTTCGGTTTGTCGCTCGCCATCATGCTGATGTTCGCGACGTTCGGCACTTTCACCTTCACCAACGTTTTCGGCGCGGCGGGCAGCGCCGACCACGCGACGATGACCGCCATCGGGTTGTTGCTGCTGCTCGGCGCGTGCGGCAAGTCCGCACAGGTGCCGTTGCAGTCGTGGCTTGGCGACGCGATGGAGGGTCCGACTCCCGTGTCGGCGCTCATCCACGCCGCGACGATGGTGACCGCCGGCGTCTACCTCGTCGCGCGCTCGGCGCCCATCTTCGACGTGACGCCCACCGCCCGTCTCGGTGTCATGGTGGTCGGCGCGGTCACCCTGCTCTTCGGCGCGATCATCGGCTGCGCCAAGGACGACATCAAGAAGGCGCTCGCGGCCTCGACCATGAGCCAGATCGGCTACATGATGCTGGCCGTCGGCCTCGGCCCGGCCGGTTACGTGTTCGGCATCGCCCACCTGCTCTCACACGGCTTCTTCAAGGCCGGGCTGTTCCTTGGCGCGGGCTCGGTGATGCACGCCATGAACGACGAAGTCGACATGCGTCGCTACGGCGGCCTGCGCAAGTACATGCCGTGGACGTTCGCGACATTCGGCCTCGGTTACCTGGCCATCATCGGTTTCCCCGGCCTGGCCGGATGGTTCACGAAGGACGCCATCATCGAGGCGGCGTTCCACAAGCACGGCGTTTCCGGCGCGATCCTCGGCACCTCGGCGATTGTGGGCGCGGGCATCACGTCGTACTACATGACCCGCGTGATGATCCTGACCTTCTTCGGTGAGAAGCGCTGGGCAGAAGACGCCCACCCGCATGAGTCGCCCGAGGTCATGAAGTGGCCGATGGTCGTTCTCGCGATCGGTTCGGTCGGAATGGGATACCTGCTCATCTTGGGCGGTCGGCTCGCCAACTTCCTGGGTCCGGTGGTCGGTAAGCCCGAGGAGACCTCCTTCAAACCCATCGGGCTCATCGGCGTGGCGACCTTCGTCGTCGTCCTCGCCGGCATCGGCGTCGCGTACCTGCAATACGCGCGGCGGCGGGTGCCCGCTGTGGCGCCAGCCGCCAACCCGCTCGTGGTGGCGGCGCGCCGCGACCTGCTCGGCGACGCGTTCAACGAGTCGGTGTTCATGCGCCCCGGGCAGTACCTCACCCGGTTGCTGGTCTTCTTCGACAATCGCGGCGTTGACGGTTTCGTCAACGGCTTCGCCGCCTTTGTCGGAGGCACGTCGAGTCGGGTGCGCCGAATGCAAACCGGTTTCGTCCGCTCTTACGCACTGTCGATGTTCGGAGGCGCCGTCGTGCTCGTCGCCGCGCTGCTGCTGGTGAGGGGCTGAGATCGCGATGAGTTTTCCCTGGCTCACCGTCATCGGCGCCATCCCGCTGGCCGGCACCGCGGTCATCGCCGCGCTACCGAACGACAAACCGAAGCTGGCGAAGCAGACCGCGCTTGGCACCACGCTCGTCACGCTGGTGCTCACCATCGCGATGGCCGTGCAGTTCGCGCCGCACGGCGACCGCTTCCAGTTCACCCAGACCGTGAGCTGGATCCCTGCCTTTGGCGTCAACTACGCGCTCGGCGTCGACGGCATCGCGCTCGTCTTGTTGCTGATGACCGTCGTGCTGTGGCCGATCGTCATCCTGGCGTCGTGGGATGAGTGCGAAAACACGAAACGCAGCGTGAAGACGTTCCTCGCGCTGATGGTGTCGATGGAGACGGTGCTTATCGGCGTCTTCGCCTCGACCGACATCTTCTTGTTCTACGTGTGCTTCGAGGCGATGCTCATCCCGATGTACTTCATCATCGGCGCGGCCGGCACGCCGAAGTCGTCGTACGCGTCGATGAAGTTCCTGCTGTACAGCCTGCTCGGCGGATTGCTGATGCTGGCCGCGGTGATCGCGCTGTACGTCGTCGGCGGGCACTCGTTCCTCTACACCGCGCTAGAGCACGCGCACATGCCGGTCAACGACCAGCGGTGGTTGTTCCTCGGGTTCTTCTTCGCGTTCGCGGTCAAGGCGCCGTTGTGGCCGTTCCACACCTGGCTGCCCGACTCCGCCGCGGAGTCGCCGGTGGGCGGCACAGTGCTGCTTGTCGGCGTCCTCGACAAGGTCGGCACCTTCGGCTTCTTGCGTTACTGCCTAGGGCTGTTTCCCGAGGCGTCTCACTGGTTCACGCCGGTGGTGCTGGTGCTCGCGGTTGTCGGCGTCATCTATGGTGCGCTGCAGGCGATTGGCCAAAAAGACCTGCTGCGGCTCATCGCCTACGTGTCGGTCTCGCACTTCGGCCTCATCACGCTTGGCGTGTTCGCCTTCACCAGCCAAGGGCAGTCCGGCGCGACCCTCTACATGGTCAATCACGGCTTCTCCACCGGCGCGTTGCTGATGGTGATCGGTTTCATGATCGCCCGACGTCGCTCGCGTGGCATCAACGATTTCGGCGGCATGCAGAAGGTCGCGCCGGTGCTCGCCGGCACGTTCCTCGTCGCTTGCCTGTCCGGCCTCGCGTTACCCGGTCTCAACACGTTCGTCAGCGAATTCCTCGTGCTGGTCGGCACTTTCACCCGGTACAAGGTCGCCGCCGGCATCGCGACGATCGGCATCATCCTGGCGTCGATCTACATGCTGGTGCTCTACCAGCGCACGATGACCGGGCCGGTGGCGCCCAGCGTCGATGGCACGACGGATCTGTCGTTGCGCGAAAAGCTGGTGATTGCGCCGATGGTGGCGATCATCGTGTTCCTCGGGTTCTACCCGCGGCCGATTCTCGACGTCATCAACCCGGCGGTGAGCGCCACGTTGCAGCAGACCGGCAATAGCGACCCGCCGCCCGTCGTCCCGGCCAATGCCGCTTCAACCAACACCGCCGGAGGATCGTCGTGAGTCTGGCCACCGTCATGGGGCAGTTGACGGCCGGGCTCGCGCCGCGGGCGGCTGACAACACCCCGCCGCCGTTCCCGACGCCGCACATCGACTACCGCGCGCTGCTGCCGATGCTCATCGTCGGCGGCGTCGCGGCGGTCGGCGTCTTGGTTGAGGCGCTGGTGCCGCGGGCACGCCGCGCGATCACGCAGACCGTGCTCTCGCTCGCTGGTCTCGTCGCAGCGCTCATCGCGGTGGTGTCGAACACCTCGATTCGCAACATCACCGCAGGCGGCGCGATCTCGGTCGACGGCCCGACGCTTTTCATTCAGGGCACCGTCATCGCGGTCTCGATCGGCGCGATGCTGCTCATCGCCGACCGTAGCTTTGGCCGCGACGCCGACTTCGCGGCCCAAGCCGCCGACGTCCCGGGATCGGCCGCCGAGCAGGCGAGTGTTCGCGCTGGCTTTGTGCACACCGAGGTCTTCCCGCTGACCCTGTTCGCGGTCACCGGAATGTTGCTGTTCCCTGCGGCCAACGACCTCATCACCATGTTCGTCGGTCTTGAGGTGCTATCCCTCCCGCTGTACCTGCTCGTGGGCATGGCGCGGCGACGCCGGCTGCTGTCGCAAGAAGCCGCGGTCAAGTACTTCTTGCTCGGCGCGTTCTCCTCGGCGTTCTTCGTCTACGGCATGGCGCTGGTCTACGGCTACGCGAACAGCGTGAAGTTCTCCGACATCGCCACCGCGCTTTCGGCGTCGACGCACGGCGACCCGCTCCTCATCGTCGGCCTCGCGTTGCTCGGCATCGCGCTTATCTTCAAGCTGTCCGGCGCGCCGTTCCACTGGTGGACTCCTGACGTCTACCAGGGCGCGCCGACGCCGATCACCGCCTTCATGGCGTCAGGGACGAAGATCGCCGCCTTCGGCGCGTTGTTGCGCGTGCTGTTCGTGGCCTTCGGCGGCCTGAGCTGGGATTGGCGGCCCGTCATCTGGGGCGTCGCCATCGTCACGATGGTGGTCGGCGCGGTCGTCGGTGTCACCCAGACCGACGTCAAGCGACTGCTTGCCTACTCGTCCATCGCGCACGCGGGCTTCCTGCTGACCGCGGTCGGCGGGGCGACCGTCGCCACCGCCGACAGCGAGTCGAGCGTGCTGTTCTACCTGGTGGCGTACGGCTTCATGACGATCGGCGCGTTTGCCATCGTGATGCTGGTACGCGACGCCGACGGCGAGGCCAACCACCTCTCCAGGTGGGTTGGTCTCGGACGACGTTCACCGCTGATCGCCGGAATCTTCGCGTTCTTCCTGCTGGCGTTCGCCGGGTTGCCGCCGACGAGCGGTCTGTGGGCCAAGGTGGCCGTGTTCAAGGCCGCATACGAGGGTGGCGCGGCACCCCTCGTGATCGTCGGCATGCTGGCCAGCGCGGTGACCGCGTACTACTACGTCCGCATCATCGTTTTGATGTTCTTCCAGGAGCCCGCCGTCGACGGCCCGACTGTTGCCGCACCCACTGTCTTCACCTCGGCCGCCGTGGTCATCGGAGTTGCGGCTACCTTGGTCTTGGGCATCGCGCCGCAGCCCCTGCTCGACCTGGCGGGCAAGGCGGTTCCGTTCCTGCGTTAGGGAGACTCGACCGGGTGACAAGCGTCAGCCAGCTCGGCTTGGTGGTTCCCGACCCGCGACTCGAGTCGGAGATCTCGGCCGGGGTGGGCGCGGTCGAGCAGCTGCTGCGCGACGCGGTGAAGAGCGACTACCCGTTCGTCACCGAGACGTCCAGGCATCTCGTAGAGGCGGGCGGGAAGCGGTTCCGCCCGTTACTCGTGCTGCTTGCTGCTCAATTCGGCGACCCGTCGGCGCCTGGCGTGCTGCCGGCGGCTGTGGTCGTCGAACTCACCCACCTGGCCACGCTCTATCACGACGACGTGATGGACGAGGCGCTGGTGAGGCGCGGCACGGTCAGCGCGAACGCCCGTTGGTCCAACACCATCGCCATCCTCACCGGCGACTTCCTGTTCTCGCGGGCGTCCGACATGCTCGCCGACCTCGGGCCCGACGCGGTGCGCATCCAGGCCCGCACGTTCGAGCGACTCGTGCAGGGTCAGATTCGCGAGACGGTCGGTCCAGAGCCGGGCGTCGACCCGCTCTCGCACTACCTGCAGGTGGTCGCCGACAAGACCGGGTCGCTCATCTCAACGTCCGCTCGGTTTGGCGCGATGTTCTCGGGCGCGCCCGACCACGTCGTCGACGTGATGATCCGCTACGGCGAACGCATCGGGGTGGCTTTCCAGCTGTCTGACGACCTGCTCGACATCACCAGCGAGTCGAGTGACTCCGGCAAGACGCCGGGCACCGACCTGCGCGAGGGCGTGACCACGCTGCCGGTACTGCACGCCCGCCGGTCGACCGATCCCTCCGACGCGCGGTTGCTCGAACTGCTCGGCGCCGACCTCTCGGACGACGACCGGCATCGCGAGACGCTCGCGTTGTTGCGTGCGCACGCTGCCATCAAGGCGACCCGGACCGACGTCGAGCGCTGGGCGCAAGACGCGCGTGACACCCTGCGACCGTTGCCCGACGGCCCGCCCAAGCGCGCGCTCGAGTCGATGTGCGACTTCGTGGTCGCCCGCACCTCCTGATCCAAGCCGCCGCCGCCCGCCCAACGTCAATCGATCACGCTCGCCGGGCGAAGCGGGCAATGTCACGGCCAAATTCGCCGCCCACACCTGATGACAGCGGTTACAAACCGGCTATCGTTCTCTCTTGCGCGCGGCCTGGCGAGCGCATGTCCCAGCCCAAAGCCGCTGATGTAACGGCGTAACGGAGAGGACCCACCGATGGGCGCTGTCGACAGTCCAGCGCTTGGCGGTATGACGATTCGCGACGTGGCCCGCGAGGCTGGCGTCTCGACGGCGACCGTGTCGCGGGCCTTGCGTGGACTGCCGAACGTGGACCCGATCACCCGTGAGCACGTGCGCCGGGTCGCCGACCGACTCGACTACGTGATCTCACCGGCGGCCTCTCGGCTCGCCAGCGGCCGGGCGGGCAGCATCGCGGTCATCACGCCGTTCGTCTCGCGGTGGTACTTCTCCAAGGTCCTGCACGGTGTCGAAGGCGTGTTGCAGCGCTCGGATCTCGACCTGCTTCTGTACAGCACCGGCGATCTCAGCGAGCCGCACCGGATGCCGCCGCACCGTCGGCTGCGTCGCCGCGTCGACGCGGTTCTCGTCATCGGGTTGCCTGCCGACAGTCCTGAGATGCGCGAGGTCTTCGAGATGGACCTGCCGGTCACGCTGATCGGTTCTCACGCCAACGGCGCGTCGAGCGTGTCAATCGATGACGTCGAGGGCGCGCGGATGGCCACCCAGCACCTCATCAACCTCGGTCACGAGCGCATCGGCCTCATCTCCGGGCGACCGTTGCCCACCCCGTACTTTCCGGAGATGGATCGGCTCGCGGGCTACCTCGACGCGCTGTCGTCGTCCGGGATCACCGCTGAGCCGAACCTGAGGGTGCCCGGGTTCTTCACCATCGAGGGCGGCGAACACGCGATGACCGCCCAGCTCGCGCAACGCAAGCCGCCGACCGCGGTGTTCGCGATGTCTGACGAGATGGCGTTCGGGGCGCTGCGCGCGCTCCGGCGACACGGCCTACGCGCGGGCCAAGACGTGTCGCTCGTCGGCTTCGACGGCCACGAGATGGCCGACCTCCTCGACCTGACCACGGTGTCACAGCCGGCGGAGGACATCGGCGCGCTCGCCGCGCGCTGCCTGCTCGACCTGCTCGACCACCCCGAACGAGAGCCGCAGGAGTTGCGGCTGCCCATTCAGTTGTACGTGCGGGCCTCGACGGCGACGCGCCGGCGCGAGGGCGTGCCGGCTGACGTCACCAGCTAAGGCCGGACGACCTGAGCGTGGGGACAGTTAAGCGGGTTAGTTCTTGATCTGTTTGTTAACTAAGGTCCCTAGACGGGGGGCGGGCGCAGTCGTAGGTTGCCTTTTCAAGGCGCCAGGTGTGGGAACGTGACCACTGAGATCGTTTCGATGCCAAACCGTAACCGTGTACATCGCTGTGTAAGCGGCTGAGCCCTTGATCTCGGCCTCCGTAAGGACAACGATGTCAGCGTTTGCATCCGGCGCATCCGGGCGGACCGCCCAATCGCAGAGGGAGAGAACATGACCTTGAGTAAGGCTTACGGCACGCGACGCCGTGGCTTTCTCGCCGTTGGCTCGGCGATGGCCGCCGTCGCGCTGCTCGCCGCCGCGTGTTCGAGCAGCAAGCCGAAATCCTCGAACACACCGACGGCCACTGGCGGCGGTTCTTCGTCGTCGCCGACAGCGGCGCCGTCCAGCGGCGGTGGTGGCGGCTCCGCCGCGCCAGCCGGCTGCGACGCCTACAAGGACTACATGGGGCACTCGGGCACCACGGTCACGATGTTCGGCTCGATCATCAGCCCCGAGTCCGACTCGCTGAACAAGTCGTGGGCCGATTTCCAGAAGTGCACCGGCATCACCATCAAGTACGAGGGCTCCAACGACTTCGAGTCGCAGCTGCCGGTCCGCGTCCAGGGCGGCACCGCGCCTGACCTCGCGATCATTCCGCAGCCGGGTCTGCTTCAGCAGATGGTGGCGCTCGGCGCCGTCAAGAAGCCGCCGGCGGGCGTCGTGGCGAACGAGGACAAGTACTGGAACGCGGCGTGGAAGCAGTACGGCTCGGTGAACGGCACGTTCTACGCCGCGCCGCAAAGCGCGAACATGAAGTCGTTCGTGTGGTACTCGCCGAAGATGTTCGCGAAGGCCGGCTACCAGGTGCCTACCACCTGGAAAGACATGATGGCGTTGTCCGACAAGATCGCGGCTGACAACCCGAACTCCAAGCCGTGGTGTGGCGGCATCGGATCAGGCACGGCGACCGGCTGGCCGGCCACCGACTGGCTCGAGGAAGTCGTGCTTGGCCAGTACGGCGGCCAGGTTTACGACGACTGGATCAGCCACAAGATCAAGTTCGACAGCCCGCAGATCAAGGGCGCGATGCAGACCGTCGCGAACTGGATGCAGAACCCCAAGTACGTCAACGGTGGGTTCGGCGGCGTGTCGACGATCGCGACCACGACGTTCCAGGACGCCGGCAAGCCGATCGTCCCGAGCGTGAACAAGTGCTGGATGTTGCAGCAGGCCTCGTTCTACGGCGCCCAGTGGGCCTCCATCGACAAGAACCTCACGATCGGCCCTGACGGCGACGTGTGGGTCTTCAAGTTGCCACCGGTCGACCCGAGCGTGACCAAGGACGAAGTCGAGGGTGGCGGCGAGTTCACCACCGCGTTCTCCGACCGTCCCGAGGTGCAGGCTGTGCAGACCTACCTCTCGTCGGCCGAATGGGCGACGAGCCGGGTCAAGGTCGCGCCAGGCTGGGTGTCCGCGAACAACGGCGTTCCTGCCGACGCGTACTCAAACCCGCTCGACAAGCTGTCGGCGCAGTACCTCACCGACCAGAACGCGACCTTCCGGTTTGACGCTTCCGACCTGATGCCGGCCGCCGTCGGTTCAGGCGCGGAGTGGAAGGAGTTCACGAACTGGTTCGGCCAGGGCAAGTCCATTGACGCGGTCGCCAAGGCGGTCGACGCGGCCTGGCCGTCCTGATCGAAAAATCGGTGAATTCGTCGAGTTGATCTAGAGACCACCGTGGCCCGGAGGGAGTAACCTCCGGGCCACGGTGGATTCTCGCCCCGCACCGTGCCACAGCGGTGTGCGGCGTTTGCACACCCTCTGGGAGATGGGAGTCACGAGGTGCTCGCGACGGCACATCAGGCGGTCACCACCGCCTCGACCCTCACGAACTCGGCCGGAAAGATCGGGCAGGTCATCGCTGTTGTGGCCGTGTTCATGGCCATCCTGCTCATCGTCTTCTTCGCGGCCGGGCGAGCCACTGGGCGGTTTCAGCGGCCGCTGACCATCACCATCTTCCTTGGGCCGGCGTTGGTGTTGTTGCTGGTCGGCCTGGTCATCCCGGCGATCCGGACGTTCTACCTCAGCCTGCACGGCGCGGCGGTGAAGAACCCGTCCTACGTCGGCTTCAAGAACTATCGCTGGGCCTTCACCGACGGCGCCGAGCAGCAGGTGCTCCTCAACACGCTGTTGTGGCTGATCGTGGCGCCGGTCGTGGCGACCGCGATCGGTTTGCTCATCGCCCTCGGCGTTGACCGGATGAAGAGTCAGGCCGTCGTGAAGTCGCTCATCTTCATGCCGATGGCCATCTCGTTCGTTGGTGCCAGCATCATCTGGAAGTTCGTCTACGACTACCGTGACCCGGCCGAGGCGCAGGACGGCCTGCTGAGCCAAGTCGTCATGGCACTGGGGTGGAGACATCCACCTAACTGGATCTCCAGCCACCCACTGAACAACTTCTTGTTGATGGTCATCATGATCTGGGTCGAGACCGGATTCGCAATGGTGATCCTCTCCGCCGCGATCAAAGCCATTCCGGACGACGTTATCGAGGCCGCCCGTGTCGACGGCGCGTACGGCTTCCGGCTGTTCCGCAGTGTGCAAATCCCGATGATCCGCTCGACCCTCGTCGTCGTCCTCACCACCGTGATGATTGCGACGCTCAAAATCTTCGACATCGTGAGAACCGTCACCGGAGGAAACTTCGGAACGAACACCCTGTCGAATGACATGTACTCAAAGACGTTCGTCGAGTTCAACATCGGCCGCGGCGCAGCGCTCGCCGTCATCATCTTCGTCGCGGTCGTGCCGCTCTTGGTCTACAACATCGTGCAGTTGCGGAAGGAGCGTGCAACCCGATGAGCGCCACCCTTGAGGTTGAGGCCGCACCCGCCGTCCGCAAAGGCGGCAAGACCGAGATCCGTCGCGCTTTCAGCAGCAGGGTCGCCTCCTTCGCCATCATCCTGCTGACGATTTTGTGGACCGTCCCGACGTTCGGGCTCTTGGTGACGTCGGTACGGCCCGGCGCAGACGTGTCGAAGTCCGGCTGGTGGACAATCTTCGAGCACCCCCATTTCACCTGGGACAACTACCACCAGGTGCTGTTCGTCGGCGGCTTCGGGGTCACCGGCGGCATCATCCCGTATCTGGTCAACTCGCTCGCGATCACGATTCCGGCGACGCTCTTCTCGCTGGTGTTCGCCTCGATGGCTGCTTACTGCCTGGCGTGGGTGAAGTTCAAGGGCAGCGACGTCGTCTTCTTCACCATCTTCGCGTTGCAGGTGATTCCGCTCCAGCTGTCACTCGTGCCGCTGCTGCGCCTCTTCAACGACGGCGCGCATATTGGCAGTGTCCCGATCTTCCCCGACCTGAACCTCGGCGGCACGCTGTACCAGGTGTGGATCCCGCACACCATGTTCGCGATGCCGCTGGCCATCTTCCTGTTGCACAACTTCATCGCCCAGCTGCCGCGCGATCTCATGGAGGCGGCGCGCGTTGACGGCGCCAACCACTTCCGTATCTTCCGCACGATCGTGCTGCCGCTCATCACGCCCGCGCTTGCCTCGTTCGCGATTTTCGAGTTCCTGTGGGTGTGGAACGACCTGCTGGTCGCGCTGACGTTCGGCGGTGGGTCGCCGAAGGCGTTGCCAATCACCGGCCGGCTGGCGCAGCTTGTGGGCCAGTACGGCTCGCGTTGGCAACTGCTGACCGCGGGCGCTTTCGTGGCGATGATAATTCCGCTCATCGTGTTCTTCGCGCTGCAGCGTTACTTCGTGCGCGGCCTATTGGCGGGTTCGGTCAAGGGTTAGCGGCGCTCACGGCGTTTCCGCGACGAGCAACGCGTCGTCACCGTCGGGGGTGGCGAGGCGTTGCCGGCCGCGCCAATGCACAACCTCGTTTCCGCCGAGGATCACCAGCGCCACCCACACCAGGCAAAAGCCGATCAGCTCCGACGTCGGAAGCGGTTCATGCCGGATGAAGACGCCGACCATGAACTGCAGCACCGGCGTGATGTATTGCAGCAGACCCATGACGGTCAGCGGCACCCGGCCCGCGGCCGCCGCGAAGCACAGCAAGGGGATCGCGGTCACCGCGCCGGCGGCGACCAGCAACAGATTGGTGCCGAGCGCCACGTGGCCGAAGGCGCCCGTGCCATGGAGCTCCACGGCGACAAGGAAAACAACAGCGAACGGCGCCATCGCCACCGTCTCGACGGCGAGGCTTTCCAAGGCGGGCATTGCGACGACTTTCTTCACCAGCGCGTAGCCGCCGAAGCTGAACGCCAAGGACAGCGCGATCCACGGCAGCCGCCCGTAGTCGACGGTGATCACGACGACGGCGGCCGCGGCCACGGCGACGGCCACCCATTGCACCGATCGCAGGTGCTCGCGCAGAACTAAAACGCCGAGCGCGATGTTGACCAACGGATTGATGAAGTAGCCGAGCGACGTCTCGACGACGTGTCCGGCGTTGACGCCCCAGATGTAGACGCCCCAGTTGACGCTGACGAGCACCGCTGCCACCACGAGCAGGCCGAGCCGCCGGCGATCTCGTCGCAGTTGCGCGACGAACGCCCATCGCCCGCGAACGAGCAGCACCGCCGCGACGAACACCAGTGACCAGACCATGCGGTGCGCGAGGATCTGCACGGCGGGCGTCGGCTCGAGCAACGGCCAGTACAGCGGGAACAGACCCCACATCGCGTAGGCCGCAAGCGCGTAACCGAATCCGCGCCGCGTCTCTCGCACCCGACGATCCTATGGTGCGGCCCGCGAAGATCGGGGTGAGTTAGTCGGGCAGGCCGACACGGCTCGACGCGGCGCCTTCCGCTGTTGTTCACCCGACCCTGCCCCTGCAGTTCACCTGTGGCCGACACGCTTCAGGCGCCGGTCGATCGGCCGGCGAGCAGCTTCCTTCACGAGGAGTGGGGCGTGACAGCAAGGATCAAGCGGCCACGGCGCGGCATGGGCTACGTCGTGGCACTTGCCGGCGTGGTGGGCATCGGCGTCGCCGGTGTGGCGCAGGCGACGCCACAGCGCGGGAGCGACGACCATGGTCGCCAGCAGCACGTGGCGACGACGACGCCGATCAAGCATCTGGTGGTGATCTTCGGCGAGAACGTGTCGTTCGACCACTACTTCGGCAGCTACCCGAACGCGACGAACCCCAAGGGCGAGCCGAAGTTCGTGGCCAAGCCAGGGACGCCGAGCGTCAACGGGTTGCAGAGCGCGGGCCTGTTGACCCGAAACCCGAATTCGGCCAACCCGCAGCGGCTCGACCGCGCCCAGGCGGTCACCTGCGACCAGGATCACGGGTACACCGCAGAGCAAAAGGCCGCCGATTTCGGGTTGATGGACAAGTTCGTGCAGTTCACCGACTCCGGTGACTGCTCGCTGAAGAACGCCGCCGAGTACTACCGCGCGGGCCTCGTCATGGACTACTACGACGGCAACACCGTGACGGCGTTGTGGAACTACGCGCAGAACTTCGCGATGAGCGACAACAGCTATGACACTGTCTTCGGGCCGTCAACCCCTGGGGCGGTCAACCTGGTCTCCGGCCAGACCCACGGCGTCACTTCGATCGACCCGGCGACCGGCCAGCAGACCGCGACGCCTGACGCCTACACCGTCGCGGATCCGAACGCGCAGGGCGTGGGCACCGTCATCAACGACCCCGACCCCGCCTACGACGACTGCTCCAACCCGAAGTACGCGCAGGCCGCGATGTCGGGCAAGAACGTCGGCGACTTGCTCAACGCGAAGGGCGTCACCTGGGGCTGGTTCGAAGGCGGCTTCCGGCCGACCGGCGTCAGCAACGGCAAGGCGGTGTGCGGAGCGGCCCACGCCAACGTGGCCGGCGCCAGCACGTCCGACTACATCCCGCACCACGAGCCGTTCCAGTACTACAAGTCGACGGCCAACCCGCACCACGTCGCTCCGTCGTCCGTGTCGATGATTGGCAAGACGGACCGCGCAAACCACCAGTACGACATGACGGACTTCTGGTCGGCGGCCGACCACGGCGACATGCCGTCGGTGAGCTTCTTGAAGGCGCCGGGTTACCAGGACGGCCACGCCGGCTACTCCGACCCGATCGACGAGCAAACCTTCGTCGTCAACACAATCAACAAGCTGCAGAAGCTGCCGACGTGGAAGGACACCGCGGTCGTCATCGCGTACGACGACTCCGACGGTTGGTACGACCACGTGTCGTCGCCGATCGTGAATCAGTCGGCGACCACACACGACGCGCTGACCGGCGCCAACTCCTGCGGCAACCCGACGGCCAGCACGCAGCTGGGCGGATACGAAGACCGGTGTGGTTACGGACCTCGCCTGCCACTGCTGGTGATCTCGCCATACGCCAGGAGCAACTACGTCGACAACACCATCACCGACCAGACCTCGGTGCTGAAGTTCATCGAGGACAACTGGAAGACCGGCCAGATCGGCGACGGCTCGTTCGACGCTCTCGCCGGGTCGCTCAACGGCATGTTCGACTTCGCGACGCACGGGCGCGAGCTGAGCCAGCACACGCTGTGGCTCAACCCGGCGACGGGCGAGCCGGCGCGCCACTCATAGCGGGGGAGCGGGGAGGGGGGATCGGGGACCCACGCCGCACCACGTGGGTTGTTGTTTGGGGCGCACACCGGCCAGGTGTGCGCCCCAAACCGTTCGAGGGCGTCGGTCAGGTCTGCACGCCAGGAGCGCTCGCCTGGGGGTTGGCGAGCGGTCCGCCGCCGCTCCCCGGTTTACCGGCGGCTGCCTCAGCGAGCAGTTTCGCTGACGCCGCGGCCAGCTTCGCTGCGGCGGCTTGTACCGTCGCCGCGTTGGCCCCGTAGACGTAGACGCCGGAGAAGTAGTCGCCGTCGAACTGGTAGATGACCGTCGTGGCCTCGTGCACGACGCCGGTGACGCCGGTGAACGTGGACGTGAACGAGACGGCTGCGCTGTTTCTCACCAGCCCACTCACGCCGTTGAGCCGGTGGATGTCGCTGACCTGACCGGCCGATTCGTTGTAGGACGACGGACAGCCCGCGATGGCCTTCTGGAGCTCACCAAAGGCGGCCGCGCCACCACCGCTTCGGTAACGAACGAACTCGTTGCTCGCGGTCTGCCCACTGGTCCCGATGTACTGCACCTGCACACGCGCCGCCCGCAGGTTTTCGCTGCTGTAGTTGACATTGCAGAAGTCGAGGGTGGCTTGGTCGGTGACGCTGCGACCACCTGGGATGAGCGCCATCACGGTGCCCGCGCCGACAGCGCTCGGTGGCAACAGGTAGCTGTCGAGCGGCCCGGTGCCGGAGCTCGGCGGTTGGCCGTCACCTCCGGACGGCGGCTGGCTCGGCGTCGTCGACTCTTGCGGTTGCGGAAGCGCTGAGAAACTCGGCGTGCTCGCCACACCGGAGGTGGAATGGCTTGAGCTGGTGGAAATCAGGCCGACGCCCGCTCCCACCACGGCAAGCGCGATGAGCACGATCGCGATGAGCAGGGCCGGCGAGCGCCGACTCGGCGGCGACTCGAGATAGTCGATGCGGTAGGGGCTTTGGGCGCCCTCGGGATACACGAACCCTGTGCTGGGCGGCGGAGTGGCGAACGCGTTCGGCGTCGTCGGGCCGGTTGGTTCGGACGTCGGCGGCGGCCCGTAGGCGGGTGGCGCCCACGATGGCTCGGGCGGCGTTGTCCGCCGTTCCTCTGGCGGTTCGGGAACCATCGGCTGGTCTGCCGGCGGTTCCCAGTGACCGGCGGTCGCGTCGTCGTTCATGGGGTTGGGAAACGACCCGGCGTGATCAGGAGATGGTCCAGGTGTCGCCACCGGCGAGCAGTGCGGCGAGGTCTCCCGGGCCTTGCTTTGCGACCGCCTGGTCGAGTTGGTCGGCCATCAAGTCGTCGTAGACCGGCCGCTCAACGTCGCGGAAGACGCCGATCGGCGTCGCCCGCAGGTCGGGTTGGGCGAGTCGCGACAACGCGAACGCCAGCGACGGGTCGTCGGCGTGGGCGTCGTGTGTGAGCACGCCAGGGTCGTCGCCTGCGCAGAACTCCAGCGAGCCGTTCGCGCCGCGGCGAACACCGCGGGCGGCGTCTTTGCCGAACGTGATCGGCCGCCCGTGCTCGAGTCGCACCAGGTAGTCGTCGCGCGTTTCCGGCGACTTCAACACCTCGAACGCCTCGTCGTTGAAGATGTTGCAGTTCTGGTAGATCTCCACCAGCGACGTGCCGCGATGTGCCGCGGCCGCCTGCAACACCGCGGTGAGGTGCTTGCGGTCGGAGTCGATCGTGCGCGCGACGAACGTGGCCTCCGCGCCAAGGGCCAACGACACCGGGTTGAACGGGTAGTCGAGCGACCCCATCGGCGTCGACTTGGTGATTTTCCCAACCTCGGACGTTGGCGAGTACTGACCCTTGGTCAGCCCGTAGATGCGGTTGTTGAACAGCAGGATGGTCAGGTTGACGTTGCGGCGCAGCGCGTGGATCAGGTGATTTCCGCCGATCGACAGCGCGTCGCCGTCACCGGTGACGACGAAAACCGCGAGGTCGGGCCGGGAGACCGCAAGCCCGGTGGCGATCGCCGGCGCGCGCCCGTGGATGGAGTGCATGCCGTAGGTGTTGAGGTAGTACGGGAAACGCGACGAGCAGCCGATGCCGGAGATGAAGACGATGTTCTCCCGCTTCAACCCCAACTCGGGCAAGAATCCTTGCACCGCAGACAAAATCGCGTAGTCGCCGCAGCCTGGGCACCACCGCACCTCTTGGTCGGACTTGAAGTCCTTCGCCGACTGCTTCTCATCGGTGACTGGCACCAAGTCGAAACCACGGCGATGACTCGCGGCGTGGCCGTTTGCGGAATGGCCGTTGACGCTGGTCTGCGCGCTCACGCTTGATTCACACCCTCGATAGCAGCGGCGATGACGTCGGCCAACTCGGCCGCCTTGAACGGCATCCCGGCGACTTTGTCGTAAGTCACGGCGTCGACGAGGTACTTCGCGCGGATTAGCATCGCGAGCTGCCCGAGGTTCATCTCCGGGATCAGCACCTTCGCATAACCTCGGACGACGTCGCCGGTGTTGGCCGGGAATGGGTTCAGGTGCCGCAGATGCGCTTGCGCGACGCGCAACCCGCGCGCCCGGACCCGCCGGCACGCCGCGCCGATCGGGCCGTACGTGGAGCCCCAGCCGAGCACCAGCACCTCGGCGTCGCCGCTGGGGTCGTCGACCTCAAGCGGTGGGATGTCGGCGGCGATGCCGTCGATTTTCGCCTGCCGCAGCCGGACCATCCGGTCGTGGTTACCGGGGTCGTAGGAGATGACGCCAGACCCGTCGGCCTTTTCGATGCCGCCGACCCGGTGCTCCAACCCCGGCACACCAGGAACCGCCCACGCGCGCGCCAGCGTCTGCGGGTCGCGCAGATACGGCCAGAACTCGGGCTCGCCGTCGGCGCTTTGGTGATTGGTCGCGCTCGCGAACTCCACCCGCAGGTCGGGCAGCGCGTCGACGTCCGGCAACAACCACGGCTCCGAGCCGTTCGCCAGATACCCGTCGGACAACACGAACACCGGCGTGCGGTACTTCGTCGCGATCCGCGCCGCCTCGACCGCCGCGGCAAAACAGTCGGACGGCGACTGCGGGGCGACGATCGCGACGGGCGCCTCGCCGTTGCGGCCGAACATCGCCTGCAGCAGGTCGGCCTGCTCGGTCTTGGTCGGCAACCCGGTCGACGGCCCGCCGCGTTGGATGTCGCACACCACCAGCGGCAACTCCAGCATCACGCCGAGCCCGATCGCCTCGCTCTTCAACGCCACACCAGGCCCGGACGTCGTCGTCACCCCGAGCGCGCCGCCGAACGAGGCGCCCAGCGCCGCGGTGACACCGGCGATCTCGTCTTCAGCCTGGAACGTGCGCACCCCGAACGCCTTGTGTTTGCTCAGCTCGTGCAACACATCGGACGCCGGCGTGATCGGATACGACCCGAGGAACAGCGGCAAACCCGTCGCCTTCGACGCGGCGATCAGGCCGTAGGCCAGCGCCAGGTTGCCGGAGATGTTGCGGTAGACACCGGGCCGCATCGGCGCCGGCTTCACCTCATAGGAGACGGAGAACGCCTCGGTCGTCTCGCCGAAGTTGAACCCCGCCTGGAACGCGGCGACGTTCGCCTTCGCCACCTGCGGGACCTTGGCGAACTTGCGCTCCAAAAACTCCACCGTCGAGGCGGTCGGCCGGTTGTACATCCACGAAAGCAAGCCCAGCGCGAACATGTTCTTCGCCCGCTCGGCCTCCTTCTTCGACAGGTCGAACTCCTTCAACGCCTCGACCGTCATCGACGTCAACGGCACCGCGGTGACCTTGTAGTCGGTCAACGTGCCGTCTTCCAACGGGTTGCCGGGGTACCCGACCCGCTGGCAGGCGCGTGCGCTGAACTCGTCGGAGTTGGCGATGATGTCGGCGCCAGGCGCCAGGTCGCCGACGTTCGCTTTCAACGCGGCCGGGTTCATCGCGACCAGCACGTTCGGCGCGTCGCCAGGCGTCATGATGTCGTGATCGGCGAAATGCAGCTGGAACGACGAGACACCGGGCAGCGTGCCGGCGGGCGCGCGGATTTCGGCCGGGAAGTTGGGCAGCGTCGACAAGTCATTGCCGAACGCGGCGGTCTCAGATGTGAACCGGTCGCCGGTCAACTGCATGCCGTCGCCGGAGTCTCCAGCGAGTCGGATGATGACACGGTCGACCTGCTGGACGTTCTTCGTTGACACCGGGTGTCGGACCTCCTCGCGGGCGCGCCCACCTATCGTACGGCGAATCCGGCGGCTGATCCCCGCGCTAGCCCGTGGCGCCACGCGCGGTCACGGTCGGCGCCGAAGCCGCGCGGGCCACCTCGTCCGACTCAGATAGGCACAGCGCGATCGCGCAGCCGAGGGTCGCGGCGAATCCGACGGCGGTGACGGCCTCGAATCCGGCCCGGGTTGAGTCGCCGAGAACGACCAGGCCGACCGCAGAGGCGGCAAGGGTCTCGACCGCGAAGAGCGCGGCCGTGGCGATCGTCACGTGGGTTCGCTGCAGGGCGGCCGCGAAGAACAGCATCCCGCCGACGCCGAAGGCGATCAGCGCGTACGTGGCCGGCGCCTCGATCACCGCCGAGACGGAGTGGGCGTTCGACAGCATCCGGGAGGCGATGCCGGTGCCTGCGAACGCCAGCCCGGCGACGGTGGCCAGCGCCGGGCCGACCCGTGCGCGCCGCACACCGAGCAGGATCGCCCCGACCGCGAGCACCGGTCCGGCGGCGACCAGCAACAGCCATTGGGTGACCCGGTCGACCGCGGTGGCGTGCTCCGCCTTCGCGCCGGAGGCGAGCATCGCCAGCCCGGCGCCCAGGCCGACCAGCGCGAGCACGTCGCGGTGGCGCAACACCGTGCCGAGCACCCGTCGTCCGACCAACGCGGTGACCCCGACACTCGCCGCGGCCGCGCACTGCACCAAGAACAGCGGGAGCCAGTGCAACGCGGCGACCATGCAGACGAAGCCGAGGAAGTCCAGCCCGGTGCCGGCGAGATAGAG
>Ga0187809_10000408_pt1 | contig 23605 bp, 22 predicted proteins | sample NC_wetland_sal_i_8_FD_132415 | JGI IMG/M metagenome (GOLD analysis project Ga0187809, IMG submission 132415) | Wetland sediment microbial communities from Neuse River Estuary, North Carolina, USA - ASW_4 | ecosystem: Environmental > Aquatic > Freshwater > Wetlands > Sediment | place: USA: North...
AACAGATCCTCGGTCGAGGTGACGAGAAACCCCTTGTCGCCGACCTCTGCATTAAGATCGTCGAAAAAGCTCTGGTCCGGGGCGGTCCCCGGAGCGACCGGCATCGTGCCGGGGGTCAGGATGGTCGAATTGCTCATTCCCAATCCAACGCCCCTTTCTTCCACGCATAGACAAGACCGATCGCGAGCTCGGCCAGGAAAACCATCATCGTCGCCCAGCCGGCCCAGCCGATTTCCTTCAGGCTGACCGCCCAGGGAAAGAGGAAGGCCGCTTCAAGATCGAAGATGATGAACAGAATCGCGACGAGATAGAAGCGCACGTCGAACTGGCTGCGCGCATCCTCGAAAGCGGGAAAGCCGCACTCATATTCGGTCAGCTTCGCCGGATCGGGCTGATGCGCCCCGGTCAACCGCGCCACGCCCATCGGCAGGAACACGAAAGCCGCCGACAGCGCAACGGCGATGCCCAGGAATATCAGGATCGGCAAATATTGAGTCAGATCGACCATGGGAGCTCGCAGTCATGATTTCGGGCGTTTGCCACCCCGTTTCTGCGGGCGCTTTAGGCCAGCATGGCGCTGCCCGCAAGCGCTGCGGACAGGAAAATCGCCTTGCGAACGCCAAAAGCGCGGGGAACGCTGGCAAGGACGGGCGAAGCTATGTTAGGCGGCTGAACGGGACGCGTGTTGCGGCACGATTTGCCGCCATCCAACTGGGGGACTTTATGCGCCAACTGCCATTTGCCACTGCTCTTGCCACACTTGCCGCCACCGCGCTCGGCGCGACGCCGGCCCATGCCGAACTGGTTACGCCCAAGAATCCCGCAGCAATCGTCGCGATCGTCGAATCGCAGGGCTGGCCCGCCAAGCTGGTGACCGCCAGCGATGCCGATCCCTATATCGAGAGCAGCCGCAACGGTCTGAAATTCCTCGTTCTGTTCATGAACTGCAACGACGCGCACAAGGAGTGCAAGACGCTGCAATATTATATGGGCTTCAACGACGCGAAGAATCTGTCGTTCGAAAAATTCAACAGCTGGAACAAGGAAAAACGCTTTGCGCGCGCCTATCGCGACAATGAAGGCGATCCGGTGCTGGAAATGGACGTCGATGTCGATTTTGCCGGATTGCCGCGCGAAAATCTGGGCGAGAGCTTCAACACCTGGGCGTCGCTGATGGATGCCTATCGCGAGTTCATCTACGACGATTGATAGGGCGAAACGCGGACAGCAAAAAGGCCATCCCGGTTATCCCGCGGATGGCCTTTTTTGCGCTTGCATAACGGGTCAGGCGTTGCGCAGCGCGCCCGCGACCAGTTTTTGCAGCTTGGAATGCACCGCGCCGCTGCCCGCGATGAACTCGCTGCGCTCGATCGCCCGATCGCCGCCGCGGAAATCGCTGACGAAGCCGCCGGCTTCGCGCACGAGCAACATGCCCGCCGCAACGTCCCAAATCGACAGATCGGCTTCCCAGAATCCGTCGAACCGCCCCGCGGCGACCCATGCGAGGTCGAGGCTGGCGGCGCCGAAGCGGCGGATGCCGGCAACTTCGGGCGCAACCGCACCGAAAATGCGGCTCCACTGGCCGAAGTCGCCATGGCCCATATAGGGGATGCCGGTCGCGATCAGGCATTCATTGAGATTGCGGCGCGACGAGACGCGCAGGCGCCGGTCATGCAACCATGCGCCGCGACCGCGTTCCGCCCAATAGCTTTCGTCGGTAACCGGCTGATAGATCAGCCCCGCGGTCACATCGCCCCAGCCGCCGCCGAGCTTCGGTTCCTGCACCGCGACCGAAATCGCGAATTGCGGGATCGCGTGCAGAAAGTTCGAGGTGCCGTCGAGCGGGTCGATGATGAAGCGGGGCTTGCCGGGCTCGCCTTCGATCTCGCCAGCTTCCTCCATCAGGAAACCCCAACCCGGACGGGCATGGGTGAGTTCGTCATACAGCGTGCGCTCGGCGGCCTGGTCGGCCTTGGACACGAAATCCGCTGGTCCTTTTTGCGAAACCTGCAGATGCTCGATCTCGCCAAAGTCGCGGCGCAGCTTCGTGCCCGCCTTGCGCGCGGCACGTTCCATGACGGTGATGATGCCGGATACGGCCATTTTTGTTTCCTTCAACGCGTCGGCCCCGCGGAGGTGGGGGCCGCTGGCTGCGTTGCGCCAGATTGCTAGCGGCCCCCGCCTTCGCGGGGGCGACGTTACTTAGTCAGCACGGCGGACATATTCGCGGTCATAGACGTTGACCACGATACGCGTGCCACTGGTGATGTGGGGCGGCACCATGACCCGCACGCCATTGTCGAGGATCGCGGGCTTGTACGACGAAGAGGCCGTCTGGCCCTTCACCACCGCATCGGCCTCGACGATCGTCGCTTCGATCTGTTCGGGCAGTTCGACCGAGATCGGGCGCTCTTCCCACAGTTCGAGCACGACTTCCATGCCGTCCTGCAGGAATTCGTGGGCTTCGCCGACGACATCCTTCGAGATGGTGATCTGTTCGTAGCTGTCCTTGTCCATGAACACGAGGTCGTCGCCCTCGGCATAGAGGAACTGGAAATCCTTGGTGTCGAGGCGGACCTTCTCGACCGTATCGGCGCTGCGGAAACGGTTGTTGAGCTTGCGCCCGTCGATCAGATTCTTGGCTTCGACCTGCATATAGGCGCCGCCCTTGCCCGGCTGGGTGTGCTGGATCTTGGTGACCTTCCAGATGCCGCCCTCATATTCGATAATATTGCCGGGACGGATTTCAACGCCGGTGATTTTCATCGCGCACACTCGCTAGTTCAAGGATGGAAAGAGCCGCCGGCGCAGCGGGTGCGCCGGTCACAGGAGCGCGCCCTTAGCCGCCTGCGCGGCCAAGGGCAAGCGCGTTAGACGCTTTCGGTGGCGCGGCGCGTGCGCCGATAGCTGTATGCGATCAGCGCGACGAAGAGCGAAAGGCCGACGACAATCGCCGTCGGCTCGAAGCTCTCCCCGACGAGCGCCAGCGGCGCATCGCTTCCCGAACCCGCGACGACGCCCGCGAACAATACCCCGAAAATGCTCTCGCCGACGATGAAGCCCGTCGCGAGCAGGACGCCCATTCGGCTGTAAAATTCGGGGCGGGTGCTGCGTTCGGCACGTTTTTCCCAGAAATGGCCGATCACCGCGCCGATCGGAATGAGCAAGGTCAGCGACATCGGCAGATAGATGCCCATACCGACACCGAGCGGCGGCAGGCGCAGCTTGCCCATACGCCCCAATATCTCGTCGGCGGCGATGATGGCGATGCCGATCAATGCGCCATAGCCGATCAGATCCCAACGCAGGTCGCCGCCGAGCACGCCCTTGGCCAGTGCGCTGATCAGGGCCGCTTGCGGCGCCGGCAGCGCATTGGCGCCCGCCCCCGCGGCACCGGCAAAGCCAAATGCCTGGTTCAACAGGTCGAGCACCGGCGGAATGATGAGCGAACCGAAGCCGACACCGATAACCAGCGCGAGCTGCTGCTTCCACGGCGTCTCACCGACCAGCTGGCCGGTCTTCAGATCCTGGAGATTTTCGTTGGAAATCGTCGCGACCGAAAAGACGATCGCAGTGGTGAACAGCGCATAGGCGACAAGCGCGGCAGTATCGGCTTCACTGTGATTGCGCCCGAAGAAGAGGAGCAGCATCAGCGAAGCGGCAATGATGGCGAGGATACCGACGCCCGACACCGGGCTGTTCGACGCACCGATCAGGCCGGCCATATAGCCGGTAACCGCGGCGATGATCGCGCCGACGAACAGCACGAACAGCAGCGTCGCGAAAATGACGCCGACCGGATTGGCCGCGATCGGGCCGCCCTGCGCAAAGAACCACAGCAATCCCGCGATCGGAATCAGCGAGCCCAGGATCGTCCCCGCGACGATGCCGAAGGACAGATCACGCTCGCCCAGTTCGACCACCTCGCCCGCGCCGCGCGCCCGCGACGACGCGATCGAACCCTTGATGCCCTTGACGATCGGGCCGACGATCTTGAGCAGCGTCCACAGCGCCGCGACCCCGATCGTCCCGGCGCCGATGAAGCGCACCTGCTGCGAAAACACCATGCCGACCACATCATCGACCGGTCCGGTCAGTCCCTGCGCTGCCGTCAGCGCGGGCATCAGGCCCGCCCATGCGATGACCATGCCGATGAACATCGCCACGCCGACCGACAGACCGACAAGATGCCCCACGCCGATCAGCGCGAAGGACAGGCTGCCGCTGACGCCGGTGGCGCCGACGCCGAGCTTGAAATTCTTCGACACTTCGAGCGCCGCGAGCTTCATCGCGCCAAGCAGCGAGAAACCGGCGCTGATCAGCGATCCGAGCAGGATCGTACGCAGGCCGCGCTGATTCTCCTCGGCCCCCTCGCCCGCGCGCGACCCGACCTTGAGCACTTCGGCCGCGGCGACGCCTTCGGGATAGGGAAGGTCCGACCCGGCGACGAGTGCGCGGCGCAGCGGGACCGAAAACATCACGCCCAGCGTTCCGCCGATGAAACAGACGGCGGCGGTCGTCCAATAGGGGAAACCCTGCCACCAGCCGACGATGACCAGACCGGGCAGGACGAAGATGATGGCCGCAAGCGTCCCCGCCGCACTGGCGATCGTCTGGACGATATTATTCTCCAAAATCGTCGCCCCCGACAGGAAGCGCAGGATCGCCATCGAAATGACCGCGGCGGGAATCGAGGTCGCAAAGGTCAACCCGACCTTCAACCCCAGATAGACGTTTGCCGCCGTGAACAGCAGCGTGATCAGTCCGCCAAGGACGATCCCGCGGACGGTGAGTTCGCGCATCGAAACGCTGCGCTGGTCGGTATCGGACATAAATTTCTCCCCGCGCGCTGTGTTGCGGGCGGCGGGGAATTAGGCAAGTCAAAACAGGCGTGGAAACGCGACGAAGCGAAACCGAATTGACGCTTCGATCCAATCATCGCTCCGCGGCGCGGCGCATAGAGCCGGGCATGACAACGGCCCTTCCCGATCCCAAGCCGCATCCCGGCCCCGAAGCGGCCGCTTCGGTCAAGCGCCCGGCGCCGTGCGCGGGTCTGTTCGGGTGGCGCAAGTGCGACGACGCACCGCGCGACGAGCGCCCGCGCACGCGGAACTGACGCGCGCGGCCTAATCCGCTGCCATCAGCGCGGCGAAAGCCTGCACCGCCGCGGCCGGGCCGTCCGGATGGTTCCAGACGCCGCCCGATACCGCAAGGAAATCGGCGCCAGCATCGATCAACAGCTCCGCATTCTCGACCGTGATCCCGCCGATCGCAACGCAAGGCAGCTCAAACAGTCCCTGCCACCAGCTGAGGATTTCGGGCTCGGCGCGATGTTCGACCGCCTTTGTCGTCGTGGGGAAGAAGGCGCCGAAGGCGACATAATCCGCCCCCGCTTCGCCGGCATCCATCGCAAGGTGGCGGCTGTTGTGACAGGTTACGCCGATCTGCGCGCCGGGGCCGAGCAGCCGCCGCGCCTCCTGCGGATCGCCGTCCCCCTGCCCCAGATGGACGCCATCGGCCTTGAGCCGCTTCGCCAGCGCCATGTCGTCGTTGACGATGAAGGCGACATCGTGCGCGGCGCAAATCGCCTGTAGCGGTTCGGCAAGGCGCGCCGCTTCGTGCTGGGTCAAACCCTTGACGCGGAACTGGAACGCGGCAACCGGGCCGGCGGCCAGCGCCGCTTCGAGTTGCGCCGGAAAGTCGCCGCCGACATCAGGTGGCGAGATGAGGTAAAGCTGGCAGGTCGGTTCGGTCATGGCGGGTTCATAGCTACGCCGCCAGCATGCCGCAAATGCAGAAGATGTTTCGCGCCACCACCCTGTCCCTCGTCACTGCTGCGACCGTTTCGGCCTGTGCAGCGACTCGCGACGTTACCGCATTGCGCGACGCCGCCAATGTCGCCATCGGCCAGCGCGCCTATGCCGACGGCCCGTTGATCCAGCCGGTCGCGGTGATCGAGGACAGTCGCTGCCCCGTCGGAGTCGCCTGTGTGTGGGCAGGCCGCGTCCGGGTGAAGATGCTGTGGCTTCGTCCCAATGGCGAGGCACAGCCTTTCGAAGCGGTGCTAGGCGAACCGACACCGCTGGCCGACGGCACGATCACGCTCGAATCGATGCATCCCGACAAGCGCCCCGACCGACCTATCAAGGCCGGCGATTACCGCTTCGCCTTCCGATTCATGGGCGGTCTTTAGGCGACCCGCGCCAACACGAAGCCGTCCCATCCCTTCGCGCCGACCGTCTGCACGGCGGTGGCGTCGATGCGCGGGTCGGATTGCAGAAAATCGAACAGCGCGCGTGCGCCCAAGATGCCGGGATCGTGGCTGGCGGGATCGAGGACGCCGCCTTCGCGCACGACATTGTCGACGATGATCGTCGTGCCGCTGCGGCCGAGGCGGATCGCTTCGGCGACATAATCGACATTGCTCTGCTTGTCGGCGTCGATGAAGACCATGTCGAAAGGCGCGACGTCGGTCATCGCGGCAAGGCTGTCCATCGCCGGGCCGACGCGGATTTCGGCCCGATCAGAGAGGCCGGCGCGATCGAGATTCGCCTGCGCGACGCGGGCATGCATGTGGTCGACTTCCAGCGTCACCAGCGCGCCATCGTCCGGTAGCGCCCGCGCGAGCCAGATCGTCGAATAGCCGCCGAGCGTCCCGATTTCGAGGATGCGCCGCGCGCCCGCCATTTGTGCGAGCAGATAGAGCATCTTGCCCTGCGCCGCCGAGACGTCGATCGGTGGCAAGCCGTTTTCGGCATTGTGGGCGAGTGCGGCCGCCAGGATCGGGTCGTCGCCAATCAGCTTCTCGCCGATATAGGTGTCGACGCGGTCCCAGCTATCGGTCATCAGGCGACCGATGCGGCGTGAATTTCGTCGATCGCGCCGCCGAGCGAGCCGTTGAATTCCGCGTCGCTCATCGACGCGCGCAAATCTTCCAGGAGCGCGCGGCTGAAGCTGGCGATGATACCGGGATTCTTGGCCAGTTCGATACACGCTTCGGGGCGCGCGAAGCCGCCCGACAGCGCGACGACGCGCAGCACCTTGGGATGATCGACGAGCGGCTGGAACAGGCCTGCTTCGGTGGGCAGCGACAGCTTGAGCATGACCGGCGCGCCGGTCCATGCGTCGAGCGCCGCGAGCGTTTCCGCCAGCAACAGTCGGTCCGCCGCATCGCGCTCGGGGCTCTTGATATTCACTTCGGGTTCGATGATCGGCATCAGGCCGTGCGCGGCGATGCGCGCGGCTTCGGCAAATTGCTGCGCGACGATTGCCTTGACGCCCACCGGGTTGGCGAGGTTGACGACGCTGCGCATCTTGGTCCCGAACACGCCCTTCGCAACCGCCCGCTCGCACAGCGCGTCGAGATCGGCGTTGGGCTTCATCAACTGAACGCCGTCAGCTTCGGGTTCGAGGCCTTTGTCGACCTTGAGGAACGGGACCACGCCGCGCTCCCACAGCAGAGCCGGGATCGGCTTGCCATCGGCTTCGCCGTCCATGGTGCGTTCGAACAGGATCGCGCCGATCACCTTATCGCCGTTGAAGCAGGGTGCGGTCACGATCCGGCTGCGCATTGCATGGATCAGCGCGAACATTTCCTCGTCGCCCGAATATTCGTCTTCTTCGATGCCATAGCCCTTGAGCGCCTTGGGCGTCGAACCGCCACTCTGGTCGAGCGCGGCGATAAAGCCCTGGCCCGATTTGATCTTATCCAGCATCTCGGCATTGGCGGTCGTCATAACGTCTCCGTGGATTTGCATACGTATGGTGCGGCGCGCATAGCGGCCCGTTGCTTGGGACGCAATGCGATGGGAACTCAGGCCTTAAGCGCGTCTACCCCCGGCAAAGGCTTTCCTTCCATCCATTCGAGGAAGGCGCCGCCTGCGGTCGAAACAAAGGTGAACTCGTCCGCAACGCCGGCATGGTTGAGCGCGGCGACGGTATCGCCGCCGCCGGCAACCGAAATCAGCGACCCTTCGCGCGTCAACGCCGCCGCCGTCCGGGCGAGCGCGACGGTTGCGGCGTCGAACGGCGCAATCTCGAAAGCGCCGAGCGGACCGTTCCACACCAACGTGCGGCAGCTTTTCAGCACGTCACCGAGCGCCTCGACCGCCGCAGGCCCGACATCGAGGATCATCTCGTCCGCCGCAACTTCGTGGATGTTCACGGTGCGCGTCGGCGGGTTCGCGGCGAATTCTTTCGCGACGACCACGTCATAGGGCAGATGGACGGTGCAGCCTGCGGCATCCGCCGCGTCGAAAATCGCGTTGGCGGTATCGACGAGGTCGTGCTCGCACAGCGACTTGCCGACATCGACGCCGCGCGCCGCGAGGAAAGTGTTCGCCATCCCGCCGCCGATGATCAGATGATCGACCTTGCCGACAAGGTTGCGCAGCACGTCGATCTTGCTCGACACTTTCGCGCCGCCGACAACCGCCGCAACCGGATGCGCGGGGTTGCCGAGCGCCGCGTCGAGCGCCTTGAGCTCGGCCTCCATCGCGCGGCCGGCATAGGCGGGCAGCCGATGGGCAATGCCCTCGGTCGAGCCATGCGCGCGGTGCGCCGCCGAAAAGGCATCGTTGACATAGATGTCGCCGATTTCGGCAAGCGCATCGGCGAACGCGGGGTCGTTCTTTTCCTCACCCGCATGAAAGCGCGCATTTTCGAGCACGGCGACGTCGCCGGGCGCGAGGACGGCAACGCCCGCCTTGGCGCCTTCGCCGGTGCAATCGGGAATGAACATCACCGAATGGCCGAGGACGTCGGCGACGCCGTCGATGACGAGGCTGAGCGACTGGGTCGGGTTCTTCGCCCCTTTCGGACGGCCGAAATGGGCGAGCAGGAGAACGATGGCACCCTTGTCCGACAGTTCGCGGATCGTCGGCATCGCTGCGCGAATTCGCGTGTCATCGGCCACGGCGCCATCGGACATCGGCACGTTGAGATCGACGCGCACCAGCACCTTCTTGCCGGTGACGTCACCGATGTCGTCGAGCGTCTTGAAATCTGCCATCTTTCACTCCGATCCCGGAGTGTTCCCCCGCGAAGGCGGGGGTCCATCTCCTGCGCTCTTATCCCCTGATCACCGCCGGTTTCATTCCGATGCGGTCGGAGATGGGCCCCCGCCTTCGCGGGGGCACAAGGATATTGTTAAAGGAACTTCGCGATCACGCCCGCCGTGTCGATCATGCGGTTGGAGAAGCCCCATTCATTGTCGTACCAGCTCAGCACTCGCACCAGCTTGCCGTCGATAACCGCGGTTTCAAGGCTGTCGATGGTCGAGCTGGCGGCGTTATGGTTGAAGTCGATCGAAACCAGCGGTTCCTCGGTATAACCAAGGACGCCCTTCAGCGCGCCTTCGGCCGCGGCCTTGAGCACCGCGTTCACTTCTTCCTTGGTCGTTTCGCGCGACGGGGTGAAAGTGAGGTCGACCACCGACACATTCGGCGTCGGAACGCGGATCGATGACCCGTCGAGCTTGCCCTTCAACTCGGGCAGGACGAGGCCGACGGCGACCGCCGCACCGGTCGAGGTCGGGATCATCGACATTGCGGCGGCGCGGGCGCGGCGCGGATCGTCGTGGATCTGATCGAGGATTTTCTGGTCGTTGGTATAGGCATGGATCGTCGTCATCAGGCCGCGTTCGATACCGATCGCTTCGTGCAGCACCTTGGCAAAGGGCGCGAGGCAGTTGGTGGTGCAGGACGCGTTCGAGATGATCCGGTGATCGGCGGTGATCTGGCTGTCATTGACGCCGTAAACGACGGTCAGGTCGACTTCCTTGGCGGGCGCCGAAATGAGTACGCGCTTCGCGCCGGCGTCGAGATGCTTCTGGCCGCCGGCCTTGTTGGTGAAGAAGCCGGTGCATTCCATCACGATGTCCACGCCGTTGGCGGCGTGCGGCAGGGCGGCGGGATCGCGCTCGGCGGTGACCTGGATGCGCTTGCCGTTGATGATCAGGTCGTTGCCATCGACTTCGACGGTGCCGTTGAAGGCGCCATGAACCGAGTCATGGCGAAGCAGGCGGGCATTGGCCTTGGCATCGCCCAGATCGTTGATCGACACCAGTTCAAGGTCGTGATCGGTGCGCTCGAGAAGGGCGCGCGCCACATTGCGGCCGATGCGTCCGAAACCGTTGATTGCGACTTTCACTGCCATGTCGGTTAGTCCTTTCTGCGGAAGGTGGCGGCCGGTCTTATGCGCCGAGCCGCGCCAGAATCTTGGGGGTGATGGCGTCGACCGTCAGGCCGAAATGCCGGTAGAGATCATCGATCGGCGCCGACGCGCCGAAGCTGTCGATGCCGAAGCGCAGGCCATGGCGGCCGGTGTAGCGTTCCCAGCCGAAGGTCGTCCCGGCCTCGATCGAGACGATCAGGGCATCGTCGGGCAGCAGGTCGGCCTGATAGGCCGCATCCTGTTCGTCGAACAATTCCGTCGACACCATCGAAACGACATCGGCACCCTGCCCCGCCGCTTCGAGCTTTTCGGCGACATCGAGCGCCAGCGACACTTCGGAGCCCGTCGCGACCAGCACGACCTTGCGCGCCGCGGCGGCGCTGCGAAGGCGATAACCGCCTTTCAAGCAAAGATTTTCCGTGACGTCATGACGCAGCGGCGGCAGATTCTGGCGCGTGAGTGCGAGGAGCGTCGGACGGCTGTCCTGCGCGATCGCGATCGCCCAGCATTCGGCCGTCTCAACCGCGTCGGCGGGGCGCATCACGAGCAGATTGGGCATGGCGCGCAGCGACTGCAGATGCTCGATCGGCTGGTGCGTCGGTCCATCCTCGCCGAGCCCGATGCTGTCGTGCGTCATCACGTAAACGACGCGCTGACGCTGGAGCGCCGACAGCCGGATCGCGCCGCGGCAATAGTCCGAAAAGACCAGGAAAGTGCCGCCATAGGGGATCACGCCGCCGTGCAGCGCCATCCCGTTCATCGCCGCCGACATGCCGAATTCGCGGATGCCATAATAGATGTAGCGACCCGAATAATCGTTCCGGTTCAGCGGCTTGGTCGACGATGTCTTGGTATTGTTCGAGCCGGTAAGGTCGGCGCTGCCACCAACAAGCGAGGCGATGTCGGCGGTGAGCGCGGTCAGCGCATTTTCCGACGCCTTGCGCGTCGCGACCTTCGGCGGTTCGGCAACCAGCCCGTCGAGATAGGCCTTGAAAGCATCACCCGGCGCGACCTTGCCGCTCAGGCGATCCTCAAAATCCGTTTTCTTATCGCTACTTGCAAGGCGATAATTCCACGCAGCATGAAGTGACTGGCCGCGCTGGCCAAAGCCGCGCCATGCGTCGGCAATGTCGGCGGGAATGACGAACGGTTCGGCGGTCCAGCCCATATTGGCGCGCGCCGCCGCCACCTCGTCGGCGCCGAGCGGCGAGCCATGCGTCGCCGACGTGCCCTGCTTGTTCGGCGCGCCGAAGCCGATCAGCGTCTTGCACGCAATCAGCGACGGGCGACCGTCCGCCAGCGCCGCGTCGATCGCGCGGCGAATATCGGCAGCATCATGGCCGTCGCAGCTGTCGACATGCCAACCGGTCGCCGCATAACGCGCTTTCACGTCCTCGCTGGTCGAAAGGTCGGTCGACCCGTCGATCGTGATCTTGTTGTCGTCCCACAGCACGATCAGGCGGCCAAGGCCCAGATGGCCGGCCACGCCGATCGCTTCGTGATTGATGCCTTCCATCAGGCAGCCGTCGCCGGCGATGACCCAGGTGCGATGGTCGACGAGGTCGTCGCCGTAAATGGCATTGAGATGGCGCTCGGCGATCGCCATGCCGACCGCAGTCGCAAGCCCCTGCCCCAGCGGCCCCGTCGTCGTTTCAACCCCGGCAAGCTCGAAATTTTCGGGATGCCCGGCGCAAGGACTGTTCAGCTGGCGAAAATTGCGGATTTCCTCCATCGTCGGATGCGCATAGCCCGCGAGATGGAGCGTCGCATAAGCGAGCATCGAGCCATGGCCCGCCGACAGGACGAATCGGTCGCGATCGGCCCATTTGGGATCGCTCGGATCGAACTTCAGATAATCCGAATAGAGGACGGTCGCGACGTCGGCCATGCCCATCGGCATCCCGGGGTGACCGCTGTTCGCGGCCTGTACGGCGTCCATCGCAAGCGCGCGGATCGCGTTGGCGAGCTGGCGTTCGGGCAGTGTCATCTTTTCCCCGCTTATGTCTGGGCTGGCGTGCGCGACTGCCCTTTGCGGCGGCGCCGCCGAGAGTCAACCGCCCGCGGCAAGAATTCGCGCGCATTTCGGCGCCGACAGGCGATTGCACCCCTCCCCCGGCGCTGCTACCCCTGTGGCATGGAACTCGATCTCGACGAATCCAGCCTCGCCATCGGCCGCATCGAGCGCACGCTGAGCCGCATCGAAAAGAGCCTGGCCGAGCGCGCAGAACGCGGCGCATCCGATCAACCGACAAGCGATCAATCGGCCCTGAAGGCCGAAGTTAACGCTGTTATCGGCGAACTGGACCGACTGATTGCGGAGGCGAATCGTGGCTGATGTCCGACTGAACATCGCCGGGCGCACCTATGACCTGACCTGCGCCGACGGCGAGGAGCCGCAGCTTCAGAAGCTCGCCGGGCTGATCGACGAAAAGGTCCGCGCCATCCCAGGCAGCACCGAGGTACGCCAGCTTCTCTTCGCGGCGCTCATGCTCGCCGACGAGGCGCAGGAAGCAAAGGCCAAGGTCGACAGGTCCGAGCCCCAATCCGATTCGCTGCGCGCCGCGGTTGCGCTAGCGGAAAGCCGCGAAACGCAGGCGCGTGACGAACTCGCTGCGGCCCGCAGGGAAATCGAGGCACTTAAGGCCGCGCCGCCGCCCGCTGTAGCAGCCGCGCCGCGCACAACGCACGACCGCGCACTGCTCCAGATCGCCGACCGGATCGAAGCGCTCGCCGCAAAGGTTGAGCAAAGCGCTTGAGGATGGGGCCCCGCGTCCCTAAATAGGCATCGGCGGGTACTGCCCGGCACGAGCCGTTGCGAAAATCCCTGAGGCGATACATCATCCAAGGGAGCTGTCCCTGCCCGGACCCTGGTCCGACGTACATGGCCCCCACCTGACGTTACTGGCGTCAGAGGATCTTCCGGAAACCGACCCATGGTGGTCCCGCCAACCCGACAGGCTTTGAAGGAGGCCCGGCCCGCATGACGCCCGACCTCGCTTCGCAGAAACAGGCGCTGCGCGACCGGTTGCGTTTTCGCCGCCGCCATTTCGTCGCCAATCTCGACCCGATGGGGCGGCTCGCTGCCTTTCGCGCCGTTCCCGACACGCTCCGCAAGCTGCTCGATGCCAGCCCTGTCGTCGGCGCCTATGCACCGTGGGGCGACGAACCCGATATCCGCCCGCTGCTGCTGCTGGATGGCCGGCGCATCGCGCTGCCGCATCACGCAGACCGCACGGCCGCCATGACCTTTCGGATATCGGACGATGGCGATGCGCTTCGCAAGGGTCCGTGGGGATCGCCCCAGCCGCCCGATAGCGCCGAAATCGCGCATCCCGACATCGTCCTCTGCCCGCTCGTCGGTTTCGACCGCCACGGCGGCCGTCTCGGCCAGGGAGGCGGGCATTATGACCGGTTCTTTGCTGAAAATCCGGCGGTTCCGCGCATCGGAATCGGCTGGTCGGTGCAGGAAGTTGACACTGTTCCCATTGAACAAACCGATATTTTGCTCGATGCGGTCCTGACCGAGCAGGAATATATCATCACCGGAGACCGATTGTGAGCGAGCCCCCCGCCGATCCGCAGCCAAGCTGGCGTAAGCCGACCGGCATCCTTCTGATCTTGGCGCTGATCACGGCGTGGGCGGCGGCCGTCGTCAGCCTCTCGCCGTGGGTCGGCGGCTGGCCGGTGCTGGTGCAGGCGATTTTCTATCTGGTCGCGGGGATCGCCTGGGTATGGGTGCTGCCGCTGCGGCCACTGCTGTGCTGGATGGAAACCGGGCGCTGGCGCGCCCCACAATAGGGATTGGCACCGCCCGATTATTCTATAGCCTGCGCGCACCATTGGGGAGGCAGGCGCGATGCGGGTATCTATGGGAACGGCGGCTGTCCTGTCGCTGATTTTGGCGAGCACCCCGGCGGCGGCGCGTGATGACGGCCTGCGCAAGCAGGTGAAGGCGCTCGTCAAGGCGTGCCCCGCCGCTGCCAAAGGCTATGATCTTGCCGCCTTGACGCCCGACGGCCTGGCCACGCCGGACTATCGGGCAAGGTTTGAAGAATGGGCCGGGGCGCCCGATCCCGATACGCAACCGGGTAGCGGCGGCGCAACGATCATGCTGCGCGGCGTGATCGGTTCAAGCATCACGCAGGATATCCGCTTTTCGACCGTCAGCACCCTGTGGCGCGACGCGGCCGGGGCATGGCAAGTCTTGCGCGTCGATCATGGGACGCTGCCGCCCGTGCCACCGCCCCCGCCGCCCCCCGAATTGTTCGAAGAGCCCGATGCGGCCTATGGTTTCATGACCGAGCAGGTCAAGCCCGCCCCCGACAAGAGCCGCCGCGTCCAGCGCGGCCGCCTGCTTCCGGCGGCGGCGGCGGAACTCGATCGCCTGCTTGCCGATCCCTGTCTGCAACTCGAACAGATGGGGCTGACGGCGCACCGCAGCAAAAGCGAGGTTCCGCCCTGCCCCTTCGACTATGCCGGGTCGACGATCGAGGTGACGCGCGATGCGCGAAGCTGGCTGATTTCGACCGATTGCCGGCGCGAATTGCCGAGCGCGAAGATCGCCGACATTCTCTTTTATCCGCAGGCCGATGTCCCCATGCCCGACTGGGACAGGACAGCGTGCGCCGATTGCGTCCGCTATGTCCTTGTCGCCGAATATTTCCGGCGCGCCGAGCGGACTGGCGACGCCGCGACCGATGCGGTGATCACCCGCGCTTATGCTGCCGTTGCCGGACGCGATTATGCCGGGGCGCGGCGCTTGCTCGAGCCGTTGGCAAGCGAGACGTCCGCCTATCCGCTGCGTTGGTTGCTGATGCCCGAACTCGCGTGGCTACGCGACAAGACCGGCGATACGGACGGCGCAATCACGCTGCTCGCCATCGCAGGCGCAGCGGCCGATTATCAGCGAGGTCGGCTGCGCTGCGATGCCCCGATCGGCAATCTCACCGAATTTCAGGACGTCATGCAGCGGCGTTTCGGCATTGCGCAAATCTGCGATGCGCCGGAGCAGTTCGCCATCCCCGACGGGTTCGATATGGCGCCGGTGGAGCTTGCCCGGCAGAAGGCCGGTGCGATCGAATATCCGATATATTCGCGAGAGACGGAAGCGACCCAAGCCAAGGATTGAAGGAGGCGCCACCTGCCGAAATTCAGGGCAAGTGGCGCGAGTGACGGGGCTCGAACCCGCGACCTCCGGCGTGACAGGCCGGCGCTCTAACCAACTGAGCTACACCCGCTTGCGCTTGGGAGCCGCGCCAATATTGCCCTCGTCCCGACCTGTCAACCGTCCCGATCAAACTCTTTTCGATTTAATCGCTCGCGCATCTCTTCTGTCGCGGTGAGCGTCCCATTTTCGAATAGAAAACCGGCAAGATCAGGCGTGCCGGTCGAGGCAAGGACGGTCTGCACGATCAGGAGCAGCGGCACCGCAAGCAGCGCCCCCGGCGTCCCCCACACCCATCCCCAAAAGCTGAGCGAGACGAGAATCAGCAGTGGATTGACGGTCAGCCGCCGCCCCAACACCAGCGGCGTGATCAAATTCGCCTCGACCAGATGCACCCCGATGAAGATGACGGCCGGCAACAGCGCGACCCCGACCGCGTCGAAGGTCATCAGCCCGCCCAGACCCAGGAGCATCGCGGCGACGATCGGCCCGAGATAGGGCACGAAATTGCACAGCGAGACGATGCCGCCCCACATGAAGGGCGACGGCATGCCAAGCGCCCACAGCAACAGCGAGACGATCAGTCCCAGCAGCGCATTGATCATCGTGATCGTCGCGAGATAGTCGGCAGTCGCATCGACGACATTCTGGATCACGCGCGCGGTCTGCATCGCGCCATCGAAGCTGCCGCGCCGGCGGATCGTGCTGCGCCGCAGCCGCGTCCATCCGGCGAGGAAGAAGAAGATCACGAGTACCGCGAAGAGAAGCTGCACTGCCGCCGCGGGCGCGGCCGAGATGAAATAGTCGACGACCGAGGTTGGCGCGGTGGCGGCCATGGCCTGCGCGGTCGCTTCGGACCCGCTCGCGACCGAGGTCAACGTGCGGTCGACGAATTTCTGCAAGGTCGAATAGAAATCGATCACCGGCGCCAGATTGGTCTGGATGCGCGGGATCGATTCGGGGATGCGCGCGAACCAGCCCGTCGCGGGAACGACGATGATCGCCAGCGCCGCGTTGACCAGCATCAGAAAGCTCGAGAGCGCCAAAAAGGCCGCCAGCGCCGACGGAACGCGGCGCCGTTCGAGCCATTCGAGCAGCGGAACGAGGGCAATGGAAACGACGATCGCCGCTGTGAGCGGCAGGAAGAATTCGGCGCCGGCCTGCAGCGCGAAGGGCAGCCCCAGGCAGAAGGCCGCACCAATGATAAGCGTCAGCGCCGCGAGCAACCGGTCCCGACGAAAATCATCGATCTCAACGCGTTGCGCTGCGTCTTTGAGCAAGGGTGGCACCTTCGGGTGCTCGCTGTCCTCCATTGCGTCGATCGCTCCCGTTGAACCCGATCCTCTTAGGCGCACTTTGGCGTCGGCGCCAGTGGCGCCCGAAGGGATTGGCCCAATGGTGCGCCATTATTCCCCTGTCCCCATTTAGGACAAAAGGCCGAGTATTTTCACCATTTTAACCAGAAATTACCCTTTTTCCGCGAGGACGGCTCCCAAGGACCAGCAATTATGGAGCCAATTCGATGATGAAAGCGCCTGTGGGGGGCGCGAAGCATCAGCTTCTTCGACCCTCTTATTCCGCCCAATTGCTTTGCGCGCTCGCCCTGCCGATGCAGGCGCATGCCGCCGGTACGGTAGCCGGATCGACCATCAGCAACACCGCCAGCGCCAGCTTCGACAACGGAGCGGGGACGCAGACGATCGATTCGAACACGGTCAACCTGCGCGTCGACGAACTGCTCGACGTGACGGTTGCCTCGAACAACCCGTCGGATGTCGCAACGACGCCCGGCGGGACCAACCAGCTGCTTACGTTCACCGTGACCAACACCGGCAACGGGCAGGAAGCGTTCGGGCTCAGCACGATCGCCAATGTCGGCGGCGACAATTACGACCCGACCATCACCGGCATCTATATCGACAATGGCGACGGCATCTTCGATCCCGCCACCGACACGCTCTATACCGCCGGGTCGAACGATCCGGTGCTCAACCCCGACCAGAGCGCGCGCATTTTCGTCGTTGCGACGACGCCGGGGACGGTCGCCGACAATGATCGCGGCATCGTGACGCTGGTCGCGGCGGCCAAGACCGGCACCGGCGCCCCGGGCACCACCTTCGCGGGCCAGGGCCAGGGCGGCGGCGATGCGGTCGTCGGTTCAACCGGCGCCGACGGGCAGGACAATGGCGCCTACAAGGTGTCGGCGGCCACCGTCACGCTCGTCAAATCGGCAGTCGTCGCCGATCCGTTCGGCGGCAGCGAGCCCGTTCCGGGCGCGACGATCACCTACACGATCACCGCGACGGTCGCCGGCACGGGGTCGGTCGGCGGTCTTGCGATCACCGACAATATTCCGGCCGACACATCCTATGTCACCGGCTCGATCACTCTTGGCGGTGCGCCGCTGAGCGATGCGAGCGACGCCGATGCCGGCGACTACAACGGCACACGGATCCGCGTGCAACTCGGCACCGTCGCGGGCGGCCAGACCCGCACCGTTACCTTCAAGACCAAGATCGACTGATGGAGATTCGCATGCGCAAGGCTCTTTTCCTTCTGATCGCCGCCCTCGCACCGGCACAGGCGTTCGCCGCCAACCAGGTCGCGCTCGACAATAATGTCTTCGTCGAGCGGGTGACGACCGACGCGGCCGGCAAGCAGCGCGTCCTGCTCGAGGAACCGAAGGTCGTCGTTCCTGGCGACCGGCTGGTCTTCGTGCTCAACTATCGCAACGCGGGCGCGCAGCCTGCCGACAAGTTCGTCATCACCAATCCGATGCCCTCAGCGGTCCGTTTTGCGGGCGCCGGCGATACGCCGCCGCTCGTCTCGGTCGATGGCGGCAAGATGTGGGGACAGCTCGCCGATCTGACCGTGCCGATGGCCGACGGAACGCGCCGCCCGGCGCAGCCCGCCGATGTCACACACGTTCGCTGGGCGTTCCAGAAGCCGATCCCGGCAGGAGCGACCGGCAAGCTCATCTTCAGGGGGGTCGTAAAATAACCCTCTGATCATAACCGCTTAAAGGTCACCGGCGGTGGGGCAATAGGGGACCGAACAAGCCTGGAGTTCAGCTATGACCAGCAAGCTGACTTATGTGGGCGCCATCGGAATGACAGCGATCGCGTTGATCGCTGCCAGCCCGGCCTATGCGGCCGGCACGACCGCGGGCACCACCATTACGAATAACGTCACCGTCGACTATCAGGTCGGCGGCGTCGCACAGGGCCAGCAGACCGCGTCGAACAGCTTCGTCGTCGACCGCAAGATCAATCTGCTTGTCGAAGAAGTGGGCAGCGTCACGACCGAGGTCGTGCCGGGGCAAAGCAATGCCGTCACGACGTTCCAGTTGACGAATACGTCGAACGAAGTGCTCGATTTCGCACTGACGGCCAGCCAGATCGCTGGCGGGACGGCTGCGCATGGCGGCACCGACAGCTTCGATGTGAGCAACGTCCGCATCTACCGCGACAATATATCGTCGGGTACGGTCGGCAGCTTCGATGCGGCCGATACGCTCGTCACCTATATCGACGAGCTTGCAACCGATACGCCGATCCGGCTGTTCGTCGTCGCCGACGTCCCGGCCGGTCTTTCCACCGGTGCTGTTGCGGGCGTCCAGCTGCGCGCAACGGCACGCGAAGGTGGGGCTTCGGGCACGCAGGGCGCCGCGATTACGCAGACTGCCGGGGCCAATACGGCCGCCAAGGACACTGTCTTTGCGGACGTCGCCGGGGTGAATGACGCCAATCGCGACGCGTCGCATAGCGCCGCCGACGATTATACGGTCAAGACCGCGACACTCACTGTAACCAAGACCAGCCGCGTGGTCGACGATCCGTTCAACGGAACGACGAATCCGAAGCTGATCCCGGGCGCGACGGTGGAATATTGCATCCTCGTCGCCAACGCCGCGGGCGGTGCCAGCGCCACGTCGGTCGCAATCAACGACAGCGTCCCGACGCAGTTGACCTATGTCGCCGGTTCGGCGCGGGTCAACGGCACGGTTACGGCAGGCACCTGCAACACCGACGGCGTTGCGGCAGGGACCAACTATGCCGCGCCGGTCGTGTCGGGCACCGTTGCGACGGTGGCCGCGGGCGACACGCGCACCCTGTTGTTCCGCGCGACCGTCAACTGACAGGACCAGTGAAGGGGGCGGCGGCGCGCATGGCGCGGCACCGTCCCCTTCAGGACCGGCAATGACCTTCGGCTCGAAAACCCTCTCCTATGTGACCGCCTTGGTCGCGGCAGCCTTGCTGCCTGCGGCACCCGCGGCGCATGCGCAGGTGATTTCGAATACCGCATCGGCGCAGTGGACGGGCAGCGGCGGCGCCACGCAAACGCTTTCCAATCGCGTCGATGTGACGGTGCTTGCAAGGCCGCCCGAGCAGCCGGTCATCAGCACCTACCGCCTGGTCGACAGCGGAGGCAACAAGTCGGTTCCGGTCGTTCCGACGCCCTGCGGCGGGTCGATCATCGCCGCCCAGGGCCTGAGCGCCGCCAGCGCGGGCCAACTCATCCAGCTTGCCGGACCCTATGCCGGCCTTCCGACCAACCCGGCGTCGCTGCAGAGCACCGCCAGCTTCCGCGCGGGCGAAATGCTTGTTGTCGGCGTCACCCTCGCCTCCGCAAATACCGATCCGGCGCAGCGCGACCTGCTGCCCGTCAGCGTCGACTTGCAGAATGGCGATCATGAACAGATCACGCTGACCGAAACCGCACCAAACAGCGGCGAATTTGTCGGTATCATCAACACGATCGGCGTTCCGCCCGCCGTGGTTGCCGACGATTGCCGCCTGTCGGTCACGCCGGGTGCGCCAATTCAGGTCCGCGTCACCGATCGCGCCAATGCGAGCCTTGTCGCCATCGCGACGATCGACTTTCTGGTCGATCCCTTCGGCATCGTCTTCGACAGCGGCGATGGTTCGCCCGTCGCCGGCAGCCGCGTCACGCTGATCGACGCAGCAACCGGCCAGCCGGCGCAGGTGTTCGGCGACGACGGAACCTCCTCCTACCCGTCCACGGTCGTCACCGGGCAGAATGTCACCGACAGCGGTGGCACGGTCTATACCTTCCCCGCGGGCGACTATCGCTTTCCGTTCGTTGCGCCCGGCACCTATCGACTGCTCGTCGAACCGCCCGCGCCTTACACCGCGCCCTCGGCTTCCAGCCCTGCGGATCTTGCGAGCTTGCGCCGTCCCGATGACGGTCAGCCCTTCACGATCACCGACGCGAGCTACAGCCGCGCCTTCACGCTTTCCAGCCCTGCCCCGGTGCGGGTCGATATTCCCGTCGATCAGCCCGGCCAGCCATTGGTGATCGCCAAGACGACTTCGACGCAGGTCGCGGTGCCTGGCGATGTCGTCCAATATCGCATTACGGTTTCGAACCGCGATGCGCGGCGGACGACCGGTGCAGTGACGGTCGGCGACCAGTTGCCCGCTGGGATGCGCCTTCGCGCCGATACGGTCCGCATCGACGGCACGCGCGTCGACCCCACCGTCGCAGCCGACGGGCGCAGCTTCAGCGTCGCCCTCCCCGCAATTGCGCCCTCGGCGTCGGTGCTGCTGACCTATGTCGCCGAAGTCACCGTTTCGGCGCAGCCGGGCAGCGCGCTCAATCGCGCGACGGCGCAGGACAACCGCGGGACCGTCAGCAATGTCGCCGAAGCGACGATCGCGATCAAACGCGACCAGCTTGGCGACCGTATGACGATCATCGGCCGTATCACCGACGGCGGCTGCGCCGTCGACCCGGGCAAGGCGCGCGGAATCGGCGGCGTCCGCGTGATGCTCCAGGACGGCAGCTACACCGTCACCGACGAGGATGGGCGCTATCATTTCGAAGGCGTTCGCCCCGGCCTGCACGTCGTCCAGATCGATCCTTCGACCCTTCCGCTCGATCGCGCGCCGGTCGATTGCGCCCGCTCGACCGTCGATGCCGGCAGTGCGATCTCGCGCTTCGTCGAAGGTCGCGGCGGTTCGCTGAAGCGCGCCGATTTCCGCGCCGCGATAAGCGCGCCGCGCGCCGCCCCGGCAACCAATCCTGCCGAAACCCGCAAAACCCTCAGCGATCCCGAAGCCGCAGGTGCCAATCGCGACTGGCTTGCCGGCCAGGCACCCGGCATCGGCTGGTTGTTCCCCGAACCCGTTCATAATCCGCGCGCCAAGTCGATCCGCGCCGCTGTCAAGCATCTGCCGGGACAGCGCGTGACGCTCAGCATCAATGGCAATCCGGTCAATGCGCTCAATTTCGAGGGCGTCAGCAAGTCGGCCGACGGGAGCGTCGCCGTCAGCGTCTGGCGCGGGATCGAGATTGCCGAGGGTGAGAATCGCCTCGAAGCAAAGGTCGAGGATGCGAACGGCGCGCCATTGCAGACGATCGAGCGCAATGTCCATTATTCGATCACGCCGATGCGCGCGACGCTGGTGCGCGACAAATCGGTGCTTGTGGCGGACGGTGTCACGCGCCCGGTGATCGCGGTGCGTCTGACCGATCGAGACGGCAAGCCGATCCGCGCGGGACTGACGGGCGATTTCAGCGTCCCCGCACCCTATTACCCGGCGGTCGAGGCCGAAGCGCAGCAGGCGCGCCAGCTTGCCGGGCTCGAACGCGCGCAGCCGGTCTGGAAGACCGAAGGCGACGACGGGCTGGCCTTCATCGAGCTCGAACCGACGACCGCTTCGGGAACACTGACGATCGATTTCCGCTTTCGCGACACCAAGGTCGAGCGCCAGCAAACGATCGAAACCTGGCTCGATCCGGGCAATCGCCCGTGGACGGTGGTGGGCTTTGCGGCTGGAACGCTCGGCTACAATACGCTGGACGACAGGATGGAAGCGGTCGCGGAGAAGCTCGACGACCTCAACGCCGACGCCCGGCTCGCGCTCTATGCCAAGGGCCGCATCCAGGGCAAATGGCTGATGACGCTGGCCTATGACAGCGACAAGGAACAGGACGACGCGCGATTTGGCGGCGTGATCGATCCGCGCGCCTATTACACCATTTACGCCGACCGCAACGAGACGCGCTATGATGCCGCGTCGGTCCGCAAGCTCTATCTGCGGCTCGAACGGCCGCAATTCTATGCGATGTTCGGCGATTTCGAGACGGGCATTTCGGAGCCGCAGCTCGCCCGCTATCAGCGCGCGCTCAACGGTGCCAAGGCGGAGTATCGCGGGCGCAACCTCGCCGCGACGGCCTTCGCCGCCGATACGCCCTACCGCTTCCGCCGCGACGAGATTCAGGGCAATGGCCTGACCGGCCCCTATCAGCTCGCTGCGCGGGACATTCTGCCGAACAGCGACCGCATCACGATCGAAACGCGCGACCGGCTGCACAGCGAACGCATCGTCGACAGCAAGACGCTGACGCGCAACATCGACTATGACATCGATTACGCCGCTGGCACGCTGCGCTTTCGCGAGCCGATACGCAGCCGGTCCTCGGCGCTAGATCCGCAGTTTATCGTAGCCGAATATGAAGTCGATGGCGTCGGCGAACGCGTGCTCAATGCCGGCGGCCGCGTAAGCTATCGCAGCGACGACGACCGGCTGCGCGTCGGCGCGACGCTGATCCACGACGAGGATAATGATCGCAAAACCAACCTCGGCGGCGTCGATGCGCGCTTCCGGCCCGATACCGATACCGAGGTTCGCGCCGAAATCGCGGTCAGCGACGCCAGCAGCAAGGCGGGCAGCAGCAACAGCAGTGCCACCGGAACCGCGAAGGCGTGGCTGATCGAGGCCGAGCATCACAGCAGCAGCGCCGACTTCCTGGCCTATGTCCGCGAACAGGAAAGCGGATTCGGCACCGGTCAGATCAGCAGCAGCGAAAACGGCACGCGCAAGTTCGGCTTCGACGGACGGCTGCGCGTTGGACGCCAGCTTTCGGTGACGGGCAGCGCGTGGCAGGAAGATTATCTTGACACCGATGCCCGCCGCCGGGCGGCGCGCGCGCTGGTCGAATATGACAATGGCACCACGCTGCTCCGCGCCGGACTGACCCACGCCGACGACCGGCTCAGTGACGGCAGCACCAACAAATCGGACATCGTCCAGCTCGGTGCGACGCAGCGGCTGTTCGACAAGCGCCTCGAACTCGACGCGCAGAGCGAATTCGCCCTGGGCGGACAGGATGCAAGCGTCGATTTCCCGACCCGCCAGCGGCTCGGCGCGCGGTTCGCGATCACGCGCGACGTCAATCTGGTCGGTAGCTACGAAATCGCCGACGGCAGCAGTGTCAAGGCCCGCACCGCGCGGCTGGGCT
>Ga0187809_10000409_pt1 | contig 23597 bp, 20 predicted proteins | sample NC_wetland_sal_i_8_FD_132415 | JGI IMG/M metagenome (GOLD analysis project Ga0187809, IMG submission 132415) | Wetland sediment microbial communities from Neuse River Estuary, North Carolina, USA - ASW_4 | ecosystem: Environmental > Aquatic > Freshwater > Wetlands > Sediment | place: USA: North...
CACGCCAGCAGCTGCGTGCAGGTCGGCCCCGACTGCACGTGGGTGAAGTCGAGGATCTTCACGCCTTCCAGGGCTTTGCTCATGGATTTCTCCCGGTTGAATGTCATTGTCGGAGACGGCCGCGCAGTTGGGTGTCCGGCGCACGCCCCCTCGTCATGGCACGGCCACGACGGTGTACCCCCTCAGGCCAGCGCCATCTCCGGCCGTTCGGCGTGCTCCGGCCCCTGGAGCGCCGGCGCCATCAGGTCGCGCATGCTGACCACGCCGACCAGGCTTCCATTGTCCAGCACAGGAACATGCCGGATATGATGCGCGTGCATTAGCGTCAATGCCCGCTCGACAGTGTCGTGCATGTCGCAGCAGAACACCGCCAACGTCATCAGCCGCGATACCGGCAGCTTCATCGCGTGCATGCCGTGATCGACGATCGCCTGCAAAATGTCGCGTTCCGACAGCACGCCCAGAACCGCATCCCCTTCGGTGGCGCAGGTGTCCTTCACCACCAGCAGGCCGACATCCTCGGCCCTCAGGCGGCGGGCCGCGGCCAGGACCGTGTCGGTCATGCGGACCGTGATCACGCGGCGGTGCTTGGCACGCAGAACGGCTTCAATGCGCATTCGACCCTCCCTCGGGGCTGCGCCCGGGCCCAGCCGGAAAGCGGCAGGCATCCGGGCGTTGAACGTCCAGAGTTTGTCCGTCGGTGTTTTTAATCTTGTATGTGGTATACCAGAGAGCCGTATAGCGGTCAACCCCGACTACCGGCCGGCCGCCTTGGCACCCAACGGCCGCCGCCGTTAGATGGCAGGCCAGAAACGGGGGAAACACCAATGCAGGCCGATTACGTCGTCGTCGGAGCCGGTTCGGCCGGTTGCGTCCTGGCCAACCGGCTGACCGAAGACCCCAACACACGCGTGCTGCTGATCGAAGCCGGCGGCCGCGACTGGCATCCGATGATCCACATCCCCGCCGGCTACATGAAACTTCTGGACCACCCCACGCTCACCTGGGGCTTCAAAGCGGAAACCGGCGCCGACCTGAACGGCCGCAACATCCCCTATCCGCGCGGGCGCGTGCTTGGCGGATCGAGTTCGATCAACGGCATGATCTACATCCGCAGCCAGCCGGAGGACTACGACCACTGGGCGCAGCTCGGCAATCGCGGCTGGTCGTGGGACGACGTGCTGCCGTATTTCTGCAAGGCGGAACGCTGGGAAGGCCCGGAGGACGGCGTGCACGGCAAGGACGGCCCGCTGTTCACGTCCCGCACGCGCGACCAGCCGCTGCTGTGCCAGGCGGCGGTGGAAGCCGGGCGCCAGATGGGCTGGGCGTTTCGAGAAGACGTCAACGATTTGCCGCCGGGATTGGGCGAGCATATCGGCTGGATCCAGCAGACCCGCGGCGGCCGCTTCCGTGCCAGCGCCGCGCGCAGCTATCTGCGCCCCGCGATGAAGCGGCCGAACTTGCAGGTGGTGACGGATGCCTTGGTGCATCGCGTGCTGTTCGACGGTAGCCGCGCCGTCGGCGTGGCCTTCTCCCGCACCGGCAAGCCGGAACGCGCGGATGCCGCGGCGGAGGTGATCCTGGCCGCCGGCGCGATCGGTTCGCCGCATATCCTGCAACTGTCCGGCGTGGGCGATCCCGACCATCTCGCCCGAATCGGCATTCCGGTGCAGCACGCACTGCCCGGCGTTGGGCGCAACTTCCAGGACCATTTCGCCGTGCGCGTAGCCTGCGACGTGCAAGGCGTAGCGACGATGAACGAATTGTCACGCGGGCTGGGACTGGCCGGCGAGGTGATGCGCTACGTGCTGACCGGGCGCGGCCTGCTGACCTATGCGGCATCACTGGTGGCCGCATCGGTAAAAGTGCTGCCGGAATCGGCAACGCCTGATGTGCAGGCGCTGTTCGCCTCGGCCAGCTATGCGCCGGGTCCGAAGCGCGAACTGGACCACAAGCCGGGCATGACCTCCGGGCTTTGGCAGATGCGCCCGCTGAGCCGCGGCTATGTGGAGGCACGCTCGCCGCGGCCGGAAGACCAGCCGGCAATCAATCCACGCTACCTGGATGACGAGCGCGACCGGCGCGCGGTGGTCGGCGGGATGCGCCTGGTGCGGCGTTGGTTCCAGGCCCCTGCCCTCGCGCGCTACGTGGTGGCCGAGACGGTGCCCGGCCGCGATGTGCAGAGCGACGACGAACTGGTGACCTATGCGCGGCAGACCGGCAGCACGGTGTTTCATGCCAGTTGTTCCTGCCGCATGGGACCGGACGCGATGTCGGTGGTCGATGACCAGCTACGCGTGCACGGGCTGCAGGGACTGCGCGTGATCGACGCCTCCGTGATGCCGGCGGTGACGTCCACCAACACCAACGCCCCCACCATCATGATCGCCGAGAAGGGCGCGGCGATGGTGCGGGCGGCGGCAGGTGCTGCGCAGGCCGCGGCAGCCTGATGGCTGCATGGCAGCCAGGAATATCCGCTGGCTCGCCGTTTACAACCGCCATGGGGTTGGCAGTCCAGTCCAGCACCCTTATCGTGCCGCCGATCAGGCAGGCTGGTCGGCAGCATCCGCGTCTGCACGATCGGCGGTTCCAGACACCATAAAGCAACTGGGAGGACGGACGTTGCCGCAGGCGACGCCAGCTGATCGAAATGACGTTGCGCAGACCGGTGCGCTCGCGCCGGCGATCTCGCTGCATGAGGTCACCAAGCATTTCTACAAGCGCGGCACGCGGATCACCGCACTGTCCAACGTGTCGCTGCACATTGCGCGCGGGTCTTTCGTGTCGATCGTCGGACCCAGCGGCTGCGGCAAGTCCACCATCCTCGATCTTGTTGTTGGAACGGAGCGGCCAAGCAGCGGAAGCGTGTATTGTGGCGGGGAAACAGTCAGCAGCCTGCGCGTCGGCACCGGGTATCTGACGCAGCACGACACGCTGCTGCCCTGGCGCAGCGTCGAACAGAACGTACGCCTGCCGCTGGACATCAAGAGTGGCGGCCTCGCCCGGCTGACCGGCCGCACCAGCGATCCCGCGGCGGCCGAACGCGTCGCCTGGGCGATCAACCTGGTTGGCCTGAAGGGCTTCGAGCACCACCTGCCCGACGAACTGTCCGGCGGCATGCGCAAGCGCGCCGCGCTGGCCCAGACGCTGGTGTATGCCGGCGAGACGGTGCTGATGGACGAGCCATTCGGCGCGCTGGATTTCCAGATGCGCCTGCTGATGCAGGCGGAACTGCTGCAGATCTGGAGCACCGAGCGCCGCACCATCGTTTTCGTTACACACGATATCGAGGAAGCCATCGTGCTGTCCGACGAAGTCGTGATCATGAGCCGCCGTCCGGGCCGCGTGCGCGATATCGTGCCGATCGACCTGCCACGCCCGCGCGATCCGGTCAACGCACGCTTCGACCCGCGCTTTCACGAATTGTACCAGCGCATCTGGAACCAGCTCGATCCGCCGGAGAATGCGCCGCCGCGCACGGCCGCGCATAATGGATTGTCGGCCCGGAGCGCAAGGCAATGAGCCAGACGGAGGAAGCGGGATTCGTTGCCGCCGAGGGCGTGGTTGCCGGCATCGACGAAGCTGCCGAACGGCGCGCGCGCCGGGCGCGTCTGCTGCTGTATGGCGGGCGATTGGCACTGCTCGCGATCACGCTGGCCGCCTGGCAGTATTTTGGGCCGCGCATCGGCCAGATCATTGCCAGTTCGCCGAGCGCGGTGTTCCAGTCGCTGATCGATATGGCGCAGACCGGGGTGCTTTGGCAGAACCTCGCCGTCACACTGGAGGAGGTCATACTCGGCTACGTGATCGGCGCGAGCGTTGGCGTGGCGGCCGGCGCGATCCTGGCGAGCAGCGATCTGCTTGCGGGCTTGCTCGACCCGTTCATTGTGGCGCTGTACGGCATTCCGAAGATCGCGCTGGGACCGCTGCTGGTGGTGTGGTTCGGCATCAACCTGGCGCCGAAGGTGGCGCTGGCGGCGCTGATGACGTTCTTCCTGGTGTTCTTCTCGACATTCCAGGGCATCCGCCACGTCGATGCGGACACGGTGAACGCGGTGCGGCTGATGGGTGCGTCGCCGCTGCAGTTGCGCCGCTACGTGATCTTTCCCGGCGCGCGGTCGTCCATTTTCCTTGGCCTGAAACTCGGTGTGCCGGAGGCGCTGATCGGCGCCATCGTCGGCGAATTCGTCTCCTCCAGCCATGGCATCGGCTACGCGATTCAGTTCGCCACGGCACAGCTGGACACGGCCGGCGTGTTCGCCGGCTTGCTGGTACTGACGATCTTGTCTTTGTCCCTCAACGCCCTCGTCAACCGGGCCTCGAAAAAAACTGGAGCGTCTCTATGAAACTGCCCTTGAGCCGGATGTCCGCAGTGTTGGCCTCGCTGCTCGCCGCAGCAGCATTCGTGTTGCCGCGCGGCGCGGCAACTGCGGCAAGCCTGCAGCCGGTGTCGATCGCCAATACCTCGCCTGGTCTGCAGCTGATCGTGCCGCAGGTCGCGCTGAAGCAGGGCTTCTTCGCCAAGCATGGGCTGGACGTAACCATGACCATGGTGACCGGCGATGCGGGCAGCATCCCGGCGCTGGTATCCGGCAGCGTGAACTTCGCCATCATGACCAGCACGCCGGCGCTGGTGGCGGAAGCGAAAGGCGCCGATCTGCAAATGATCTCGCCGCTGAGCACCTATCCCGAGCAGATCGTGATGGGCAAGGCGGAGGCCGAAAAGCTGCACATCACCGACAAAACTCCGCTGGCCGAGAAGGTGAAGGCGCTGAAGGGCAAGACTGTCGCGGTGTACGACGTCGGCGGCGGATTGCAGTACCAGCTCGAGGCCTTGGTCAGCGCGTACGGGATCAAGCCGAGCGAAGTGCCGGTGGTTGGGATCAGCCCCTATACGTCGCAGGTGGTGGCGCTGCAGCGCGGCGCGATCGCGGCGATCGCACCGGCGGTGCCGTTCGGCCAGGTCGCGGTAAAGAGCGGCGTCGGCGTGATGATCGCCAATATCTGGGGCGGCGAGGTTCCCATGCTGCGCGGCACGCCATTCGAGGTGATGTCGGTGGAGCGCAAATGGGGCAAGGCGCATCCGCAGACCGTCGAGGCCGTGCGCGCCGCGCTGCAGGACGCCATGACCTTCCTGCACGCCCATCCGGAGGAGGTGGTGAAGCTCGCCCACGAGCTGCAGCCGAAGATCGCGGTTGACGTGCAGACGGCAGCGATCGGCGATGGCGCGGGCTACCCGACAAACACCGAGATCACGGGGGAGCAGTTCAACGCGATGCAGCACTTCGCCGGCTTCAGCGGCGCGAAGACCCAGTCGGTGACGTACCAACAGGCGGTCTGGCAACACTGACGCAACTCCCTCTCTGCGGACGGACAGGGTTGGGGTGAGGTGGGGCGAGCGTTCATCCTCGATGCGGCGAGTGGGTTCATCGGTCTTGCCGGCAGGATCGGGGGAACAGTTCGACGTGGCGGAAGTCTCCCCACCTCACCCTGAACCTATCTCAATCCCAAGTTGCGGAGAGGGAATTTAGGAACTTCGCGATGCGCATCACCAATGTCACCGGCTTTTCCGTACACCCCGGCTGGCGCAAGAACCTGATCTTCGTGAAGGTGGAAACCGATTCGGGGATCACCGGCTGGGGTGAAGCCTACTCCCAGTACGACCGCGATCGCGCGGTGCTGGCGCAGGTATCGGACCTCGGGCGCTACGCCGTCGGGCGCAGCCCGTTCGACATCAAGCACTTCACGCTGATGGCGTTCGACGACTTCGCGCAGCGCCGCGGCTCGTTGGAGCTGTTCTGCGCGATCAGCGGCATCGAACAAGCCCTGTGGGACATCGTCGGCAAAGCCTGCAACCAACCAGTCTACAACCTGCTCGGCGGCCGTTACCGCGACAAGATCCGCGTCTATGCCAACGGCTGGAGCTACGGCCTGAAGGCGCCGGCCGATTACGCGCGCGCCGCCGAACGGGTGATCCAGCAGGGCTTTACCGCGCTGAAATTCGACCCGCTGCCGACGCCCTGGCGCAGCTACATTCCAAAGGAGCACGAGCGCCGCGCTGTGGACGTGGTGCGCGCGGTGCGCTCCGCCGTGGGGCGCGATGTCGATATCCTGATCGAGCAGCACCGCCGGCTGGCACCGATGCATTCCATCCGGCTGGGCAAGCAGCTCGCGGAATACGACCTGTACTGGTACGAGGAGCCTTGCCACGCCGACAACATCGAGGCGCTGGCGGAAGTGCGGCAGCAGACCAACCTGCCGGTGGTCACCGGCGAGGCGCTGTACACCAAGGCGGATTTCCGCCCGGTGTTCGACCGGCGCGCAGTCGATATCATCAACCCGGATGTGGCATGCTGCGGCGGCATCCTGGAGCTGAAGGAAATCGCGGCGATGGCGGAAACCCACCTGGTCGCGTGCTCGCCGCACAACTACAACTCCACGCTGCTGGCGCTTGCGGCGACGGTGCATGCATCGGCGACCATGCCGAACTTCGTCATCACCGAGTATTTCCTGCCCTTCGTCGACTTCATCGACACCATCTCGCCCAATCAGCTGAAGCCGGAGAACGGCTACATCCCGCTGCCGACCGCGCCTGGATTGGGCGTGGACGTCGATGAGGAGGCACTGCGCAAGCTTGCAGCGGGACCCTATCCACTGCGCACGCTGCGCGGACCGGAGCAGGAGGGACCGTGAACCACAGCAGTGCCGCGCCGGACGTGACGCAAGCGCTGGCGGCTTTTGCCGCAACGCTGCGCTTCGAAGATCTGCCCGCCGCCGTCGTCGCCAAAGCGAAGACCTGCATCCTCGACACGCTTGGCTGTTGCCTGTTCGGTTCGACCCTGCCGCCGGTGCGCATGGTCGCCGCGATGGCGGCGGAGGAAGGCGCGGGACCGGCCGCGGTGTTCGGACGGAAGCTGTCCGTACCCGCGGCGCAGGCGGCACTGGTCAATGCCACGTCGGCGCATGCGTTCCAGTTGGATGAGATACACCTCGAGGCAACGCTGCATCCGGGTTCGGTGGCGCTGCCCGCCGCGTTCGCGTTGGCTTCCGGCATGCAGTCCGGCGCCGGCCGCGCGGTGATCGCGGCGCTGATCGCCGGCTACGAGGTTGGTCTGCGCATCGGCATGTTCGCAAAAGCCCCGATGTTCGCACGAGGTTTCCACAACCAGGGCACCACGGGCGTGTTCACCGCGGCGGCAACGGCGGCGAACCTGCTGCGCCTCGACGCGCGGCAGACGCAGCACGCGCTGGGCATCGCCGGCTCGCAGGCCGCCGGACTGATGGCGGTGCAGGAAGGCGCCAACGCCAAAGCGTTCCACTCCGGCAGAGCGGCGCAAAGCGGGGTGTACGCGGCGAAGCTGGCGCAGCGCGGGTACACCGGAATCCCCAATGTGCTGGAGGCGGAACACGGCGGCTTCCTGCACGCCTTCACCGGCCTGCATGCTGATGCGCGGCTGGCCGAAGGCCTGGGATCGCACTGGGAAACGCTGCGCGTCGGCTTCAAGCCGGCGCCGGCGGCGAACGGCAGCATCACCGCGATGACGGCGATGGACCGCATCATGCGCACGCACGGATTGTCCGCCGACGATATCCAGCAGGTGACCGCGCATGTCAGCACCAACACGCTGCACCATTGCGGCTGGGCGTACGATCCCGAGCGTGTACAGGGCGTGTTGTCGGCGCAGATGAACCTGCGCTATGGCATCGCGGTGATGGCCCTGGAGCGTGCGGCCGGCGTGGACCAGTTCCGCGCGGACAAGCTGCGCGACCCGCGCATCCTGGACTTCATCGGGCGCGTCGGCGTGCAGGTGAAGCCGGCATTCGACGATCCCGGCGGCGCACTGCGCGTCGCGTGCCGGCTGGAGGTGCTGTGCCGCAACGGGACCCGGCACGCGGCGGAAGTGCGCTACCGCAAGGGCAGCCCGGAAGACCCGATGTCGGACGATGAACTGAACGCGAAGTTCATGGACCTGGCAGGCAAGTCGGTCGATGCGCAGGCGGCGCGGCGGATTGCCGGGATCGTCCGCGACCTGGATCGCGTTGACTGCCTGAATGAATTGACGGGACTGCTGACCTCGCCGGCTGGGTGAGTCTTGAACCGCGCCTTGGCGTGGCGCACGCTGTCCCGCGGTTCGGGGGTGGATGGCCGGGTCAAGCTGGGCCATGACGCAAATCCAAGTTCCGGCCACGACGCGAGAGAAGGTTGGGGACACATGGCGGTTGCCGAGGAAGCCTGGAACTTTCGCCTGCTGGGTCATGATCCCAGCGCTGCCTGGGGCGGCGGCAGTCTGGTCGAGGTGCGCAATCGTCACGCCTATGTCGGCGCGGTCGGCGGCTCGTCGTTCAGCGGCAACGAGGGATTCACCGTCCACGACGTGAGCGATCCGCGCAAGCCACGCAAGGTGTTCGAGTTCCTCGCGCCGCCCGGCGTGCACATGCACAAGCTGCGCTACGTCGATGGCGACTTCCTGTATGTGAACTCCGAACGGCTTACCGGAGAGCGCGGCAAGGACGCGCGCACCGGCTTCTACATTTTCGACATCAGCAAGCCCGCGGAACCGCGCCAGGTCGGGTTCTTCGACACGCCCGGCAGCGGCCCGCACCGCTTCGGCGTGGACAACGCGCGCAAGCTGGCGTTCCTGCCGAACGACGCGGAAGGCTGGAACAAGCGCGTCATCTGGACGCTGGACATCAAGGATCCGCTGAAGCCGGAGGTGCTCAGCATCTGGGGCCTGCCGTGGCAACGCGCGGAGGGACAGGGGCCGGCGAACGATCCGCATCCGGCGGAAACCGCATGCACATTGCACGGGCCGCCGATGATCCGCGGCAACCGCATGTACGCCGCGTTCTGGGGCGGCGGCGTGGCGGTGATCGACTGCACCGAACTGTCGGATATGAAGCTGGTCGGACACGTGAAGTGGTCGCCGCCGTTTGTTGGTTCCACGCACACGGCGTGGCCGATCGGCGACCGGCCGTACCTGGTGGTCACCGACGAAGCGCGGGCGAAGCAGAACTACTGGGACAGCCAGTTCATGTGGATCCTGGACATTCGCGACGAGGCGAACCCGTTGCCGGTCGCGACCTGGTTTCCAGACCGCGACAAATACTTCAACCGCGGCGGGCGGTTCGGCGCGCACAACATCCTGGAGAACATCCCGGCGGAAGGGCGCTTCGCCAACACAGTGTTCATCACCTACTTCAACGCCGGCCTGCGCGCGGTGGATGTCAGCGATCCGCTGCGCCCGGCGGAGGTGGGGTGCTACGTGCCGGCCTGTCCGGATGGACAGAAGGCGATCCAGTCGAACGATGTCGGGTGCGACGAATTCGGCAATTTGTACCTGATCGACCGCTGGGGCTCCGGCATGCACATCCTGGAATACACGCGCTGACCCATGTGCGAGAATTGTGACGCATCATTCCCGCAGGTCCGCCCCAGCGCCGCGCTGATCGCGCGCACGCGGGACATCGAGGCGGGGCTGCCCGGTGACCGCGTGGAAGACGCGGCGTTCGAGGTGTTCTTCGGCCGGCGCGGCGGATCCATTCCCTGGCCGCAGTATCAGCGGCTGGCACAGTGCATGGAAGCAGCGATGGCGAGCATGCCCACGCGGATGCTGTGCTGCGACGACGGTGCCGATGGAGCTCTTTCTCCGCCCCTGGGGGCGGAGAGGGTTAGGGTGAGGTGGCGATCGGGCCACACGGGATCTACGGATTTGGCCGCGGAGACGCGGCGGCTTGGGCGGCTGCAAGGTGTGAGGGCGGAGGGTTCCCTCACCTCACACTAACCCTCTCCGCCTCCAAGGGTGGAGAGGGAATTTAGCGTCGCCTTCAGCGCCATTGCGGCACGTTGTTCGGCGCCGACCGTGCGGGCCATTGTCTCTCGCGGCACTTCCACGCTGATCGGCAGATCCCGCGGCAACGCATCCAGCATCGCGCGCAGATCCAGCCCGCCTTCACCGGGGAACAGCCGCTCGGCCCGGGCACAGTGGATCATCGCCTCCACGCTCGCCGGCTTTTCCGCGGGTGCATCGCAAATCTGCATGTAATGCAGCCACGCAAGCGGCAGGCTGGCCAGATCCGCAATCGGCGTGTCGGAGCGGTCCACGTGCAGCGTGTCCACGAGGATGCCGGCGTTCGGCTGATCCACCGCGCGCAGCAACCGCACCGCCGCGGCCAGATCGGGCACCGCGGTCCAAGGCATGAACTCGATGTTGATGCTCAGCCCGCTCGGCGCCGCCAACGCGCACAGAGCGGCGAAGTTCGCCGCCAGCCGGCCGAAATCCGCATCGTCCGCCGCCACCAGCACGCCAACCGCACCGAGTCCCGCACCGGCTTCCAGCATCGGCCTGAACGCCGCCGGATCGGTGTCCTCGCGCAGGCGAATGATGTCGATGTCCAGCACGCCAACACCGGTATCCCGCAGCCGAGCCTGCGTCTCCCGCAGCAGCGCCGGGTCGTCGCACAGCGGCCACGCAAACCCATCCGGCGTGCTTGGCAGCATGCGCAGGCCGACATGCGAATAGCCGGTGCGCGCCGCCACTGTGACCATGTCGGGCGGCGCAAGCTCCGGCGTGGTGATCGGCGCGATGGCGATCGCGCGTGGCGTCATGCCACCAGCTCCTGTTGCACGATCCCCAGCAGGCGCGCCTGTAGCGCGGTGTCGGCTTCCAGCGTACGCGCGCTGCCGGAATAGGCGACGCGGCCGTTCACCAGCACATAGGCGCGATCGACGATCGGCAGCACGGTTTCCGCGTGGTGCTCCACGATCACCATGGCCACGCGGCCACGCAGCCGCACCAGCGCGTCCATCACCTCCTTGACGATCGCCGGCGCCAGGCCTTCGAAGGGTTCGTCCAGCAGGATCACCTTCGCCGGCACCATCAGCGCGCGGGCGATCGCCAGCATCTGCCGTTCGCCGCCGGACAGGCTTTCCGCCTTGGAGCGTTGCAGCACGCGCAGCTTGGGGAACAGCTCGTAGACTTCCTCCAGCGACGCACCGCCGGGACGTGCGGCGATGCGCAAATTCTCCAGCGTGGTCAGGTTGGGAAACAGCCGGCGGCCTTCCGGCACCAGCGAGATACCGCGCTGGTTGATCTCGTAAGTGCGCGCGTTGGTGATCTCGCCGCCGTCCAGCATGATGCGTCCGGCCGTGGCGCGCACGGTGCCGGTGATCGCGCGCAGCGTGGTGGTCTTGCCCACGCCGTTGCGGCCAAGCAACGCGACGGCTTCGCCCTCGTGCACGACGATATCGAGGTCTTCCAGCACCACGCTGCCGGAATAGCCGGCACGCAGCTTCTCCAGCACCAGGATCGGCTTGTGCGCCGCGGCCTCGCGCGCTTCCGCGTCGCTCGGCGGCGGCGGGGTGACGATGCGTTCGGTGCCGAGGTAGGCGGTGACCACCTGCGGGTCGCTCGCCACTTCCGCCGGCTTGCCGTCAGCGATGACGCGGCCCTGGTGCAGCACGGTGATGCGGTCGGACAACGCGAGCACGCGGTCGATGTCATGCTCGATCAGCAGCACCGCGTGGGTTTCCGCCAACTGGCGGATCAGCGCGCCGACCACTTCCCGGTCAGCTTCCGCCAGTCCGGCCAGCGGCTCGTCCAGCAGCAGCAGCTTCGCGTCGGTTGCCAGCGAGATGGCGATCTCCAGCAGCCGCTGCTCGCCATGCGACAGATTGGCGCAGGAATCCGCGGCGCGATCCGCCAGCCCGACGGCCGCCAGCAGCGACCAGGTGCGCGCGTTGATGTCCTCGATCGTGTAGGCGTCGCGCCACATCGCCAGGCCCTGCGGATGCTGCGCCTGCACCGCGACGCGCACGTTCTCGAACGCGGTGAGGTTGCGGAACACGCTGAGGATCTGGAACGACCGGCTGAGGCCCAGGCGGATGCGGCGATGGATCGGCAGCCGGCCGATCTCGCGGCCATCGAACACGATCGCACCGGCATCCGCGCGCAGCAGGCCGGTGAGCATGTTGAAGAACGTCGTCTTGCCGGCGCCATTCGGGCCGATCAGGCTGTGCAGGCGATACGGGCGAACTTCCAGGTGCACGTCGGCCGCCACCACCAGCGAGCCGAACCGCTTGTGCAGGCCACGCACTTCCAGGATCGGCTTGTCGCCATCCAGGCGCGCGACGTTGTGCTGGAACGGTTCGATGCGCGCGGGACGCGGCGGGATGCCGCGCCGGGTCAGCGTCCAGTCCTCGCGCCCCATCAGCCGGAACACCATGCCCTGGATGCCTTCGGGCGATGCCAGCGCGAACACGATGATCACCGGCGCGAACAGCAGCCACCAGCTTTCGGTCAGTGCCGACAGCCGGTCTTCCAGCATGATGAAGGCGATGGCGCCCCACAGCGGCCCCAGGAAATGGTGCACGCCGCCCAGCACCGTCATCAGCAGCGCGTCACCGGCATGCTGCCAGCCGAGGTTGTCGGCGTAGGCGCCGCGGATCAGGAAGGCGAGCAACCCGCCCGCGTAGCCCACCACGCCGCCCATGATGACGAAGGCCTGGAATTTCAGGCGAAACGTCGAATAGCCCAGGCTTTGCGTGCGCTGCTCGTTGTCGCGCATCGCCTGCAGCGCGCGGCCGAACGGCGCGTGCGCGATGCGCCACAGCAGCCACATGCCGGCGGCGACGGTCACCACCGTAAAGACGTGGAACGGCCAGGCGCCTGGCATCGACGGGCGCGGCACGTCCTGCAGCCCGTTTTCGCCGCCGGTCAGGCTGGTCCATTTGTAGGCGACCTCGAAAGCGATCTGCGAAAACGCCAGCGTGAGCAAGGAGAAATACAGTCCGCGCCGGCGCAGGATCACCAGCGCGATCGGCACTGCCAGCAGCAGCGAGAACGCCGTGGCGAACAGCAGCGCCAGCAGCTCGTTGTGCAGGAAGCTGCGCATGGAGATTGCCACGGCGTAGGTGGCGCAGCCGAAGAACACCGATGCGCCGAAGGGTACCAGGCCGGTGTAGCCGACCAGCAGGTTCACGCCGGCGCCGTACAGCGTGTAGATGGCGATCTCGCTGATCAGGCTGATCGGCGCACCGATCGCCTGCCATGCGAAGGTGACCGCGGTCAGCAGCAGCAGCACCCAAAGCGCAGGATGGCGCAGGGCAGTCATTGCGCCGCAATCCGCTGCCCGGTGTCATGGGCGGGAGGGCTCATTCGAAGCGCTCCCAGCGCTCGCCCAGCAGTCCGCGCGGGCGCAGCAGCAGCACGATGGCCATGAACACGTACATCACCGCGTTCGCCGCGTCGGGTTCGAACTGCACGGTCAGCGCGCTGACCACGCCCACCAGCAATCCGGCGATCACCGCGCCGGCGAAGGAGCCGAGGCCGCCGATCACCACCACAACGAAGGCGGGCATGATGGCCATTTCCGACATCGCCGGGATCACCGTCCACAACGGCGCCGCCAGCACGCCGGCGATGCCGGCCAGCGCGCAGCCCAGTCCGAACACCGCGGTCAGCACGCGTGGCAGGCGAATGCCGAGCAGGCCGACCATTTCCGGGTCGCGCGATCCGGCGCGCAGGATGCGGCCGTACGGGGTGAATTGCATGAAGGCCCACAGCGCCACCAGGATTGCCATGCACAGCAGGAACACCGCCAGGCGATACTTGGTGATCAGCAGCGGACCCCAGAGATAGATGCCGTTGAGGATCGGCGGCTGGCTGAAGGGCCGGCCGACCCCGCCGTAGATCCGTTGCAGCAGCGCCTCGATCATCAGCGCCAGGGCGAAGGTGACGATCAGGCTGATCAGCGGTTCCTTGTCGTACAGCCGGTGGATCAGCGTGCGTTCCACCAGCATGCCGACCAGTCCGACCAGGACGGGCGCCAGCACCACCGCCGGCCAGCCGAACTGGTTGTACAGCGACAGCGCGAAATACGCGCCCAGGGCGAAGAAGCCGCCATGCGCGAAGTTCACGATTCCAAGTTGGCCGAAGATGATCGACAGGCCGATGGCGATCAGCACGTAGAGGCCACCGAGCACCAGCCCGGTGGCCATCTGCGACAGAATCAGCGCGAGCATTGCGACCCGATGGTCAGGTCATGTGGCAGCCATTGGCCACCGGGTCGCCGAACACCTTCTCCAGATCGGCGACGTCCTTCGGCACCATGCCCTTCACGTCGAAGTAGTTCCACTTGTCGGTGACCTTGGGCTTCACCTGCACCACCAGGTTGCGCAGCAGCATCTGATGGTCGCCCTTGCGCCAGTAGTACGGGTTCTCCTTGGTGCCGCCTTTCCAGGACTCCAGGCCGCGGATGATGTCGTCGGCCTTGGTGGATTTCACCGCGTCCATGGCGTCGAACAGCGACTTGGCGGCGACCCAGCCCATCCAGGTCTTGTCGGCGGCCGGCTTGCCGTATTGCTTCAGGTAGGCGGCGGCCATCGCCTTTTCTTCCGGCGGGTTGGCCGGATTGTCGTACCACCACAGCGAGGTGTACAGCCCGGTGGCCGCTTCCGTCCCGACCGCCCAGATGTCGGTGTCGCCGATGGCGATCTCGCAGATCGGGATCTTCCCCTTCATCCCCATCTCGTTCCACTGCTTCAGGAAGGTGGAAAGATCGCCGGCCGGCACGCCGCCGAGGATCATGTCCGGCTTGGCCTCGCGGATCTTCAGGATGAAGGAGCTGTAGTCGGGCGTGTTCAGCGGCACGCTGTCATCGCCGGCAATGGTGCCACCGGCCTTGTGCAGGATCTCCTTGAAGGACTTGGCGATGTCCTGGCCGAACGCGTAGTTGGCGGTGATGAAGTACCACTTCTTGCCGTAGCCCATCAGGTAGGGCGCGAACATCGCCGCCTGCACCGCGACCGGGGTGTTCAGCCGGAAGGTATAGCGGTTGCAGTTCTTGCCGCTCATCTCGGTCGCCGCGGCATTGTTGCAAACGAAAGGAATTTTCAGCTGCGCCGCCGTCGCCTGCTCGGCCAGCCCGTTGGAGCTGAGCGACCCGCCGAGGATCGCGGCGACTTTGTTCTCCTGCACCAGTCGGCGCATGTTCTGCTGCGAACCTTGCGGCGAGGGCTCGTCCAGCCAGACCAGTTCGGCCGGCTTGCCCATGATCTTGTTGCCGCGCTCCTCCAGGGCGAGGTAGCTGCCGTTCGCCAGATATTCGGTCTGCGCGGCGATGCCGCCGGTCTTCGCCAGCAGCAGGCCGATCTTGATCGGTTCCGCAGCCTCGGCGTTGGCGATGAAGGGCTTGGCCAGCGGCGAAGCCGCCACGGCCGCGGCGCCCAGCAGCGCCTGACGGCGCGGAACGAGCAAGCCTGGTTTGCTGTTGGTCATGCGTCTCCCCCTCCGGCGGGTTTGTCCGGATTCGTGCGGTTTATTATGAAGCCTGCGGCAGGACTTAGCGCGGCTTTCTCACGCGGGCAACCCGTGCGTTGGTTGTTCGGGCGGCGATTGATGCGGGTGAAGCCCGCAGTCCAGGGGTTTGATCGCGGCGGCGGCGGTTGCCTCCAACCTCACCCCTGACCCTCTCCGCCCCGAGGGCGGAGAGGGACTGGTTCAGTTCAGAACACCGTCCAGGCGTAGAGCAGGAAGACGTTGTTGTCGGACGCGTTCCGACCGAAGCCGTCATAGTTCGAGCTGGCGCCGTTGTAGTTGGTGTAGAACAGGTATTGAGCGCCGATCTTCAGGTTCGCAAAGGGCTTACCCCAGGACTTGTCCTTGCCGAAAGGCACCCAGTCCGCCTCGAGGCTGAACCCATTGTAGTTGGGGGAGTTGTTGGCGAACCCGACGAAGTCGGCGCCGAGTTGCGGACCGGTCTGGTACGCCAGTGGATTGCTCGATCCGAAGCCGGCAAACCAGCCCACGGCCAGGCCATAGGTGTCCTTGTACCAGTACTGCGCGTTGATATTGATGGTGTTCAGCCCGTACTTCGCACTGACGTTGGAGCCGTTCGCCGTGTTGTAGTCGGCCGCGGTGGCGGTCAGGTTCTGGTTCTCGTGCACCATGATGCCCTGCACGGTAACCGTGTGGTTTCCCGTACCAAGGAACTGGTAGCCACCGTCGACGGCATAGTCGGTGTAGCTGTCCTGGCCGGTGCCAAGCATGGGGTTGAGGTTGGCGTGCAGCATGGTTCCGCCGATCCAGGCGGCATTGCTGCCCCAATCCCATTCATAGGCTGCACGCACATAGGGAATCGGGTTATTGCTGACCGGTCCGCCCGCAGTGCCCAGGCGATTGGACAACCAGGGACTTTGCGCGCCGTACACCCCGGCTTCCACGTACAAGTGCTGGTTGTACCACGCATAGGCTGTCGCGCCGATCACGTTGCCGGCGAAAGCGCCAGCCAGCAGGGTCGATGCGCCGGGCGAGATCTGCAGCTTGTTGGTGTAGAATGGATAACCCCAGGCGAAGGTGCTGTTGTATGGGTCCTGCACCGACGGATTGTTGTTCACCGATACGCCCAGCGTCAGGTCGTTGCCGAAGGCCTGCACCGTCGTGACGTAGGGACGCAGATCCGTGTTGTCCAGCGCGAAGGTGTTGTCGAAGTTCGAGTAGGTCATCTGGACGAACCCGCCGGTGTGGCTGCCGATGCCGCCGGCGATGAACACGCTGATCTGGTCCAGCGAGACGTTGTTGTTGTTGTTGTAGTGGTGCGGCACCGCATCCGACGGATAGTCCTTCGCCGTATGCGTGAAGGACGTCATTGCCATGGCGGACAGCGGGATCTTCGACGCCAGGTCGGTCGGGCCACGCTGCGTATAGCCGTTGATCTTGAAGGCTCGGCCGAAGGGAGTCAGTTGCGGGCCGTAGCCACCAACGTGACAGGCGGCACAGGCCATCCCGGTCTGCTGCGCGAAGGCCGGCAGGGCGCGGGCGGTGCGCGGCGGCAGCAGCACGAACACGCCGGTCAGGGCGGTCGGCACGACCAGTAAACCGAAGGCCCAGGCGCTGGTTTGCAGCAGGCGATTCATCAAATTTTCCCTTTATCATTTATGTATAGTCGCTGCCCGGAAAGAATGGAGTGCGCCTGACTTGTCCGGCATTGATCTGGATCAACGCCAAATGGCGCGAAAACATTGAGGCTCCGCGGCGCAATACCACGGAGACCCCGATGCCGTTCCAGATTCGCAGCGCCCTGTACCGGGGGCACGAAGTAGCAATTCGTCGGCGCACACCGCCGCCCTCATGGCCGGCGAAGGCCGGGCATCCATGTCTGTCCAGCAGAGCGCCGGGTGAAACCGTGGATGGCCAACCTTCGCCGACCGTGACGGTACCTGCGGCTTCCACGAGTCGGCGCTTTGGGCCGCTGGTATTGCTGTCGGTGGGCGCCACGCTGCTACTGGCGCTGGCTGGGACAATGGCCAATGCGCGCGCAGCCGATGTGGCCGCGGGACAGCAGGTATTCCGCCAGCAATGCGCGATCTGCCACGCCGACAAGCCGGGGGTGAACAAGATCGGCCCGCCGCTGTTCGGCGTCGTCGGCCGCAAGACCGGCGCAGTCCCAGGCTACAACTACTCGGTGGCGAACAAAAATTCCAACATTACCTGGACCCCGGAGGAACTGGACAAGTATCTCAACGCACCGCAAAGCGTCATTCCGGGAACCAAGATGCCGTACGGCGGGCTGCAAAACGCGACCAAGCGCCAGAACCTGATCGGCTTCCTCGAAACACTGAAGTGACCGGCCGCTCCGCAAGCATCCGTTCCAGGAGAACACCATGACAAGCAGTTTTCCCTCGCGCCGGCAGGTCCTCGGCAGCGGAGTCGCGCTGGCCGCGCTCGCATCGCCCTTCGTGCGTGCCCAGGCCGCGGCGCCGATCCGCATCGGCTTTCCCGTCCCGCTCACCGGCCCGTACCAGGAAGAAGCGTTGGACATGCTGCGCGGCGCCCACGTCGCCATCAGCCTGTTCAACGAACAAGGCGGACTGCACGGCCAGACCGCCGAACTGCTCACGCGCGACGACGAACTCAGCCCGGACAAGGCGATCGAGGTCACAAACGACCTGATCGCCAACGGCCACGTCAACTTCGTCACCGGTGGCCTGTCGGCCTCCGTGCAACTGGCGATCAACCAGGTGACCAAGGCGGCCAAACTGGTGTTCAACTCGGTCAGCCAGTCGGACGCGATCGTCGCCGAGCCGGACGGGAGTCCCTATACCTTCCATGAGGCGCTGACGCCGCACATGACCACCCAGGCAGTCGGGCGCTACGTGTTCTCCCAGTACGGCAAGCGAGTCGCCTTCCTGGTCGCCGACTATGCCTTCGGCAACGAGATGGTGCGCGGCTTCGAGGCAGTGGGCAAAGCGCACGGCATCGACGTGGTCGCCACCGCACGCCATCCGCTCGGCACCAACGACTTTCGCCCGTACCTGGAGCAGATCCAGGCTGCCAAGCCGAACGTCCTGGTGCTGTGCAATTTCGGCTTCGACCAGCGCAACGCCATTCAGCAGGCGGAGTGGATGGAGTTGAAACGCGCCATGAAGCTGGTGGCGCCGGTGCTGGACTTCACCGAACGGCTCGCCATCGGCTCGCAGCCCTATGAAGGCGTGATCGGCGGCACGTCCTATTACTGGCGGTTGGAAGACACCATCGCCAGCGCGCGCACGTTCAACAACCGCTTCCGGGCAATGAACGACGGCCGCGTGCCGTCCGATTACGGTGCACTTGGCTTCGCCGGCGTGATGACCGTGCTGACCGCCGCGAAACACGCGGGCAGCGTGGAGTCCGACAAGCTGGTGGAAGCGCTGCGCGGCATGAAGTACGACCTGTACAAGGGTGCCGAATACTACCGTGCCTGCGACAATCAGGCGGTGCAGTCGGTGCTGATCGTGGACAGCCGGTTCACCGCCGACCCGAACGACCTGGACGTGTTCCGGATTGCGCACATCGACCCGCCCAGCGAGGCACTGCTGCAGAGCTGTGCCGCGGAGGGCCACCGTTAGCCGGGGCGCGACCCGGCTTCGGGATCCGTTGAAAGCACCGGTGAGGTGCGGCGGATTTCGCCGCGCGCCGCGACGACCACGGCGCGTCGTGGCGGCGGCACCTGCTTCACCAGCGCACCCAGGCCAGTGCAGAAGTAACGGTTGCACAGGTCGGCGCGCAGCGAGCGGTCCAGCGTGCAGCCTTGCGCGCCATGGAACACGCAGGAATCGGCATAGGCCGGGTCGGCCACCGCCTGGGTGTACAGCCGCAGAATGCCCCAGGCGTCCAGCTCCGGCCGGGTCCGGCGGATGCGGGCCATGCTGGGCCCATCCAGATAGGCGTGCTCGCCGCCCCTGCTGCAGCACCAGCCCCGGCACAGCGCACAAGCCGCGCGCGCCACCGTGCCGGCGAATCCGGTGGGCTCGTCCATAGCCGCATCCGTCGCCTTGGCCGGGCGCTTCAGCGTGCGCGCGTCCCGCATCGACTCGGCGAGGTTGCGGCGCAGCTGCCGGATGCGCGCGGGCACCGGCGGCGCCAGCGTGCCGGCATAGGCGGGAACGTTCACCGCCAGCGGCTCTGCTGCATCGGCCGCGGCAGCGGGTGCAGGCCGGAATGGCTGGCTTGGGTCGGACATGGCGGACTGGCTCCTCGGCGGCCGACCGTGGCACCGTCGCGGCCCCGGCTTCAAGGAGCGCGCGCATGCCGATCCCGATCATTCTCGACTGCGATCCCGGCACCGACGACGCCATCGCGCTGCTGCTGGCTTTCGCCTCCCCGGAGCTGGAGCTGCTTGCGGTCACCGTGGCCGGCGGCAATGTCGGGCTGGCCGATACGCTGCGCAACGCGCTGGCCCTGACGCGGCTCGCCGGCTCCCCTGCCCCGGTGTTCGCCGGCGCCGACCGCCCGCTGCTTGGCGCCTTCGTCAATGAGCCGCGCGTGCACGGCGTGGACGGCCTCGGCGGCATCGCTTTGCCGGAGGGTGGACCACCGGCCGGGGGCGTCGCGTCCGACGCCATCCGCCGCATCCTGCGCGAGGCGGAGCAGCCGGTGACGCTGGTGGGCATCGCCCCGGTCACCAACCTCGCGCTGGCGCTGATGACCGAGCCGGCGCTGGCCGCCAAGGTGGCGCAGATCGTGCTGATGAGCGGCGCGTGGGGCGAGGGCAACGCCACGCCCGCCGCGGAATTCAATGCGCTGAACGATCCGGAGGCGCTGGCGGTGCTGCTCGCGAGCGGCCGGCCGGTGGTGTTCGCGACCCTGGAACTCACCGCCCAGGCGCTGGCGACGCCCGCTCGGCTGGCGGCGTGGCGGGCACTGGGGAGCGGGCGCTGCCTGGCGGCGGGGTGCGAGATCCAGGCGAGCGTCCCGCTGTCGCAGCGGCTCGGCGGGGTGGGGGCGCCGCTGCACGATCCCTGCGCGCTGGCCTGGCTTATCCGGCCGGAGTTGTTCACCGCGCGGCCGTGCTTCGTGCGCATGGATTTGGGGCCGGGGCCGAGCCGCGGACGGACGGTGATCGACCGGTGGCGGCGGACGGGCGCGGCACACAATGCGACGGTGCTGGAGACGCTGGATGGGGACGGGTTCTTCGCGCTGCTTGGGGAACGGCTGGCGCGGCTGCCGTGAGGGGCTGGGACGCGGAGGGGAGTGCCGGAGGAATCTCGTTTCGCGTGGGGTGAGACGGAATTGCAGGGTCGATGCATCCGCCGCGACGGATGCGGACCCGCCCCGACCTTCGGCCGGCAAACATGAGGGCGGGTGGCTGAGCTTCGGAAGGGGCGGCTGTGGGGTAATCGCATTTGGCACGGCGCGCCGGCTGCTGGCCAAGGTGGGAACGCGCCAGGTCTGGCGCGAGTCGCGGCAAGCTCAGCGGCCGGTTCCTTCGCTGCCGCCAAATGCGATAGCCCTCGGGGTGGCTCATCACGCTGCTTCGTGATGAGCCGCCCTCTCCCGCGTCGCTCCGCTCCACGACCTCTCCCGCATAGCGGGAGAGGTGATCCCCCACGGCGGGCGCGTCACACCGTGTTAGCGCGGCCCATGGCGCCTTCACGCGCGCCGCCGTGGGCAACGCAGTCGCGCCGCGGGGGCAGGGTCGGCGGGGCGTCTGCCCCGCGGTACCGCCTCAGCCGGGTGGCAGGGGTGCCATCGGCTCCAGTCGCCACGCCCAGCCTCGGGGGGCAGGCGGAAGTGCGGTGCCCTCGAATGCTCCCACCCTCACAATGGTGTCCATGCCACGTGCGTTCAGCAAAGAATACGTGCCGGTCGTGTCAATGACCGCACCGGGAAGATAGGTCATCGGCAACGGCGCCATGGCGGCTGACATGGGAGCCATGCCGGCCGGGGAAGCCGATGCAGCCGGGGAAGCCGATGCAGCGGGAGTGCCGATCGAAGTGCCGATGGAATGGTGCATTTTTTGATGTTCCTGCAAATTTCCTGTGTATCGCAATGAGGCGGGGTCAATCCGCACGGGTTCCAGGTCGCCGGCGGCAACGGGTTTGACCGCAAGTTCGGCTCCGATCGCACTGGCCGGCACCAGGCGGACGACCTGCTCCATCGCCGCGCGGTCACGCAGCGCAATCGCCTGCGGTGTATCCTTCTCCGGCGGCAGGCCGGTGCGCAGCTTGCGCATCAGCTTGCAACAGGACTCGGCGGGCAGGCGTTCGATCAGGTCGGCTTCGGCTTGCAGGTCCATGGCGGTAAGGGGTTGTTGCGGTTATCCGCGCCAAGATTGGGTTAGTTAGTTACAATGTCAAGCCAAAAATGCGCGAGCCGCCGGCGAACCCCGCCTGCAGCCGGATGTCCGACGCTGTCCTGTCAGCGCCCGGCGTGGCCCGGCCACCCACGTCCTGCCAGCTTCTTCCGTCACCCGAACGGGCTCGTGGCATGAATTGCGCTGCCCGGCCGGTTGCCGCGGCTGACCGGATCCAGCCCTGGGCAACGCCAGCCTCGGATCCAGCGGTGGCGTTGTCCCTGGCCGGGGTCAGTCCCCGCTTGGCAGAGCCAGCGGATTCACCACCAGGAGCTCGGCCCTCTGCTTGCCGGGCACGCACCGCTTGGTGACGGCGCAGTTGACACAGCCCCCCTGCCCCGCCTGAGTCACCGAACGCGACCCGCGCCACGGAGGCCTCCGCCATGGACCAGGACGAACTCGATTCCCGCCTCGGCTTCGCGCCGGACTTCGACGCGCCGATCCCCTATATGGCGCGCACCCGCGCGTATTACGCGGCGATCGGCTACACCACGCCGTATCGCTGGGCGCACCACCTCGGCGCGCCGTTCGCCCCGTTGCGCAAGCCGCTGGCGCAGGCGCGCGTGGCAATCGTCACCACCGCGGCTCCGTACCAGCCCGGCAAGGGCGACCAGGGGCCGGGCGCCGCGTACAACGGCGGGGCGAAGTTCTACCAGGTGTATTCGGGCGACACCGCGCAGGACCACGATTTGCGCATCTCGCATATCGGCTACGACCGAGTGCACACCACCGCCACCGACAGCGGCACCTGGTTCCCGCTGCCCGCACTGCGCCGCGCCGCCGCGGCGGGACGCATCGGCGAAGTGGCACCGCGCTTCCATGGCGCGCCGACCAATCGCAGCCATCGCGTCACGGTGGAGACGGACGCGCCGGAAATCCTCCGCCGCTGCGTCGAGGACAAGATAGACGCCGCCGTGCTGGTGCCGAACTGCCCGGTCTGCCACCAGACCATCAGCCTCACCGCTCGGCATCTGGAAGCGAACGGCATCCCCACCGTGGTGATGGGCTGCGCCAAGGACATCGTCGAGCATGCCGCTGTGGCGCGCTTCCTGTTCAGCGATTTCCCGCTGGGCAACAGCGCCGGCAAGCCGCACGACGCGGCGTCGCAGGACCAGACGCTGGAGCTGGCGCTGCGGCTGCTGGAAAGCGCGGTGGGACCGCAGACCACCATGCAATCGCCGCTGCGCTGGGCGGAAGACGGCAGCTGGAAGCTGGACTACCTGAACCTGGAGCGCATCGGCGCGGACGAACTCGCGCGGCGGCGGGCGGAGTTCGACCGGCAGAAGGAGATCGCGCGCGGCAATCGCGTCGAGAAGGCGGCATAGACGCCGCAGCACGCGGTGATCGCCGCGGTCGGGCGGCTTGGTACGGCAGCGGCACACCGGCGTGGCCGCTCCATTCGCCCACGGCGTTCGGCCGCCGGCCAGGCTTCCCCTGCGGCGGCTAGCCTGTTTGCGGCGGGCCGCTTTTGGCCCGGTAAAGCCGATTCCGGCCGTAGACGAGGGAGCTGTCGAAACACTGCTCACGGAACCGGACCGGTTCACTTCCGGCAGCAGTTCATGGCGTGTGGTGCGGGAACAGCCGCTGGTCCCACCAGACCGGTCGATGTAGCCCGTGCGTCACCCGCGCGAACTCCTTGTGTTCCGGGTTGAGCAGGAAATTGTGCTCCATGTGCGCCACCACGCTCGGCACGATCAGCAGCAGGGATCGCCTCGCCGCCTGCCAGGTTTCGCCGAACGCCTTGGAGAGGACGCAGGCCGGGTGGTCCCAGCCCGGCAGATGTGCAGGATCGAGAACCTCATAAGAGATGCCGTTTGGGATGGTGATCTCAATGAAGTGCTGAGTCTTTGGCAGGCGGCCACTTCCGTGGGCCAGCTTCTCGAGCATCGCCGTTGAGTAGTGCTCCGAGGCATAGACCATCGGAGTCGTCCCTGTGTTCCAGCGCCCTGGGTAGAGTTTCGATCCCGTGGCGTCGAAGATCGGGTAGG
>Ga0187809_10000410_pt1 | contig 23526 bp, 21 predicted proteins | sample NC_wetland_sal_i_8_FD_132415 | JGI IMG/M metagenome (GOLD analysis project Ga0187809, IMG submission 132415) | Wetland sediment microbial communities from Neuse River Estuary, North Carolina, USA - ASW_4 | ecosystem: Environmental > Aquatic > Freshwater > Wetlands > Sediment | place: USA: North...
CGCGATGGCGGAACCAAGGAAGCTGCCCATGCCGCCGATGATGATGATCACGAACGTATCGATCACGGCATTCGGCGCCATGCCAAGCGATGCAGTGACCAGCGGCGCCGCCATGACTCCGCCGATGCCGGCCAGGCCGCAGCCGATGCCGAACACGACGGAGCGGATCAGACGCACGTCGGTGCCGAGTGCGTGCACCATCTCGGCATTCTGCGATGTGGCACGAATCAGCAGGCCCAGGCGCGTGCGTTCCAGGAATTGCCAGATGAACAGCGCGACGACGATGCCAACGCCGGCGAGGAACAGGCGATAGATCGGAAATGGCCAGTCCAGGATGAAGACGATGCCGGTCAGCAAGTGCGGCACCGGGACGTTCAGCGAAGCGACGCCCCAGGTCAGGCGGATCAGTTCGCCCATGATCAGTGTCAGGCCGAACGTAACCATCAGGAAGGCGCTGCCGTCGCGGCGATATAACTGGCGGAGTACGCCAAGTTCGAACGCGGTGCCGAAAGCACCGACTGCCAGCGGGGCCAGGATCAGCGCACCCCAGAAGCTGCCGGTCAGGTGCACCGCAGTGTAGCCAACATAAGCGCCCAGCATGAAGAAGGCGCCATGCGCGAAGTTGATGATGCGCATGATGCCGAAGATCAGCGTCAGCCCGACGCCGAGGAAGAACAGCAGCGCCGCCTGCGACACCGCGTTCAGGCACTGGGTGATGAGGAAGCCGAGGAAGTCCATCAGCGCTTCCGCGGCGGAGCGTACGCCGTCATGGCGGGCGCAGGCCCGCCATCCACGACTGGCTGTGATGGACCCTCCCATCGCATAGCGGCTGGCGGGACCGAGTCCGCCGCAGCAATTCGTGGGTGGCGGGCCTTCGCCCGCCACGACGCGGTACGCTCTGCCATTGCCGACACTGGCATCAGCTGTCGAACGTCATCTTGCGACAGCCGGGGGTGATCTGGTCGCCGTTGAAGGTCTCGATGACGTGCGGGATCGGGAAGCTGTAGCCCTCGGTCTTGCGCACCTCGACCATGTAGCCGCCCTGCACCGCCTGATGGTCGCAGGCGCGCATGACGATGTGCCCCTTGATGCTGTCGATCGCCAGGCCTTCCAGCGCGCCACGCAGCTTGTCCGGCTCGATGCTCTTTGCCTTTTCGATGCCGGCTTGCAGCATCTGGCATGCCTGCCACTGCTCGCCCTCGAACACGTCGGGCAGCGCCTTGTATTCCTTCTGCCACATCTCGACGAACGCCTTGTTGCGCGGGTTGTCGAGGGTGAACACGTAGCGGGTGGAGCCGCTCAGCCCGATCGCCGCATCGCCGACCGCCTTGATGCTGTTCAGGTCGACGATCGAGGTCAGCAGCCGCACCTTCTCGCTCAGCCGGTATTCATGTGCCTGCGACAGGAAGGCGTTGTTGTCGTCGCCTTGCAGCACCAGGAAGCAGGCCTGCGCGCCCGACTGGCGGATCTTGGTGATATAGGTGGAAAAGTCCTTGGTGCCGATCGGCGAGAACACGTCGCCGACATAGTCCAGGCCGGCCTTCTTCACCTCGTCCTTGAACACGCCGATGCTGTTGTGGCCCCAGGCGTAGTCCATGCCGAGTGCGTAGAACTTCTTCAGGCCCGACTTGCGGATCCACAGCGAGATCACCCGGGTTTCCATCGGGCCGGAGATGTTGGCGCGGTAGAAATTGGGCACGAAGGACGAGCCGGTCAGCCTGCCGTCGCCGTTGTCCGACGACATGAACACGGCTTTCCAGCCTTCCAGCTTGGGCACCACCGCCAGCGCCTCCGACGACAGCACCATGCCGAACAGCAGGTGGCAGTTGTCGCGCTCCACCAGTTCCTGGCCGCGGCGCACGCAGGTGGCGGGATCGCCGTTGGAATCGACCACGTGCAGCTCGATCTGCCGGCCGATCAGCCCGCCCGTGGCGTTCAGCTGCTTGGCCCAGAGTTCGGCGCCGCGCTTCATCTGTTCGCCGATCTCGCCGGCCGGTCCGGTCAGCGCCACTGGCATGCCGATGCGGATCGGCGTTTCGCCGCGCGCCTGGCGCAGCACCGCCGGTGCGGCGAGTGCGACAGTCGCCGAACCCAGCAGGGTGCGGCGGGTGAAGCCCGAGGTTTCGGTCATGGACAGGTCTCCCCATATGCGTGCCGCCCAGTTCATGTGCCGGGCAGCGTTGGTGTGACTCCGGCAGGCGTGGTCAGACTTCGACCGTCTTGAAGTCGGCCGGAACGATGATCTCCAGCACTTCGCAGTCGTCGGAATAGTCCAGCACGGTGTGCTTGATGCCGGGCGGCTGCAGCCAGCAGCTGCCCTGCTGCATCAGCTGCTCGCCGTGCCCCTCGAATTCATTGCGCATCCAGCCTTTCAGCACGTAGATCAGCTGCAGTTCCGTCTCGTGCAGGTGGCGCTTGCGCACCTCGTCGGTGACCGGCGGGATCAGCCGGATGACATGCGCCTGGCACAGCCCGTTGGTGGCCAGGGCGATGCCGAGGTCGCGGTACTGGGCGTAGGGCCGCAGGCCTTCGGCCTTGAAGTCGGCCTCGTTCAGGTGGCTGACGGTGAAGCTCTGCTGGCTGGCGCGGCTGGACAGGCGGCGCCCGGGTGCGGCCTTCGCCGCGGACTTGCGTGCGGGCGCCGCGGCTTTGGCGCGGCCCGCGGCGGGCTTGCGTGCGGGCGCGGCAGTCTTGGCGCGAAGCGGCGCGGTCTTGGCGGCCTGCTTCGCCGGGCGGCTGGCGGCCTGCTTGCTCGCGGCCTTCCGCTTGGACACGGTCCTGGCCATGGTTTCCCCCCATCGGATGTCTGGGCGGCCAAGTATCGGCGCGAACTGACGCGGTATTCAAGGGCGGCCCGGGCGCGACAGGGCGGCCTGGGCGCGCTGGCTACAGCACCCGCGGCGTGGCGTTGCGCATCTCGGAGCGGAACTGCTGCATTTCCTCTTCGTTGCTCCATGGCGCGCGGTAGTGGAACTCGAAGAACAGCTTCTGCGCGACAGCGAAGTTCCGGTCCACCTGCTCCTGGTTGAAGGTGGTGGGCGCCGGCGCGAACTGGACGCCGCCGCGCAGCAGCAGGAACACCGTCTGCCAGCGGCCGTCCGGCATTTTCTCCTCGTTGCCGCCATAGCCGCAGCGCACCAGCCGGCGGGAATGCTCGACGTGCTCATGGCCGTAGCCGCGGAAGCGCGGATCGAAATAGCCGCCGAACAGCAGCGCCTCGCGCGAATACACCGAGCATTGTGCGGTGACCGCCTTGCTGCGGATCGGATCGTCCGGCGTGCCGGTGCCGGACAGGAAGTCCTTGGTCATCCACTCGCCGGCCAGGCCGGCATGGCCCCATTTCAGCGCCGCCTTCATCCAGTCCTGTTCCCAGCTGTCCACGCCGGGATAGGAATCGTCCTCCAGCAGGATCACCAGGTCGCAGCGCAGCAGCTCGGTCAGCAGGAACAGCACGCGGTTCTTGTTCCAGGCGATGCCCATGTTCTGCCCGGTGACGGCGAGGACGCCGCGCTGCCGCAGCATGTCCATCGTGCCGTCGGTGGAGCCGTCGTCCGACACCGCCAGCGATACGAAGGGGTATTTGGTGTGCTGGGCGATATGCTCGAGCGTCGCGGCCAGCACGTCGCACCGATTGTAGGTGGCTACGCCTATTCCAACCTGAAGCGGCATCGACGGGTCCTTGCCTGCACCGCGCCGCCCTATCGCAAACCCGCCGCCAAGGCCAGCAGGATCGCGGCTAGCCGCCCACCGCCAGCAGCACGGCCGCGCCGACGCCCAGCATGACGAAGGGGTGCAGCTCGGTGAAGGCGAAGGCCAGCATGGTGGCCAGCGTCACCCCGTAGGCGGTCCAGCTGTGCTCGGTGTTGCGCAGCAGCGCCAGGCCGCTGGCGAAGGTCATGCCGATGGCGACGGGCGCCATGGCGCGTTCCAGCAGCCCGCGCCAGGCGGTGTGTTCGGCACGGTGCCAGAAGCGCGCGGTGAAGAACACGATCAGGCTGGAGGGGCCGAACATTGCCATGAAGGCCACCGCGGCGCCGGCCAGTCCCGCCGCCTTCTGGCCGATCAGCACGACGATCTGCGAGCCGGGTCCGGGCGCGGCGCGGGAGATGGCGAACATCTGCAGGAACTCATGCGGCGTCACCCAGCCATGCGCCACTGCGGCGCGCTGCATGTCCGGCAGCACGCCGGCGCCGCCGCCGATCGCCAGCATCGACAGCAAGGCGAACAGCCCGGCGAGTTGCAGCAGGGTGGCGATCATGGCCGTTCCTCCGGTCCCTGCCACCAGGCGAGCAGCAGGCTCACCGGCATCATCACCAGCAGCACGTGCAGCAGGCGGAAGCCGAACACGCCGATCGCCAGGGCGATCACGGTAGCGATGGCAGCGGGCACCAGGCGCCTGATGTTCAGGCGGGCCAGCCTTATGCCCATGCCGAGGTTCAGCCCGACCGCGACGGCGCCCGCGCCGGTGAGCGCGGTGCCGACCAGCACGCCGCCCGGCAGTGCGGAGGCGCGCAGGTACAGCGCGCCGACCAGCAGCATCAGCCCGACCGGAAAAGCGGTGAGGCCGAGCAGCGTGGCGACCGCGCCGGGCAGGCCGCGCAGCAGAGTGCCGATGAACACCGCCAGGTTGACGTTGGTGGCGCCGGGGATCAGCTGGCTCAGCGCGTAGCCGGACAGGAACTGCTTGTCGTCCAGCCAGTCGCGGCGCTGCACCACCTCCCGCCGGATCCACGCGGTCAGCGCGCCGCCGACGCTGAACATGCCCACGCTGGCGAATGCCATGAACAGCGATCCCAGGTTCGGCCGCGTGTCTCGATTCTTCATCCCGGCATTGAAGCCGGTCCGACGGCGGTTGGACAGCCGGACCGATTGTCTGCCATGCGCGCCGGAAGGCTTTCAGTCTGATGCGCCGGTGGCGGACATCCGTTTGGAGCGCGAAGGCGAGCGTCTGGGCGATCGCGTCCGGGGTGGCGGGGTGGTCGGGAGGATCGGCGATGACGTGAACGGAAGCCTGGCCTGTTCACTCACCCGACCGGATCGACTGCTTGGTCACCTTCGCCCGCCTGCGCCAGGGCCGTCGCCTTCTCGTCCAGTTCCTTGGCATAGGCCAGCAGTTGCTCCGCTGCCGCGTGCGGCCAAAGGGCCTTGGCGTGCCGGCGGGCCTGTTCAGCCTGGTTCCGCAGAGCGGTGGGGGTGTCGGTGCTATTCTGCATAGAGAATCCGCAGTTAGGCTCATGTAACAGGATGGTCAATTCACGAACCGCTCCCCTGGCCGGATATGACATTCGGCATCCAATCCGAAACCTCAACGTTCATAGAAAGTGATGAGATGCTTGTGGCAAAGCCAATCCCTGCTCCACGCGCATCTGTTCATACGCTGCGGATGCCAAATCCGGTGCTCGGGCCGGAGCGCCGGCGCTCAGGTGCCGGGCTGTCAGGTTCGCGGTCTTCGTCGGGTGTTGCGGCATCCGCGGTGCTATGAACGAAGGGGACAGGACGGCTATTGATTTGGATCAACGACCGCTGCAACGGCGCTGGCCGCAGATCCGGTGATAGCAGCGGTGCGGCAGCCGCTGGCGGCCGCCTTGCAACCAACTGAGATTTCCAGTGGATTTTCGCCGTTGCGTAGCAAGCTGACCTGGAATCGTCGGCATCGCGCAGTCGCTTGCACGGGGCGGATGTTGGCCAGCACTTCGTCGTTTCCGCAAAGACCGCTCCCTGGGCACCGCGGGTATGGCGCGGATGAGTGAGCGACGATGAGGTGCACGAGACGCTCAAGGCGATCCGTTGGGCCGATCATGGCGGCGAGCCGTTCTGCCCACGCATCCGGCAGCCTTCGCTGTGCTTGTGGTGGTACTGAGGTCGGCAGCAAGGCTACCCGGATGCATCAACGCTGCTGATCACCGCGAATGGCGGGCGGCAGTACCGTCGATAGCCTGGTGCACCCTTGGTGCCTTGGTGGTGAAGCTGCTTTCGGACCTGTCTGAAATCTCCAGCCACTTCCCAGCACCGTGACCCTGGGTCGTTGAAGCAAGACTCATCACAAAGGCACCAAGACACCCGGACCTGGCCCGGGCACCCACGTCCTGCTGTGCTGGACGCAGTAAAGGCGTGGGTGGCCGGACCAAGTCCGGCCATGACACCGATGGGTCACTCCTTCGGGCCGCTGATATCAGTCAGCGCCGCCACGCCAGCCGGCGCCCCAGCAGGCGGCCGATCTGCTCCCGGTCCGCCGCGCCCAGCAGCAGCGCCGCCGCCGCATAGACGACGAGACCCGTCGCCACCAGGCCGGCCAACGCCGCCAGCCGCAGCACACCATGCAGCGGCGCCGCGAACAGCGCGGTTTGCGTGACCCACAGCGCGAGGCTCATCACCGCCGTGGCGGCCAGCATGCGGCCGATCCGCTGCAGCAGCGCCGGGCTGCCGTGCAGGTGGCCGCGGCGGACCAGCACCGCCCCGAGCAGCACGACGTTGACGATGGCGGCCAGGCTGGTGGCGAGTGCCGGGCCGACCTGCTGCAAGGGCACCATGAAGGCTAGGTTCATGAGCAGGTTCAGCACCACCGCGGCGACGCCGACCTTCACCGGCGTGGCCGTGTCGCCGCGGGCGAAGAACCCCGGAGCCAGCACCTTGACCAGCACGAAGGCGGGCAGGCCGACCGCGTACGCCGCCAGTGCCTGCGACGATAGCCGCGCGCTCTCCGCGCTGAACGCGCCGCGGCCGAACAGCGCCCACATCACCGGGTAGGCGGAGACGATCAGCGCCGCCGCCGCCGGCAGCGTGAGGAACAGCGCGTATTCGATCGCCCGGTTCAGCGTGGCCAATGCCGCCGGCCCCTCGCCGGCGCGCACCTGGCGCGACAGCAGCGGCAGCAGGGCCGTGCCGACCGCGGTGCCGATCACGCCCAGCGGCAATTGCTGCACGCGGTCCGCATAGTACAGCAGCGACACGGTGCCCGCCGGCAGCAGGCTGGCGATGATCACGTCGATCGCCAGGTTCAGCTGCGTCACGCCGGCGCCGACCAGCCCGGGCGCCATGCGCCGCAGCAGCACGCGGATTTCCGGCGTCAGCCGCGGCCGCGGCAAATGCAGCTGCATGCCGGCGCGGTGCATCGCCCAGAGCAGCACACCCAATTGCGCCACGCCGGAGGCGGTGATGCCCCAGGCCAGCGCGTGGCCGGCGGTGGGCACGTAGGGCGTCAGCCACAGCAGGAAGGCGATGGAGATGATGTTGAACAGCACGTAGGACGCGGCGGCCGCGGTGAACCGCTCCAGGCCGTTCAGCACGCCAGATACCAGGGCGGCCAGGCAGATCAGGAGCAGATAGGGAAAGGTGATGCGCGACAGCGTCACCGCCAGCGCGAATTTTGCCGGGTTGGTCTCGAAGCCCGGCGCCAGCACCGCGATCAGCCAGGGCATGCCCAGCTCGCCGGCGATGGTCAGCACCGCGAGCCAGAAGGCCATGACGGCGAAGGTCTGCTGGGCGAAGCGGCGCGCGGCGTCCGGCCCCTCCGCGGTGAGCATGCCGGCGAAAGCGGGGACGAAGGCGGCGTTGAAGGCGCCCTCGCCGAACAGCCGGCGGAACAAATTGGGCAGCTTCAGCGCGACGAAGAAGGCGTCGGCGACCGGACCGGCGCCGAGCGTGGCGGCGATCAGCATGTCGCGGGCGAAGCCGAGGAGTCGGCTCAGCATGGTCCAGCCGCCGACGGTGAGCACGTTGCGTAGCATGCGCTGCGTGTAGCGCAGCCGGCCTGGCCCGTCGCGGGGGAAGTCGCGCGGCACATCGAGCGGGCCGCCGCAGGGGAAGTTGCTCGGCACGTCGGACGGGACGTTGTGCGGCCTTCGCCGGGTCAGAAAATCCCGGCGGCGAGGCCCGCGGCCAGCGCGGCGCCAAGTTCCTCGCAGCGGGCGAGGTCGGCGGCCGGGATGGTCTTCGGCGCCAGGATGCGCTCGGGCGTCTGCGCCCGGGTGCAGACGATCAGCGGGTCGGCCACGGCGCGCAGGCGCCAGCCGGTGGCGATGCGCTGGATCTGCCGTGCCGCGTTCTGCCCGTCGCTGCCGGCGCAGATCAGCATGGCGTAGGGCCGGCCGTTGATGCGGTCCAGCGCGTCGTAATAGGTGCGGTCGAAGAAATCCTTCATCACCCCGGCCATGGCAGCGAGGTTTTCCGGCGTGGCGAACAGGTAGCCATCCGCCGCCAGCAGGTCGGCGCCGGCGGCATCCGGCGCGGCCAGCAACCGGGTGCGCAGGCCGGTTTCGGCCGCCGCGCCGCGCAGGGCGGCCTGCGCCATCTGCCGCGTGCCGCCGGTGCGCGAGTGGAACACGATCAGCAGCGAGCGCACCCCGAACGCCCTCGGATCACCCGGCCGCCAGCGCCGGTTCCCGCATGTCGTCGCTCGGGGACGTCCCGAACGCGATCTGCGCCATGCCGGCGATCAGGCCGACTGCCACGCCGGCCTGCCACGCCCGGTCGTACGAGCCAAACGCGTCATAGATCAGCCCGCCGCCCCAGGCGCCGATGAACGAACCGAGCTGGTGCGTCACGAAGGACAGCCCCAGCAGCGTCGCCATGTAGCGGGTGCCGAACATCTCGGCGACCAGGCCGCTGACCAGCGGCACCACGCCAAGCCACAGCATGCCCATCGCAGCGGCAAACGCCAGCGTGCTGGCCGGTGTGGGCGGGGTGATGAAATACGCGGTGAGCACGCAGGAGCGCGTCACGTACAGCAGGCCCAGCAGGATATGCTTGGGGTAGCGCCCCCCGAGCCAGCCGAACAACCAGCAGCCGATGCAGTTCACGCCGCCGATCGTCGCCAGTGCCTCGGCGCTCAGCATCGGGTTCTGGCCGCACAGCGCCAGGTAGGTCGGCAGGTGCGTGGTCAGGAAGATCAGTTGCAGGCCGCAGACGAAATAGGCGCCGGACATCACCACGAAGCCGCGATGGCGCAGTGCCTGGCCCAGCACCGTGCGCATCGAGGCGGTGCTGCGGTCGCGCACCGGCAGACGGTCGGCGTTGCCGGTGAAGAAGGCCGCGGGCAGGATCGCGGCCGCGAGCACCAGGAACGCCAGCATGCCCGCGTGCCAGCCCGAGCGCGCCAGCAATTCCTGCACGCTTGGGGCGATCACCAGCGTGCCCAATGAGCCGCAGGCGGCCACGATGCCAAGGACGGTGCTGCGGCGCTCCTCCGGCACCGCGCGCGCACAGGCCGTCATCGCCAGGGACGAGGCGGTGCAGGACAGGGCAATGCCGATCAGTGCGCCGGACAGGGTCAACCCGAGCGTGCCGCCAGCGTTGGCCATCACCGCCATGCCGATGAAGTAGAGAACGGCACCCCCCAGCATGGCCGGGCGCATGCCGTAGCGGTCGGCGAATGCGCCGATCACCGCCTGCGACAGGCCCCAGACGATGTTCTGCACCGCGACGGCGAAGGTGAAGTCCGCGGCCGTGATGCCCAGGTCGCGCGTCATCGGCGGCAGGAACAGGCCGAGGCTCTGGCGCATGCCCATGCTGAGGCTGAGCATGACCGCGGCGCCGATCAGGATGGCCGCGGCGCTTGCCGGACGGGAACGGGTGAACATGCCGACCTGGACTCCCCCTGCGCGACGCAGGCTAGTACAGCATTCGCCAATTGGCGACTCGAATGGTTAGCACGTCGTGGCGAGCGAAGGCCCACCACCCACGACTGGCTGGAGGAAACTCCTGGCAACACGTCGCCCGCACACGTCGTGGCGGGCGAAGGCCCGCCACCCACGACTGGCTGGAGGAAACTCGGAGCAACACCTCGCCCGCACATAGGGATTCCTCCGCAGCAAGCCGTGGGTGGCGGGCCTTCGCCCGCCACGACGTGGCACCAGCGCCGTCGCTCCCCCTCCATTGTTCCGATCGGCAATTCCGAATCGCTGTACCAGTACAGCGTTCGCCCTTTGGCGACTCGCATGGTTAGCACGTCGTGGCGGGCGAAGGCCCGCCACCCATGGCTGGCTGGAGGAAACTCCTGGCAACACGTCGCCCGCCCGACCGGATTCCTCCGCAGCAAGCCGTGGGTGGCGGGCCTTCGCCCGCCACGACGGGGTAGCAGCGCCGTCGCTCCCCGCCACGACGGGGTACCAGCGCCGTCGCTCCCCCTCCATCGTTCCGATCGGCAAACCCGAATCGCAGTACCAGGGCATTCCGGCCGGAACGGAAATCGGGCCTCGCCCGCCGTCCAACCGAACTCAGCCGATGAAGCGCACCAACTTGCCGGAGGGCGCGCCAAGCACCTCATCCTCGCGCATCACGCTGCGGCCGCGGATGATGGTGGCGACCGGCCAGCCGGTGATGTCCATGCCGGCGAAGGGCGTCCAGCCGCAGGGCGAGACGATCCAGGATTCCTCGATGCGGCGGCGGCGCTGCATGTCCACCAGGGTGAAGTCGGCGTCGTAGCCGGCGGCAAGCCGTCCTTTGCCCACCACGCCATAGACCCGCGCCGGACCGGCGCACAGCAGATCGACCAGCCGGGTCAGCGTCAGGCGGCCGGCGCTCACGTGGTTCAGCATCACCGGCACGATGGTCTGCACGCCGGTCAGGCCGGAGGCGCAATCCGGCCAGGGCAGCTCCTTCTTCGCCCGGGAATGCGGCGCGTGGTCGGAGCCGACCGTGTCCACCGTGCCGTCGTTGATCGCGCGCCAGGCGGCTTCCATGTGCTCCGGCCCGCGGATCGGCGGGTTCATCACGCCGTAGCCTTGCAGCCGCTCGTAGCAATCCGGCGCCACCTGGGTCAGGTGGTTCACCAGCACCTCGCAGGTGGCGAGATCGCGGAAATCCTTCAGGTAGTCGAGTTCCTGGGCGGTGGACACGTGCAGGATGTGCGCCGGCCGCCCGGTGGCGCGGGCCAGCGCCATCAGCCGGCGGGTGCCGAGGAAGGCGCATTCCTCGTCGCGCCACTCCATGTGGCGGGCGTAGGGATCGCCCGATTTGAACATCGGCTTGCGCGCCTGCAGGCGGTACTCGTCCTCGCTGTGATAGGCGATGCGGCGGCGGCCGGAGCGCATGACGCGTTCCAGGTGCTCGTCGTCCTCCACCATCAGGTCGCCGGTGGAGCTGCCGGCGAAGATTTTTATGGCGCAGATGCCGCGGGCGAGTTCCAGCTCAGCCAGTTCGGGGATGTTGGTCTTTGTCCCGCCGACATACAGGCCCATGTCGCACCAGGCCTCGCGTTCGGCGTATTCCTGCTTCCAGGCGACCTGTTCGGCGTTGGTGATGGACGGGGACGTGTTCGGCATGTCGAACACCGCGGCCAGGCCGCCGAGCACCGCGGCCTTGGTGCCGGTGGGGATGCTCTCCACGGCCTTGTCGCCGGGATCGCGCAGGTGGACGTGCGGGTCGATCAGCCCGGGCAGCACATGCAGGCCGCGCGCGTCGATGGTCTCGCCGGCAGTGGCGTCCGCGGGCACGCCGAGTGCGGCGATGCGGCCATTGCGCACGCCGACATCGGTGGTCTCCATGCCCCAGGGCAGCACGCAGGTGCCGTGGCGGATCAGCAGATCGTAATGGGCGGGCATGGCGGACCTCCTGGGGGTTGCCGGCGGATGCTGGTAGCAAAACCCCGCCACAGCGTCACCCCGGCCGGATTTTCCGCCCCGTCCCGGCCGGATTTTCCGCCCCGTCCCGGCCGGATTTTCGCCCCGCCCCGCATGGATTTCTCTCCCGCCCTGCATGGCCGCCGCGAGGTGGAGACCGGGAACCCATGCGGGGCGGAGTGGGTCAGGATCGGGTGGGGACCCTGCGCCGCGCCGGGAATTGCCGAAGCGTACTGATCTAGGTCAGTGGCAACCGCCCGATTTCTGGCTTATCCCACCCAAGCCGAGGCCGGCACGCCCCAATGCGTCCGGCCGCGCCCGCTGAAGGAGGGGTCCATGCCGCCGCAGTTTCCTACCGCCCGCCTGCGCCGCCTGCGCGCCAGCGACACGCTGCGCGACCTGATGCAGGAAACCACCGTCTCGCTCAACGACCTGATCTACCCGATCTTCGTCGAGGAGGAGCTGGACGACTTCGCGCCGGTGGAGAGCATGCCCGGCATCTACCGCATCCCGGAGCGCAAGCTGGACAGCGCGATGAAGGAGATCGCCCGCGCCGGCATCCGCGCGGTGATGACCTTCGGCGTCAGCCACCACAAGGACGACACCGGCAGCGACACCCTGGCGGCGAACGGGCTGATGGCGCGCATGCTGAAGCGCGCCAAGGACGCCACGCCGGAGATGCTGGTGATCTCCGACACCTGCTTCTGCGAGTACACGTCGCACGGGCATTGCGGCGTGATCGTCGATGGGCACGTGCACAACGACCACACGATCGAGAACCTCGGCCGCCAGGCGGTGGTGGCGGCACAAGCCGGCGCCGACATGATCGCGCCTTCCGCGATGATGGATGGGCAGATCGCGGCGATCCGCTCCGCGCTGGACGGGAATGGGTTCGTGAACACGCCGATCATGGCGTACTCGTCGAAGTTCGCCTCGGCGTTCTATGGCCCGTTCCGCGCCGCCGCGGGGTGCGAGCTGAAGGGCGACCGCAAGGCATACCAGATGAACCCGATGAACGGGCGGGAAGCGCTGCGCGAGTCCATGGCGGATGAGGCGGAAGGCGCCGACATCCTGATGGTGAAGCCGGCGCTGGCCTATCTGGACGTGATCAGCCAGGTGCGGCAGCGCAGCCTGCTGCCGGTGGCGGCGTACCAGGTCAGCGGCGAATACGCGATGATCAAGTTCGCCGCGCAGGCGGGGGCGATCGACGAGCACCGCGTGGTGCGGGAGACGCTTGGTTCGATCAAGCGCGCCGGCGCGGACCTGATCCTCACCTATTTCGCGATGGACATCGCTCGGCAGGGCTAGGGTTACGAAGCAAGAATGGAACCACGGATGAACACGGATCGGCACGGATGGCGCGGTGGGGTTTCGCCGGTCGTGGGTGCTTCCGGCTGACGGCAAAATCACTGTCTTCCGGTTGCACGAAAGCAGGCGACTCCATCGCGCGTCATGGCAGGCCGCTGATGCGGCGGCAGAGGAATGCTGATCGCCGACGCGGACAGAACGCGGGGCCCGCCGGTTCCATGCGCCTGGGCCGCCGGATTTTCTACCGTTGGTAGATTGAAGCACCGGGGCGATTGCCGCGCTTTGTGCAACGTGGGTGTCTTGGTGCGTTTGAGCGTCCGAACTCGCGTCGACTCGTTGTCTCCCCCGGCACCGTGACCCGTGTCGTCAAGGAAGAATCCACCACAAAGACACCAGGACACAAAGGTTGCACTAAGTAATGTCCGCCGGAAAGCGCGGGGGCAGATGGGCTGTGCCCCGGGTTCCGATTCACACTGCCGCAGGCGGCGCAAATGCACGCCGGTGACACCCGTCCCGAGGCGTTGTCAGGCTTCGCGCTTGACCAGGTTCTGGAAGGCCATGTCCCCCGTGGGAGTCATCGCGGTCTCACTGCCGTAGCGCAGTCCCTTCATCACCAGCGGCACGGTTGCCGCGACATCGGCAATCGGCAGGCCGTGCGTTGGTGCCACCACGCGCACATCCAGCGCTTTCAACTGTGCCGACAGCCGCTCGATATACGGCTCCATATCGACGAACTTGGTCCAGAACAGCGCCTTCTCGGCGAACACGGCGGAAACGTCGTCCAGGTCGAGTGACTCGGCTTCCTCCGCCAGCAGCCCGCAATGGCCGTCCTCGTGATAATGGCTGTAGGCGAAGCCATCGCCGGGAAACAACGCCCTGGCGCCGGTATCGAACCCCCACCAGGTCGCGCGCAGGTCGCGGATGACCGGCTCGACCGCGACGAACGCGCGTCCACCGAGGTCGATGCGATCGCCTTCGCGCATCCAGTGCAGGCGCGAGGCGAATTCCGGAAATGCCAGATGGTAGTCGCTGACATCGCCGTGCACCGTGACATCCGGCCAGGTTCGCAGGATGCGGCCGAGGCCGCCGGAATGCGGCGTTTCCTCATGGGTGAGGAACAGATGGCGCAGCGGCGCTCGCCCCGGCTGCGACAGGATCCCCCTGAGCTGGCTGTCGATGACCAGGAAATCCTTCGGATGGCCGGTTTCCACCAGCAGGCTCGCCGTTTCGCCGACCACCAGGTAGGCTGCGTTGTAGGAGTGGTAGACGCGGCCGCGGGAGCGCTGCTCCAGGCATTCGCCGAGCCAGAAGATGCCGGGGGCGATTTCGCGCGGCAGCGGGTTGGGGCGATCGAGCGTGTCGCGCATCACCGCACCACATCCCGGTCGATATAGCGTGGCGGCATGTATTGCCGGTCCAGCCGCCGCAGCGTTTCGTCCAGCATGGCGAAGTGCCGCTCCACCAGCGTTCGGCCGCGAATGATCTTGCCGTAGCCGGGGGCGAGCGTGGTGACGTCGCAGGCGTCGAAGACCTTGCCAAGGCCGCGCCGCAACTCGTCGGTGGTCGCGCCTTCCAGCCACCAGTAGCGGGTGCCAAGCAGAAAGCGCGTCATGTCCTCCACCGTCGTGCGGTCTTCGGCGGGATCGTCGACGGTCCAGTCCTCGTCCAGCGTGGCACCGTGCAGGCCGGAGAACATGTCGGACGTGAACAGCGTCTTCGTTTCCGGATCGTGCACCCAGCGTGTCGCGATGAGGCGCACGGGCGACTGGTAGAGCCGGATGGGCCGCGGGTTTTCGTGACCCACTTGCAGCGTCTCGTCGCCGGCGATCAGGATCGTGTTCAGGCGCGTGTTGGCGGACAGCACGTCGGTGGCATCGATGGACTCCAGATCCACCCAGAAAGCGGCGTCGCGCAGCACGGAAATGCAGCAATCGACATGGAACCTGTCGGCGATGGCCATGGCGTTGCACAGCGACATGAACTCGTTCATGCGCAGCGGGAACAGCGTCACGGTCGCGTTGCGGCCAAGCACCTGCTCCATCGCGCGCAGGATGGCTTCGCGATGCGCCGTGAAGCCGGTGTCCAGCATCATGGCGTGATCGCCCTGCTTGAGCAGGTAGCAGTTGATCGGCGCATATCCCTCGGCGGATTGCGGGAAGGCAGCCACCCGGCCATCCAGCGGCACGATGCATTGCAGGGCGTACAACTTGTCCGGCACGAGCGGGACCACATGGCAGTCGGTCCTCGTCCGGCTCGCCTCGCCATCGGACGGGATGACGGTTCGGCTGGTGATCGTGGCGCTGGCGTTCATGTCTGCCCTTTCCGGGTCATGTCAGGTGACCGGCCTGGGCCTGTTCGGTGCCCACCTCCCAGCCTGTCGCTGCGCTATCTTGTCGGCTGTAAGGTGATGTGTCGATGGGGCAGGCCGGTTGGTGGGCATTCCCGAGGCACTAAACGCGCTGGAGGCCATCGGTCGCTGTCTGCGGCCAATCGGATGGACCCGGCTCCGATTCTGCGCTACGACGTTTATTGTCATACGCTGCTTGACGGCGTAGGCCAGGATGACGACATGGCCTGTTCATAGACGCGGTGCAGTCGGAGGGCAGCAGGGTGCCGCAGGCCAGGCTGCTGCTTCGCCGCAAGCGTCTCTACGACGACGGGGCGATCTCCGAGATCGTGCTGTGGCACTTGGCGGCGCCAGTCCTGGGGTCGGCTCACCCGTTCAAGTACAGCCTGTTCTACGGCTACCCGGGCCGCCGGGCGGTGGCATACGACAACGAACGCGGCAAGGGGGACCACAGGCACAGGGACGGTATGGAGGCGCCTTACGAGTTCAAGTCCTTGGACCAGCTGCTGGCGGATTTTGCGGCTGACGTCGCAGCCCTACGGGCGGAGGAGAGAAGGCATGAGTGACGAGGTGAAGCTAATCGTCGGTGGTACGCTCGCCGACTACCTGGCGGCGTTCCGCTCCGCCTGGGAGCGGGCCGAGAAGGGCGAGACGGTCGCGCCGGAACGCGTGCTGGCATTCCAGTCCTGGGAGGCATTGGCGTCTGTCCTGACCGGCGAGCGATACCGCCTGCTCCGGCACCTGCGCGCCCACCCGGAGCCGTCCGTGTCGGCACTGGCCCGCCACCTGGGCCGCCACCTCCGCCGCGTGCAGGCGGACGTGCAGGCTTTGGAAGCCGCGGGGCTGGTGGATCGGACGCACGGGGAGGTCAGGGCCACCGCGGACCGGCTCCAGGCCACGATCGAGCTGGCCTGAGTGCCAGCGCCCGGGCTGACCGGAGGAGACCCGTGCCTCCGTCAGATCCCGAGATACCCCGATTTGATCTCGTCGTTGGCCCACAACTCCTGCGGGGTGGACGAATGCACCACGCGGCCCTTCTCCAGCACGTGCACGTAATCCACCAGCTGGATCGCCAGCGACGCGTTCTGCTCGACCAGCAGGATCGACAATCCCTCCTGCCGCAATTTGCCGATCGCCTCCCACAGGCCCTGGATGATGATCGGCGCCAGTCCCTCCGACGGCTCGTCCATGATCAGGCAATCGGGATTGGTCATCAGGCCCCGGCCGATCGCCAGCATCTGCTGCTCGCCGCCCGACAGGGTGCGGGCGCGCTGACGGCGGCGTTCCGCGAGCCGCGGGAACAGCGCGTAGACCCGCTCCAGCGTCCAGCCATGACGCTCGGCGCTGCGTCCGGCGACCTGCAGGTTCTCGGCGACGGACAGCGTCGGGAACACGCGGCGCCCCTGCGGCACCAGGCCCATGCCGGCCCGCACCGTCGCGAATGACGTCGCGGCGGTGATGTCGTCGCCCTTGAACACGATCCTGCCGCGCTTCGGCGGCGTGAAGCCGATGATCGAGTTGACCAGCGTCGTCTTGCCGACGCCGTTGCGCCCGAGCAGCCCGACGATCTGCCCCTGCTCGACGGTCAGCGACAGCCCCTGCAGCACATAGGCATCGCCGTAATAGGTGTGGATGTCATGAACTTCGAGGAGCGCCATCGCTCAGGCACTCCCGAGATAGATTTCGCGGACGCGCTCACTGCGCCTTATGTCCTCGGCGGTGCCGGTTTCCAGCACCTGGCCGAAATGCAGCACCGTGACGCGATCGGCGACGTGGAACACCACTTCCATGTCGTGCTCGATCAGCAGGATCGCGAGCTTCCGGTCGAGCTTGCCGAGGAAGCGCGCCATCTCCTGCGATTCGCCCGAGGACAGGCCGGCCGCGGGTTCGTCGAGCAGCAGGATCTTGGGATCGCTGGCGAGGCCGACGACGATTTCCAGTTGCCGCTGCTCGCCATGCGACAGGTAGCGCACTTCGGTGTCCTTGCGGTCGAGAAAGCCGGCCTCGTCCAACAGCGCCTGCGCCTTGCCGTAGACCTCCCGATAGCTCGACAGGAATCGCCAGCCGACGAATTTCGTCGAGCGCAGGCCGTTCACCGCCAGCAGCACGTTGTCGAGCACGGTCAGTTTAGGGAACAGGCTGGTGATCTGGAACGTGCGCGCCATGCCGAGGGCGGTGCGCCGCTGCGCGGGCCAGCTTGTCACGTCACGGCCGAACAACTGCACCCGGCCGGCGCTCGCCGTCAGCAGGCCGGTGATGACGTTGAACAGCGTCGTCTTGCCCGCGCCGTTGGGACCGATGATGGCGTGGCGTTCTCCCGCGCCCAGTTCCAGCGTGATGCCGGAGAGCGCGGCGAGGCCGCCGAAGCGCTTCTGCAGCTGGTCGAGCCGCAGCACCGGCTGCGGCTCGACCCCCCTGTGGTTGGCTACTTGCAGAACTTGCACGGCGGATAATTCCGATCATACACGGGCTGCTTCAGGTACTCGGCCTTGTTGAAGCTCCAGAACTGGCTGACGTGGGGCTCGGTCTTGACCACCACGTTCCACAGTTCGGCCTTCGAATCGCCGAACATCTTCTTTTTCTCGACCTGCCTGATGTAGATGTTCTGCACCGGGTTGCGCATGTCGTCGAAGCTGACCGGACCGCGCGGGGCATCGACCTTGAGCGCGGTCAGCGTCTTGATGAACGCCTCGGCGCCCGGCCACTTGCCGTTCGTCTGCTGCATCACCGCGTCGATCAGCATCGCCGTGGTGTAGTTGCTCTCGGCGAAATAGCCGGGAACCTTGCCGAACCGCTTGCGGAATTCCTTGACGAAGGCTTCGTTCTCCGGCGTCTCGATCGCGGCACTGTACTGCAGTGCCGAGTAGGCGCCGATCACCTCGTCGCCCATATTGGGCAGCACGAATTCGTCGAACGTGGCGCCGGACCCGATCAGATGCATTCTCGGGACGATGCCGGAAGCCTGCAACTGCCGCGTTAGATTGAGCATTCCCGCCCCGACGGGCAGCACGAAGACCGCATCCGCGTCCTGCTTTATCGAGCTGATATAGGGCGAGTAGTCCACCGTGCCGATCGGCGGCCACATCTTCTGGACGATCTGGCCGCCGCATGCTTCGAAGGTCTTCTGAAACCCGCCGACCTGCTCGTAGCCGAAGGCATAATCCGCTGCGATCGTGACGACCTTCTTGATGCCGTTCTGGCACGCCCATTCGCCGAAAGGATGGTTCGGCTGCGAACTTGTCCAGCCGGTGCGCACGAAATACGGATAGTCGTGGGCATCGCGCTGGGTCAGGTTGTCCGAGGCCGGGACCGAGGCGATGTAAAGCACCTTCTCGCGCGTGCTGATCGGGGCGAGGGCATAGCCGGTCGAGGCCAGCACACCGCCGATCAGCATGTTGACATGGTTCTGCTTGATCAGCTTCTGCGCCTGCAGCACGGCAGCGGCCGGCTTCGCCTGGGTATCGGCGACGATCAGCTTGATGGTCGCGCCGTGGAAGTCGCCCTTGTGGTCGTCAAGATACATGCGGAAGCCATCGACCATGTCCTTGGCAATCTGCGCCAGGGGGCCGCTCACCGGCGCAAGAAAGCCGATGCGCAACTCATCGGCGCCGGCCGGCCGTGTCACCAGCGCGCTGAGCGCCACGGCGAGCGCCAGCAAGCCGACCTGGCGCATCCATTGCATTATCATGAGACTCCTCCCTCGTTGACTTCCAGTTTCTTGGCTCGGTTCGGTGGCTGCACCGATTCCGGCGCCGGCGTGACACCGGCCGCAAGTATCCGGCCGCGCTGCATGAGCGCGCCGAGCAGGCCGTCCGGCAGATAGGAGATCGTTGCCACGTAGACGCCGCCCAGCACATAGGGCCACCATGGCACCAGCGTGCTCAGATACTCGCGGAGGAACAGCACGATCACCGCACCGAGGACGCCGCCCAGCAGGGTTCCGGGGCCGCCGAGTACGACCATCAGCAGCGCATCGACCGAGGTGGTCAGCGTCACGTCTTCCGGGCTGACCTCACTGCTCACATGCGCCCACAGCACGCCTGCCAGTCCGGCAAACGCGCCGGACACGATGAAGGCGATGTATTTGTGCAGCCACACATTGTAGCCGAGTATGCTCATCCGCACTTCGTGTTCCCGGATGCCGACGAGGCTGCGCCCGAACGGCGACTCGACGAAGATGTAGAGCAGCACGAGCGAGGCCGCGAAAAAGCCGAAGACGAGATAGAAGTAGGCGGTGTCGTTGCCGAGTGAGATAGGGCCAAGCATCGGGCGGCCCGGCAGGTTGAGTCCGTTGTCGCCGCCGGTCAGCGAATCCCAACGATAGGCAAGGCCCCAGACGCACTGGCTCAGCGCCAGGGTGATCATCAGGAAGTAGACGCCGCGCGCCCGCAATGCGAACAGCGCGAACACCGCCGCCGTGGCGGCCCCGAGCAGGATGCCGAACAGGACCACCAGCCAGAAATCCCAGCCAAGGCCGAAATGGTAACGGACCGCCAGGATCGCGGTCAGATAGGCGCCGAGGCCGAGGAAGGCGGCGTGCCCAAGCGACGCGATGCCGGTGAAGCCAAGCAGCACGTCGAGGCTCATCGCCAGGATCGCCAGGATCAGGATGCGAGTGGCCAGCATCAACAGGAAGGGTGTCGTGTGGGGGGTTACGACGACCACCGCGATCAGCAGCGCCAGCACTGCGAGTATCTTGAGTTGGCGGCTCATGGTTCGGCGTCACTCCCGTCCGAACAGCCCGGTCGGCTTGACGGCAAGCAACAGGACCAGCGGGGCATAGAGGGTGAAATACGAGGCCTGCGGAAACAGCACCTTGCCGAAATTATCGACCAGGCCGACGACGACAGCGCCGATAACGGCGCCGCCGAGGCTGCCCATGCCGCCGATGATTACGACCGCGAAGGCAAGCGGGAGGATTTCGAAGTCGAGCCCGGGATACACGCCGAGGAACCCGCCGCCGATCATGCCGCCGAGGCCGGCGAGGAGCGCGCCGAGGCCGAAGGTCAGCATGGAAACGCGCGAGGTGTCGATGCCGATGCCGCGTGCCATTTGCGCGTCATCGACGGTCGCGCGCACCATCGCGCCGGCCCGCGTCTTGTCCAGCACCAGCCAGAGGGCGATGCCGATGACCGCTGCAACGGCAACGATGAAGACCCGGTAGAGCGGCAGATAGACGGTGCCGAGGACGAGGCTGCGGTTCAGCACCTGCGGCACCTTGATGAAGAGGTTGTCGCCGCCCCAGATATCCAGCGCCCCTTGCTGGAACAACAGCACGAAGCCGAAGGTCAGCAGGACCTGCCGCAGATGATCGCCCCCCAGCCGGCGCATGAAGATGCGCTCCATCGACATGCCGATGATGCCCACCACGACGGCCGCGGCGAGGCCGGCGAGCAGCCACGAACCGGTGCCCCAGAGCGCGGTCAGCGCGACATAGCCGCCGAGGAGGAAGAACGATCCATGCGCCAGGTTGACCATGCGCATGACGCCGAAGATCAGCGACAGGCCGCTGCCGACCAGGAACAGCAGCGCCCCGTAGGAGACGCCGTTAAAAACCTGTAACAGCCAGAACCGCGTATCCATCGTTGGCCGCTTCTCCCCGTTGCCCATTATTTGCGACAGTCTGGGCTTCATTCGATTGGTCGGGCAATCCTACGGGTGCGCCGAAAATCCGGCAAGCAAGACTTCGGCTTCGAGGATCCAGAGTCATGCGGAAACCTAACTGGGTTTGATCCCCCTCCGGTTCTGTCATTGTCGCGCATTGGGCAGGCGCTATCGTGCCTGTTGCCTGTTCGGCAACGTCCCGGCGTTAGGCGCTCGGCCGCGTCCGGGTGCATTCTTGTTATCGAACCGGCGAGGTGGATGTCCGGTCCGCGGGCTTCATCGTGCCGCGAACGGAGGCGGCAGTGGGCCTGGGGCGGCGCTGTTCGTTTTTGCTGCAGATGCACGGGGATGCACGCAGCGCGGCCGGAGGCCGCAGTCAAATCACCTGGCGGATCATCTCGCAGCGTTCGTGTGAAATGCTGCATTTTTTAGATTCACCACTAAGACACCAAGACACTAAGTCTTGGTTCGGCCCCGGACGCATGTGACCCTGAGTTGGCCAGGTACCCTCGGCTTGGTGTCCTTGTGTCTTAGTGGTGAAGCTTACAGCAGAGCAGGCCGCACCGGCCCGTCGGCATTTCCCCGGCAGCCCCGAAATTCGTCGGGTTGCGAGGATTTTTCAGGTCAGCAAATGCAGAGGATCGAGCGGATTCAAACTTCGTGCGCAACACGATGTGTTCTGCCGATGTTTGACAGCAGGCCACGGCAGTCGCATTTGGAGCGGCGCGCGCGGCTGCCAGCCAAGGGGGAGCCCCCTTGGTCTGGTGCAAACCGTAGCACAAAAGGAATTTTCAACACGGAGGAAGAACGGAGGGCCACGGAGGGCCACAGGAGTTGGTGCGTGTGCCATGGCCGGTGTCCTATCACCGACTCCTGTGGCCCTCCGTGGCCCTCGTTCTTTCTCCGTGTTAAAAGCTTTACCTTGATTAGTTAGGGCTCTGGACGAAACAACTGCTTCGCGCGCCTGCGTCGGTAGCAGCAATCGTCATGGTCGGCGAAGGCCGACCATCCATGACTTTGTAGCCAAGGTCACGGAAAGTTGTGGATGGCCGGCCGGAGCCTGTCCTCGGGCGCGCCTTCGGCGCGACCCGTGGGCCGGCCATGACGCGGTGGTGTGCGATCCGCCGGGCCTGCAGCGCTAATTCCTACGCATCGCCTTAGCCACAGTTTGCGGCAGGCCGGGCGGGTGTTCCCGGGCTGCCGCAAGCTGCGATTGCCCTGAACAACAGACATGGATGCAGGCCTGTCGCCTTCAGGGGGTTTATGTGTTGCGCAGTATGCGCGAGGTTCCAGCGTCCTGCCGGCATTCGGTTCGACAACGATGATTGGCTCGACCATCAGATCGGCGACATCGTGCCCGACGGCGATGCCGTTCTTCGGAAACCGCGATGCGCTTTGCGGTATAATCCAAAGCCCGGCCCGCACATTTCATGAGCGAGAGCGATTGGCTCTTCCAACGATCCAAGCGGGCGTGTTCAGCACTTGAAATCCACAACCGATGATGCTTCCGACAGCGCATTCGCCGGGGTCTCATCTGTGCGCATCTGCGGCAAAATTGCTTTTCGAGAGCGGTTGGTTCGGCAATTCGGGCCGAAGATCAACCTTGCCCCTGCCGGCAAACAACCATAACGACGACCACCCCTTATCGCCGGAACTCATGCAATGCGCAGAGTGAGAGAGATCCGCTTCTTCCAGTGCGGATTCCACGCCGCGGCGCCGCCGCCGGACTGTCAGCCCACCGTGGCGCATCGAGATCAGGGACCCGCGCAGCGCCACTTGCCGCCGTGGCGCTGCGTGGCAGTCTTCGTGGTTCCGCGGGAAACCTTGCTGACTTTCCCTCAGTCCCGCCAGCTCGGGTCGCGTCGGTCCAGCATGCGCAGCATCGCCGGCCAGTGCAGGTCGGTCGGCGTGCGCTGCGTGGCGGCGCGCTCGCGGCGCTCCACGCTGCGCTGCACGATGTCCTCTCGCGGCAGAAGCAGGTCGCCGCCGGCGGCCATCGCATCCACCTGCGCGGCGCAGGCCGCCTCGAACTGGTGGATCGCGCGGAACGCACCGGCGGCGCTCGCGTGGCACACCAGCAGGCCGTGGTTGCGCAGCACCAGGTAATTGCGGCTGCCCAGATCCGCCACGAGCCGTTCGCGCTCCGCGGTATCCACCGCCGGCCCTTCGTAGTCGTGATACGCCACCGGAAAGCAGTTGATCGCGGTCTGCGTCATCGGCAGGAAGCCGCACTGCATCGACGCCACCGCCATGCCGGCGCGCGAATGAGTGTGGATCACGCAGGCCACGTCCGGCCGAACACCGTGTACCGCGCTGTGGATCACGTAGCCGGCGTAGTTGACGCCGACATCCGAACCGTGCGGGTTGAAGATCTCATTGCCCTCGAGATCGATGGTGACCAGCGAGGAGGCGGTGATCTCCTCGTACATCCAGCCGTACGGATTGATGAGAATCTTCTCGCCCTCGCCCGGCACGCGCAGGGTGATGTGGTTGAAGATGAGGTCGATCCAGCCATGCAGCGCCATCAGCCGGTACAGTGCGGCGCAGTCCAGGCGGGCCTGCCATTCGGCCGGGGATACGCGGGCGCGGACGGTGCTGAGCATCATGGTGTCGGGCATCGGACGGTCTCCCTTCGGGGCTTGTTGCGGCATGGCCGGCGGGCGGTTGCGCAAAGCTAACCAGAATTCGGCCTTCTCGCCTACCGTCGCC
>Ga0187809_10000411_pt1 | contig 23455 bp, 24 predicted proteins | sample NC_wetland_sal_i_8_FD_132415 | JGI IMG/M metagenome (GOLD analysis project Ga0187809, IMG submission 132415) | Wetland sediment microbial communities from Neuse River Estuary, North Carolina, USA - ASW_4 | ecosystem: Environmental > Aquatic > Freshwater > Wetlands > Sediment | place: USA: North...
CCGTTGGCATTCGGCGGCGGGACGACGACGCTGAAGCTCTTCCCTTCCTTCGCAGGCGCGAAGGCTTGAGACTTTTCCCAGAGCGCATAGATGTCAGCTTCGTACTGACCAGGCTCATAGACCTTTGGTAGCTTCATGGCCGATCCTTCCCATTTACCGATTAACAGATACCAGCATAACACCTTAGCCGGAGTTTGGCTACACCGTAGGTGTGAGTGAGTTCACGTGAAAAAAGCAACAAAAACCAGAGCTTTCGCATGAAATTAACAATCGAAAACTTTCGTGCTTGTCGCCAAAACGGCACCACAACCTCTTTTTGTTTTTGACAAGCATAAGCATAGCACATAGAGCGAGTGCAGGGCAAGCGGCCTTCGCTGGCAATTACATGCTCAGATTGGGGGCAATTTCGAGAGCATAGGGATCGGCCTGGGATTGGTTGAGGGTGGCTTTGTAGCAGCCGATCGTGGCGATCATGGCGCCGTTGTCGCCGCAGAGTTTCATGTCGGGGAATTCGACGGGCAGGGGAAGCCGTTCTTGCAGCTGACGGCGCAATTCGGTATTCGCGGCTACGCCGCCGCCCATGATAACGCTCCTGGGTTGGAATTCTTCGCACGCCTGCACGGCCTTGTCGACAATCGTTTCGACAGCGACGCGCTGGAAGCTGGCGGCAATGTCCGTCTTCTGAGCTTCATCCAGACGTTCTGGCAGCTCTATGGACGGCAACGTGAAGTCGGCTCCAACTTGTGCCTGTGCGAGCCGTAGAACGGCTGTTTTAAGGCCGGAGAAACTGAAGTCGTATTTGCCGGTCATTTTCGCCTTCGGTAATTTGAAAGCTTTTGGATCGCCTTGTTCGGCGATTCGGCTGACGTTCACGCCGCCAGGGTAGGGGAGCCCCATAATCTTCGCTACCTTGTCAAAAGCTTCGCCGATAGCATCATCCTGGGTTTGTCCGAGGAGTGTGTAATCGAAATGGTTGCGGAAGAGTACGAGCTGGCTGTGTCCACCGCTGACGATAATACCAAGTATAGGGAATTGTGGCGCAGCGGAAACATACTTATAGTTTTCCAGACTGCCCTCGGTAAGAAAATTGACATACAGATGAGCCTCGACGTGGTTAATTGCATACAGTGGCTTCTGTTTGGCGATAGCCAGCGTTCGTGCCGCCAAGACGCCGATAAGTAAGCTGCCGCCCAGACCGGCGCCGTAGGTGACGGCGATGGCATCAATGTCATCCCAAGTGCACTTCGCGTCATCGAGCGCCTGCGTAATAACGGGCATAATCGCCTCGATGTGGCTCCGTGCCGCGATTTCCGGAACTACACCACCATACTTGGCGTGTATATCCATGCTGCTCGAGACCACGTTACTGAGTAGCCGTTTGCCATCTCCGACGACCCCAGCAGCCGTTTCATCACAACTGGTCTCAATGCCCAAAACTTTCATCAGTACTAGTCTATCACATAAATATTATAATATTATGGCTGTTGTGCAAATAAGCAGGTGTAATATATTGACTAAGTGAGCGTATTATGCTAATGTAAAAGCAAGAAAAACATAAAACAAACAAAGTCACAAAAAGTTATAAAGAGTAGATTATGGCCGAAACACTAACTCCACCACAAACCCCAGACGAACTCGCCGATCATGCACTTGACGCAGTGAGGATTGACGAAGTTGATTCGGCTGACCCCGCTTCTACGGATATGCTTGATCAGCGTGCCGATGACATAGTGCACCAGCTTGAAGGCAATAAGGAACTTGAAGACGCGCTTGTAGCGCGCGCCCATCAGCTGGTCGCGGCTGAGGCGAACGGTGGGCTGAACGACGAACAACAAAGGCAACTCAGGGCGCTTTTCAAGCTCCAGGAGCGTGCGCGGTTAGCAGAAGAAAAGAAAAAGGCCGATAATGGTGCACATTCTCACGATTCAGGCCACGATGACGATTCGGCAAAGGGTAGATCGGGTGGTCAGGGTACGGCAGAGGCCCAGGCGCGGCGTCGTCAAAGACAAAGGGCAAGGGCCGCCAGACATGCTGGCGGTGCTGCAACGGGCAGTACGGCAACTCATCCTGGGACGTCAGCGTCATCCGGTCGACCACATACTCCGCCTAGCGGAGGCGCTTCGACTCCCCCGCCCACGTCACATACACATAACACAAGTGGAAATCCAGGGAAGACGGCTCGGAGTCCTGAGCGACACAACCGTGGTGGTGAAATGATCCCCAAAGAAGTAGAAGAATGGGTAAAGGTCAAGCAAGAACTGTCTCTATTGAAAACGCCGAGCGCCGAGCGCCTCCTGGCGGTATATAATGCTGCTCGTCGTAGCGCAAAGTGGGATGACGATGCCCAAAAATGGCGACATGTTAAGAGCTTTACATGGGTGCTGGATGCAAGTGGCAAATGGACCGGCAAAGAAGAACTGGAGGATTTCAATCCACCTCGCCCTAATGGCAAGGTGTGGACAGAGAAAGACATCAACAATTTAATCGGTGAGGTTATGCAATTAAGCGAGCCGCGCGAACAGATTATTAGGGACCCGAATGTACGCAAACGGTCAGAGGAGATCATGTGGGCTAAATTCCTGTCGCCTGCACATACCGACCGCACTCGCGAAGATGGTAAGCGGGATATGTTCCAGCAGGCTGTTGCTCGAGCACAGGCGCAGGGCCTGGCTGGCGATGAAGCTATCGCAAGAGCCAACCGGGACCTATACGACGTTGCCTATAGGGCTATAAAAGATCGAGAAAGAGCCGCCGGAAAAAGTGACAGTGACGCGGAAGCGACTGCGCGGAAAGAAACGCCCAAAGATTTCAGCTACGAGGGACCGGTAGGTGAGGGTTTGCTTGAATGGGAGACTGACATTCCCGTGGAAGGTCTTCGTAGAACAGATTTCGCCAAGGTGCAGGCAACGGTAGAGGCTGCGCTCCATAATACTAGGTCTCTCGATCGTTACGCCGATGCCTACGGGACATTGAGTGATTTGCTTTCGATGTCGCGACCAGGAGACATGAAGGCAATTCTAGCGAAGATTGTCGGAGGCCATACGGATGCTGACGAGCGTGCCCTGGCAGCCCTCGTAGATGCCGCTCAGATTTCTGTCCATGGACGACGGGCGAACAAGATCAAAGAGCAGGCGAAAGAGTTTTTGCCAGAGCTCATGAAGCAGTTTAATAAATCACGTGAAGGTATCTGGCGCGACAACGCCTCCTATGAAACGCGTGAATATATATTTGCCCAATACGAAGCGTTGACCGATAAGAAGGTGTACCGAAGCTGGGACCCCAAGTCGACAGCCTGGGACCCTGGTACAGGGAAAGTGGACTTCAGCAAGGCGCGTATTACCAACTATCATCCGGCGCAGATGGATGAGGCGCTGGCTACGGTCAAGCTGCAAGTCATGGCGGAAGCGAATCTCCATGACGACCTTATCGCGCTGCACAACACGCAACAACGTAAAGGCTTCATATGGATGAACCCGGCGCTCGCCGCACTCAACACGGCTGGTGTCAGACAGTTCGGCGTACGCACAGGCGGCCACTTCCAGGAACCGATTTTGGGCAGCCAACTGGAGCAGATGCACAACAGCGGCCTCGCGCCGAACAGGCGTGGCTATCATAACGACTTCCTAAACTACCTGAACCTTCTGGCTGAAGATGTGAGCAGGCGGGCGCTAGAAGATTGGACCACTCAAGAAGGCTGGTGGTTTTATGTAACCCATGGTCCAGGTGCCGGAGACGCAAAAACGGATACAGCGAGACAGCAGCGCGAACGCAACGCACAGGAAGAGATGAGGAAGGCTGCAGAGGCGCGAAGAGGGGCCTACGACGATATCTGGCAATCTCAATCGATATCGGTAATGATGCCGCAGTGGTACTTGGGCCGTAGAACGGCACCACGATCCCGTAGTGGTCATCCCTAGTTTTGGTTAGCCGAAACCCGTATACTTTCTAGGGTAAATCTCGCCACGGGTTTGGAGCAGGTATCGTGCCCATTCTTTGCGGCCAACAGAAGGAGCATTTCGGGATGAACGCACGCAAAGTCGTTAAGAAACTTATTCCCAAACGGGTGTTCGCCACGATCGAGCCCTATGGGCACTTGGGCGAAGCGGTTATCGAAAATGTGCTGTACGGATTTCCAACGCGGAGTCTAAAAGTTATCGGTGTGACCGGCACTGCCGGCAAGACGACAACATGCACCTTGATTACACACACCCTGCGCCAAGCGGGCTACAAGGTGGGCATGGTGTCGACAGTGTCGATTGATTATGGTGATGGGCGCGGCGCACAGCCGAACCCTACGCGTATGACTTCGCTGGGATCGCTGACCCTGATTAAGACGGCTCGGCAAATGAAGGCCAACGGCGTGCAATGGCTGGTGCTCGAGATATCAAGCCAGGCACTGGCGCAGTATCGCGTCTGGAGCGTGCCGTTCACGATTGTGGGCTACACGAACCTAAGCCACGATAACTACCACTACCATCGAACGTTCGAGCGCTACCGGGCTGCGAAATTAATGCTATTCAAACAGGCAAACCGTAATCGCCGCGGACTGCGGGTCGGCCTGGTGAATGCTGACGACGAAAACGGTCATTACTTCGCAGACGCGATCGCACATCCGGTGACGTACGGCATCAAGAAGGGCGAACTACTTGCGAGCAGTGTCAGGCTGACACCGAACGGCAGCAGTTTTGTGGCCAAGGTTTATAATGATACATATAACATCAATACGCATTTGCCGGGTGAGTTTAATGTGTATAACTGCCTGGCGGCGCTGGGCATTTGTCGGGCCGCTGGCCTGAGTATTTCACAGATAGAGCAGGGGATCGCCAGCCTGGAGACGGTTACGGGGCGTATGAACACGATCGACGAAGGGCAGGACTTTAGCGTCATCGTGGATTACGCGCCGATTCCGGATGCATTTGAAAAAGTATTCGCGGCTATCAAGCCGACGGTGAAGGGGCGCGTTATCAGCGTATTTGGTACGCCGGGTCGTCGTGATGAACTTAAGGCGCCCTTGCAGGGGGAAATCGCCGGTAAAAACTCGGATATCGTTATTCTGACCGAAGAAGACGACCGGGATCAAGATGGCCAGCGGCTCATGGAGTTGTGCGCGGTCGGCGCTGAGAAAGCCGGCAAAAAGCGCGGTAAAGATTTGTTCTTTATTCATAAACGCGAAGATGCGGTACAAAAGGCCATTGACCTTGCCAAGAAAGACGACATGGTATTACTGCTCGGCAAGGGCGAAGAGACGGTGATTATCACCAACAAGCCTGGTTTCAAACCTTCACCTGGCCATATCTACAACGAATCTACCGATACGATTCGTCGCAAATACAACGAAACCGAAGCGGCGCGCCAGGCGCTCAAAAACAGACTTAAAAAATAGCGCAGCTTACGGTGATGGTGACGCCGATGGAGAGGGCACGGCTGCCGGTACGGGGTCGGCGACTGCCATGGCGGGCGATTGGGGAGTTTCGGAACTGCTTGTACCTGGCGCGGGGCTCGTTATGCCAGGAATGGCGGTGGGAGAGCCAGGTGTGGGCGCTAGCTTAGGTGTCATGCTTAAGGCGAGCTGCTGCTCCGCCCGACTATTGCTGGCGAAGTCGGAATCGGCATGACCATTCCCCCAGGTGACGTATCGGACAGTAATCCCGAAAAGCAGCTTGAATGGCTGTGCCAGGCGTTTGTACGACTCCGGGTCGTCCACGACGGTATCCGATGAAGGGTCTACAGGTGCAAAGTACGTTACTTTGGTATCCGGCGACAATACGCCGTGAAGGCGTCTCAGCAGATTGGTAAGTGCTTGCTGACTGTCAATTTTGTCCAGATCTTCCAGTTGGCTTGCGGTCAATGCGGCAGAAGCTCCGTGCGGCACGTCATGCCACGCTTTTGCTATGTCGTGGAGATACCAGCTGGGTTGAAAGTGTTGCGCCTCCATTTGTTGTAAGACATCGGTGATGAGCGCGCCGGTGGCTTTTTGCCCGATGTCGGTCTTTGCAAAGAAATCGGCAAGCCCGGAGAACCGGGCGGTCGGCATGCCGGCGGGCGTGGATAGAAAGTCGATGAAGGCGACTTTAGGCAGTTTGTACCCCATTTCGTGTACGCGCGCCAATGCCTCAAGCGCCAGGACGCCGCCCATGCTGTGCCCCGTAAAACCGATTTCGGGTGTATGCAGCGGATCGTTCTCGATATTCTTTATGATTAATTGCGCCAGACTGTCGGGCGTGACCGGCTGGTTCCCGTACGCCACGTAGCGAGTCGGATAGTCGTGTTCGGTGGCATCGACTAAATGTTGCGTAATGAGCTTGCCATGCATTTCGCGGAAGCCGGGGATGACAAAGTTGGTAACTCTTGCATCCCGCGGCGCCGGATGTTCGGGATCACGATATACCTTGATGGTGGTTTCGACCGGTGAATCCCAGCCTGCTTCGTGGGCTACGTATGCATCGAGTGCCTGGTCGGCCCAGCCAAGGGGCGTTTCCTCGATGATGCCGGCGACAGATCGGGCGGCGGCTTCACGCAGGCTTGGTTGGCTTGCGACGCCTGCAATCATACTGGATAAAGCAAGGCCCGCTACAGCTCGTTTAAGCCAAAGGTTTTTCGGCTGTGTACATGGATGTAGCTCAGGCAACTCTGGCGATATGTCGCTTTGCTGTCCGCCAATCAGTTCATCTTCCGGTATCGGTGGCTGCTCACACATAGGTAAAAACTAAGCATATTATATCATGCTTTTGTTTATATAACAACAGAGTTGTGAGTACTTGGCGGGGGTGGTTAGTTGGGTATTACAAGTGAGAGCGTGGCAGGTACTTCAGGAACATCTGCAACGCTCATAGTAACCGTCGCTCCTTCCGATGTGTGGCCGATAGCCCGCATACCACCTTTTTCAGGAAAGCCGACGTTTGCAATGTGGAATTCCAGGTCCCTTTCGTCATCCTGACGGGGTAGGTGAGACATACCGTCTCCCGTGGCGCGTATATGAACGAATGCGTTCGTGCCAGCCCCTAGAGCGTGAAGTATATGCTCTCTAACCTCACCTGATGTAGGTGGCTGCGTAACTTCATACCTTCTGATACCCATAAACTTCCTAATAGTATAGGTATACTGTACAAACTTTAACTACCTATGTCAACCGGCCCAAACAACCTGATTGCCGGGCGTGCTGATATCGTCTAGGAGACGTCCTAATGTCACGCCTCGTTGCTCGGCCAGACTTTCCGATACGAAGAATCGATCGTGCAGCTCGCGGTCGGTGACTAAGGATTGCATAGTCAGCTTGCCGTCACTGCCCCGTATGTAGGGTCGGTTGGAAGCGCCGCGACTCTCGATCGTGTTTTGTGAAGCTTTCACATCGATGAGTTCGATACTCCCATCGAGGTTAACTACGACGTAATCGACGCCTTCGAGGTCCTCTTCCGTACTCGCACCCCGAAACTCCCGGCCGCTATGTGCGAGCAACTGTCCAAATGCTAATTCATGCTGGGCACCCCGAACGGTAGTCCGTATGGCTTCACTACTTGCTTCGCGCAAATGCTCATTTTCGACACTGATGTTGGCAATGCCGACCAGATGCTTTGTCAGCGCTGATGCCTGCATATCGGGACATTGTTCGGCAACATATCGGATGAGGCAGTTATAGTAGCTGACCCGTTCTTTTGCATTCTGGTATTTGTCCTGATCGGCGTAGTCTCTCCGGTTATGTCGAGCTATGTTCTGTTGGTAGATATAATCCGGTGTCGCTGCAAATAACTCGCGGACCGCTATCCGTCGTTCATCTTCACCGGCTTCCCTGGCCTTCGCGCTAACTTGATCGGCAAAGTCGGCCGCCGCCTCCCAGTATCGCGGCTGTGCGGTGTCCTCTGGGTCTATGTTATTGCTTCGACAGAAGTCGACAAAGTCATCGTCAAAAGGCAGATCATAGAACGCATCACGTGCGTCTTTAAAGAGTATCTCAAGGTCTTCGGGCGATGTTTGTGTTTCATGATCAGCAGGAGCAGCAATCTCAAGCATAATATATAAACACTAGCATAATATTGTTCTTAAGTCAACTTTGTATAAATCTACTGCTACGTTTTTAATTGTCTAGCGTTAGTGTGGTGCAGCGGATGTAACCGCCACCTTTGGCGAGCTCGTTGAGTTCGACGGTGACGACGTTCAAACCATACGCTTCGATGGCGGCCTTTAAGTTTGGCGCGTGTGCACCCATAACCACGGTCTCGCCCGATGAAATGAGGTTGCAGGCGAAGGCTTGCATAGCCTCTTCAAGCGATACTTCTATTTTCTCGACCGGCACTTTACGCATGCGTTCCTGGCTCTCGGGCATGAATGCCTCCGGGCACCAGGCGATAAGATCTTCGCGCAGGATAGAAACTGCCAAATCGATATCGTAGAAAAAGCTGTCAGGTAGGCCAGTTGTTTTGTTGATCACGGGCTGACGCTGGTCGTCATACTCGGGCACTGCCTGCAAACCGATTACTTCATAACCAAGCGTGTCAGCCAGGAATTGGTGAATACGCGGATCATTGCGGTAGCCCATACCGGCGAACAGCAAATTGCCACACGGCAGGGCGTCGCCCTGGCCACTGAAACGGAACGGCGGCTTCACGACTTTCTTGCCCAAATCGCACAGATACTTTTCGGCGTATGGCTCTTCGGCCTGGCGTTGTTTGGGCAGGGAAGACAAGATGCATACGTCGCCACGGCACAGGCCCCAGTTGGCGGTAAAGATGGCGTCTTGGCAGCCCTCCGGCTCGTCGACCTTTATAACTTTGATACCGGCCTGCTCGACGGCCGATTTTATATTTGCAAACTCGGCGGCGGCACCGGCAGCGTCCGGCTGATTCTCGGATTTGGAGTAAGGGTTTAGTTCCTTGACCGCAAAGTACTTCGGTCCGGACATGAGGACGGTTCTGTTGATAGAAGCTGACATCTAGCAAAGTATAGCAGACATGCAAAAACCGGATCCGTGACTACTTAATAAAAAAAGTAGGAGACCATGAGGTCTCTGGGTCCGGTTATCGTACGTCTCTCTAAGACAAAGCTTGTTATTCGGTTAAACCTACGTGGGCAGAGAAGTTGCCGCAGGCTCGCCCGGGGCGGAAAAGGCCGGTGGCCAGTTCCGCCCCGAGGGCGAGTAGGGTGGCCGTTTCAGGCTAGCTCTTGTTGAGCTCCTGGTAGGCCCACCGGAGCGCGGCACGCGCGACACTGCGGCCAAGGTTCATGGCCTTGTCGCGTGAGACGTCCACGTCGGACATCTTGTCGAGGGCCTCGAGCTCGGCGCGCTGCGTCCTGCTCTGCTCGGCGGTGGGGACGGCCGAAGGGAAGCAGTCGATGACCGCTTCGGCGAACCGCTGAGCGACGGATCCGGGCTTCAGGCCCGTGAGCCGCTCGAACGTTTTGGCCTTGGCGGCCTGGTCGACACGGAACTCGTAGTTCCGCTGCTCACGCTCCGCACGGGCGGCAGCGAGGCGCTCCTCTCGGCGCTCGTCGAACAGGTCGGCGACGGACGTGCCCATCGTGGTGCTGCCTGAGGCCTTGCGGCGCGTGGGCTGTGACACGGTGCTCTCCTAACACGGTAGGTAAAACTAAAAAGGTACGATGGCGTATATATTAGCATAATAAGAACAAAAAGTCAATTATCTTTTGCATGCTTTCTTTGGTTAGTCAACACCCCGGCATTGTCAGGCTTGTTTGCAACGGACTTCGGTAGCGAGGGGGCTATATCCTCCTAAAACGAAAAAGCGGAGCGGCGAGGGGCAGAGGGAGACTTGACCATTTAGGAAGTCGTCACCGCTGCCACTCGGCCACTCCTCGCGGGCGTAAGGCCGCGCTCAGGGCGAGTTGCCCATTCCTTTGTTCCGACAGCACCCGGCTGACCACGTTACGGATAACATCCGCAAAGTGGATGATAAGACGCTCCTTCTGCGCACTAAGTCTTGCCTTGCGGGCCAGGGTGATGGGGCCGACGAAGAGGACGAAGCATCCGTGACTGAAGAACGCCTCGGCAATGTCCCCGTACCCGCTGAGGATCTCGCATGTGCGGCGCAATGTTTCTGGAGTCCGCGCTCCAGGAACACGGTAGTGCAATTGCGCTCTCCGCGTGTCAGGATGAAGTCTTGCTCCGGCCGGAACGACTGTAAGTTCGCGCTGCTCAAGGGCGTCGCTGCTTATAAAGGTGGACAAAGGACTCACCATCCCTCTCTTTGATAGATTAGGTGTATTAATTATTTATATACTAAATAGAAAATAATTACTAGACTTGTATGCTTGACAGATGAGCTGGCACTTAATTATTATGAGTGCTGACGGCTGGCACTCGTGGACCCACAGTGCTAGTTCCCAAAAGTTAACAGAGGAGTTATAAGCTATGAGCGCAAAGATTCAACCGCTTTCCGACTATGTAGTAGCCCAAGGCGAAGAGGCTGAGACCAAAACCGCCAGTGGCCTGTATTTGCCGGAGAAGGCAGCAGAAAAGCCGAAGACCGCTAAGGTTGTGGCAGTCGGCAAAGACGTCAAGCAGCTGAAGGCTGGCGATCGTATTCTCTACAAGACTTACAGCACGACAGACGTGAAAGTCGAAGGCGAAGAGTACATCCTGGTCAAAGAAGAAGATGTGCTAGGCATAGTGAAATAGCATGGAACTGATTATTCTGATCGTGCTGCTGCTCAACTTCGGATGGCTGCTGACACGAGCAGATCGCATTCTAACAAAGTTGGACTCTATCGAACGTGAGCTTAATGCAAAAGGGAAGGAAAAGTAATGGCAAAGAAAGTTTTTTATGACGAAGATGCCCGCAAGCGAGTGCTTGGCGGCGCCGAAATTCTATACAACGCAGTAAAGATGACCATGGGTCCGAAAGGCCGCAACGTAGTCATCGGCAAAAGCTACGGCGCGCCGACCGTAACGCATGACGGCGTAACAGTTGCCAAGGGTGTGGACCTGGGCGACGTTGATGACGAGACCCTCGGCTACAAAGTGGGTGCAGAGCTTATCAAACAAGCTGCCAGCAAGATGAACGATGTTGCCGGTGACGGCACCACGACGGTGACCGTTCTGACCTACCACATCCTGAACGAGGCCAACAAGCTCATCGCCGCTGGCCACAATCCGATGCTGCTGCGCAAGGGCTTGGAAGCTGCTGCGCAGGATGTAATGACCAAGCTCGGCACCATGACCGAGGACATTCAGGGCAAGAAATCTCGCGTAGCTGAAGTTGCGACCATTTCCGCCGGCGATGCTGAGATTGGCAATCTGATTGCCGACGTTATCGACAAGGTTGGCAAGGATGGTGTCGTAACGGTTGAAGAAGGTCAAGGTCTGGCACTTGAAAGCGAAGTCGTCGAAGGCTTCACTTTTGACCGAGGTTTCGTGAGCCCCTACATGGTAACCGACACCAATCGTATGGAAGCCGTGTACGACAAACCGGCTATAGTGATCACTGATAAAAAGATCAGCTCTATCCAGGAGTTTCTGCCGCTGCTCGAAAAGCTCGCGCAAGCCGGCAAGAAAGACTTGGTCCTGATCGCCGAAGATGTTGAAGGCGAAGCGCTCGGCACACTGGTGCTCAACCGTTTGAAGGGTGTATTCAACACCGTTGCCGTCAAAGCTCCGGCATTCGGCGACCGCCGTAAGGACATCCTGAACGATATTGCGATTCTGACCGGCGCGGACGTGATTACCGAAGACCGCGGCATGACTTTCGAAAATGTCGACCTTGATGTCGTCGGTTCGGCTCGCAAGGTTATTGTTACGAAGGATGAGACGACCGTCATCGAAGGTGGTGGCAACCCGGCAGAGTTGGCCGCGCGTATCAAGCAGATCAGCGCGCAAGCCGATGGTGCAACCAGCGAATACGATAAAGAAAACTTCGAGAAGCGCCGTGCCGCGTTGAGCGGTAAAGTTGCGGTCATCAAAGTTGGTGGCGCTACCGAAACTGAAATCGAAGAGAAGAAATACCGCGTGGACGACGCCGTCGCGGCAGTGAAGGCTGCTTTGAGCGATGGTATCGTGCCGGGTGGTGGCGTAACGCTTATCAATCTGACGAGTAGCATCGCCGCAAGCAGTGACGATGATGTGGCGGTCGCAGCAGGCAAGCAGCTGCTCAAGCGGGCGCTTGAACAGCCGTTCCGTATCCTACTGACCAACGCGGGCTTGAACGCTGACGAGTGGTTGCCGCAAGTGAAGGCTGCGAAGCCGGGTCAGGGTGTGGACGTGAACAGCCCGACCAAGCTGGTCGACCTGAAGGCTGCCGGTGTCGTTGACCCGACGCGCGTCACGATGGAAGCGCTGCAAAACGCCGTTTCGATTGCCGGCACCAGCATGACCATGGGCGCGCTCGTAGTTGACGTGCCTGAAAAGGAGAAAGCCGCAGCTCCTGACATGGGCGGTATGGGCGGCGGCATGATGGGAATGTAAGCATATGAGACACCCGCATGGCGGGTCTCTCATCGCGCCGAGCGCGGATTCATTTCGCGCTCGGGCTGCTCTTCCTAGGATGCGTAAAACAAAGCTTCGGATTTACTCCGAAGCTTTGTTAGTTTTTAAGCCGTATTTTTGTAATTAGAGGGCGGTTGGCATGGTGCTAGCAGTGTCGTCGCTGCTTTGCTGCGTGAAGTAGTTGATCTCGTTGACAACGTCGAGTAATGCCTGGGCGCGAGCCTTCTCGTCGGTGATCTGCTGGGCAGCATCATACGCAGTTTTGAGTAGTGCCTGGTTATCTGCGGCCTGAATCATCATCATGGTTGTACGGAACTTCTCCTCGGGTGTTTGATCGAGATGGTCAAGCAAAGGGGTGAGCTGCTGAAGCGCACCCTGCTTGAGTTCAAGCAGATCATCGCTGTCACTTACCGGTTCAGGGGCGGGCGCGGACGGTGTGCTGCTTGCTTGGACCGATGGTGCGCTCGTCGTGGCCGTCTGCGGCGGATCGGTCATGATATAGTCACCAGCTGTATCACTGTCGGTATCGACGGGCGGTGCACTTGTTGGTGCTACAGTCACCGGGTCATCACTCGCTACGGAAGGAGTGGCGACCGTCGGCGATGGTAGTGTCGTCGGCGCGCTGAAACTCGCGGCATCGGCCGTTGTAGTGTCACTTGCGTTTACTGCCGGTGCCGTATCAGGCTGTGGACCAGCTACTGCCGCAGAATTATCTTGTTGCGGATTTAGATTGTTTTGGTGCCCAAACATTAGTCCCCCATGCTTATGCTCTACTTTACGTTATACTATAGAGCACGAGACAGCAAAATCAAGAGCGGAGTACATGTGCTAGACGACCTTAAGATGATTCATGAGCGTGACAGCCAGGATATGCTTGGGTTTGCCGAGAAACAGATCGGGCAGCTCGCACATGAGTTTGAACTGAGAGGCGACGTCCAATCGGGTGTCATTCAGAACGTCGTATACGGTGCCATGGGCGGCTCGGCGCTCCCGGCTTTATTCGTGCAGAGTTGGCCACAATCAAGCGTGCCGCTTGAGATCGTGCGTGGGTACGACTTACCGGCGTATGTCGATAGTAAGACACTTTTTATCGCATCGAGTTTTTCGGGCAACACCGAAGAAACGCTCGGTGCGCTTGTGCAGGCGGAAGATAGAGGCGCGCAAATTGCCGTTATTACCAACGGCGGTGAACTGCGGCGGATTGCCGAAGAAAAGGGCTACTTGTTGGCACTGTTGCCACAATCATTCTCGCGCCTCTCTCTGCTGTATAGCTTCCGGGCTTTGCTGCAAATACTTGAAACGGCAGGCGTTGTGCGTGAGGAGTTTCGGCCCCAGCTTGAACAAACTGCTCGTCGCCTGAACGAGGCGCTCGCAGCATGGCGGCCGGACGTGCCGACAAGCAAAAACCAGGCGAAGCAGATTGCGCAGGAACTGATAGGTAAATCGGTCGTCGTGTATAGCGGACCGAAAATGTATGCGGCGGCATACACCTGGAAGATCAATTGTAACGAGAACGCCAAACAAGTGGCGTGGGTGAATCAATACCCGGAACTGGATCACAACGAATTGACAGGTTGGAGCAAACAGCCGGTAGTAAAACCATACGCGGTCATTGAGCTGCGCAGTTCGCTTGAGTACCCACGGATACAGAAGCGGTTTACGGAAACGGAGCGGCTGTTGTCGGGTATGCGACCAGCACCAATTGTGGTTGACATCGAGGGCAGCACGGTACTGGACCAGCTGGCTTGGGCTATGTTGTTGGGTGATTATGTTAGCCTGTATGTGGCGCTTTTGAATGGCCTTGATCCCGCACCGTTGCCGCTTGTCGATAAGCTCAAGCAGGCACTGAGCGGCTAAAGGTGCTGCTATGGAGCTATCAAACGTAAAATCGAAAGGGGTTATCCACTATGCTACAACTGATCACTACCCATGCCAATGTTGACACAACAGCAGGCGTTAGCAAGCTAGACGAGTATACCGAACGTCTGCGGCAGCTGCGGAAGAGCGCCGACTATAGCGAGTACGACAGCTCGATAAATCTGCCGGACGATGCGGCGTTACGCGAGCAAGTGCAGGCCGTAGTTGACCAGAAAGTCACGGGTGCACTGAAATACAGCATCGTGGTCGGCATCGGTGGATCCAACCTTGGGACGAAAGCGGTGTACGATGCACTGTACGGTGCGCGGGATGTGCTGGAGCCAGCGCGTTTTCCGAAGATGTTGTTTGCCGAAACGACCGACCCGGAATGGCTCGCGGCCGTGAGCCGTCTGTTAGAAACACTGAGTTCGTCGGACGAAGTGTTGGTGACAGTTATTAGCAAATCCGGCGGTACCACCGAGACGCTGGCGAATTTTGAAGTCATTATGAAAGTGTTGGGCGCCAAGTTCGGTAACGTAGATGAGCGCGTGGTGGTGATCAGCGACGAGGGTTCGAAATTATGGAATGCAGCAGGTGCGAAAAACATCGCCCGGCTAGCTATACCGGCACCGGTGGGCGGCCGTTATTCGGTGCTTTCTGCCGTCGGGCTGTTGCCACTTGCCAGCGTAGGAGTTGATATCGCCCAGCTGCGTCAGGGCGCAAGCGAGATGCTTGACCGGGTGCTTGGCAATGACAATATCGCGGCCGAATCAGCCGCTGTACTGGCGCAGTCATACGTACAAGGACGTGTCATAAACGATAACTTCTTTTTCCACCCGGAGTTGGAATCGATCGGCAAATGGTATCGCCAGCTGATGGGCGAGAGTGTCGGCAAGGAACGGGATTTGCAGGACAGGGTCGTGCACGTCGGCATTACGCCGACCGTATCGCTCGGTTCTACCGACCTGCACTCGGTCGGGCAGCTGTACCTAGGTGGCCCGAAAGATAAGCTTTCGACTTTTGTTTCGAGCAACAAAGTAGCGGACGTCGGCGTGCCGGACGAGCGCGTATTTTCCGAACTCGTCCCGATGGTTACCGGTAAGTCGGCACAGACGGTGATGTCGGCGATATTGGAAGGCGTGCAGATTGCGTATCAAAAGGCTGATTTGCCATACATGCAGGTAATTCTGGATGCCATCGATGAGTATTCAATCGGCGCTTTTTTGCAGTTCAAGATGGTAGAAATGATGTACTTGGGCCAGCTACTCGACGTGAACAGCTTTGACCAGCCGAACGTCGAATCATACAAGATTGAAACCAAGCAGATACTCGAAAGCGAAAGCTAGTAGCTGACAAGGACTTCGCTTTTGTCGGCGAGGTTTTTGACCGTATGTGCCTCTGCGGCGGCAGGGATGAAGCACGAATGGCCGGCTGTCACGGTTACGGTAGTCGTTCCGGCGGATATCTCGATTCGTCCGGCCTTCACGAACAAATGTTTAAATCGGGTCAGCCGTTCCTCAAACTGCGCGCCAGGCTTCGCCAGCGATAGTTTATCCAGATTGTAGTACGGGGTTTTGAGTAGGCTATCGAGACTGTAATCTTCGGTACGCTCTCGCGACTCGGGGTTGCGGATGTGAGCCGCAGGATCATTTGTCTCCGCTCTTCGGTCGATGAGCGCGAAATAATCCTTGATCTGTAATTGCCGTATCGAACCGTCGGCTTCCATTTTGCCCTTATCAAAGCTGCGCATCGTTGCCACCTTATCCATCGCCTCGCCGCAGAGCTCGTACAGCACGTTGCCGAGCGGCGCCCGTTCGGGGTCCTCCTCCCACGAATGGTGCAACCCGCCGCATGACAAGTCGATCAGTTGGTCTTTGGGGACTGGCAACGTGTTTACGAATTGCCACGGATCGTGCAGATCGTTCAGTGCCTTGACACGCACCTGGGCATTATCAAGTGACAGCGCGCCTGATCGCACCTGTTCGCTGATCTTTGCCATTTCATCATGAATAGCGGTGACGGCTTGTTCGTACGCTTCCCAATCGGTACCCGGTTTGACGCCCAGCGTGATGAGGCCGGGCTCGAAGTAATACCAGGATTCCGGCTTGGGCTGCCAATACGGGTCCGGCTTATCTGATGTGATGTGCGTCTGGAACGAGTTACCCAAAGCCTGCGTAAATTTGATGAGCACGAACGAATCCCGGCTATGTGCTTCGCCCAGTGTTGCTTCTAAGGACTGTTCGAGCAGCTGGTGCAGCGCTACGGAATCAGCCGGGGCCGTTTGGTGTGCGACCGCGTCACGATCGGTCAGCTCACCCTGGAACCTCGGGTCTTCGCTGGATGTCAGCAGCGATAAGTTACTGCCGGAAAACAGTTCGTACGATTGCCCGATTTTAAGATTGCCGAGTTTCGGTTGGTTGCCCCAACCTTTGGCTTGTACGATGTACTGTCCGCCCCAGGTCGGCTGTTCTATGAGCTTCGGGATTACTAAATAGGGGCGTCGCAGGTCGGCAGCGTTACGGTCTTGGTTCATCGTTGTTCCTTTAGCCATCAGATTGTGCATTCAGTATAGCAATTCGCCATCAGCTACCGGTACACCTCCTTGCAGCCTACGCCCAGCTTACGGTGGCATACTTACTGGTGCGATTGCTGTAAAATTGTAGGAGCAGATATGAAACTTTTGATTGTTGAAGACGAGGATAAATTAGCACGGAGCCTTGAGCGCGGGCTTAAAGCCGAAGGCTACATTATCGATGTAGCACAGGACAGCGATACCGCGGCGACGCTTGTCGAAGCCAACGGCTATGACCTGATTCTACTTGACTGGATGATTCCGGGCTCATCTGACGGGCCAGGACTCATCAAACTGTGGCGCACCCATCACGAAGAGGCGCCGATTCTGTTGCTCACCGCGCGGACAACTATCGGCGACCGCGTACACGGGCTTGACGCTGGCGCGGACGATTACCTCACTAAACCGTTTTCATTCGATGAGCTGCTGGCGCGGGTGCGGGCATTGTTGCGACGCCCGAAAGGACACACAAGCGGTGCAATGACCGCGTCAGGCGTTGAGATGGATACGGTGGCACGTACCGTGTCGGTCGACAAGAAGCCGGTGCAACTTACTGCGAAGGAGTTTCAGCTCCTGGAGTACATGATGGTCCACAAGGGCGAGGTGTTGAGCAAAGACCGCCTGCTCGATCATGTATGGAGCGATGAGTCGCGTGTACAACACAACACGGTCGAGACGTTCGTGGCGAATTTGCGTAAAAAGATTGGTGCGGGGGAGAAGATTATTAAAACTGTCCGAGGGTACGGATACAAGATAGAATAAGAAAATGTTTCATTCAGCACGGTTAAAGCTCACCGGTTTTTATCTGGCTATTTTGCTGTGCTTTAGTTTGGCGCTGACCATCGGTGTGCGCGTGCTGGCGTGGCACGAATACAAGAACTCGAGCGACGCGCAGCGGAACGCGGTACGCGTACTGGAGCGGAATTCGTTCGGAGTACCGGAAGAATACATCTTGCCGCCGAAGCCGATGAATGACTTTACGAATGTACAGCAGGATGAAGACAGCTTGGTCAGCCAGCACTTGAATCGGGATTTGGCTATCTTGAATCTGGCTGCTCTGGTGGTTGGCGGGCTCTTGAGCTATTGGTATGCCGGTCGTACGCTGAAGCCGATATTTGAGGCCCACGATGCGCAGAAGCGCTTTGCGGCTGATGCGAGCCACGAACTACGCACGCCGCTTGCGAATATGCAGCTCGAAAACGAAGTATTCTTGCGTCAGAAGTCATTTACCGAGGGAGAAGCGCGGGAGCTGATCGCCAGTAACCTCGAGGAAGTGCAGCGCCTGGAGAGTCTTGCGGGCAACCTCCTTTCGCTGACGCAGTACGAAAATACGGCACTTACTCTGACGGCGGTTCCCGTTGTCGGTTTGATCGAGGACGTCGTGGCGCATAATGCAAAAGCGCTGAAAGGCCGCAACGTACATGTGGAGCAAACAGTGGCGGCGGCAAACGTGCTTGGCCACCGCGAAAGTCTGGAGCGCCTTATTAGCATCGTTATCGACAATGCTATAAAGTACGGGCCGGAAAAGGGCACGATATTCGTGAACGGCAAAAAGACGAGTGGGCGGTATGTATTGAGTATTAGAGACGAAGGACCAGGTGTTGCTGCCGCCGACCTGCCGTATATTTTTGATCGTTTATATCGAGGTGACAAAGCGCGCAGTACCAAAGCTGATGGGTATGGGTTGGGCTTGGCACTTGCCAAGCAGATCGCTATAGCCAACCAGGCAGATATTACCGCAGGAAATGCCACACCGCACGGTGCCGTCTTCACTATCGACCTCGCCGTAAAATGAGCGCTTGGTATAATAAGCGGATGCGATTACGCAGTGGAGTTCTGACGATGGCCGGCTACGTGTGGCCGCTGGTGCTTCTGTCGCTTTTGAGCGGCGGTTTTTTCGCGGTCGGTGTGCTCGAGAACCATAGCTTCGCCTTCTGGTACCTGGCGTGGAATTTGTTCTTGGCGTGGTTGCCGCTGGTATTCGTACTATTGCTCCTGCCCGTGATCAAAACGCGGGGGTGGACCAGCTGGCTCGGCATCGGACTTACGGTGCTTTGGTTGGGATTTTTGCCGAACAGTTTTTATATGGTCAGCGATTTTATTCATCTGCAAGATTATGAGCGGGTCAATATGGTGTTTGATACCGTGATGTTTGCGTCGTTCGTGTTTACGGGCATACTGATCGGCTACACCAGTTTGTATATGGTGCACCTTGAGTTTCTCAAACGGATAAAGAAGTCCTCAGCATGGGCCTGGATTGCGGCCGTACTGGCATTAAGTAGTTTCGCGATTTACCTGGGACGTGATTTACGTATGAACTCATGGGATATTCTCGTGAATCCGGCGGGTATATTGTTCGATGTGTCCGATCCGATCGTCAATCCACGCGCACACGGGCTTGCGTTTACGACGACATTGACCTTTTTTATTTTTCTAACAACCATTTATGTGGCTATCTGGCACCTGGTTGGCGCTATTGCCAGGCACGGTGATGCCCATCTGTTGTATACTAGGAAGCGATGAAACAGGAGTTAGAGGTCGCAGTCGCGGCTGCATGCAAAGAATTGTTCGATGCCGATATTCGGATCGACCTATCACGGCCTGATGAACAATTCGGTGATTATGCGACGAACGCGGCATTGCAGCTGGCAAAGCAAGTCGGCAAAAACCCGCGCGAAATCGGCGAACAGCTTGCCGAAAAACTGCGCACGGACTTAGGCGACAAACTGCGCGAGGTGACCATTGCCGGTCCCGGCTTTATAAATCTGAGTTTAAGTGACGGTGCGCTGGCTCAGGCTGCTGCCGCTCAGCCTGCCAAAGGCTTGGCGGGCAAAACCGTCGTCGTAGAATATTCCGACCCGAGTGCCTTCAAAGTCCTACACGCCGGGCATTTCTATACCAGTGTCGTTGGTGACGCGATCGCCAACCTGTTTGAAAACGCCGGCGCATCGGTACATCGCGTTAATTTCGGAGGAGATGTAGGCCGACACGTCGCAATAACCATGTGGGCTATTTTACGTGAGCTCGGCGGCGAGTATCCCGAAAAGTTGGCCGACGTGCCGGAAGACCAGCATGCCGACTGGATGTCGGCGCGCTATGTCGAGGGTAATACTGCTTTCGAGGAGAACGAGGACGTTAAGCCTGAAGTTATTGAGCTGAACAAGCGTGTGTACAAAGTACTCGCTGACGATGACCACGATTCGCCCTTCGCCCGGGTGTACTGGACCTGTCGCCAGTGGAGTTACGATTACTTTGACGCCTTTTATGCTCGCATCGGCACGAAGTTCGAAAAGTACTACCCGGAAAGCATCACCGCACCGGTGGGCCTACGCGTCGTACGGGAGCAGCTCGCCAAGGGGGTCTACAAAGAGAGCGATGGCGCCGTGGTATTTGAGGGCGAACCGTTCGGTTTGCATACCCGCGTATTCATCAATTCCCAGGGGCTGCCGACCTACGAGACGAAAGACGTCGGACTCATTACTATGAAATGGGACGAGTATCATTATGATAAATCGATAATCATTACCGACTATTCGCAGGCCAACTATCTGGAAGTGGTACTGAAGAGTATCGAACAGTTTGCGCCTGAATCTGCCAAGCGCACGACACATATCCCCCACGGTATGGTTAAGCTGCGTGGTGCCGTTAAGATGAGCAGCCGGAAGGGTAATATCTTCCGCGCCGTGGATGTTATAGAGTCTGCCAAAGAAGCAAATAAAAGGGCTACTGGTCGCGATGATGAACATGCGGCGCTGGGGGCAGTAAAGTACGCATTTGTAAGGCAGCGCATCAGTCCGGAAGATCTGATTTATGATCCCGACGAGTCGGTCAGTCTGGAAGGTAACAGCGGCCCGTATTTGCAATACGCGCATGCGCGAGCACGAAGCATCTTGGCAAAGGCGCAGGCGGGAAATACCGAACTTGCAGGCCTAGAGGCTGACGAACGCAGTTTGCTGCGCAAGATTTCCGAATATGCAGAGATTGTCGATCGCGCGACGAATGAACTCATGCCGCATCATATCTGTACCTATCTCTACGAGCTGGCACAGGTATTCAATCGCTTTTATGAGCATAACCGGGTAATCGGTGAGGAGCGGCAGGATGTCAGGCTGCAGTTGGTGGCTCGCTACGCTGACGTCCTGAAAGACGGGCTGACACTGCTCGGTATCGCCGCGCCTGATAAAATGTAGTAAAGACTTTGGAGAGAGTACTTATGGCCCAACAGAAAAAAGAAACGACGACTTCCGCCAAGAAATCCGCTACCAGTGAAAAGAGCGGCACGGCCGGTCCGGCACCGCGTCAGCGGATAGGGATGCATACACCGCATGTCGGTAGACCATTTAGCGGGTTCGTCGAATTCCTGCGTGAGCAGGCAGTGGTGGGGTTGGCGATAGGTTTGGTGCTGGGCACCCAGGCCAAGCAAATTGTCGACTCACTGACGACCAATTTCATCAACCCGATTGTCGGCTTGCTGACGCCGGGTAATGGCGATCTCGCCAAGAAAACGTTTGTAATACATCATGGCGCCAAACTAGGTACTTTCGGATGGGGTGCGTTCGTGTCGACGCTGATCAGCTTCATTATTGTCGCGGCGGTCGTGTACTTTGTGATCAAAGGTTTGCGCCTAGACAAATTGGATAAGCCAAAAGCTTAAATAGGGAAGGGGGCTGCTATGCCGCAGCAATTTTCGGACGACGAGTGGAAGAAACGGCTGACGCCGGAGCAGTACCGCGTGCTGCGCCAGAAAGATACGGAAACGCCATTCAGTGGTGCCTTGCTGCACAATCACGATACGGGTGACTATATGTGTGCAGCTTGCGGCAATATCGTGTTCAAGAGTGACACGAAATTTGATTCGGGCAGCGGCTGGCCAAGTTTTTATGACGTGGCGAACACGAAGGCAGTGAAGCTGGTCGAAGACCATTCGCACGGCATGCATCGTGTGGAAGTTCGATGTGCGAACTGCGACAGTCATTTGGGCCACGTATTCAACGATGCGCCGGAGCAGCCGACCGGCATGCGTTTTTGCATCAACTCGGCCGCGCTGGATTTCAAGAAGAAACAGTAAGCGGTGATGGCGGCGTTTTTCGACGAAGCCAAGTGGCGCGGTGCTATCACGAAACCGGACTGGTATGCGGTGCTCTATCCCGAGCTGCGACGTTTTCGCGAGACATGGGAAAAGTCGCCGAAAAGCGACGCGGCGCGTGCCTCGAAGCAGGCGGTGCGCAATTTCTTTGAAACAGCACTGCTCGACGGCACACTGATGCTTGCCAAAACAGGCCCTGACTTGGACGCCGAGCGTAAACCTATAGATGCCATTGTCATCCATCACACCAGCTCTGAGCCCGGCTATCGCTTAAGCTACATGAACGCCGTGCAGCTGCTCAATATCTACGTGCCGTATTTCAATAAACCGAGTCAGAGCATTCCTGGTGAGTCGCGGCTGCAGGGCAGCCCGCTATGGTCGAATCACGTGCGTGATGGACGCCCTGTCTTCTATGCGTACCATTGGCTCATGCGTATGGATGGCAGCTTTGAACGACTGCTTGAGGATAAAGAACTCGGCTGGCATGCCGCGAATTGGGATATTAACTGCCGCAGCGTCGGCATTTGCTTGGACAATGACTACAATCATGGCGACCCGACGCCAGAATTATTGCACAAGCTTGCCAACTTTATACGAGAACAGTATCCGGGTGTTGCCTTGGACCGCATCGTCGGCCACGGCGAAGTCAGCCAGCATCCGACCAGCTGTCCGGGCACGAACTTTACGAATGTTTGGAAGCAGCAGCTACTCGAGCTTATACGGTCCCGCTAGCGGGGTGCATAATATTTGTCGCCCCAGGCGGCCATTTGCTGCAGAACAGGGACGAGGTCGCGGCCTTTTTGGGTGAGTGTGTATTCGGTACGCGGTGGTACTTCGTTGAAGCTTTGCTTGGTGATAATGCCGCACTGTTCGAGATCGTCGAGTCGTTGGCTGAGGGTTCGGGGGCTGATGCCGTGCAGGGATTTTTCCAGTTCACTGAAGCGCTTCGGACCGCTGTATAGGTCGCGCAGCATCAATGCTGTCCATTTGGCACCAATAACGGCCATGGTGCTAGCGATGCAGCCTTCTTTGCGTTCCAGATTCGTCGGTGAAACAAGTTGTGGTTTCATAATACTTTACAAAATATAGTAGAACCCATTATACTACTAACTACATTAAGTATAGCATAACCCAACAGAAGGAGGTGTCTATGAAATTGCACGTTATTATCGGGAGCACACGCCAGGGCCGCGTCAGTAACCGGGTAGCGAACTGGGTCGCCCAGGAAGCGAAGAATCTGCCTGATGCCGAAGTCGAAGTACTCGACCTTGTCGACTACGACTTGCCGTTTTTTGATGAGGCGATATCGCCGCAGTACAACCCGGACCGAAAGCCGGCTCCGGAAGTGAAGCGCTGGTTGGACAAACTTGCCGAAGCTGATGCGTATGTACTGGTCACGCCCGAATACAACCGTTCGTACTCCGCTGTATTGAAGAACGCGCTCGACTATGTCGATTTCCAGCTGGCCCGCAAGCCGGTCGCGCTCGTTGCCCATGGTTCGACCGGC
>Ga0187809_10000413_pt1 | contig 23405 bp, 19 predicted proteins | sample NC_wetland_sal_i_8_FD_132415 | JGI IMG/M metagenome (GOLD analysis project Ga0187809, IMG submission 132415) | Wetland sediment microbial communities from Neuse River Estuary, North Carolina, USA - ASW_4 | ecosystem: Environmental > Aquatic > Freshwater > Wetlands > Sediment | place: USA: North...
CGAGGCGGCATCGGCGGTGCCCAGCAGCGTTCCGGTCGCCGCCTCGACCAGTGCGTACGGCTGGCCGCCGCCGGAGCGAATGTCGGCTCGGGGCGGCTGCGGGTCGAGCCAGAACCACCCGGCCGGCCGGCGCCGGAGCAGGCCGTGTCGCTCCAGGGCGGCCAGCACGGCTCGGGCCCGGTCGCCGCCGAGCTGGTCCAGGTCGGCTTCGGTCAGCGGGATCTCGTAGGCGGCGCAGCACAGCTGCGGCGCCAGGATGTGCGGGTTGCCCGGATCGAGAACGGTGGCCTCCACCGGCTGGCCGAAGATCGCCTCCGGGTGGTGCACGAGGTAGGTATCGAGCGGATCATCGCGGGCGATGAGGATGACCAGCGCGTCCTGACCGCGCCGTCCGGCCCGGCCGGCCTGCTGCCAGAGCGAGGCCAGCGTGCCGGGATAGCCGGCCAGAACCACCGCGTCCAAGCCGGTGATGTCGATGCCCAGCTCCAGGGCATTCGTCGTCGCGACCGCCCGCAGTTCCCCCGATCCGAGCCGGCGCTCGATGTCGCGCCGCTCCTCGGCCAGCAAGCCGCCCCGGTAGGCCAACACCCGCTCGGCGAGCTCGCCGGCGCCGGCCTCGTGCAGCAACCGGCGGGTCGCCAGGGCGGTCAGCTCCGCACCGCGCCGGGACCGGACGAAGGCCAGGGTGCGGCTGCCGGCCACGGTCAGATCCGCCAGCAGCCGCGCCGCCTCACTGCCGGCCGCCCGGCGCACCGGAGCCGATTGCTCGCCCCGCAGCTCGGTCAGCGGCGGTTCCCAGAGCGCGAACGTCCGGCGTCCCCGCGGCGCCAGATCGGTGGCCACCACGTGGCAGTCGAGCCCGGTCAGTTGCTCGGCCAGCTCGGCCGGGTTGGCCGTAGTCGCCGAGGCCAGCACGAATACCGGCCGCGACCGGTACCGCGCGCACACCCGCTGCAGCCGGCGCAGCACCAGGGCGACGTTGGAGCCGAACACCCCGCGGTAGCGGTGGGCCTCGTCGAGGACCACGAAGCGCAGCCGCCGGAACAGCTCGGCCCAGCGGCCGTGCTGAGGCAGCAGCGTCCGGTGCAACAGATCGGGGTTGGAGAGCACCACGTTGGCGTGCTGGCGGATCCAGTCCCGTTCGGAGTCCGGGGTGTCGCCGTCCAGGGTGGCGGCCCGGACCGCTGGCAGCTCGAGCCCGCTCAGCGAACGCAGCTGGTCGGCGGCCAGCGCCTTTGTCGGCGCCAGGTACAGCGAACGGCTGCGGGGTTCGGTGAGCGCGGCAGTCAGCAGCGGCAGTTGGTAGGCCAGCGACTTGCCGGATGCGGTGCCGGTGGCCACGATCACCGACCGGCCCGACCAGACGGTCTCGGCCGCCTCGACCTGGTGCGGCCAGGGCCGGTCGTAGCCGCCGCCGGACAGCCGGTCGATCAACTGCGACGGAACCCAATCCGGCCAGGCGTCGACCAGTTCGGGCCGGCCCGGCGAATGCTCGACATGGCGCAGGCACTCGCTGTCAGGAGATCGACCGGACAGCAGCAGATCCAGCAGTGGGTTCGACTCAGCGGAGATGGACGAACTCTCCTAACGGTTTGCCGACACGCGGCTTCTCTGTCCGCCGACTATGGCACGATGATGCCGGTCAGCCGAAAGTCAGGTCCACCCGCAGAACCGGCGGGCCGCCGGACCGGTGTCGGAACGGGGCTTGAGGGGGATCGAGATGGACCTGACCGTGAACGAGACCGTCGTCGATTCGTCCACCGTGGTCGAGGTGCGGGGCGAGGTCGACGTGCACTCCGCGCCCCAGTTGCGCGACCGGTTGGCCGAAGTGGTCGCGACCAAGCCGGCGGCGGTGATCGTGGACCTGAGCTGGCTGCAATTCATCGATTCCACCGGGCTCGGTGCGCTGGTCGCCACCCTGAACGCCGCCAACAGCGCCGGGGTGGAGTTCAAGCTGGCCTGCAAGGCCGAGAAGTTGCTCAAGATCTTTCGGATAACCGGGCTGCACGAGGTGTTCGACATCCACCCCACCGTGGAGCAGGCGCTGGCCAGCATCGGCTGACGGCGCCCGCTGAAAACGCTCTCGGGTGGCCGGGCCCGGGCCAGCCGGGGCAGTTGGCCCCGGACGCAGTCGAAAAAGTGACTCCCGCCATGCGCGGGCCGACACAGCTTCCCTTAGACTGCGCCGAAGCCGCTTCGACAGCCAGCGTTTCGCCTGCCGATTCCGCCGGCCGCCTGCACCCAGGCGTTCCGGCCTCAGCCGGGCGGGGCCCTGTCGCGCGATCTGGCATCACCATCCGAATGGCTGAAGGAGTTCCTCGCTATGGCTTTGTCCCATCAGGCGCTTGCCGCCCCGGCTCGAGAGGTCACGGCTGCGGCCCTCTCCGGCGGCGACAAGGGGCTGGTCAGCGTGATCGGCATTGTTGCTCTGGTCGCGCTGGCCTTCTCGTTCGTGCTGTTCCGTGAGGTACTGGCTGCCGACCAGGGCACCCCCAACATGATCAGCATCGCCGAGGCAGTGCAGGAGGGTGCACAGGCCTACCTGCGGCGCCAGTTCCGCACGCTCGCCGTGGTCGTGGTCGTGGTGTTCGTGCTGCTGTTCTTCCTGCCCGCCGACGACAACGGCGAGCGGATCGGCCGCTCGGTCTTCTTCCTCATCGGGGCCATCTTCTCCGGCATCATCGGTTACTTCGGCATGTGGCTGGCCACCCGGGCTAACCTGCGCGTCGCCGCGGCGGCCAACACGACCGGTCGCGAGCGGGCGACCCGGATCGCCTTCCGGACCGGTGGTGCGGTTGGCATGGCCACCGTCGGGCTCGGCCTGCTCGGTGCCTCGATCGTCGTGCTGGTCTACACCGATCACGCGCCCAAGGTGCTCGAGGGTTTCGGCTTCGGCGCGGCGACGCTGGCCATGTTCATGCGGGTCGGTGGTGGCATCTTCACCAAGGCGGCCGACGTCGGTGCCGACCTGGTCGGCAAGGTCGAGGCCGGCATTCCCGAAGACGACCCGCGCAACGCAGCCACCATCGCCGACAACGTCGGGGACAACGTGGGCGACTGCGCCGGCATGGCGGCGGATCTTTTCGAGTCCTACGCGGTGACGCTGGTCGCCTCGCTGATCCTGGGCTCCGTCGCGTTCGGTACCAAGGGCCTGCTGTTCCCGCTGATCGTGCCGGCCATCGGCGTGGTCACCGCGATCATCGGCGTGTTCATCACCCGGTCGCGGGCCAACGAGGGCGGGTTGAAGACGATCAACCGCAGCTTCTACATCTCGGCCGGTATCTCGGCGGTGCTGTGCGCGATCGCGGCCTTCACCTACCTGCCGAGCACTTTCGCCAAGCTCGCCGGCATCGGCATTGACGTCAACGGTGCCTCGCTGGCCGGTCACAAGGGAAACCCGGCGCTCATCGCCATCATCGCCGTGCTGATCGGCATCGTGCTGGCCTCAATCATCCTGTGGCTGACCGGTGTCTACACCGGCACCGAGCACAAGCCGGTCCAGGACGTCGGCAAGACCTCGCTGACCGGCCCGGCCACTGTCATCCTGTCCGGCATCTCGGTCGGGTTTGAATCTGCCGTCTACACCGCGCTCGTCATCGCCGCCGCCGTGTTCGGCGCGTTCCTGCTCGGCGGCGCATCGGTCTCGGTGGCGCTGTTCGCGGTGGCCCTGGCCGGCTGCGGCCTGCTGACCACGGTCGGCGTCATCGTTGCCATGGACACGTTCGGCCCGGTCTCGGACAACGCCCAGGGCATCGCCGAGATGTCCGGCGACGTCTCCGGCGAAGGCGCGCAGATCCTCACCGAGCTGGACGCGGTTGGCAACACCACCAAGGCGATCACCAAGGGCATTGCCATCGCAACCGCGGTGCTGGCCGCGACCGCGCTGTTCGGCTCCTACCAGGACGCTATCCGGCAGGGCGTCGAGGCCGCCGGAAAGACGTCGGCCGACATCGCCAAGAACACCAACTTCCTGAACACGATCGTCAGCCCGAACACGCTGGTAGGGGTGATCATCGGGGCAGCAGTCGTGTTCATGTTCTCCGGTCTGGCCATCAACGCGGTTTCCCGCGCGGCCGGCGCGGTGGTGTTCGAGGTCCGCAACCAGTTCCGCACCCGGCCCGGCATCATGGACGGCACCGAGCGCCCCGAGTACGGCCGGGTCGTCGACATCTGCACCCGGGATTCGCTGCGCGAGCTGATCACTCCGGGTTTGCTGGCGGTCATGGCCCCGATCGCGGTCGGCTTCGGCCTGGGTCTCGGCCCGCTGGCCGGCTACCTCGGGGGCGCCATCGCCACTGGCACCCTGATGGCGGTGTTCCTGGCCAACTCCGGTGGGGCCTGGGACAACGCCAAGAAGCTGGTCGAGGACGGCATCCACGGCGGCAAGGGGTCGGAGGCCCACGCGGCGACCGTCATCGGCGACACCGTCGGTGACCCGTTCAAGGACACCGCCGGCCCGGCCATCAACCCGCTGATCAAGGTGATGAACCTGGTGTCCGTGCTGATCGCGCCGGCCGTGGTCAAGCTCTCCATCGGCGGCAGCGCCAATGCCCCGGTCCGGATCATCATCGCCCTGGTAGCGGTGGCCATCATCATCGCCGCGGTCGTGGTGGCAAAGCGGCGGGCGTCTTCACTCGACGACGACCCGGAGACGGCGGCCCACCCGGCTGCGGTCGGCTGAGCACCGTAGTTCCTTCACGGCAACCGCCGCGCCTTCGGGCGCGGCGGTTGCCGCGTTTCCGGCCCCTGATCGGCGACAATCTCCCGATGCAGTTCTCCCTGTTCGGCGCCGAGGCGGCTGAGCCGACGCTGGCCGACCTGGACGGCCTGCTGCTGGCCGGCGGCGACTGGGTCCGCGCCGAACGGGAAACCGTGGCCCGGCTGTCGGTGCTGGTCGGCGAGCAATGGCGGGCCAGCGCGCTGGGGGCGGAGCTGGCTGCGCGGGGTGTCGACAGCGACACCGCGCCGGCCCCGGGCGGGCTGATCGCGGTGCGCACCGAACTGTCGGCCCAGCTGCGCCCGCCGGCCGCGCGCTGGACCCGGGGCGCGGCTTTGCGCGCTCCGGATGACCTGGCGTTGACGGCCCCGGGGCTACGGCTGTGGGCGATTGCCACCGGCCGGGTCGAGGAGGCCGGCTACCTGCTCGGCATGGCCGACGGAGACGGGCCGCTGCATCGCGCCGGCGGCGCGCAGCTGGCCCGGCTCGGCGTGGCCGCGGTCGACGTCGGCGTCCGATCGCGGCCCGGGTGGCGGATCACCTCGGCCAAGCGGTTGCGTCGGCTGGCCGAGTTGCTGGGCCCGCCGCCGGCCGGCGGCGAGGCGGGCTGGCCCTACGTCTGACCGCTTCGGACGCTCGCCCGGTGCGCGCCCACCCTGGTGCCGGTTGTCGGACCGGCCGATGTCGCGGCTCGCGGCATTGGCCCCGGCCTGGCCGAGTTCGGTCGGCGTGTGGTCATTCGGGTGCGGCGGACAGAATGTCGCCCGGCCCGGCTAGTTTCGAAGCATGGATGTCGACCTGCACCCCACCGTCGTCGTGATGGGCGTCGCCGGCAGCGGCAAGACCACGGTCGGCGTCATCCTGGCCGAGCAGCTGGGCGTGCCGTTCTCCGACGCCGATGCGTTCCACTCCGCGCAAGCCAAGGCCAAGATGGCCGCCGGTCACCCGCTGGACGACACGGACCGGGCGCCGTGGCTGCAACGGCTGGCCGACTGGCTGGCCCAGCACCCCGACGGCTGTGTGCTGGCCTGCTCCGCACTCAAGCGCCGGTACCGCGACGTCCTGCGGACCGGGGCGCCCCAGCTGAGCTTCCTGCATCTGGCCGGTTCCCCGGACGTGGTCAGCCAGCGAGTGGCCCATCGCCGGGGCCACTACATGCCGGCCGCACTCGTGCAATCCCAATACGACGCGCTCGAACCCCTGCAACCAGACGAGAGAGGTGCCGTCATCGACTTCACCGAGAATCCCGAACGCATCGTCAGCCAGTTCCTGCGCGCTGATCGGGCCGCCAGCCGGCACCGTCCGGCCGGGAGTGAGGCCTGATGCCGGCGGCCCTGGCCGCGACCCCCGCCGCCGTGCTGGCCGCCGCCGGCACCTCGGGGGCGCACGACACCCGGCTCATCGTCTCCGCGCTCATCGGCATCGCGGTGATCATCACCCTGATCACGTTCTTCAACCTGAACCCGTTCCTGAGCCTGACCATCGGGTCGGTCCTGGTCGGCGGAATCGCCGGGCTCGGGCTGGACAAGACGACCACGAGCTTCGGCAACGGCGTCGGCTCCACCGTGGCCAGCGTGGGAACGCTGATCGCGCTCGGAGCCATCTTCGGCAAGCTGCTGGCCGATTCCGGCGGCGCAGATCAGCTGGTCGACACCATCGTCGGCCACGCCAGCGACCGCACCCTGCCGTGGGCGATGGGACTGGTCGGCATGGTCATCGGCCTGCCGGTGTTCTTCGAGATCGGTCTCGTGCTGCTGATGCCGGTCATCCTGCTGGTGGCGCGGCGCTCCGGCCAGCCGCTGATGCGGGTGGCGATCCCGACCCTGGCCGGCCTGTCGGCGATGCACGGCTTCGTGCCACCCCATCCCGGCCCGCTGGCGGCCATCGGTGCGCTGAACGCCAACCTCGGTCAGACCCTCGCGCTGGGCATCATCTGCGCCGTGCCGGCGATCGTGATCGGCGGCCCGCTGTTCGCGACGCTCGCGGCCCGGTGGGTCGACGTGCCGGTGCCCGAGCTGTTCGGTTCGCAGCGGCCGCCGGCCGACGGCAGCCGCACCGCGGCGGCCGAGGCCGAGCGGCACGGGACCGCCGACGACGAGCACGTCGAGGCCGACCCGGAACCGGGCGGTGCGGCCAACCGGGCCGCCACCCGCCGGCCGGGCTTCGGACGCACCCTGGGCACCGTGCTCACCCCGATCGTGCTGATGCTGGCCAAGGCGATCGCCGACGTGATCGACGAGAACGGCACGGACGCGGTCAAGCGGGTGCTGGACTTCGTCGGCACGCCGCTGATCGCGCTGCTGCTGGCCGTCCTGCTCGCGCTGTTCACCCTCGGGGTCGCGGCCGGCCTGGGCAAGCAGGCGCTGTCGCGGTCGGTCGAGGCCTCGCTGCCGCCGATCGCCGGCATCCTGCTGATCGTGGCCGCCGGCGGTGGCTTCAAGCAGGTCCTGACCGACAGCGGCATCTCGAAGGTGATCGCCTCCTGGGTCACCGGTTCGACACTGTCGTCGCTGCTGCTGGCCTGGTTCGTGGCGGTGCTGATCCGCCTGGCCACCGGTTCGGCCACCGTGGCCACGGTGACCACGGCCGGCATCCTGCAACCGGTGACCCACAGCCTGAGCAGCAGCCACGTCTCGCTCATGGTGCTGGCCATCGGAGCCGGCTCGGTGTTCTTCTCCCATGTCAACGATGCCGGCTTCTGGCTGACGAAGCAGTATTTCGGGCTCTCGGTCGGACAAAACCTGAAGAGCTGGTCGTTGATGGAGACGGTACTGTCAGTCACCGGCCTCGGGATGGTGCTGGCGCTGAGCATCGTCGTATAGGAGCCCGGCGTGAAGGGTGGCATAACCTACCGGTAACGGCCGTCGGTGCTGGTGTGCGGTACCGTGCCGGCTCAGCCGATGTTGTTCGCCGGTACTGAACACGCTGAGTGACCTCTCAGCCCCAAGTGCGAGCATTCGACGTCCGGCGCGATACCGTCCGGCTTGATCGGCACCGGCCGGCCGACCAGGCCGGCGACCGGGAACCGGTGCGGCAGAGGAAGAGGAGTGGTGGTGGCGCAAGCACGAGGGGGTTCTGGCACCGGCACGAAGCTGGTGATCGTGGAGTCCCCCGCCAAGGCCAAGACGATCGGCGGCTACCTCGGCAAGGGATACACCGTCGAGGCGTCCATCGGCCATATCCGCGACCTGCCTCGCAACGCCAAGGATGTGCCGGCTGCGTACAAGGGCCAGCCCTGGGCCTCGCTCGGAGTCAACATCGACGCCGACTTCGAACCGATCTACGTGGTGAGCCCGGACCGCAAGGACCAGGTGAGCAAGCTCAAGCAGCTGGTCAAGGAGGCCGACGAGGTCTACCTCGCCACCGATGAGGACCGCGAGGGCGAGGCCATCGCCTGGCACCTGCAGCAGACACTCAAGCCCAAGGTTCCGGTGCGGCGAATGGTGTTCCACGAGATCACGCCGGCCGCGATCGCCCGAGCGGTGGCCGAGCCGCGCGAGATCGATGCCGGCCTGGTCGACGCCCAGGAGACCCGGCGCATCCTCGACCGGTTGTACGGCTACGAGGTCTCGCCGGTGCTGTGGAAGAAGGTGCTGCCGCGGCTGTCGGCGGGGCGGGTGCAGTCCGTTGCCACCCGGATCGTGGTCGAGCGTGAGCGGCAGCGGATGGCCTTCCACACCGCCGAGTACTGGGATATCGAGGCAACCTTCGCGCCGCAGCATCGCAAGGACGACGACACTGCTCCCGCGACTTTCACGGCCCAGCTGGTAGCGCTCGGCGACGAGCGCATCGCCACCGGCCGGGACTTCGACCCGGCCACCGGCCGGGCCTCCAGCGAGGTCTTGCACCTCGACGAGGCCGGGGCCCGGGGCCTGGCCGCCCGGCTGGAGAATGCCGCGTTCGCGGTGACCCGGGTCGAGGAGAAGCCCTACCGGCGCCGGCCGTACCCGCCGTTCATGACGTCCACCCTGCAGCAGGAGGCCGGCCGCAAGCTGCGCTGGTCGTCCTCGGTCACGATGCGGGTGGCCCAGCGGCTGTACGAGAACGGCTACATCACCTACATGCGGACCGACTCGACCAACCTGTCCGAGACCGCGCTGACCGCGGCCCGGGCCCAGGCCCGCGAGCTGTACGGCGACGCCTACGTGCCGGCCGAGGCCCGGCGTTACAGCCGCAAGGTCAAGAACGCCCAGGAGGCGCACGAGGCGATCCGGCCGGCCGGCGACAGCTTCCGGACCCCCGGCCAGCTCGCCGGCCAGCTCTCCTCGGACGAGTTCCGGCTCTACGAGCTGATCTGGCAGCGCACGCTGGCCTCCCAGATGGCCGACGCGGTGGGCACCACGGTCTCGGTCCGGATAGCCGGTGACTCGGTCACCGGGGAGCGGGCCGAGTTCGCCACCTCCGGGCGGACCATCACCTTCCCCGGCTTCCTGCGGGCCTACGTCGAAGACACCGACGACGACAGCGGCAAGGACGACGCCGAGAAGCGGTTGCCGCAACTGGCCCGCGGCGACGGGCTGGACGCGCGCGGGCTCGACCCGTCGGGGCACTCGACCAACCCGCCGGCCCGCTACACCGAGGCCTCCCTGGTCAAGGCGCTCGAGGAGCTCGGCATCGGCCGCCCGTCCACCTACGCCTCGATCATGCAGACCATTCAGGACCGCGGCTACGTCTGGAAGAAGGGCTCGGCCCTGGTGCCGTCCTGGGTCGCGTTCGCGGTCACCGGCCTGCTCGAGGGCCACTTCGGCCGGCTGGTCGACTACGGTTTCACCGCATCGGTAGAGAACGACCTGGACTCGATCGCCGGCGGTGCGACCTCGCGCGTCGACTGGCTGCGGCGGTTCTACTTCGGCTCCTCCGAGGCCGAGCGCAACGAAGGCGACGGGGCTCGGATCTCGGCCCAGGGCGGTCTGAAGCACCTGATCGCCGAGCGGCTCGAGGCGATCGACGCCCGCGGGGTGAACTCGATCCGGCTGTTCGGTCCGGACAGCGACGTGGTGGTCCGGGTCGGCCGGTACGGCCCGTACCTGCAGCGGGGCGGGGCCGAGTCCGAACAACGGGCCTCCATTCCGGAGGACCTGGCCCCGGACGAGCTGACGCCGGAGAAGGTCGAGGAGCTGCTCTCGGCACCCTCGGGCGATATCGAAGTCGGCACCGATCCGGCCACCGGGCGCGAGATCACGGCCAAGAACGGCCGCTACGGCCCGTACGTGACCGACGGCGAGCGCACCGCGTCGCTGTTCAAGTCGATGTCGCTGGAGACGCTCACCCTGGAGCAGGCGAGCAAACTGCTGACCCTTCCGCGAGTCGTCGGCATCGATCCGGCCGCAGCCGACGGCAAGGGCGCCGAGATTACCGCCCAGAACGGCCGCTACGGGCCCTACATCAAGCGGGGCACCGACTCGCGCTCGCTCGAGACCGAGGACCAGCTGTTCACGGTCACCCTGGATGAGGCGCTGGCCATCTTCGCTCAACCGAAGCAGCGGGGTCGGCGGGCTGCGGCCGCTCCGCCGTTGAAGGAACTCGGCGTCGACCCGGTCTCGGGCAAGCCGATGGTGGTCAAGGACGGTCGGTTCGGGCCCTACGTCACCGACGGCGAGACCAACGCCTCGCTGCGCCGGGACGACTCGGTCGAGGAGATCACCGACGAGCGCGCCTCCGAACTGCTGGCCGACCGCCGGGCTCGCGGGCCGGTGAAGAAGAAGGCGACCAAGCGGGCGGCCAAGAAGGCCCCGGCCAAGAAGACGGCGGCCAAGAAGGCCGCCGCCAAGAAGGTGCCGGCCAAGAAGGCCTGAGTCCTCAGCGCCGGCGGCGCTCGATCCGCTCGAACATCCGCTCCCGCCGACGAGCGGATGCGGCCAGCTGCCGCTCGTTGGTCCGGGCGGCGCGGGTCGCCTCACCGGTGCCCACCGGGTAACCGGCCTTGACCAGGCGGTGCTCGGTTGTCTCGACCATGTACCCGAGCGAGAAGATGAGCGCGATGATCACGCCACCGAGCGCGCTCAGGGCCCGGATCCAGAACGGACCGGGCACGAAGATCAGCAGCACCGCGATCAGCGGCAGCACGTAGAGCACCGAGCGCAACGCCTGGCGCAGCCACCAGGTCGGGGTGGTGGTGTCGTGCAGCACCCACTCCCGCAGTTGTTGGGGTAGGCCGCCACCGAAGGAGTACCAGAGCCACTGCAGCGGGTTAGGGCGGTGCACCCCACCATTGTCCACTCCGGCGCTGCCGCCCGGGCCGACCGGCGACTGCGGGGCCCGGGCACTAGGCCTGCTGGAACTCGATGCGGTTGCCGAACGGGTCGAAGACGTGGAAGCGACGGATCCCCGGCAATTCGCCATCGGCCCGGATGCCGTCGTAACCGGCGGCGGTCAGAACGTCGAACAAGCCGTCCAGATCATCGACCAGGAAGGCCGGATGGGCTTTGGCTGCCGGATGAAAGGGCTCCTCGATTCCGAGGTGGAGCGCGGCCGAGCCGGAACCGAACCAGCACCCGCCGCGGGCGGCCAGCGCCGGCGGCTTGGGCAGCTCCTGCAGTCCGAGCAGTCCGGCGTAGAACATCCGGGCCCGGGCCTCGCCGCCCCGCGGGATCGCCACCTGCACGTGGTCCAGGCCGAGGATGGTCACTGCGGTGCCGCCGGCTTGTGAGCGACCGCGAACGTGCGCCGGAAGGCAAACACGGTGCCGAACTCCTGCGGTGGATAGGCCTGCTGGAGTCGGGCGGCGTAGTCGGCGCTGAACTCGGCCGCGTCATCGGCGTCCAGTGCGGCCAGGATCGGGCGCAGGCCGGTGCCACGGACCCATTCGAGCACCGGATCGGGCCCGGACAGCACGTGCAGGTACACGCTCTGCCAGGCACTCACCTGCAGGTCGCATCCGGCCAGCAGGGCCAAGTAGTCCGCTGCCGCCGCGACGGCGTCGGCATGGCGCAGCACCCCGGCCAGGGCGCCCGACCAGCGGGGTGATTCGGCCAGTTCCCGCATCAGGACGTGGGAGGGCGAGCCGAAGTTGTCAGGCACCTGGAACGCCAACCAGCCGCCGGGATTCAGCTCACCGGACCAGCGCCGGAGCAGTTGCTGGTGCTCAGGCACCCATTGCAGCAGCGCATTGCTGATCAGCACGTCGACGCCGGCGGCCGAGAACTGCTCGGCGTCGCCGAGGCGAAACTTCACCCGTTCGGACTGATGCGCGGACGCCGCGGCGATCATCTCCGGCGATGAGTCGATGCCAGTGATCCGAGCCGCCGGCCACCGCTCGGACAGGGTGGCGGTCAGCTCGCCCGGCCCGCAGCCGAGGTCGACCACCTCAGCTGGTTCGTCGGTGGCGATCTGGCCGACCAGATCGAAGAACGGCCGGTTGCGTTCACCTCGATACCGCGCGTACTGCGCTGGGTCCCACCGCATCTGTGATCTCCTAATCTCTCGACATCAAGAGAAGATACCTTGACATCGAGCTAATTGCTAGCGTGGTGCCGTGACCGATGAAGTGGACCGGATCGTCGCCGCCTGGGCCGACGAGCGGCCCGATCTGGACCCCAGTCCGCTGCTGGTGCTGAGCCGGGTCAGCCGGCTGGCCCAGCTGCTGGACGAGCGGCGCAGCCAGGCCTTCGCCGAGCACGGGCTGGCCGGCCACGAGTTCGACGTGCTGGCCGCCCTGCGCCGGGCCGGCGCCCCCTACCAGCAGACACCGGGCCAGCTGATCGAGGCCACCCACGTGACCTCCGGCACCATGACCAACCGGCTGGATCGGCTGGCCGAGCGCACCCTGATCGTGCGCCGGCCCCACCCGCACGACGGGCGGCAGGTGATCATCCGGCTCACCCCGGCCGGACGGCGCCGGGTCGACGCCGCGTTCGAGGCGCTGCTGCAGTGCGAGCAGGAGTTGCTGGCCGGCTTGACTGCGAACCAGCGCGGGAGCCTGGCCGGTGGCCTGCGGCGACTGCTGGAGCTGGCTCAGCCCGCTCCGGCCGGTTGAGCCGAATCCCGGGCCCCGGTTGTGTCAGGCCCGGCCAGTACCCTGAACGCCATGCCGAAGCCGCTGTTCATCGCCTTCGAGGGCGGCGAGGGATCCGGCAAATCCAGCCAGGTCGAGCTGCTGACCCGGTCCTTGCAGGAGCGCGGTCATGACGTGCTGGCCACCTACGAGCCCGGCGCGACCAGCGTCGGCCAGGCGATCCGCACCCTGCTGCTGGAAACCGACGAGGCGATCACGCCGCGCAGTGAGGCGCTGCTGTTCGCCGCCGACCGGGCGCATCACGTCGAGTCCGAACTGCGACCGGCGCTGGCCGCCGGCCGCCACGTGGTGTGCGACCGCTACCTCGACTCCTCCATCGCCTACCAGGGCGCCGGGCGGATCCTGCCGGCGGCCGACATCGCCGAGCTATCGGTGTGGGCGACCGGCGGGTTGCTGCCGGACCTGACCGTGCTGCTCGACATCGATCCGGAGGTCGGCCTGGCCCGGGTGCACGGGCGGCGCGGGCCCGAGGGCTTCGACCGGCTCGAGCGCGAGGACGGTGATTTCCACCGCCGGGTCCGGGAAGGCTTCCGTCGCCTGGCCCTGGCCAATCCGGATCGGTACCTGGTGCTGGACGCCCAGCAGGAGCAGGCGACGCTGGCCGGCAAGGTGCTGGCCGAGGTGCTGCGGCGGCTAGAAGGATGAGCGTGTTCCAGGCCCTGATCGGGCAGGACGCGGCCGTCGGCGAACTGTCGGCCGCGGCCCGGGCGGCCAGCGACCTCATCGCCGGCCGGCCGGCGCAACCCGGCGCGCTGACCCACGCCTGGCTGTTCACCGGCCCGGCCGGCTCCGGCCGCTCGGTCGCGGCCCGCGCCCTGGCCGCGGCCGTGCAGTGCGAGCAGCAGCCGCCCGGCTGCGGGACCTGCCCGGCCTGCCACGCGGTGCTGGCCGGCACGCACCCCGACGTGCGCCAGATCGTGCCTGAGGGGCTGTCGATCGGGGTCAACGAGATGCGGGCCGTGGTCGGCATGTCGGCCCGCCGGCCGTCGTTGGGCCGGTGGCAGGTGGTCGTCATCGAGGACGCCGACCGGCTCACCGAGGGCGCCTCGAACGCGTTGCTGAAGGCGATCGAGGAGCCGCCGGATCGCACGATCTTCCTGCTCTGCGCGCCGTCCACGCATCCGGACGACGTCATCGTCACGATCCGATCCCGGTGCCGGGTGGTTGGTCTGCGGATCCCACCGGCCGGGGCCATCGCCCGCGTGCTGGCCGCCGACGGAGTCGAGGCCGAGACCGCCGGGTGGGCGGCCCAGGCCTCCGGCGGGCACGTCGGCCGGGCCCGGCGCCTGGCCCGGGACCCCGCCGCCCGGGAGCGCCGGCGGGCGGTACTGGCCATTCCGGCCCGGCTGACCTCGCTCAGCGCCTGCTTCGAGGCAGCCGATCACCTGGTGTCAGCCGCCGAGGCCGAGGCCAAGGCCCGGCACGCCGACCTGGACTCGAGCGAGGCCGAGGATCTCAAAATCGCGCTGGGCGCCGGCGGCACCGGCAAGGGTGCGGCGGCAGCGGCGCGGGGCAGTGCCGGTGCACTGAAGGATCTGGAGCGGCGGCAGAAGTCGCGGGCCACCCGGTTGCAACGCGATGCCCTGGACCGGGCGCTGGTCGACCTGGCGAGCTTCTATCGGGACGTGCTGCTGGCCCAGGCCGGCTCCGAGGTGCCGGCAGCCCACCCTGACTTCGCCGACGACGTGCAGACGGTGGCCCGGAGCGTGGATCAGGCCGGCGCGCTGACCCGGCTGGACCAGGTGCTGGCCTGCCGGGAAGCGATCGAATTGAACGTCAAGCCCAAGATCGCGATCGAGGCGATGACGGCCGCGCTTCGCCTGCCGTAATCTCGAAGATCGTGGGAATGATCTGTGCGGTGACCTTCACCGACAAGGGGCGGCTGTACTACGCCGATCCGGGGGAACTCAGGCCCGCGGTCGGGGAGTACGTGCTGTACCCGACCCAGGACGGCCCCGAGGTCGCCCAGGTGATGTGGGCGCCGCAGTGGACAGCCGAGGAGATCGGTGGCCTGCCGACGCTGGCCGGTCTGGCCGCCGAGCCCGACCTGCAAGCCCGCGAGCAGTCGGCCCGCAAGCGTTCGCACGGGATGGTCGCGGCCCGCAAGCTGATCCGGGAGCACGGGTTGCCGATGAAGGTGGCCGGCGTCGATCACGTGCTGAGCGAGAATCGCACGGTCATCTACTTCACCGCGCCGCACCGGGTCGATTTCCGGGCTCTGGTTCGCGACCTCGGTGCGACGCTGAAGGGCAAGGTCGAACTGCGCCAGCTCAGCGCTCGGGACGAGGCGCGGGTCATGGGCGGGATCGGCTCGTGCGGGCGGGAACTGTGCTGCTCGACCTTCCTGGTCGACTTCGAACCGGTGTCGGTCCGGATGGCCAAGGATCAGGACCTGCCGCTGAACCCGTTGCGGATCTCCGGCGCCTGCGGCCGGTTGATGTGCTGCCTGAAGTACGAGCACCCGCTGTACCAGGATTTCGCCGCCCAGGCCCCGGAGATCGGTTCATGCGTGTCGACGCCGGAAGGCGAGGCGACCGTGGTCGGGCACTCGGTGCCGGCCGAGCAGGTGGTGGTGCGGATGTCGGCTGACGGCCGGCGCAGCAGTTGCGCCCTGGCTTCGGTCTGCTCGGCCCGGCAGGCCCATGACTCCTACTACGGGGACGGCACGGTCGGCTCGGGCCAGGCCAGCCCGCACGGCTGCGGCTGATTCGCGGGCTCGCGCCTCCGCCCGGTCCTCGCACCGGCGGGGCAGGATGATCCGGTGCTGCGGATTCGAGTTTCGGTTCCGGCCGCGCTGACCGACCGGGTGCTGGCCGAACTCAGCGATGATCCGGCGGTGAGCGGGCTGGCCGTGCTGCGTGGTGCCTCGATCAAGCCGGCCGGCGACGTCGTCGAGGCCGAGTGTGCCCGGGAAGCCGGCAACGAGATCGTCGACCGGCTGCGGGCGCTGGAAGTGCAGCGGTGCGGCACCATCCAGCTCGAGGCGGTACCGGCCTGGCTGTCGGCCGACGGCTTCACCGCCGAGCAGCGCACGCCCGGCAGCAGCGCCGACGCGGTGGTCTGGGCCGACGTGGTGCAACAGGCCTATGACCAGTGCGAGCTGAACTGGACCTACCTGAGCTTCATGACCCTGGCGACGTTGATCGCGAGCATCGCCATCGTCGTCGACTCCCAGATCCTGGTCATCGGAGCGATGGTGCTCGGACCGGAGTTCGGGGCCATCGCCGCTCTCGGGGTGGCGCTGGTCCGGCGCCGGACCACCTTGCTGAAGCTGGCCTTCCGGACCCTGGTGCTGGGCTTCGCGGCCTCGATCGCCATCACCGCCCTGGCCGCGCTGCTGGGCCGGGCGCTGGGATGGATTCACCGGGCCCAGGTGGCCGGACCGCGGCCGGGCACGGCTTTCATCTACAGCCCGGACAAGTGGTCGTTCATCGTGGCGGTGATCGCCGCGGCTGCCGGCGTGCTGTCCCTGACCTCGGCCCGGGTCGGTGGCCTGTCCGGGGTGTTCATCTCGGTCACCACGGTGCCGGCCGCCGGCAACCTCGCGCTCGGGCTGGCCTTCGGGCTCCGGCACGAGCTGGCCGGTAGCGCGCTGCAGTTGCTGATCAACGTCTCCGGAATGGCCGCGGCCGGGGCCCTCACCTTGGCCCTGCAGAAGGCGGTGTGGTCGCGAATGTCGATCCGCCGGGCCCGCGCGCTGCGCCGGGCCGCGAGCTAGCCGCGCCGATGGTCGGGCTCGCGAAATTTCCGATCGCGAGGTTTCGGCTCGCGGTAGGGGAACACCCGGAAGAGGGGGTGGGTTCCGCCGCCGATCCGCGCGGTCAGAGCTCGTCGGCGATTGCCGCCCGTCCGGTGATGACTCGCCGATGCCGGAACACCCAACCCCGCAACAGCACGAACCGCAGCACCGTCGCGGCCAGGTTGGCGGCCACCAGCACGCCCACTTCCAGCCCCCGGCCCGGCCGGGCCTGGACCAGCTGCAGCCCGGCCAGCGACCCGCTGGTCAAGGCCAGGCCGAGGCCGAACACGGCCAGCCCCTGCAGCTGGTGTCGAGCGGCTTTGACCCTGCCAGCTATGCCGAAAGTCAATCGTCGGTTGGCTGCGGTGTTGGCGACCGCGGTGACCAGCAAGGCCAGCAGGTTGGCCGCCTGGGCGCCCAGCTCGATGCGGAAGAACAGGAACAGCACCAGATAGGCCAGGGTCGAGGCAATGCCGATGGCGGCGAAGCGGACGAGCTGGGTGAACAGTCCCGGCGGCACCTCGGGCGCGGCCGGCTCCAGCGGGTTGCGGCCGAACTGGGCGGCGATGTCGGCCAGCGGCAGCCGGCCGCCGGCCAGGGCCCGGGCGACCCGGGCCACGCCTTTGAGGTCGGCGATAGCGGTGGCCACGATGTCGACCCGCGAGTCCGGGTCGTCGGTCCAGTCGACCGGCACCTCGTGAATGCGCAGTCCGGCTCGCTCGGCCAGCACCAGCAACTCGGTATCGAAGAACCATCCGGTGTCCTGGATCAGCGGCAGCAGCTTGCGGGCCACGTCGGCCCGGACCGCTTTGAAGCCGCACTGGGCATCGGAGAACCGGGTGAACAGCGTCGAATGCAGGAGGAGGTTGTACGTGCGGGAGATGAACTCGCGCTTGCGCCCGCGCACCACCCGGCTGTGCCGGCTCAGCCGGGTCCCGATGGCGAGATCGGAGTGGCCGGAGATCAGCGGCGCGACCAGGGGCAGCAGGGCGTTCAGGTCGGTCGACATGTCGACGTCGAGATAGGCCACCACCTGGGCCTGCGACGCCGCCCAGACCTGCGACAAGGCCCGGCCGCGGCCCTTCTGCTCGAGCCGGATGTAATGCACCGCATCGAGTTCGTGGGTCAGCCGGGTGGCAACCAGCGGCGTGCCATCGGTGCTGGCGTTGTCGGCGACGGTGATCCGGAACTGGTACGGGAAGTTGCGGGTCAGGTACTCGTGCAGCCGATGCACGCAGGTGGCCAGGTCGCGCTCTTCGTTGTACACCGGGATCGTCACGTCGAGCATCGTGACGGCGGCGTGCGGCCGGTCACCGGTGCGGCCGGCGGTCTGGGCTAGCGAGGTCATGCTCCCACCCTCCGGGCCGCCGCTGGCGTGGCGTTGTGCCGATGCTGTGGTCTCGCTTTAAGCGTTCGTCCGGCGGCCCGGCGGGAGCCCGCCGGCCGGACCGACGACAAGCGCCGTACGACCCGAGAACGCGCTAGGAGGGTGAATCCCGCGATCTCGGGCCGCACGGCGCCGGTTGCCAGCACCGCCGGTGATCAGCCGGCCGGCTGGGTGAGGTCGTACATCGTCGTAGCGCCGACCGTCACCGTCTTGAAGTTACTGGCCACCCAGCTGGCGATGGCCGAGGAGTCGTTGCTTCCGCCCTGCTGGCCGCCGAAGCCGCCACCACCGATGAAGTAATGGATCTTGCCGGCGGCGACCAGGGCCTTGAACTCGGCCAGCGTCGGCGAGGGGTCGCTGCCGTTGAAGCCGCCGATCGGCATCACGGGTTCCTGGCTGGCCAGCTGGTAGCCGGCGGCACTGTTGGAGCCGACCGCGGCCGCGACCCAGGTGTACTTGCTGGCGTTCTGCTTGAGGGCTTGGACAACTGCTGCCGAGGGATTGCTGCCGTTGAGCAGCCCGCCACCGTTGCCGATGCCGCGGCCGATGCCGCCCTGGGCGTTACCGGGGTTGCCGCCGAAGCCGTTGGCTGGTGGGCCGAAGGTGCCGCCGGGGCGGGCGCCGCCACCGAAGCCGCGCGGGCCACCGCCCGGTCCACCACCCAAGCCCTGTCCGGACGGGCCCGCGCTGGGGATGGAACCGGTGTGCGGTTGGCTGGCGGTGGACACCGCGTAGGCGGCCGGGCCGGCGATCCCGCCGGTCAGGGCGATCAGGGCGACCACGGTGCCGACCCGGCGCACCATCCGGGATGCCAGCAACAGCAACAGGGTGGTGGCGACGCCGACCATGAGGATCGAGTAGCGCAGCCAGGGTTGCCAGTTCGGGGTCCGGTCGAGCAGCCGGTACTCCCACCACGCACCGGCCAGCACGGCCGCGGCCAGCAGCGCCATGGCCGGCAGCTCGTCACGGTGCCGCCACAGCAGCATCGCTCCGGCTCCGATCAGGGCGCCGATCGCCGGGGCCAATGCCACCGTGTAGTAGGGGTGGATGATGCCCTGCGCGTAGCTGAAGACCAGGCCGGTGACGATCAACCAACCGCCCCAGAGCACCAGTGCGGCCCGGCCGAGATCGGTTCGCGGGGCCCGCCGGGTGTACCAGAGGCCGGCCGCCAGCAGGATCAGGGCCGAGGGCAGCAGCCACGAGATCTGGGTGCCCATGTCCGATCCGAACAGCCGGTTCCAGCCGGTGGCTCCCCACATGCTGCCGCCGTTGCCGCCGAAACCGCCGCGGCCGCCGCCGCCGACCGAGCCGGTCTCGTTGCCGGTCAAGCGACCGAATCCGTTGTACCCCAGGGTCAATTCCAGCACCGAGTTGTGCTGCGAGCCGCCGATGTAGGGCCGGTCGGCGGCCGGGATGAGCGACACGATGGCCACCCACCAGCCGGCCGAGACGATCATCGCGGCACCGGCGACCAGCAGGTGCCAGACCCGGGTCCAGAGCCGGGTCGGCGCGGCCAGCAGGTAGACCAGGGTGAACGCCGGCACGACCAACAGGGCCTGCAACATCTTGGTCAGGAACCCGAAGCCGACCAGCACGCCGACCAGCGACAGTATCCGGACCGAGGCCTTTTCCGTTGCTCGCACGGTGAAATACGCACCGGCTACCAGTAGCAGCACCAGCAACGCGTCCGGGTTGTTGAACCGGAACATCAGCGCCGCGACCGGGGTCAGGGCCAGCACGGCACCGGCGATCAGGCCGGCGACCGCCCCTGACGTGCGGCGCACCGTCAGGTACAGCAGCCCGACCGAGGCCACGCCCTCAAGCGCCTGGGGGATGAGAATGCTCCACGAACTGAGGCCGAACGCCCGAACTGACAGCGCCATCACCCAGAGCGAGGCCGGCGTCTTGTCGACGGTGATGGAGTTGGCCGAGTCCGACGAACCGAAGAAGAACGCCTTCCAGCTCGCAGAACCGGCTTGGGCGGCGGCCGAGTAGAACGAGTTTGCCCAGCCGGACGCGCCGAGGTCCCACAGGTACAGCATGGCGGTGACGGTGAGCAGGCCGAGCAGCGCCGGGCGGATCCAGCGGGCGTCCTCGGCCCGGCCCCGGAGGGCGGCGTCGAAGCGGGACCGGCGTCGGGCCGAAACCGGTACCGGTAGCGAATGACCGGGTCCGACAAGGGTTTGTGCGCTCATATCAGCCAGCCTGTCCGGCCAAGCTGGCCGGAGTCTGTGCTGCGTCTTGACGCTCCCGGTGGATCGGCAGGGTCACGGTGAACATGGTGTTGCCGGGCAGGCTGGAGACGTCGATCCGGCCGCCATGAGCGGCAACCACCGCGGCCACGATGGCCAGGCCGAGACCGGTACTGCCGGCACTACGGCTGCGAGAGGCCTCGCCCCGGCTGAACCGCTCGAAGATGTCGGGCATGAATTCGGCCGGGATGCCGGGCCCGTCGTCGCGCACCGACAGCATCGCGAAGTCAGCGGTACGGGAGAGCGAGAGCTTGACCGCGGTGCCGGCCGGGGTGTGGGTGCGGGCGTTGGCCAGCAGGTTGACCACGATCTGGTGCAGCCGGGCCTCGTCCCCGGTGACCAGCACCGGCTCGTCCGGCAGGCTGAGGCTCCAGCCGTGGTCCGGTCCGGCCGCGTGGGCATCGCTGAGGGCGTCCAGCGACAACCGGGTCAGGTCGACCTCGGCCAGGTCCAGCGGCCGGCCGGAATCCAGCCGGGCCAGCAGCAGCAGGTCCTCGACCAGCGCGGTCATCCGGTTGGCCTCGGACTCGACCCGGCCCATCGCGTGCGTGATGTCCGGTGGCGCGATCTCCCGGCTGCGGCGGGTGAGCTCGGCGTAACCCCGGATCGAGGCCAGCGGCGTGCGCAGCTCGTGGCTGGCGTCGGCGACGAACTGGCGGACCCGCATCTCGCTGTGGTGGCGCGCGTTCAGGGCATCGGTGACGTTGTCCAACATCCGGTTCAAGGCCACCCCGACCTGGCCGACTTCGGTGTGCGGGTTGGGAGACGGCACCCGGGCGACGCCGCCGACCTCGCCCTGTTCCAGGTCCATCTCGGCCACTCGGGACGCGGTCGCGGTGACCCGCTGCAGCGGCCGCAGCGAAAGCCGGATGATCACCGCGCCGATCAGCCCGGCGGCGATAAGGGCGGCCAGGGTCAGGCCGGCGATGGCCAGGGTCACCGAGCGGATCGTCGCGCTCACCGACTTGGTCGGATAGCCCAGCACCTGGGCCGGGGTGGCGATGACCCGGTAATCACCCACGCCGTCCAGGCTGATCGTCCGCAGCCGTCCGTCGACCGGGAGCTGGGAGAGCTGACGGGTCGCGTCGGCGTTGAGCGGGGTGGCGTAGTTGGCCTGATCCAGCGCGCTGGATTGCCCGACGATATAACCGGATCCGGTCCCGGGATCGAACTTGACCGCTCCGATCGGGCTGCCCGGCGGGAACCGACTCGGATCGTCGCGGAACCGGCTACCACCCGGGCCACCGAGGTTGGCCGCGTCCAGCAGCTGGGTGTCCAGCCGCCCGGTCAGCTGGTCCTTGACGGCGACCGCGGCGAACGTGCCGATGCCGGCACAGGCCACCAGCAGCAGGGCCAGGACACTCAGGATCAGGCGCGTGCGCAGGGTCCAGTTGCGCGGGCTGGACAGTCGAGCGGCCATCGCCGGACGCCTAGCCGGCCGGGCGTAGCACGTATCCGACACCGCGCAGGGTGTGGATCATCGGCTCGCGGCCGGCGTCGATCTTCTTGCGGAGGTAGGAAATGTAGATCTCAACCACGTTCTGCTGGCCGCCGAAGTCGTAGTTCCACACCCGGTCCAGGATCTGCGCCTTGGACAGCACGCGCCGCGGATTGCGCATCAGGTAGCGCAGGAGTTCGAATTCGGTCGCGGTCAGGTTGATGTCATCGCCGCCGCGGCTGACCTCGTGGCTGTCCTCGTCCAGCGTCAGGTCGCCGACGGTGAGCACGGAACCGCTGGCGGCGACCGCGATGGCGGTGCGCCGCATCAGGCCGCGGACCCGGGCCACGACCTCTTCCAGGCTGAACGGCTTGGTGACGTAGTCGTCGCCGCCGGCGGTCAGCCCGGCGATCCGGTCCTCCACCGCGTCCTTGGCGGTCAGGAACAGCACGGGCAGGTTGGGCGCGTCGTCGCGCAGGCGGCGCAGCACGTCCAGACCGTTCAGGTCCGGCAGCATGATGTCCAGGACCACCGCGTCCGGCTTGAACTCCCGGGCGGTGCGAACGGCGGTCAGGCCGTCGTGAGCGGTGCGGATGTCCCAGCCCTCGTAGCGCAGGGCCATCGACAGCAGGTCGGCGAGGTTCTCCTCGTCGTCGACGACGAGGACCCGGACCGGCTGTCCGTCCGGGCGCAGGAGGGTGGATTGGCGCTGGTTGCCGGCGGCGTTACTTGTGCTCACGCTGTCAAGACTGCAGCAGGGTCCTGAAATGTGCCTGGCAGAACTCTGTGACGATCCTGTGGCGCTGGACACGAACCGAAGCGGGCAGCCGGATCCCACAGCGTCGTGCCAGGTTCACCCCCGATCCTGGCCGGTGTGACGATGCAAGAAACCCCGGGTTCGGGTCCGGGAGCCCCGTCGGTTCCGGTGGCTCAGCCACCCGGCGGGTGGCCCCCGCTGGCCCCGCCGCCATCCGGTGCCTGGACCCCGCCGGCGGTCCCGGTCCAGCCCCGCCCCCCGTGGTCGTTCGGCGCGACGGTGGCCGCAATCTTTGCCGCCGTGTTGGTCGCTGCAGTCGTCACCGTCGTCGTGTCGTTCGTGGACAAGGGCTCGGCCGCCGGAACCGGCGGCGTGAATCGCGGCGGCTTCAACCAGGCCCCGTTCAACCAGGCCCCGTTCAACCGGGGTAACGGCCAGTTGGGCCGAGGTTTCCGGCACCGTGGGCTGGGTGGCGCCGGGAACGGGCTGAACGGCCTCGGCTCGGCCGGCACCAGGCTGCCCGGCCTGCAGCCGAAGCCCACCTCGACCACCTGAGTCCGATTCGCCCGGCCTGATTCGGCCTCGATCCGCCTGACCCGCTAGACTCGGCGCGCGGTTCAGCCGCGCCGCCTTAGCTCAGTCGGTAGAGCATCTCACTCGTAATGAGAAGGTCGTCGGTTCGATTCCGACAGGCGGCTCCCCAATGCCCGAGGTTTACCGCTGAGCCTCGATGAGGTGCCGCGTTGAGTGGGCGATGAACGTCCCCTGATCCCGGATCAGTTGGTCAAGCTTCACCAGCTCGGCCCGGTACCGCTCGACCGAGAAGTCCGGGACCCACCAGGGGCACTTGCGGAGCACCCAGACGACGGCGCCGATGTCGAAGAACTCCATGCGGCAGCGGGCCGTGCGGAGGTCGGTGACGGTCAAGCCGGCCCGCTCGGCTTGGGCGACCTCCCGCCCGGGGTCTCGGCCGTGCCGCTGCTCGGTCAGCGGGCCGAGGAGGAACTCGATCAGCTCGAACGCCGAGGACGGGCCGACGTGCTGGGCGAAATAGTGTCCGCCGGGCGCGAGCACGCGCCAGATCTCCGGCCAGTCCGGGCG
>Ga0187809_10000414_pt1 | contig 23405 bp, 18 predicted proteins | sample NC_wetland_sal_i_8_FD_132415 | JGI IMG/M metagenome (GOLD analysis project Ga0187809, IMG submission 132415) | Wetland sediment microbial communities from Neuse River Estuary, North Carolina, USA - ASW_4 | ecosystem: Environmental > Aquatic > Freshwater > Wetlands > Sediment | place: USA: North...
CCCTTTCACGACTTTGTGATGCGGCTCATGGCCGCGGCCGGTATCCCGGCGCAGCCGGTGACCGTCTATGTGGCGGCGCTGCAGCCGGCGCCGCGGTCGAAAGTTGGGAGGACGTCATGCTACGCAATACCAGCACGCCGGACCGGTTGGTTCGCCTCGCCGTCGCGGGGGTGGCGGCAATCGTCGCGCTTGTGATCGGAGCCGGGTCGGTGATCGGGATCCTGCTGCTCCTCGTGGCCGCGATCCTGGTCGTGACTGCGGCCAGCGGATTCTGCCCGCTCTACCGGTTGTTCGGTCTCAGCAGCAACCGAGAGGCCCGCTCCAGTCACTGACGGGTTAGCGTGAACTTATGGCGGCCGGGAAGGGCGAAACGGCGTCAGCCGGCACTCTGGCCGAGTCGATTGCCGGGCAGCTGCCCGGCTTGCTCCGCTACGCCCGCACCCTGACCAGGGACCCCGACCTGGCCGAGGACCTGGTGCAGGACACGCTGGCCCGGGCCCTGGAACGAGCGGACACGTTCCGGGGCGAAGCGTCGCCGGCGACCTGGTTGCACCGCATCCTGCACAGCGTGGCCGTTGATCGGTTTCGCCGTGCCCGGGAGACCCCGGTCGCCGACATCGGGTCGACTGTCGAGGCCCGCTGGCGTGACGGCTCGTACACCGTCGATGCCGAGACGATCGCGCTGAGGGCATTGGATCGAGCCGAGTTGCGGGATGCCCTGCTGCACCTTCCGGTCGACTACCGCTCGGCGGTACTGCTGCACGACAGCGAGGGCCTGACCGCGGCCGAGATCGCCGGCGTGCACGATGTCTCTATCGCTGCGGCGAAACAACGAATTCGTCGCGGTCGGATGATGCTGGTGAGCGAACTCGGCCGCAGCAGCGAGCGCACCGCGGCTCGGCGCGGCGTACCGCTGGACTGCTGGCAGGCCCGCCGCCGGATCAGCGAGGTTCTCGACGACGAGTTGGACGGCGATGAACGGGCGGCGGTGCTGGGCCACCTCCAGCGCTGCCCGACCTGCCCGCCGCTGTACGCGGCGCTGGTATCGACCCGGGCCGCGCTGGCCGGGGATTCGCAGCAGCGGGATCCGGATTCGGTCGTGCCGCCGGCCCTGGCTGCGCGGCTACGCGCTGGCATCAGGCCAGACGACGGTGCACCCGGGCGCCGAAATGCAGGTAGGTCGGCGCCCCCGCGGGCTCCTGCGGGTTGAAGAACACCGCCAACAGTTCGGTGTCGGCGATCGGCAACTTGAGCAGGAAGGCATCGCGGCGCGTCACCGGCTGCAGCGGCAGGTCGATCATCGGTGGCAACTGCTGGGTCTCGGCCGCGGCATGCGAGGCGGTCACGGTGACCTGCAGCCGTCCCTGGTCGGTACTGGTCACGGCGAAGTCCAGGCCCGAGCGCTGGTACCGGCCGACGTAGCGGCCCGGATCGGTGACCACCGGGCTGTCGGTTCGCTCCGGGTCCGGCCGCGGCCGGACGCCGAGCCGAGCGCCGAACAACCAGTCGGCCAGCTCGCGATACAACAGCAGCGCGCTTTCTACATTGGTCTGCAGGCAGAACCCGAACCGGTGCTCGGGCGCCAGCCGCATGAAGGCGTTCTGCCCGATCGAGTTGCCGTCGTGCCCGATGACCGTGATCGGGCCCCAATGATCCAGGAGCCAGCCCAGCCCCCAGCTATCACCGAGCACGCTGTCATCGACCAGGCCGACCTGCGGTTGCTGCATCGCTGTGACCGTCTCTCCTGCCAGCAGCGCACCGCCATCCGGACCGCGGCCGCCGTCGAGGTGCAGCCGGGCAAAGCGCAGCACGTCACCGGCACTGGCCACCAGCGACGCCCCCATCGGCCCGCACGAGCGGAACAGGCCCCAGCTCGGCGTGACCATGAGCTCGTTCGGGTTCTCCGGGTCGGGCAGGTGCCCGACCGCGACCGGATGTAGCAAGGCCTCCTCGGCGAAGGCGACGGTGTGCTGCAGGCCCAGCGGTGCGAACAACCGCTCGGCCAGCACGGTCTCGAACGTCTGCCCGGTCAGGACCTCGACCAGCCGGCCCAGGATGGCGTACCCGCTGTTGCTGTAGCTCCAGATCGCGCCGGGGTCACAGATCTGCGGCAGCTCGACAATCTCCTTCAGGTAGCGGGCCAATGCATCCTCGCCCCGGCCGGTGTCGATGAACACGTCGCCGTCGAAGCCGCTGGTGTGGCTGAGCAGGTGGCGCGCGGTGACCCGGTCGCGGGCGTCCGGATCGGCCACCTCGAAGTCGGGTAGGTAATGCCGGATCGGGGTGTCGAGGTCCAGCTTGCCGGCATCGACCAGCATCAGCACCAGGGTCGCCGTGTAGAGCTTGCCGATGGACCCGGGCAGGAACAGCGCGTCGGGTGTCGTCGGGCTGCCCGTGCCGAGATGCAGCACGCCGGCCGCGACCTCGGTGATGCGGTCACCGTCGAGTACCGCCAGTTGCGCGCCGGGGATGCCGTGTCGCTCGATCAGGACCGACAGTTGCCTTTCCAGCTCGGCTGCTTCGAACATCTTTCTCCTCCGCTTCTCGTACCTACAATGTAGGTAACGTAGACCTACGTTGTAGGTATGCGCAACCGCTCTGCCAAGCTGGTGGCATGCCTGCCCTGACCCGGGACGAGATCTTGCGCGCGGCGGTGCGGATCGCCGACGCCGACGGTCCGGACGCGGTCACGCTGCGGCGGATCGGCAACGAGCTCGGCGTGCACGTCACCTCGCTCTACAACCACGTGCCGACCCGCGAGGCGATCACCGACGGCATGGTCGAGCTGCTCCTGGCCGAAGCCGACCTGCCCGCCCAGCCCATCGACTGGCCAAGCTGGGTGCGCCGCTTCTTCCAGGCCATGGGCACGATCGCCGCCGCCCACCCGGGCGCGTTCCACGCCCTGCAACAACGTCCGGTGCAGGGACCGCGGGCGACCGCCTCGTTCGAGATCGCGTTGGCCGCCTTCACCCAGGCCGGCTTCGGCCCGGCCGAGGCCTACGCCGCGGTGAAAACGGTGGCCTTGCTGGCGGTCATGATCGGGGTCGAGCGCAGCATGCTGGCTCGCGGTGACACCCCGCAGACCCGCATGGACGGCCTGCCCGACGAGGCCTTTCCGCTGGTGCGTTCGCTGGCTGCGAGCACCGACGAGACCCAGGTGTGGTCTTTTGCGGTCGACACCGTGATCGCCGGGCTGCAGGCCCGGCTCGGGTCCGGTTGATCCGGAGCCAGCGGCCGGAGCGGGGGGGGGCGACGGTTTGGTGCGTCGGCACCAATGCCGCGGTTGCGATTGTCGTGCCCGGCCAAGCCGACTCGGTGCGGCGCGACCTAGCGTGACCGTGTCCGCACCGCATTCCCCGACCGATCGAGGCGACATGATCACCCTGCTCGACGCTGCCGGGTCGGCGGCGTGGCTCCGGCACGCTGGGCCCGAGAACGTTCTGCTCCGCCTGGTCGAGGAAATCGCGACCGACCTGCGACGCTGGCCGGTCTTCGACACCGTCGCCCGGGTCGCCAGCCACTCACCGGTGGGCGTGATCGAGCTGATGCCGATCAGCGACGGCGCCTGCTACGCGTTCAAGTTCGTCAACGGCCATCCCGGTAATCCGGCGATCGGCCGGCCGACGGTGACCGCCTTCGGTGTGCTGGCCGAGGTGGCAACCGGAGTGCCGACGTTCATCGCCGACCTGACGCTGCTGACCGCGCTGCGCACTGCGGCGGTGTCCGCCCTGGCGGCCCGCTGCCTGGCCCGGGCCGACAGCGCCACCATGGCCCTGATCGGCACCGGCAGCCAGGCCGAGTTCCAGGCGCTGGCGATGCGGGCGGTGCTGGGCATCGAGCGGCTGCGGATCTTCGACACCGACCCGCAGGCGATGGCCAAGTTCCGGCACAACGTCGAACCGCTGGGGTTTCAGGTGACCGTCGCGCGCTCGGCGGCCGAGGCGGCCGGCGCGGCCGACGTGGTGACGACGGCGACCGCGGACAAGAACAACGCCACCATCCTGACCGCGGACATGCTGCGACCCGGTACGCACGTCAACGCCATCGGCGGCGACTGCCCGGGCAAGACCGAACTCGACCCGCAGCTGCTGCGGCGCGCCGAGTCGGTGGTGGTCGAATACGAACCGCAGACCCGGCTCGAGGGTGAGATCCAGCAGCTGGAGCCGGACTTCCCGGTCACCGAGCTGTGGCGCCTGATCCGCACCGGGACGACCGCGCGGCGCGCCCGGCACGCGCTGACCGTGTTCGACTCGGTCGGCTTCGCCCTGGCCGATTTCTCGGCGCTGCGGGTGGCCGGCCGGGCCACCGCCGGCACCGAGTTCGTCCGCTCGATCGAGCTTGTCGCCGAGCCGGCCGACCCGAAGGACCTGTTCGGACTGATCGCCGCTCCGGCGCGAACTGGTGTCCCGGCCCCGGCCTGAACCTTGTCGTCCCGGCCCAAGCCGGCCGGCCAGCTTCGTCCGGCGCGATGAACGCGGCGGGCGGCTGCGCTCCTAGGGTGAGCGGCATGACGGCGCTGGCGGCGGTAGCGGACTGGCTGGACGAGCACCTGGACGGGTTGCTCACCGAGTACGGCGTGCCCGGAGCGGTGGTGGCCGCCGACCTGGGTGGTGAGGTCGTCGTCCGGCCCGCGGGCGTGCTCAGCACCCGGAGCGGGGTACCGGTCACCGCGGATTCGCTCTTCCAGATCGGCTCGATCACCAAGGTCTGGACCGCAACCCTGGTGATGCAGCTGGTCGAGGAAGGCAAGCTGGACCTCGACACCCCGATCCGGGAGTACCTGCCCGAGTTCGGGCTGGCCGATCCGGCCGCGGCCGCCGCGGTCACGGCCCGGCAGCTGCTCTCGCACACCGCCGGGTTCGAGGGTGACGTCTTCACCGACACCGGCCGGGGTGACGATTGCCTGCAGAAGTACGTCGAAACGCTGCACACCGATCCTCAGCTGTTCCCGCCCGGCGAGCAGTTTTCCTACAACAACGCCGGATACTGCGTGCTCGGCCGGCTGGTCGAGGTGCTGCGGGGCGACCCGTTCGACGCCTGCCTGAGCCGGCGACTGTTCGGCCCGCTCGGCCTCGAACACGCCGCGGCCAGCCCGTACGAGGCGATCCTGCATCAGGTTGCCGTCGGCCACCTGCCGGGCGAGAACGGGGCCGCGCCGAGCCCGGCTCCGGTCTGGGCGCTGGCCCGCTCCAACAGCCCGGCCGGCTCGGTGCTGGCCATGCGCGCCGCCGACCTGCTGAGCTTCGCCCGGATGCACCGGCGAGCGGGACAGGCCGACTCCGGGCAGCGGTTGCTCGCACCGGAGATGGTGTCGGCGATGCAACGCCGGCAGGTCGAGGTCCCGGAACTGGCCATGATGGGTCAGGCCTGGGGGTTGGGCTGGGAGCTCTACCGCTTCGGCGAGAGCGAGGTGTTCGGCCATGACGGTGGCACCATCGGCCAGGCGGCGTTCCTGCGCGTCGTGCCGGCCCGGGACCTGGGGCTGGTGCTGCTGACCAACGGTGGTGACGTGATCGGCTTGTACCGTCGGGTGATCGGCCACCTGCTGTCCGAGCTCGCCGGCCTGCAACTGCCGCCCGACCCGGTGCCGGCGCCGCAGTCACCACCGGTCGGGGCCGACCGCTTCGTGGGCGAGTACGCCTGCGAGGTGGTCCGGTACCAGCTCAGCCAGGACGAAGCCGGCCGGCTCTGGCTGGCCGAAATCCCGCAAGGAGTGCTGGCCGAGCTGGCCGGGCGCCCGCCCGAGCGGGTGGAACTGCTGCCTTACTCGGACTCGACCCTGATCAGTGCCGAGGCCCAGCGCGGCTCGCACCAGCTCTTCGCCTTCCTCGGTGACGACGGCCAGGGCCGGGCCCGATACCTGCACACCGGCCGGATCGTCCAGCGGGTCTGAGTCCTGCTGTCCGATGGTCCAGCCGGGCTCAGCCCGGCTGACCCCGAACCGGCCGGCCCGGGTAGGAGTCGATCCGGATTTGCCCGTGCTGCACGACGAATTCGCCGTTGACCAGCAGGTGCCGGACGCCGGCCGAGGGTCGGGTCGGCTCGGTGTAAGTCGCTCGATCGGTGAGCACATCCGGGTCGAGCACGACCAGATCGGCGTCGCTACCGGTTCCGAGCCAGCCCTTGCCTCGCATCGACGGGGCGATGCCGTCCAGGATCCGGGCCGGCAGGTACGAACAGCGCCGAAAGCCCTCGACCCAATCCCACTCGCCTTGCTCGCGCACCATCATCCGCAATGCCTTGGCGAAGGTGCCCGCCGTCCGGGGGTGGGTCGAGCCCGCCGCCGGCAACGGCCAGCTCCGGGTATCGCGGCGGCCGTCCGGCCAGAGCACCGGCATCGCATCGCTGGCCACGATCGCATCGGGAAACGACAGCGAGCGCCGGAGCAGGGCCAGCTCGTCCGGGCGGGATTCATCCAGGAAGTCGACCACGCACTCGGCGCCGGGCTGCTCGGCCCGTAGCTCGCGCAGCCGGGCCAGCGAGCCGATCCGCTCACCGGTGCCGACCATGGCGATGCTCGACGGGCGCAGCCCCCAGACGTCCAGCCGGTCCGGAGCCAGGAAGAACGCGCCGACGGCGGTGCTGCCGGCGCCGTACGGGTAGGCCTCGACGGTGACCGGGGAGCCGGCGGCCTGGGAGTCGGCCAGGGTGGCCAGGACCCGGTCGATGTGCTTGCGCGAGGTGCTGTTGACGTGGCAGTGGTGCATGGCCGCGCCGGTCTCGGCCGCCGCCACCACGAGCTCGCGCGAACCGTCGATCGGCGTGCTGGGATCGGCTTCGATCAGTTCTCGGACATGGGTGAAAGTCGGTGCCCCGGCCGCCGCCGCCAGCCCGGCGACCCGGCGGAACTCGCGCGGATCGGTGCGCGGGGCGTAACCCATGAGCACGCCGATCCCCAGCGCGCCGTCGGCCAGTTCGCGCGAGAGCAGGTCCAGCCAGGCGTGCAGCTCGGCGTCGGTCGAGGAGCGTTGCCAGCCCGGCTCGGCGAGTAGGTCGAGGCTGGCCTCGAGCGAGGCCTGCGGCATCCGGCCCAGTAACACCTGGGCCCGGGCCTCGGCCCAGGATGCGCTGAAGCCGAAGTTCAACGGTCGGCCCTCGGCCTCGGCCTCGGCGTAGGCCCGCGCCAGCGGCATCAGGCCCGCTTCCAGGTCGAGCGCGGTGGTGACCCCGTCGAGGGCTTGCAGCCGCTGGCCGGCCACGCCGTGGGCATGGCTGTGCAGATCGACGAAGCCGGGGCCGACGAGCAACCCGGAGATGTCGAGGACCTCGGCCTGGTCGGGACGAGCCAGGTCGGGTCCGACCGCGATCACCCGCTGCCCGGAGATCAGCACGTCGGCCACGGTGTCGGTTCCGGTGGCGGGGTCGACGACCCGGCCGCCGAGCAGGGCTAGCACCGGCGTCTCACCGTGCTCATGCAACCGCACCGGCGGCCGGCCGAGGTGGTCGGTCCGGACAGATCCGGGGGCGGTCGCTCGTCGGTGCGGACGAACACAACCGGCCGCGGGGCGGGCAGGCTTGCTCGCTAATCGAACCTCGGCGCACCACGCATCGGACTGGAGCGAACATGGGTACACCTGCCAAGCCACGCTGGATCGGCCGCCGGCAGCTCGGCCTGGCCGCGGTCGCAAGCTTGACCGTGACGGTGCTGGCCGCCTGTGGCGGCAGCAACTCGGCCTCGACCAAGACGGCAACCGGCGGCGGCACCTTCACCTTCGGGCTGAGCTCGGACCCGGGCAACCTCGACCCGCAGGCCTCGGCCGCGTCCAACCTGTACCAGATGAGCTTCCTGGCTTACGACCCGCTGCTCAGCATCGACAACAGCGGCAAGATCCAGTCCCAGCTGGCCACCGCCTGGAAGGTCAGCGGGAAGCAGGTCGTGCTCACCATGCACAAGGCGATCACCTGTTCCGACGGCAGCGCGTTCACCGCCACGACCGCCGCCGCCAACGTCAACTACATCGCCGATCCGAAGAACAAGAGCCCCTTCGCCGGAGTCTTCATTCCGGCCGGGGCCAAGGCCACCGGCGACGACAGCACCGGCACGGTCACCATCGACCTGCCCAGCGCCGCACCGTTCGCGCTGAACGGCCTGGCCGGGGTGCCGATGGTCTGCCAGAAGGCGATCACCGATCGGAGCCTGCTGGCCCACAAGACCGACGGCACCGGGCCGTACACGCTGAGCACGGCGGTGGCCAACGACCACTACACCCTGACCAAGCGGACCGGCTACACCTGGGGCCCGAACGGCGCCAGCACGGCCGCAGCCGGGCTGCCGGATTCGATCAACGTGCGGATCATTCCCAACGAGACCACCGCAGCCAACCTGCTGCTGTCGGGCCAGCTCAACGCGGCCGCCATCACCGGCCCGGACGTCCAGCGGCTGCAGGCCGCCAAGCTGTTCGCCGCCGCCACCCCGTCGGTCAGCGGCGAGATGTGGTTCAACCAGGCCGCCGGCCGGCCCGGCGCCGATCAGCAGGTCCGGCTGGCATTGACCCGGGCGCTCGACCTGGGCCAGGTCGAGAAGGTCTGGACCTCCGGCCGGGGTACTCCGGGCACGACTTTGGCGGCCAACGCGCCGGTGGCCTGCCCCGGTGATTCGGTCAGCTCGGCGTTACCGAGTTTCGCCCTGGACGCGGCCAAGGCCGCGCTCGACAGCGACGGCTGGACCGCCGGCTCGGACGGGATCCGCACCAAGAACGGCAAACCGCTGGCCGTGACCTTCCTCTACAACACCCAGACCGGGGCCGCCGGTTCGGCCGCGGCCGAGTTGGCCGCCGGCCAGTGGAAGCAGCTCGGGGTCAAGGTCACCATGAAGGCGCAGGACGAGACGGCCGCGGTCAACACGCTGTTCTCGACCGGAACCTGGGACGTCGCCTGGGAGCCGCTGAACGTCAGCTCGCCGGACCAGCTGGTCGGGTTCATGTCCGGCCCGGTGGTGCCGGCCGGTGAGAACTTCGCCCACATCAAGGACCCGGCTTACGACGCCCTGGTGGCCAAGGCCCAGACGATGCAGGGTGCCGCCGGTTGCCCGCAGTGGCTGGCCGCGGACTCGACGCTGGTCAGCCACGCCGACGTGATCCCGTTCGCCAACCAGGTCCAGCAGGTGTTCGGCAAGAACGCCCAGTTCGCCGTGGTCAGCGGCGAGTTGCAGCCGACCAGCATCCGGATGGGCGGCTGAGCCAGGCCACCACCGGCCTCGCCCAGCCGGCCCGGTCCGGGCACCGACAGCGGAAGGAGTGAACGATGACCAGTCTGGCCGTGCCCGCGCGCTCGATCGGTGCGGTGCTGAACAACTCCTGGGTCAGCTTCGGGCTGCGCCGGGCCGGCCGGCTCGTAGTCTCGCTCTGGGTCCTGGTCACCGCCTCGTTCCTGATGATCCATCTCATCCCGGGCGATCCGGTCCGGGCCGCCCTGGGCATCGGGGCACCCCCGTCGCTGGTCCAGGCCCGCCGGCACGCGCTCGGGCTCGACCAACCGTTGCTGAGCCAGTACCTGCACTACCTGCATGGTGTGCTCACCGGCGACTTCGGGATCTCGATGACCTCCGAGCTGCCGGTCTCGGAGATCATCAGCCAGCGGTTGCCGGCGACTTTGGCCTTGTCGCTGCTGGCCTTCCTGGTCGCGCTGCTGATCGCGGTGCCGCTCGGAACCGGGCTCGGGGTGCTGACCCGCGGCGGCCGGGCCCGCGGGGCCGAGCTTGCGTTCACCACGGCCAGCGCCATCTTCGGCGCCATCCCGGACTTCCTGGCCGGGGTGCTGCTGGTCTGGCTCTTCGCCGTCCGGCTGCACTGGTTCCCGGTCGCCGGCCGCGGCGGCCCGAGCTCCTACGTGCTGCCGGTGCTGGCCCTGGCCATCGGGCCGGGTGCGGTGCTGGCCCGGATCCTGCGGGTCGAGCTGCTGGCCGTGTTGCAGCAGGATTTCGTCCGCACCGCGCGGGCCAAACGGCTGCCGGCGCTGGCGATCTATCTCAAGCACGCGCTGCCCAACGCGCTCACCTCGACCATAACCCTGGGCGGCCTGCTGCTCAGCGTGATGGTGGCCGGCACCGTGCTGGTGGAGAACGTCTTCGCCTGGCCCGGGCTGGGCAGCACCATCGTCTCCTCCATCCTGGACAAGGACTATCCCGTGGTGCAGGCGGTGGTCCTGGTCTACGGGTTCGGCGTGTTGCTGGTGAACCTGGCCGTCGACATCGCCCTGGCCCTGCTCGATCCGCGCTCGACGATCCGGGAGGCCTAGCCGGTGTCCGAAGCCATCGAGGCCAGCACCACCCGCGCCACCGAACCCGACCGTCTCGCGGCCCGGGCCCGGCGTTCGCGCTGGCTGCCGGTGCTGCTCTCGCCGGTCGGAGCCGGAGCGGGAATCGGCCTGTTCCTGCTGCTGATCCTGGCCGTGTTCGGGCCCGCCGTGTGGCGGAAGCGGGCCGAGCAGGCCGATGTGGCGCACATGCTGCAGGGACCGTCGGCCGCCCACTGGGCCGGCACCGACAACCTAGGTCGCGACCTGTTCGCCCGGGTGATGGTGGCGACCCGGCTCTCGGTCGAGCTCGCCCTGACCGCCACCGTGATCGCGGTCGTGGCCGGTTTCTGCCTCGGTGCGGCCGGATTCGTGCTCGGCCGCCGGGCCAACCGGGCGGTCGCGGCCGTGGTCAACGTCGCGGTCGCCTTTCCCGGCATCCTGCTGGCGCTGTTCTTCGCGGTGATCTTCGGGGTCGGGGCCAAGGGAGCGGTGCTGGCGATCGGGTTCGCCGGCGCGCCGGCGTTCGCCCGGCTGACCCAGACCCTGGTCGCCGGGGTCGAGAAGCGCGACTTCGTGGCCGCGGCCCACGTGGCCGGCATCGGCCGGCCCCGGGTGCTGCTGCGGCACGTGCTGCCCAACATCGCCGAGCCGCTCATCGTCAACGCCACCATCGGGGCCGGCGGGGCGTTCCTGTCCTTTGCCAGCCTGTCCTTCCTCGGTCTCGGGGTGCAGGCACCTCGCTACGACTGGGGCCGGCTGCTCGGCGACGGCCTGACCGGCATCTACACCCAGCCGGTGGCCGCCCTGGCTCCGGGCATCGCGGTCATCCTGGCCGGCCTGGCGTTCAACCTGTTCGGCGAGGCCCTGGCCAAGGGCGTCGGGGTGACCGCGACGATCAACCGCCCGATCCGGGGCCGGATCCGGCCGCCGGTCGGCGTCCCGGCGGCACCAGATCGCCCGGCCGGGGCGGAGGTGACCGGCGAAGCCGATGACGTGCTGAGCGTGCAGGGATTGACGGTCAGTTTCGCATCGGCCGCCGGCCGGGTGCACCCGGTGCGCGGGGTGGATTTCCGGCTCGGCCGGGGTGAGGCCGTGGGCATCGTCGGCGAATCCGGCTCCGGCAAGTCCCTGACCGCGCTGGCCATCGCCCAGCTGATCGAACCACCGGGCCAGGTCCGGGCCGGTCAGCTCCGCTTCCTCGGTCACGACCTGCTGGCCGAGCCGGCACACCGCAACCGGCGGCTGCTGGGCACCTCGCTGGCCCTGGTCTTCCAGGACCCGATGACCTCGTTCAACCCGACCCGGCGGATCGGCTCCCAGCTGGCCGAGGTCGGCCGGCGCCACGGTGGCCTGTCCCGCCGGGCGGCGGCGGCCCGGGTGGTGGATCGGTTGCGCTCGGTCCGGGTGCCGGCCGCCGAGCGCCGGGCCCGGCAGTATCCGCACGAGTACTCCGGCGGCATGCGGCAGCGGGCGATGATCGGGATGGGGTTGATGGGTTCGCCGGCGCTGATCATCGCCGACGAGCCGACCACCGCCCTCGACGTCACGGTGCAGCGGCAGGTGCTCGACCTGCTGCAGTCGATCCGGGCCGCCGACGGGGTCTCGCTGCTGCTGATCAGCCACGACATCGCCGTGGTCGGGCAGGTGTGTGACCGGGTCCTGGTGATGTACGCCGGCCGGATCATCGAGGAGCTGCCGGCCTCCGCACTCGCCCGCGACAGCCGCCATCCCTACACCCGGGCTCTCATCGCCGCCGTGCCGCACATGCAGACCGACCGGGACCGGCCGCTGGCGGTGATCCCGGGCCGGGCCCCGGATCCGGCCGAGGTACCGCCCGGCTGCGCGTTCGCGCCCCGCTGCCCGCTGGCCAGCGAGCAGTGCCGCAGCAGCGAACCGCCGCTGCTGGCCGACGCCCAGGGTCGACGCGTCGCCTGCTGGCACGCCGACCAGGTCACCGCGGGCCAGGCCGGGCCGACCATCGGGACCCCGAACGGAGCCCGGGCATGAGCGAGCTGCGCTTCGACGACGTCCGGATCCATTACGGCAGCCGTCGGCACGGCCTGCCGGCCGTGCAGGGCGTCGATCTCAGCGTGCCGTCCGGGCAGATCGTCGGGCTGGTTGGGGAATCCGGCTCGGGCAAGTCGTCGCTGGCCCGGGCCGCGGTCGGGCTGGAGCCACTGTCCGGCGGCCAGATCCTGCTCGACGGCCGGCCGATTCCGCGCCGGGGCCGCAACCGTCCGGTGCAGCTGGTGTTCCAGGATCCGTATTCCTCGCTCGACCCGCGGCTGACGATCGGGGCCAGCATCGCCGAGACCCTGCCTCGCGGTACCGGCCGGTCCGGCCGGCGGGCCGAGGTGAACCGGCTGCTCGAGCTGGTCGAGCTCGACCCGGCGCTGGCCGCCGGATATCCGGCCCGGCTGTCCGGTGGCCAGCGGCAGCGGGTCGCGCTGGCCCGGGCGCTGGCGGCCCGGCCCGAGGTGATCATCGCCGACGAGATCACCTCGGCCCTGGACGTCTCGGTGCAGGGCACGGTGCTGAATCTGGTGCGCTCGCTGCAGGCCGAACTCGGCACGTCGATGCTGTTCATCTCGCACAACCTGGCCGTGGTCCGCTACCTCGCGACCCAGCTGGCCGTGATGTACCTGGGCCGGATCGTCGAGCAGGGACCGACCGAAGCGGTGCTGCGCGATCCGCAACACCCCTACACCCGCGATCTGTTGGCCTCGGTTCCGGAGCTCGGTGGCGTCCGCGTCGAGCCGGTCGCGGCCGGCCCGGCCGAGGCTGACCCGCCCGACCCGCACCAGCCGCCGCCGGGCTGCCCGTACCACCCCCGGTGCCCGATCGGTCCGCTGGTGCGACCCGAGCGGGAACTCTGCCGGACCAGCCGGCCGGAACCGGTGCACCGCCATCAGGCGGCCTGCCATTTCGCCGGCGCCGCCAATGCCCAGCCGCTTTCGGTGCTCACCGGAGGCGATCGAAGGGAGTCCGCATGACCAGGCCACTCAGTGTCGCCGACCTGTCCACCATCGCGGTGCCGCAGCAACCGGTGCTCGCCCCCGACGGCAGCGTCGTGGTCTACACCGTGCGCACCGTCGACGAGGCGGCCGACCGGGTCGTCACCAGCTTGTGGTCGGTGCCGACCGGTGGCGGTCCGGCCCGGCAGCTGACGGCCGGTCCGGCCGACTCCGATCCGGTCTTCGCGCCGGACGGGCGCCGGCTGGCCTTCCTGCGTGGCGGCTCCGGCCCGGCCCAGCTCTGGCTGCTGCCGCTGGACGGCGGCGAGCCGGTGCCGTTGACCAGCCGAGCCGGCGGCGCCGGCCGGGCCAGCTGGAGCCCGGACGGCACCCGGATCGCATTCACCGCCCCGGCCGTCGATCGCGAATCCGACGCCGCGGGTGGCCAAAGCCGGCCGCTGGTCACCGAGCGGCTGGACTTCCAGGCCGACGGGGCCGGCTGGCTCACCGCCCGGCTGCACGTGCACGTGCTCGAACTGGATGGCCAGAGCTGCCGCCAGCTCACCCGGGGTGACTGGCACGCCGGCGAGCCGGTGTGGTCGCCGGACGGAACCCGGCTGGCCTTCACCGCCGGCCGCGACGACGACGCCGACCTGACCGGCCGGGCCGGGGTGTACCTGGTCGAGGCCGGCGGCAACCGGGACCCGGAACTGGTCGGCTTCGGTTCCGGGACTGCGGGTGTCGTTACGTTTCACCCTGACGGGACCGAGCTGTTCGTCGTCGGCAGCCCGTCCGGTCCGCTCGGTCCGGCCGGGCTGTACCGGCTGCCGGTGACCGGCGCCGCCGCAGTGCCGGCCGCCGCCCTGCCGAACCTGGCCGCGGGGCTGGACCGGGGCATGATGCCGGGTGGTCCCGGCTATCCGGGCGCAACCCCGGTGGTGACTGCGGACGGTGACTCGGTGCTGTTCTGCATCCGCGACGCCGGCTGCAGCCAGCTGTACCGGGCGGAGCTGACCGGTGCGGTCGCACGGCCCGTGCTGGCCGGCCAAGATCGGGTGGTGTCGGGGGCGTCGCTGGCCGGTGGCACCGTGGCCGCGGTGCTGAGCACGCCGACCTCGTTCGGAGAGGTCGTCACGGTGGAACTCGACTCCGGCATCGAGCGCGTGCTGACCGACCACGGCCGGGCGCTGGCCGACGTGCGGTGGTTCACCCCGCAGCCCCGGACCTTCCGGATCTCTGACGGCACCGAGGTGGCCGGGTGGCTGATCCGCGATGAGGACTCCGACGGCCCCCGGCCGACCCTGCTCGACATCCATGGCGGCCCGCACAACGCCTGGAACGGCGCGGCCGACGACGCCCATCTGTACCACCAGCAACTGGCCGCGCGCGGCTGGGCCGTGCTGCTGCTCAACCCGCGCGGCAGCGATGGTTACGGCCACGCCTTCCTGACCGCGGCGGTCGGCGCCTGGGGCGTGGCTGACGCGCAGGATTTCCTGCAGCCATTGGACGAACTCGTCGCCGCGGGCATCGCCGACCCGGATCGGCTGGCCGTGACCGGCTACAGCTACGGCGGTTACCAGACCTGCTACCTGACCGCCCACGACGGCCGCTTCGCCGCCGCGGTGGCCGGTGGTCTGTGCAGCGATCTGACCAGCCTGGCCGGCACGTCGGACCTGGGCCACGCCATGGCCACCGCCGAGTTCGGCGGGCTGCCGTGGCAGCAGCGGGACCGGCTGGCCGAGCTGTCGCCGCTGACCCACGTCGACCGGGTGCGGACCCCGACCCTGATCCTGCACGGGGCCGCCGACCTGCGATGCCCGCTCGGGCAGGCGCTGCAGTGGTTCAGCGCGCTGCGGGAGCAGGGCGTTCCCAGCCGGCTGGTGCTCTACCCGGAAGCCTCGCACCTGATGATCATCAGCGGCCGTCCGTCGCAGCGGCTGGACTACCAGAGCCGCTTGCTCGACTGGGTCGAGCAGCACGCCGACCGGCGCGCCCCGGCGCTGGACCGCGCGCACTGGCAGCACCGGCTGGCCGAGCTGGCCGAGCGGCACAAGGTGCCCGGAGCCCAGCTCGGCATCCTGCGCATGGGGCGCACCGGTGACGAGCTCGTGCAGGTGGCCGCCGGCGTACTCAACCGGCGGACCGATGTCGCGGCCACCACCGACTCGCTGTTCCAGATCGGCTCGATCACCAAGGTCTGGACCGCGACCGTGGCCATGCAACTGGTCGAGGCCGGGCAGTTGGACCTCGACGCACCGCTGGTCGAGGTGCTGCCGGAGCTGCGACTGGCCGATCCGGACGTCGCCAAGCAGGTGAGCGTGCGGCACCTGCTGACCCACACCAGCGGTATCGACGGCGATATCTTCGACGACACCGGCCGGGGCGAGGACTGCCTGGCCCGTTACGTCGAGCTGCTGGAGACCGCGGCCCAGAACCACCCGCTCGGCCAGACCTGGTCCTACTGCAACTCCGGATTCAGCCTGCTGGGCCGGGTCATCGAGAAGGTCACCGGCCAGAGCTGGGACGAGGCCATGGCCGAGCGGCTGTTCCGGCCGCTCGGGCTGGCCCGGACCGTCACCCTGCCCGAGCAAGCCTTGCTGCACCGGGCCGCGGTCGGTCACGTCAGCGAGGGCGGTGCCGCGCCGCAGCCGGCGCCGGTCTGGGGGCTGCCCCGTTCGCTCGGGCCGGCCGGGCTGATCAGCTCCACCGCCGAGGACGTGCTGGCCTTCGCCCGGCTCCACCTCAGCGGCGGCCTGGCCGCCGGCGGTAGCCGGCTTCTGGCCGCAGAGACGGTGGCGGCGATGGCGGCCGAGCAGGTCGTGGTGCCCGAGCCGCACTCGCTCGGCGACTCCTGGGGCCTGGGCTGGATCCGCTACGGCTGGGACGGGCAGAGGCTGATCGGGCACGACGGCAACACCATCGGCCAGGCCGCGTTCCTGCGGCTGCTGCCCAGCCAGGGCCTGGCCGTGACGCTGTTGACCAACGGCGGCAACACCCGCGACCTGTACCAGGAGCTGTTCCGGGAGATCTTCACCGAGCTGGCCGGGGTGGCGATGAGCCCGCCGCTGGCTCCGCCGGCCGAGCCGGTCGCGGCCGACATCGAGCCCTGGCTCGGCCGGTACGAGCGCGCGTCGGTCGAGGTGACGGTGCTGGCCGAGGAGGGCCGGCCGCGGCTGCGGACCACGATCACCGGGCCACTGGCGGCGATGCTGCCGGATCCCACCGAAGAACACGAACTGATCCCCGTCGGTCCGGAGCTCTACGTGGCCCGCGACCCGGAGGTCCAGACCTGGATGCCGGTGATGTTCTACCGGCTGCCCGACGGGCAGCGCTACGTTCATTTCGGCGCTCGCGCCACCCCGAAGGTGAGCTGAGGTGACGGTGCAACAACGGATGACCGCGGCCCTGCCGGAGCTGCTGGCCGATCTCGAGGCGCTGGTGTCGTGCGAGACTCCCTCGGCCGACCAGGGCGCGGTCGCGGCCGGCGCCCGGCTGCTGGCCGAACTCGGCACCGAGCGGCTCGGAGCCGCACCGGAACTGCTGACCGTCGACGGCTGCCCGCACCTGCGCTGGCGCCTCGGCCCGGCGCCGGCTCAGATCCTCGTCCTGGGCCATCTGGACACCGTGTGGCCGCTCGGCAGCCTGCAGGACCACCCTTACCGGATCGAGGGCAACGTGCTGCGCGGACCGGGCTGCCTGGACATGAAGGCCGGGCTGGCGATGGCATTGCAGGCCCTGGGCTCGCTGCCCGACACCGCCGGGGTGACGCTGCTGGTGACCGGCGATGAGGAACTCGGCTCGCCGTCCTCCCGCCAACTGATCGAGGCCGAGGCCGCCGGCTGCCGGGCCGCGCTGGTGCTCGAGGCGGCGGCCGGGTCCGCGCTCAAGGTGGCCCGCAAGGGCGTGTCGCTGTACGAGCTGCGCGTGCACGGCCGGGCCGCGCACGCCGGGCTTGAACCGGAGCGCGGCATCAACGCCGGCCTGGAGCTGGCCCACCAGCTACCGGCGCTGACCGAACTGGCCGATCCGGCAGCCGGCACCACCGTCACACCGACCCGGCTCAGCGCCGGCACCACGACGAACACCGTTCCGGCGCAGGGAAAAGTGGCCGTCGACGTCCGGGTCCGCACGCTGGCCGAGCAGCACCGGGTGGATGAGGCGATGCACCGGCTGAGCCCGGTGCTGGCCGGGGCTGAGCTGAGCGTGCAGGGCGGGCCGAACCGGCCGCCGCTGGAGCCGGCCCTGTCGCGCGAGCTGTTCGCCCGGGCCGAGCGGGTCGCTCGGCGGCTCGGGCTGCCGGCGCCGGTCGGGGTGGCGGTTGGCGGCGCCTCCGACGGCAACTTCACCGCCGGCATCGGCACGCCCACCCTGGACGGCCTCGGAGCCAGCGGCGGTGGCGCGCACGCCAGCGACGAGCATGTCCTCATCGACGAGTTGCCCGCCCGCACCGCCCTGCTGGCCGGCCTGATCGCCGACCTGCTGGCCGAAGCCGCACCGGTGCCCGCGCCGGCCGGCAGCAGGGCAGCCGCGTCGTGAGCGAGGCACGCAACCATCCAGGCCAGCTGGTCAGCGACGGCAGCGGGCCACCGCTGGCGGACCAGTTGCCGGTCACCGCCGCCGCCTGGAGCCAGGCCCATGCCGCCGCGGCCGGGGCCGCGGTACGGCTGGCCGAGGTCGACAACCTGGCCGCGCTGTCCGCGGTGCAAGAGCTGTTCGACCGGATCTGGCGGCCGGCCAGCCGCCCGCCGATCGGGCTGGAACTGCTGCGTGCGCTGCGCAAGGCCGGCAACTACGTCGGCGGCGCCTACGACGGTGAGCGGCTGGTCGGGGCCTGTGTCGGCTTCTTCTCCGCGCCGGCCGACTCCGCGCTGCACAGCCACATCGCCGGCGTCGCGCCCGGACTCACCGGCCGTCGGGTGGGCTACGCGCTCAAGCTGCATCAGCGGGCCTGGGCCCTGAGTCACGTCACCTCGGCGATCGAGTGGACCTTCGACCCGCTGGTCGCGCGCAACGCCTACTTCAACCTGGTCAAGCTCGCCGGCCAGCCGACGGAGTACCTGACCAACTTCTACGGCGGTATGCACGACGGCATCAACGGCGACGACGACACCGATCGGTTGCTGGTGCACTGGGAGCTGACCGCGCCGGCCGTGACCGCAGCCTGCTCCGGCCACTGGCAGCTCACCGATGCCGAGTCCTTGCGCCGGCGCGGGGCCGTGGTCGGCCTGGCCCGGGACGAAGACGGTGGCCCGCGACCGGGCCGGATCGGCCGCTCGGCCGTAACCCTGCTCGCCGTGCCCCCCGACATCGAGACGTTGCGGCTGCGCGATCCCGGCCGGGCCCGGCAGTGGCGGCTGGCCATCCGCGAGACGCTGGCCGGCCTGCTGGCCGAGGGCGGCCGGATCCGCGGCTTCGACCGGGCCGGCTGGTACGTGGTCGAACCGGCCGGCTCGGACGGGCTCACGCCCCGCGATCGCGATCTCGCAACCGCCGATACAGGAAGGGAAAGCACAGACGATGAAGCTGCTCGGCGCTGAGCTCCGCCGGATCGAGATGCCGCTGGTGGCACCGTTTCGAACCTCGTTCGGGGTGGCCACCAGCCGCGACGTGCTGCTGATCCGGGTGGTGACCGACGGTGGCGAAGGCTGGGGGGAGTGCGTGGCCATGGCCGAGCCGCTCTACTCGGCCGAGTACACCGAGGGGGCGGCGGCGGCGTTGCGCCGCTTCCTGCTGCCGGCCCTGGCCGCGGCCGACCGGCTCGATGCCGGTCTGGTCGCCAGCATCCTGGCTCCGATCAAGGGCCACCGGATGGCCAAGTGCGCGCTGGAACTGGCCTTGCTCGACGCCGAACTGCGGGCCGAGGGCCGGCCGCTGGCCCGCGAGCTAGGCGCCACCCGGACCCGGGTGCCGTGCGGGGTTTCGGTCGGGATCATGGACAGCGTGGCGGAATTGCTCGCATCCGTCGAGCAATACCTGGAACAGGGCTACCGCCGGATCAAGCTCAAGATCGAGCCCGGTTGGGACGTCGAGCCGGTGCGGGCGGTGCGGGAGCGCTTCGGCGACGAGCTGCTGCTCCAGGTCGATGCCAACACCGCCTACACCCTGGCCGATGCCGCCCAGCTGGCCCGGCTCGACCCGTACGACCTGTTGCTGATCGAGCAACCCCTGCCGGAGGAGGACATTCTCGGCCACGCCGATCTGGCTCGGCTGGTCCGGACCCCGATCTGCCTGGACGAGTCGATCACCTCGGCCGCGGTGGCGGCGGCGGCGATCCGGCTCGAAGCGTGCCGGGTGGTCAACATCAAGCCCGGTCGGGTCGGTGGCTACCTGGAGGCGCGGCGGATCCACGACGTCTGTGCCGCGCACGGCATTCCGGTGTGGTGCGGCGGGATGCTGGAGACCGGCCTCGGCCGGGCGGCCAACGTCGCGCTGGCCGCGCTGCCCGGCTTCAGCCTGCCCGGTGACACCTCGGCCTCCGATCGCTACTTCCACGCCGACATCACCGAACCGTTCGTGCTCCGCGACGGCCAGCTCGACGTGCCGCAGGGGCCGGGCCTGGGGGTCACGCCGATCCCGGAGCAGCTGGCCGCGCTGACCACCGCCACCGAGTGGATTCCCTTTACCACCTAGGCATGTCAGTCATTGTCGAGCGAACCGGACGGCGGGTTCCTGGGTATCCTGGAGCCGGTGCCGCCGAGCCTGCCCGCCGGCGGAGGTGACCTCGACCCGTGGAGCGACAGCAGGTGGAACCGCGCGGCGTGACCCGGCGGAGCGCAGCGACGGTGCGCCGCGTGCTGCAGGACCTCGGTGACACCCTGCTCAAGCCGCTGGCCGGTGACGTCGATGCCGATCGCGAGATCGGCGGGGTGGCGATCCACGATCCGATCGACGATCAGGCGCTGCCGGCCAACGCGCTGGTCCTCGGCGTCGGCCTGGCCTCGGTCGAGCCGCTGCTGGAATTGATCGACGAGCTGGGCCGCCAGCGGGCGGTCGGCCTGGTCGTGCGGGCCCAGCCGGGCTCGCTGGAGCGGCTGCGTCCGGCCTGCCAGCGCAACGGGCTGGTGCTGCTGGGGCTGACCCGAGGTGCGTCCTGGACCCAGCTTGCCGCGTTGTTGCGGTCGCTGCTGGGCGAGGGCGACGTCGGCGTGGCCGAGCCCGAGACGATCGGCGGGCTGCCGGCCGGTGACCTGTTCGCCCTGGCCAACGCGGTCGCGGCATTGCTGGATGCTCCGGTGACCATTGAGGATCGGATGTCGCGGGTGCTGGCCTTCTCCGGTCGCCAGGACGAGGCCGACTCCTCCCGGGTCGAGACCATCCTCGGCCGGCAGGTCCCGGAGAAGTACGCCCGGGTGCTGGCCGAGCGCGGCGTGTTCGAGGAGTTGCAGCGCAGCGCCGAACCGGTCTACGTCGACTCGCTGCCGCTGGAGGGGGTCGAGCTGCCCCGGGTGGCGATGGCGGCCCGGGCCGGCGACGAGCTGCTCGGTTCGATCTGGGCCGCGGTCCGCGAGCCGCTGAGCAAGGAGCGCACGCACGCCCTCAAGGAGTCGGCCAAGCTCGTCGCCCTGCACCTGCTGCGCGTCCGGGCCGGCTCCGACGTCGAGCGCCGGTTGCGGGCCGACCTGGTCGGCACCGCCCTGGAAGGCGGCGTGGCCGCGCGCGAGGCGCTGAGCCGGCTCGGCCTGTCCGGCCAGCCGCTGCTGGTGCTGGCCCTGTCCGTGGCCGACAGTGCGGGCAGTGCCGACGCCGAGACGGTCAGCGAGCGGCAGCGGCTGGGCGACGCGTTTGCCATGCACCTGTCCGCGGTGCACCCCCGCTCGGCCGCGGCCCTGGTCGGCGATGTCGCCTACGCGCTGTTGCCGCTCACCGGCGACGGCGAGGACGCCGAGCAGCGCGGCCGCCGGATCGCCACCGACTTCGCCGAGCGGGTCGGCGAGCGGCTGCCGGCGGTGCTGGCCATCGGACCGGTCGCCCACGACCTGGCCGGCCTGGCCCGGGCGCGCGGGGTGGCCGATCGGGTGCTGCGGGTGCTGCGCGAGCAGCGCGGCACGGTGCGGGTCGCCGCGCTGACCGACGTGCACGTGGAGACGCTGATGACCGAGTTGCGCGACATCGTGGCCGCGCGGGGCGATCAGCCGACCGGTGCGGTGGCCCGGCTGATCGCCTACGACACCGAGCACGGCAGCTGCCTGGTGCAGACGCTGCGAGCCTGGCTGGACGAGTTCGGCGACGTCAACGCCGCCGCGGCCAGCGTGTACGTGCACCCGAACACCTTCCGGTACCGGCTGCGCCGGCTGGCCGAAGTGGGGCAGCTCGACCTGACCGATGCCGAATCGCGGTTTGCCGCCATGCTGCAACTGCGGACCGTGGTCGGGCGCTGATCACGGCGCGGCCGGCACTTCCAGCGTGAGCACGGCCAGCACGCTCGGCAGCCGCTGCAGCCGCTGCACCAACAGCCGGAGCTGGTCGAGTTCCAGCTGCAGCCGCAGGGTGACCCGGCACCGGCCGCCGGGCTCGCTCAACTCGCTCGCCAGCGCCAGCACTTGATACCGGCGCTGCCGGAGCAGGCCGACCAGCCGACTCAGACCGAGCAGGTCGTCGGCCAGCCAGAGCACGGCCTGCACCTCGGTCGGGTGGCTGGTCTCGGGAAGTTCCTGGGTCAGGGTGGCAGTCATCGGTCAGCTCCGGGGCTCGGGTGGCAATCGGCTGACGAGTCAGGCCCTCGCTCCGCCCGGTGCGTCCCGGGCGCAAAACCAGCGCGCGCCGGGGTCCTGAACCTACCCGGCGCGCTCGCTAATCGTGATCACCGCAAGCCCGGCCATGATGACAGGGAATCTAGCGTTTTTGCAGGCTAAACAGCAACCTCGGCCGCCACGTCGGCCCGGCCCGCACCGGCCGGGGTGCGCCTGCGGGGCCGCGGTCCGGATCCGCGAGGTGCGGTGTAGGCTGGCCCATCGATGAGCGTTTCTGCCTCTGCGACAAGGTGAAACTCCGACCAGCAGGCGAGGCAGTCGTTATGGCGGGTGACCCGATCTGGTCGCCCGGGCTCCGAACGCCCGTCGGGAAGCAGAGGTCTGGCCGATGATCGGTGAGTTCGACAGCGTCCCGGCCAGCGACGCTCGGGACGACCACGGCGAGGGCCCGAGCTGGGATGCGCGGACCGGCCAGCTGCTCTGGGTGGACCAGTACCTGGGCCTCGTCCGCCGCGCGGACTTCGACCCCGGAACCGGCCGGCTCATCCCGATCGCGGGCTACCAGGTGGGCGCGCCGGTCGGAGCGGTGGTGCCGCTGGTCGAGCCCGGCACCGGCTGGCTGGTCGCCTACGACCACGGCTTCGGATTGCTCGACCCGGACGGCCAGGTGCGAGCGCTGGCCCAGCCGGTGCCGGCCGGCCCGCCGCGGCGGCGGATGAACGACGGCAAGTGCGGTCCCGACGGCAGCTTCTGGGCCGGCACCATGGCCTTCGACAAGAGCCCGGGAGCCGGCTCGCTGTACCGGCTCGCCCCCGACGGTCAGGTCAGCGAACTGCTGACCGGGGTCACCATCTCCAACGGCCTGGCCTGGTCGGCCGACGGGCGCACGCTGTTCTACATCGACACCCCGACCCAGCGGATCGACCGGTTCGAACTCAGCGCCGCCGGTGGGCTCGGCCCGCGCCGCGCCGTGGTGACGATCCCGGCTCAGGCCGGCCACCCCGACGGCATGACCATCGACGACGAGGGTTGCCTGTGGGTCGCGTTGTGGGACGGCTGGGCGGTGCGCCGCTACGCCCCGGACGGTGAGTTGCTGGCCACGGTCGCGGTCGACGCTCCGCAGGTCAGCAGTTGCTGCTTCGGCGGACCGGATCGCTCGATCCTGTTCATCACCACCTCGCAGGAGGGTATGGACGCCGCCACCCGGGCGCGCTACCCCAACTCCGGAAGGGTTTTCCGGGCCGAGGTCGGCGTCCGCGGGCCGCTCGCGCGGCCGTGGCGAGGGCCGGCATGAGCAGCGATCGCGCCCGCACCGAGGTGCTCTGCATCGGCGAGACCATGGCCCTGCTCGCTCCCGACCCGCCGGCGCCGCTGGCCCGGGCCAACCAGCTGCGGCTGAGCTCGGCCGGGGCCGAATCGAACGTCGCGGCCTGGCTGAGCGCGCTCGGCACCAGCACCCAGTGGTGCGGGCGGGTCGGCGCCGACCCGCTGGGTGAGCGGGTGCTGGCCGAGCTGGCCGGGCACG
>Ga0187809_10000415_pt1 | contig 23364 bp, 24 predicted proteins | sample NC_wetland_sal_i_8_FD_132415 | JGI IMG/M metagenome (GOLD analysis project Ga0187809, IMG submission 132415) | Wetland sediment microbial communities from Neuse River Estuary, North Carolina, USA - ASW_4 | ecosystem: Environmental > Aquatic > Freshwater > Wetlands > Sediment | place: USA: North...
CGCTGCCGGAGAACACCCTGACGCGGGAACTGGCGCCCTATCGCAACGCCGACCTGGTGTGGTGCCAGGAGGAGCCGGAGAACATGGGCGCCTGGAACTTCCTGGACCGCCGGCTGGAAAAGGTGTTGGGGCGCGTGGGCGGCAAGGCGTCGCGCCCCATCTATGCCGGGCGCGTGGCGGCGGCCAGCCCGGCCACCGGCCTCGCGCGTACCCATGCCGCCGAACAGAAGCGGTTGGTCGGCGAAGCGCTGGGTACGGACTGAGATGAGCAGGGACTGAGGCTGGGCACGACTGAGCAGGAGCTGGAAGAACCTTATGGCGACCGAGATCAAGGTACCCTCGCTGGGCGAGAGCGTCACCACCGCGACGATTGCCCGCTGGATGAAGCACGAGGGCGACTCGGTCGCCGCCGACGAACCGCTGGTGGAACTGGAGACCGACAAGGTCACGGTGGAGGTGAACGCTCCGGCCGCCGGCGTGCTGACCTCCGTCAGCGCGCAGGAAGGTGACGAGGTGGAGGTCGGCGCGATCCTCGGCCTGCTGGAGGCCGGCGCCCGTGCCGTCGCGCCGGCGAGCCCATCTGCGCGTCCTGCGGCCCCGCCGCCGAAGCCGGCTTCCGCCGCCGCTCGCGCGCCGGAACCCGGTTCGGCGCAAGCCGGTGCAACGGAGGCCCCCCCGGAACTCGCCGCCGCCCCGCCGCCCGCGCCACAGCCGGAGGCCCGGCCGGCGGCCAATCCCCCCGCGGGAGTGAACCCGCCGCCGCGGCCGCTGGGACCGGTCACCCGGCCCGCCACGCCGGGCGGCACCCAGACGATGCCGGCCGCCGCCAAGCTGATCGTGGAAAACCAGCTGCCCGCGGAGCAGATCGGCGGCACCGGTAAGGATGGACGCATCACCAAGGGCGACGTGCTGGCCTTCCTGAACCGCCCGGCGCCCGGTGCCGGCGGCGAAGCCCCCGCGCGTCGAGGAACCAAGGGAACAGCGCGTGCGCATGACCCGGCTGCGCCGCACCATCGCCGCGCGGCTGAAGGAGGCGCAGAACAACGCCGCCATGCTGACCACCTTCAACGAGGTGGACATGTCCGCGGTGATGGCCCTGCGCAGCGAGTACCGCGATGCGTTCGAGAAGAAGCACAAGGGCGTGCGCCTCGGCTTCATGTCGTTCTTCGTGCGCGCCTGCTGCGTTGCGCTGAAGGAGTTCCCGGCGGTGAACGCCGAGATCGACGGCGATGACATCGTGTACAAGAACTTCGTGCACATGGGCATTGCGGTCGGCGGCTCGTCCGGCCTGGTGGTGCCGGTAATCCGCGACGCCGACGCCATGGGCTTCGCCGAGATCGAAGCCGCGATCGCCGATTTCGGCCGGCGCGCCCGTGACGGTGCGCTGAAGCTGGAGGAACTCACCGGCGGCACGTTCAGCATCACCAACGGCGGCATCTACGGCTCGCTGATGAGCACGCCGATCCTGAACCCGCCGCAGTCGGCGATCCTGGGCATGCACAAGATCCAGGAGCGGCCGATGGCGGTTGCCGGCAAGGTGGAGATCCGGCCGATGATGTATCTGGCCGTGTCCTACGATCACCGCATCGTCGACGGGAAGGAGGCGGTGTCCTTCCTGGTGCGGGTGAAGGAAGGCATCGAGGACCCGCGCCGGCTGTTATTGGATGTTTAACCAGGACGCCGCACTGTAGCGTCTTCGGCCCGTGGTGAGGTGGAGACGGCGATGAGCGATGCATCCAACACCCTGAACCTCCAGGAACTGGTGGCCCGAATAGAGCGGTCCCAGGCTGAAACGGAAAAATTCGCCGCGGAACAGCGCAAGCTCATCGCCGAATCGCAGAAGTTCGATCGGGAACGAGGCCTGATGCCTTGGCAGATTGTGGTTACCGCCCTGGGCGCCGGCGCGGCGCTGTTCGCGGCGGGCGCTGCATTCTTCAAGCTGCTGGGTCCATGACATCTCTGGCGGAGTCGCCGTCTCCGGCTCCGCGTATTGCGGAAGTGTGTGAATGAGCGACTCCTACGATGTGATCGTCATCGGCGCCGGCCCCGGTGGCTATGTCTGCGCCATCCGCTGTGCGCAGCTCGGCCTGAAGACCGCCTGCGTGGAAAAGCGCGCCACGCTCGGCGGCACCTGCCTGAACGTCGGCTGCATCCCGTCCAAGGCGCTGCTGCAATCCTCGGAAGAGTACGACCACACCGCGCATGCTCTGGCGGACCACGGCGTGCTGGTCGACGGCGTAAAGCTGGACCTCGCGCGCATGCAGGCACGCAAGGGCGAGGTGGTCAGCGCCAACGTGAAGGGCGTGGAGTTCCTGTTCCGCAAGAACAAGGTCGCCTGGCTGAAAGGCACCGGCCGCATCACCGCGCCCGGCAAGGTGGACGTGGCCGGCACCAGCTACGACGCGAAGCACATCGTCATCGCCACCGGCAGCGACAGCGCGCCGCTGCCCGGTGTGGACGTTGACGAGAAGCAGATCGTCACCTCCACCGGCGGACTGGAACTGGACAAGGTGCCCGGCCACCTGGTGGTGATCGGCGGCGGCTATATCGGCCTGGAACTCGGCAGCGTTTGGCGACGGCTTGGCGCGCAGGTGACGGTGGTGGAGTTCCTCGACCGCATCGTGCCGACGATGGACGGCGAAATCGCCAGGAATTTTCAGCGCATTCTGGGCAAGCAGGGGCTGAAGTTCCGCCTCGGTACCAAGGTGACTGCGGCGCGCAAGGGCAATGACGGCGTGACGCTGACGCTGGAACCGGCGAAGGGCGGTGCGTTGGAGGAGCTGAAGGCCGATGTGGTGCTGCTGTCCATCGGCCGCCGGCCGTACACGCAAGGTCTCGGACTGGAAGCAGTCGGCGTGGAGCTGGATGAACGCGGACGGGTGAAAACCGATGCGCATTACGCCACCACCGTGCCGGGCATCTACGCGATCGGCGACGCGATCGCCGGCCCGATGCTGGCGCACAAGGCGGAGGAGGAAGGCGTCGCACTGGCGGAAATCCTGGCCGGCCAGGCAGGCCACGTGAACTACGGCGTGATCCCGGGCATCGTCTATACGTGGCCGGAGGTCGCGACCGTCGGCCAGACCGAGGAGGAACTGAAAGCTGCCGGCGTGGCCTACAACATTGGAAAATTCCCGTTCACCGCCAACGGCCGAGCGCGCGCGATGGGGGAGACCGAAGGCTTCGTCAAGCTGCTTGCCGACAAGCAGACCGACCGCCTGCTCGGCGCGCACATCATCGGTCCGGATGCCGGTACGCTGATCGCCGAACTCGCCACCGCGATGGAATTCGGCGCATCCGCCGAGGATGTCGCGCGTACCTGCCACGCACATCCGACGCTGAGCGAGGCGGTGAAGGAAGCCGCGCTGGCGGTCGAAGGACGCGCGCTGCATATCTGACAATTCGGCGCAGGGGGCGCCCGTCGGGATCACGCGCAGGGCGACCCCGCCCGACGGGAATTGCTGTACCGCAGGACGGCGGCAATATTACGGTTTAAACCATATAACGCGCCGCGACAGTCTGATTGACCGCGGCAGGCGGCCTCCATAGTCTCTTCCCGCGCCCGTCGGTGTTGCTGCGGCGCGCCTACGGGAGGAACCAATGACAACCAGCACCAGGCTCAGCCGTCGCGGAGTCGTCTCCGGCGGGCTCGCGCTCGCAACCGCCCTGGCCGCACCGAATATCGCCACCGCGGCGCCGCTCACGATCAAGATGGGCTGGGCAACGATGCCGGGACATCTGATCCCCGTGCTGTTCACCAATCCGCAGCAGAAGGGCCTGAAGCACACCGGCAAGAGCTACACCGTCGAGCCCGTGCTGTTCCGTGGCTCTTCGCCGCAGATCACCGCCATGGCCGCCGGTGAGTTGAACCTGACCGCGTTCGCCGCCTCGTCCGACGCACTGGCGATCACCAATGCCGGCCTCGATGCGCGGGTGCTGGCCGACATCATCCAGGACGGCGTGCCGGGCTACCACTCCGATACCTGGCTGGTTGCGGCCGACGGCCCGGTGCACACGGTGAAGGACCTCAAGGGCAAGCGCATCGCCACCAATGCCATCGGCTCCGCCGCCGATACCGCGATGCGCGCCATGCTGGAGACTGCCGGCCTGCAGGACCGGCGGGACTACGTCGTGGTGCAGGCCTCGTTCCAAAGCATGCCGGCGCTGTTGCGCGAAGGAAAGGTGGACTGCGCACCGATCCTGCAGCCGATGCTGCTGCAGATGATGAAGACCGGAAAATTCCGCGGCCTGTTCAAGGGCAGCGACGTGATGGGCGCGACGCAGGCGGTGTTCCTGGCCGGCAACGGTCCGTTCCTGGACGCCAACAAGGGCGCCATGATGGACTTCATGGAGGATTACGTCCGCGCCCGCCAATGGCTCATGAACCCGGCGAACCGCAAGGAAGCCATCGGCATTATCGCCGACTTCATGAAGGTGCCGAAGGAACAGCTGAGCTATTTGTTCACCAGGAACGACTACTTCCGTTCGCCGAACGGCCAGCCCAACGTCCCCGGCATCCAGCGGCCGATCGACCTCGCGGTGAAGCTCGGCGTGTTGCGCCAGGGCGTGACGATCGCCCCGAAGCACGTCGACCTGCGCTTCGTGGACGAGGCCGACAAGCGCATCGGCAAGCCTCCCGCCGGCGAGGCGACCGAGTGAGCGACGACCTCACCGGCATCGCGATCGACCACCTGTCGCACCGCTACGTCCCACGGACCGGCCAGGCGGTGACGGCACTCGACAACGTCTCGTTGACGGTGCCGCGCAATAGCTTCCACGCATTGCTCGGGCCGTCCGGCTGCGGCAAGTCAACGCTGCTGTTCCTGATTGGCGGATTCCTGCCGATCCAGGAAGGCGAGATCCGCACGGCGTCCGGCCCGGTGCTCGCTCCGGGACCGGAGCGCGGCGTGGTGTTCCAGAACTTCGCGCTGTTCCCCTGGAAGACCGTGAAGCAGAACGTACTTTATGGCATCGGCAAGCGCGGCATCCGCGGCGCGGAGGCGGACCAGCGGGCGCAGCACTTCATCGACCTGGTGCATCTGACCGGATTCGAGAACAGCTATCCCGCGCAACTGTCCGGCGGCATGCAGCAGCGCGCCGCACTGGCGCGCACGCTGGCCACCGATCCCGACATCCTGCTGATGGACGAACCGTTCGGTGCACTGGACGCGCAGACCCGCCGCATCATGCAGGAGGAACTTCTGGCGATCTGGCGCGAAACCCGCAAGACCGTCGTGTTCGTCACGCATGACGTGGCGGAGGCGGCGTACCTGGCCGACACGATCTCGGTAATGAGCGCGCGTCCCGGCCGCATCCGCCAGCGCATCGACGCGGGCTTCAACCGCACCGCCGATACCAGCGTGTTCAAAAGCCCGGAGTTCATCGGCCTGGTCGAGCATGTCTGGGACCTTGTGCGCGATGAAGTGGACGAAGCAAGGCTTCGGAGCCACTGACCCATGCGCATCCTGTCCCGCACCGCGCCGCTGCTGATCGTCGCATTGCTGTGGGAGGCGATCACCCGCGGCGGGCTTGTGCCGGCGGACATGCTGCCGCCATTTTCCAGCGTGGCGGTGGAACTGGTAAAGCTCGCCACCGGCGGGACGTTGCTGCCGAACACACTGGACTCCGTTGCGCGCGCCGCCACGGGATTTGCCATCGCGGTGGCCGCCGGCACCGCGATCGGCGCCGGCATGGCGCTGTGGCGCGGCTTCGAGACTGCCGCCGGCCCGCTGGTGCAGGCCTTCTATCCGCTGCCGAAATCCGCGTTGATCCCGCTGGTGATTGTCTGGTTCGGGCTGGGCGATACCGCCAAGACCTTCCTGATCTTCCTCGGCTGCCTGCTGCCGGTGATCCTGAGCACCTATAACGGATTGCGCGGCGTCGATCAGGTGCTGGTCTGGTCGGCCCGCAGCCTTGGCGCGTCGCGCGCCGCGGTGATCCGCGAGGTGCTGCTGCCCGCCGCCATGCCGCAGATACTGACCGGCCTGCGCACCGCGGTCGCCTTCAGTTTCCTGCTGATGGTGTCTTCGGAGTTGATCATCGCCACCAACGGCCTGGGCTACCTGATCGGCAGCTACGGCGACAACGGCGCCTATCCGGCGATGTTCGCGGTGATCCTGGTGGTCACCGGCCTGGGCTTCGCCGCCGACCGCGCCTTCGTCGCGCTGTCCGGCTTCCTGCTGCGGTATCGCGAATGAGCACGCAACTCTCGCTTCCCGCTCCGTCCTCCCTCCGCCCGCCGCGCATTGCATGGTCGGCCGTGGCGACTGTGAAGCGCTTCGCCTCGATCCTCGCGGTGCTGCTGCTGTGGGAGATCGCCGGCCGGCTGCACGTGGTGCGGCCCTTCCTGCTGCCGCATCTGGAATCGGTGGTCTGGCGCTTCTACAGCGATATCGTCACCGGCACCTTCTTCTGGAACGCAGCGCTGACATTGTATCGGGCGGTCGCCGGCTTCGCGCTGGCAGCGGTGGTCGGCGTTCCGCTGGGCATTCTGATCGGCATGAACCGGCTGATGCGCTGGTTCTGGGACCCGCTGGTGTCCCTCGGCTTCCCCATGCCGAAGATCGCCTTCCTGCCGGTGTTCATGCTGTGGTTCGGCGTGTTCGACCTGTCGAAAATCGCCATGGTGGCGTTCTCCTCCGTGTTCGTGGTGATCGCTTCGACACAGGCAGGTACTGCGGGCGTGGAGCGCTGGCTGCTCTGGTCGGCGCGCAGCATGGGCGCCGGGCGTATCGCGGTGTTCTTTCAGGTCATGCTGCCGGCCGCGATGCCGCAGATCCTGACCGGGTTGCAGGTGGCAATGCCGGTGGCGCTGATCACCACCGTGGTGGCGGAAATGCTGATGGGCGGCGCCGGCCTGGGCGGCATGATGATGCAGGCCGGCAGCTACGCGGATTCCATCGGCGTGTTCGTCGGCATCATCGAGACGTCCTGCGTCGGCGCCATCGCGGTAACGGGAATGGCGCAGCTCCGCCGCCATCTGCTGCGTTGGCATCCCGAGTTCAATCCCCGCTGATGCGCCTGCTGTTCGGCATGGACCGGCTGCCGCGCAGCATGACGCTGGACGATCCGCGCCTGCCGGGGGTCGCACTGAATGCGGCGCCGCTGCGGCTGAACGCCGAACCGCTGCCGGTCGAACAGGTGGCGGCGGGGCAGGGCGGGCATGCGGCGCGCATGGCGGCGGCGGAAGCGTGGCTGGTCGCGGCCTGTGGGTCCTATGCGCCGCTGCGGCAGCGCTTCGTCGCGTTCTGGCTGCGCTTCGCGGCGGCGCATGTGGCTTCGCATCAGGGCGAACTGGTGGAGCGGTTGCGCCGGTTCGATGGGCTGTACGCGCCGGAGGATTTCGTCTGGTCGGCACTGCGTCCTTTGCCACGCGCATTGCTGCCGGTGCCGGACGGCGTGGTGCCGGTGGATGCCGCATTCTGGGATGGCACGCGGATCGTCGCGGTGCTGCTGGGCAGCGCGCCGGATATTTCGGCGCCTGGTGTCACAGCGTGCCGATTGTCCGCCGCGGAACTGGAACGCGATCCGGAAACCGTGGTGACCGAACGCCTGCCCGCGGGATTCCTGCGCTTCTGGCAGAGCGAGACATTGCCGGTGACTCCATTCCGGCGAGCGCTGCCCGAGTTGGACGAAAGCTGAACGAGTGCGTTCGCCCTAAATCCGGCCGGATCGTCATTGCGTCACGACCGGATCGTCGTTGTGTCATGGCCGGGCCTGGCCCGGCCACCCACGTCTGGTTGCAGGAAATCACGAACGACCTGTTCGCCGCTGCGTGCCGCTGCCGGCAAGACGTGGATGGCCGGAGCAAGCCCGGCCGTGACACAGTGCAGCTCTAGATCGTCATCTCCAGCGTGTACAGCCCGCCGGCAAACCGATCCACCGCGTAGATCGTGCGGTTCTCGTCCACGTACACGTCGTTGATCTGCACCGCCGGCACACGCGAACCTTCCGGCGGCTCCGGCACGTAGAACGCGACCTCCTTCGGCTGGAACGGATTGCTGATGTCGTGCACCCGCAATCCGCCGTTGAAGTAGGTGCCGAACACCAGGTCGCTGGAACGGAATGCCGGCCCCGGCCGGTTCTCATGCATGTTGTGCGCGCCGTAACGGCCACCGCGATAGGCGTGCTCCTCCACCGCCGGCAGCGGCAGCGTGCCGATGCAGACAAGGTTGCTTTCCAGCCGAGCGTCCAGCAGCCAGACCAGCTTCGGCCAGTCCTCGCCGTTGTCGCGCACGCACTCGTCGGACACCACCAGCAGGTCGCGCTCGGGCAGCGGCATTACCGTATGGGTGAATCCCGGGAACGGCGGATGCGGGTTCCAGTGCGCCACCATCTTCGGCGCGCCGATATCCGCAATGTCCAGCACCACCGCGCCGCCATCCAGGTAGCCGACATAGGCGCGGTCCGGCCGGTCCGGATACACGTTGGTATTGTGCGCGCGGTAGCCGGAATCGAATTTCGGATGCCGCGGCGGCGGTGCTGCGTCGTCGCCGTCGGCCGTGCCGGGATACCACCAGCGCCCCAGCTCCCTCGGCTTTGCCGGGTCGCTGACGTCGATCGCGCGGTAGCACTGGTCGTCCAGCAGGTTGCGCGGCGAGAAATCCGCCGCACCGCCGGAGAAGTGGATCGTCTTGCCGTCCACGAACCACAGCTGATGCACGCCGCGCGATTTCGGTCCGGAGCAGTCGAAGAAGCCGACCGAGCGCGGTTCTTCGGGTTTGGCAATGTCGAAGATCTCGATCCCCGCGGGCGTCAGGCCGTGCGTGCTGGTCTGGTAGGCGACCGCCATCAGGTTGCCGCACACCTCCAGCGAATTCGACCGCACATTGCGATGCGGCAAATCCGTCTGCACGATGACGCGCGGCTTGCCGGGATCGGTGACATCGACACCGGTGAAATTCTTCGGCGCGGATTCATGCGCCAGCCAGAGGATGCGCCGGTTGCCGGCAGCGAGCTGCAGGCTCATGCCCTCGCCGACGCCGCCGAACCCGGCCAGCCGATCGTTTGATATCAGCCGCATGTTCAATGATTCGGCTTTTGGCATTGGCGCTCCCTTCCCGCAGAATGCTTGTCCGGCACAAAGGAGACCCGCATGACGCTGCGCGCCAACCAGCCGCCCGTTCCGGTAACCATCGTGACGGGCTTCCTGGGCAGCGGCAAGACGACGCTGCTGAACCACCTGCTGCGCGTGCCGGACCTGGCGGACACCGCGGTGATCGTCAACGAGTTCGGCGAGGTCGGACTGGACCACCTGCTGATCGAGCAGGCGATCGAAAACGCGGTGCTGCTGAAGAACGGCTGCATCTGCTGCACGGTGCGCGGCGACATCGCCGACACGCTGGAAACGCTGTTCGACCGGCGGGAGCGCGGCGAGATCCCCTATTTCCGCCGCATCGCCATCGAGACCACCGGCCTCGCGGATCCCGGCCCGGTGGCGCACACGCTGGCCGAGGAAGGCGCTGCGTACGCCTGCCGGTTTGCGGGCATCGTCACCACGCTGGACGCGCTGCATGGTGTGGCGCAGCTGCGCGACCGGGAGGAGGCGCGCAAGCAGGTGGCGATGGCGGACCGCATCCTGCTGACCAAGGGCGACCTCGCCGGCGAACGCGGCATCGCGGAGGCGGTACGTGCGGTGCGCGCGGTGAACGCGCTGGCCCCGCTACAGCCGGTGCGGCATGGCGGCGCCGACCCGAACGACGTGTTCGGGCTGGAGCCGCAGGTTTCCGGTGCCTCGCACTGGCTGCACGCGCATTCGCACGATCATGATCATGCCGCGCATGACCACGCATTCCGCCACGCTGACGATATCGGTTCCGCGGTGGTGCGGCATGCCGGGGAAATCCCCTGGCCGGCGTTGCGGTTTTGGCTGGAGTCGCTGCTGTCGGTGCGCGGCGGGGACGTGTTCCGCCTGAAGGGCGTGGTGCGGCTGGCCGGCCAGTCCCGGCCGGTCGTGCTGCAAGGCGTTCACCACGTGCTGCATCCGCCCACGCTGTTGCCCGCCAACGCCCAGGCGCCGCGGGACAGCGCGATCGTGGTGATCGGCCAGCGTCTGCCGCCACGCGGCCTGCAGGCGAGCTTCGACGCAGCGCTCGCGGCGGGGGGCGCGCGGACGGACAGCGCCGGCCCCTAGTACTGCGATTCGGAATTGGCGATCAGAACGTCGTGGCGGGCGCAGGCCCGCTACCCACGCCTGGCTGGAGGAGACTCCGAATACGCAAGCGGCTGCTGCCTCGAACGCCCACAAGGCGTGGATGGTGGGCCTTCGCCCGCCACGACGTGCCAGGCGTTCGGGTCGCCAAATCGCGAACGCGGTGCTCGTGGGCCGAACCGGCAGCCTGTCTCATTCCGGCGTCTTGGCAGCGGGACGCGCGCATTTCCCTCTCCGTCCCTTGCGACGGCGCGGGAACGGGCCGCTGCATGCTCCTGCCCGCGCGTTTACCCTTGCTTATGGAATTTGGCGGCACTCTGCGCCCGGCCATGCTGTTCCATTCGCAGCCCTTCATCCTGGGCTTCCTGCCACTCTGCCTTGCGGGGTTCTTCCTGCTTGGCCGCTTCGCGGAACCGGCCTGGGCCTTGCGCTGGCTGCTCGCGTGCAGCCTGTTCTTCTACGGCTGGTGGAAACCGGAATTCGTGCTGCTGCTGGCCGGCTCCATCCTGGCCAACTACGCGCTGGCCGGCCGGATCCGCCGCGCCGCCGCGCACAGTCCGCCAGCCGCCCGGCGCTGGCTCGCCGCCGGCATTGCGTTCAATCTGGCGCTGCTCGCCTGGTTCAAATACGCCGACTTCCTGCTGCACGCCGCGCTGCCGCAGGCGCCGGCGCTGCACATCTTCCTGCCGCTGGCGATCAGCTTCTTCACCTTCCAGCAGATCATGTTCCTGGCCGGCAACGCCAGCGGCGAATGCACCGAGTGCGGCCTGCTGCACTACGCCACCTTCGTCGCCTTCTTTCCGCATCTGATCGCCGGCCCCATCGTGCGCCCGCGCGACATCATCCCGCAGCTTGCCGCACGCAGCGTGGCCATCCCGCGCGTGGACAATCTGTCCGCCGGATTGCTGCTGTTCCTGATCGGCCTGGCGAAGAAGCTGGTGCTGGGCGACACCTTCGGCTGTTTCGCCGACACCGGCTTCAACGCCGCGGCGCTCGGCGCGCCGCTGAGCTTCGTCGAAGCCTGGTACGCCGCGCTCGCCTACGGCCTGCAGATCTATTTCGACTTCTCCGGTTATTCCGACATGGCGATCGGCCTGGCGCGCATGCTCAACGTGGACTTCCCCGTCAACTTCGCCAGCCCGTACCAGGCGCGCAACATCGCGGAATTCTGGCGCCGCTGGCACATCACCCTGGGCTGGTTCCTGCGCGACTACCTTTACATCCCCCTCGGCGGCAGCCGCTGTTCGCCGGCGCGCCGCACGCTCAACCTGGTTGCGACGATGCTGCTGTGCGGCCTGTGGCACGGCGCGGCATGGAGCTTCGTGCTGTGGGGCGGATTGCATGGGGTGTACCTGGTATTGCACCGCGCCTGGCCGGTCCGCCTGCCATATGCCGCCGCGCAGATGCTGACGCTGCTCGCCGTGACAATCGCCTGGGTGCCGTTCCGGGCGGACGGGCTGCATACCGCGTGGTCGATGCTGCGCGGCATGGCCGGATCGAACGGCATCGCGCTGCCGCAGTTGATCGTGCAGGCCGTGCCGCCGATTGGGTGGATCGCAACGCCGGTGCCGGTGCTGCCCTTCCTGGGCGATGCCCGCACGCTCAGCTTCCCGGAGGTTTCCGCCTGCCTGCTCCTCGGCTGGTTCATCGTGCTCGCCATGCCATCCGTGCAGACGCTGCCGGTGAAGGCGCGGCATTGGGCGGTGACCGCCAGCTTCGCGTTCAGCCTGCAAGCCTTGTTCTTCGCGCCGCATGTCACGCCGTTCCTGTATTTCCGGTTCTGACCGCCACGCCCTGTGGCGGCTGGCGGCGGCCTGCCTGGCATCACTGCTGCTGTACGTGGTGCTGTGCGCCGAAGTGCTCGACCGGCCATTGACACTCGGGTTCCTGCGCCACGAACTCGATGCGAAACTGGCACGCGGCGCGGCGCTGCACGGGCCCAAGCTGGTGATCCTGGCCGGCTCCAACGGGCCCTATTCGCATCGCTGCGAAACCATCGAGCCGATCCTGCATTTGCCCTGCGTCAACGGTGGCGTCGCGGTGGGCATCGGGCTGGACTATTTGTTCGCCCGCTGGCGTCCGCTGCTGCATCCCGGCGACACGGTGTACCTGCCGATGGAGGAAGCGCAGTACGTGCGCAGCCGAACCGCCACCATGCTGGGTCCCGACGCCGCGATCATGCTGCGGCACGACCGCGCGACGCTGCTGCACCTGACCCCGGACCGCTGGGCGGGCGCGCTGTTCGCCACCGGCCTGCGCGATGCGCTGGTCGCGCCGGTGGAGATGGCGCTGGTCGCCGCCGGCTTCCGCGATGCGCGCTCTGCGCTGGAGGGCGGCACCAATGCCTGGGGCGACCACACCGGCCACACCGCCGCCCTCGGCATGGCCAGCCAGGCGGTGCTCGCGGCGGAAACGCCATGGCACGCGGACGCCGCGGCAATCCGTGACGGCTACGGCAGCAGCCTCGTCGCGCAGTTCATTGCCTGGGCACGGGTGCATGGCGTGCGGGTGATCGGCGGCCTGCCGACCGAGTTCGCCGATGCGGCAATGCCGGACGCGACGCGGGCGGCGATCCGGCAGCTATACCTGGCGGCGGGCGTTCGCTTCGTAGAACTGCCGAATCGCAGCACCTATCCAAGGGCCGCGTTCTTCGACACGCCGGACCACCTGAACCAGCACTGGCAGATGATCCATTCGGCCGCATTGGCGCACGCACTGGCGACCCAGATGGCCCGGGATGCCAATCCGGAGGAAACTGTCGCGGTCAAAAAACTGTTGCGGTCAAAGGGTACTGACGCCGTCGGGCGATACTGACCGCCGGCAACCCCCGCGGGGCTTTTCTCTCGATTGCAGCCCCTGGCGGAGAGGGGCAGGCGGGGAAGGCCCCGCCGCTTGGATGCCTCCTGGTCCCCGGCGGGACTACACCACCACCGCGGCGCCCGGGCGCAGGTGCACCCACCATTCCGCAACGAAGCCGCGCAATGCCACAGTGCCCTCCCGGATCGCGCCCAGCGTCTGCGCCACCCGCACGGAACGAACGTTATCCGGCAGGATGAAACTGGCCAGCCGCTCCATGTCGTGATGCGCGAAGGCCCAGTCGCGTGCCGCCGCGGCGGCTTCCACCGCATAGCCCTGCCCCCAAAAGGCCAGGTCCAGCGAATACGCCAGTTCCGGCTCCGGCCAGTCCACCGGATGCAGCACGCCGGCGAAGCCGACGAACCGGCCGCTGTTGCGCTCCGCCGCCGCGAACACACCATAGCCGCGCATGCCCCATTGCCCGAGCAGCAGCTGCATGGCGTTCCAGGCTTCCTCGCGGGAGAGCAGGTTGGCGCCGCGGAAGCGGCGGACTTCCGGGTTGCTCTCCATCATGGCGTAGCGGTCCCAGTCGCCGGGCCGGAACGCGCGCAGCACCAGCCGGTCGGTGTGCAGCGTGGGGATTTCGATCGTGGTGGTCATCGTCTTGCTCCGCCTGCGGGGCGTCCTGGGCCATACCGCCCGAGTGCTGTGGCGATTTCACCGGCCGGTCATACCACACCGTACGGACGAAGGACCGTCACCCGAGACCCTGTCCCGAGGAACGCATCTGGTGATCCGGCAGGCGATATTCTGCCACCATGCAACACCGGCGGCCCGAAGTGCCGACCCTTGGGCCGGCCATGACGATGGTTCGGTTCGCTGGCGAGTTGGTATTTCGGGCCGCCGGTATACATGACCCGGCTTGACCCGGCTTGATCCGGCCATGACACGATCTGCCGCGTCGGTGTCTTGATCAGCCGGGCCTGGCACTTCGCGGCGACGCCGCCTTCCGTTCGCGGCAGCATCGCCACGCCGTGCCGCAAGATTCAGCGGTAGAATGGGAAGATGAAGTTCAGCGACGCACCCGGCTGCTGATACGCAATCGGTGGCTGGTACACGATCGGCGGCGCGCTGTAGTAGACATCCGGTCGCCGATCGTCGTCATCGTAGCGGCGCGCCTCCCGTGAGCGCTCGTTGGGGTGGAATTCCCGGTGCACCTGCCGATGGCCCCTGTCGTGATCGTCGTGGTCGGCGGCATGCGCCGCGGAGGTGGCGGCCATGCCCGCAAGCGTGGCGGCGGCCAGGCCGCAGAGCAGGGTCAGCGGCACGGCGGCGAAAAGACTTGCCGGGATCATTCGGGTCATTGGTTCGTTCCTAGCCTTTCCGCGCCTGGTCGGCGTGCTTCGCGCGATCCCGGAACATCTGGTCCGCCGACGCTTTCTGCGGGTCGGACATCGTGTCGTACAGGGCCTGGAAGACCGGCAGCAGCTTCTGCATGTCTTCCGCATGCTGTGTTGCCAGCTGGGCGTAGGACCGCATGTTCTCCATCGCTGTCATGGCGACCAGGGTCTGCACGCGCTGATGGAACCGCTGGTCGCTGTTCTGCGCATTGGAGCGCATGACGGCGGCAAACGCGTCCCACTGCGGTTGCTGATCCGCGGTGATATCCAACCTGGCATGCAGGTCCGTGATACGCTGCTCGATCGTCGCTGCCATGGTCCGGTCGGCATGCCGCGGCATACGGGCTGCCGTCTGAGCGTGCATCGTGCCGGCGGCCTGACCGGGCATGGCATCGCCGGTGGCGGGAGGTGCCGCGAGTGCGGCGAAGCCGGTCAGGGCGAAGACAGTGCCCGTCGCAAGGACGGTCCGGCGAATGGACTGGTACATTGTAATGCCTTTGGCTCGAAGATTTTGGCGGCTGTGCCGACCCGCGCAGCGGCTCGGCAGTGTGCCGGTCATGGCCGGACTGTTCCGGCCATCAATGCGGCTGCTCGCGCTCCTGCAGTCGGCCCGGATGATCCCGGCGCTGACTGTTTTGCGGAGTGTTCAATCGGCGTGCGGGTGTTACGGCGCGTGCTTTTCGGCGCTGTGCGTGATCGCCCGGCCGCCGGCCGAGATGTCCTCACCTGCACCGGCCGTGGTCTGGCAGGCGCTCAGCAGCGGTGTCGCGGCGATCAGGACGAACAGTGTCAGGGCAATAGTGAGTTTCGTGCGCATGGTTGGTTCCTATGGAGTATCGGTGCCGGGTGAAGCAGGGCGTGGTTGCGGTCAGCGCCAGATGGGGCGACCCAGATTGACGTCGTCATGGCTGGTCACCGCGCCACCGATCGCTCCGGCCGCACCGCCGATCACTGCGCCGGTGAGCGGGCTGCCACCGGTGAGGGCCGCCACTCCGGCGCCGGCGCCGGCGCCGAGCAGGCCGCCCGAGGCAGCGCGGTCGCCGGTGCTGTAGCCGCACCCGGCGAGTGCGAGGCCAAGACTGGCTACGACCAGCGCCTTCGCAATCATGCGAGACATGGCACAGAACTTTCAGTTGTCGAATGGAGAAATGCTGAGATTGCGCTGCATGGCGCGTGAGAGGAGGAAAAGCGGGCTGCTTTGATGCCGTCTCTCAATAATTGCCATATCGCCATGCCATGGTGCAGATACAAGGGGAGAAATTCTTGCAGGAAGACACGCTGCCGTGACCGGTCTGACCTGCGCTTTGCCATGGATCTTCGTTGCGCGGCACCGGAAAACTGTTTCCATATTCGGAAGTTCGTTTGGCAGGCCGTCCGGCATTTCGCGCCAGTGGCTCCCCGGAAGAACCTTCGTTCGTTGCTCTCATATTGGAAATGAATTTTCGCGGAGGCTGGAAGGCCCTCCGGGGACGCGAACGCATTGCGTCGCCAATCCGCGAAGACGCCACTAGCATGACGGGCCATGCCGCACGCCACCAGCCCGCTGCCCTCGCTCGACTCGCTGCTGCGCCGCCCGGAAAGCGCCACGCTGGTGGAACGCTTCGGCCGCCAGCCGCTGACCCAGGCGTTGCGGGACATCCTCGCCGCCCGGCGGACGGCGCGCGCGTTCGGCACCCCGCCCGAGGCCGTGCTCGATGAAGCGGCCGATCTGCTGGCGCGCCGGGCCACCGCCTCGCAGCGCCCGGTGTTCAACCTGACCGGTACCGTGCTGCACACAAATTTGGGCCGCGCCCCGCTGCCGCCCGAGGCGGCCGAGGCTGCCGCCGCGGCCCTGCGCAGCGCCACCACCCTGGAGTTCGACCTGGAAACGGGGCGGCGCGGCGAGCGCGACGACCATATCGCCCCGCTGCTGTGCGAGCTGACCGGCGCCCAGGCCGCCACCGTGGTGAACAACAACGCCGCGGCGGTGCTGCTTACGCTGAACACCTTCGCCCTCGGCCGCGAGGTGCCGGTCTCCCGCGGCGAGCTGATCGAGATCGGCGGCGCCTTCCGCATCCCCGACATCATGGCCCGCGCCGGTGCGGTGCTGCGCGAGGTCGGCACCACCAACCGCACCCATGCACGCGACTACAAGGCCGCGATCGGGCCGCAAACCGGTGCGCTGATGCGGGTGCACCCGTCCAACTACGCCGTCACCGGCTTCACCGCCGCGGTGCCGACGCCCGAGCTGGCGGAGATTGCCCGAGCCGCCGGCGTGCCGCTGATCGAGGACCTGGGCAGCGGCAGCCTGGTCGATCTTGCTGCCTGGGGACTGCCGCATGAACCGACCCCGCGCGAATCGCTCATCGCGGGGGCCGACCTGGTGACCTTCTCCGGCGACAAACTCCTCGGGGGTCCGCAGGCCGGCCTGATCGTCGGTCACATAGAGTTGATTGAACGGCTGAACCACAACCCGCTGAAGCGGGCGCTGCGGCTGGACAAGGCGCGGCTGGCTGCGCTGGAGCAGGTGTTGCGCCTGTACCGCGATCCCGACCGGGTGCGCGAGCGGCTGCCGGCGCTGCGGCTGCTGACGCGTGCCGAATCCGACATCCGCGCCACCGCCGAACGGCTTGTGCCGGCCATGCGGCGTGCGTTCCCGGACCGGCCGGTTTCGGTTCAAGCCTGCCGAAGCCAGATCGGCTCCGGCGCCTTGCCGCTGGACCTGTTGCCCTCGGCGGCTCTGGTCCTCGGGGGCAAGCAACTGGATTTGCTGGCAAAAATCCTGCGTGGCCTGCCGCGACCGGTGATCGGCCGGGTGGCGCAGGACCGACTCTGGCTCGACTGCCGCTGCCTGGAACCGGCTGAGGAGGCGCAATTTACCGCCCAGCTTCCGATCCCCGGCTGAGCCGCGCATAGTGCGCGGCGGAGGAGAATCGGCCCCGGTGGGTCGGCCGGACTTCAAACCCGGTTGGGGCTGCCGAGCGGTCCCGGGCAGGTTCGACTCCTGCTCTCTTCCGCCTGTGGCCGGCACGCCCAGCGGTTGTGCTCTTTCCGCCACATGGTCCGCAAATGCAGCGACTCCCTCTCGTTTTCGCGTGCCGCAGAGGCTAAAGTTCGCTTAACGAAAAGGCAGCGGTTTCCGCATTCGCGGAGCGCTGCCACGTCAGCGAACGAGGAGAATGACGATGAAGCTTCGGGGTGCATTTTTGGCAACCACGATGCTGGCCCTGCCTTTCGTGGCCAACGCCCAGCCCGTAACGGGGCTGTATGTCGGCCTCGGCGCCGGCGTGAACCTGATGCAGGACGAGCATACCAGCGGCTCCACCTTGGCCGGCGCTGCCTTCCCAGCCGCCAATGGCGACCTCAAGTTGCATCTCGGGCCGGCATTCGTCGGCAGCGTCGGTTGGGGCTTCGGCAACGGTCTGCGCGCTGAAGTCGAGGCCAACTTCCGCTACAACGCGATCTACGGCGTCGAGAACTCCGGCATCCCCGGGCAGAGCGCCGGTGGCCATGAGCAGAAGTTCGGCGGCATGGTCAACGTGTTGTACGACTTTGTCGGCCTGACCCCCTATGTGCAGCCCTATGTCGGCGCCGGTATCGGCTACGAGGGTGTCTTCGAGCAGAACCTGCACGGTAGTGCCACGTTCGGCGGCGTCACCGGCGTATCCCACTTCCCCAACCAGACCGACGGCCGGTTCGCCTATCAGGCGATCCTCGGCGCGGCGATGCCGATCCAGGCAATGCCTGGCTTGGCGCTGACCGCCGAATACCGTTTCATGGGACTGGTCGGCGACCGGACCTATAACGGCACGGCGACGGTTGCCGGCATCCCCTTCGCGACCAGCTTCAAGGCGGACCACGACTACAACCACACCTTCCTGATCGGTGTGCGCTACAATTTTGGCCAGGCTCCGGCGCCCGCGCCGATGGCCGCCCCGATGGCCGCGCCGACGCCGATGGTGCAGCCGGCCCGCTCCTACCTGGTGTTCTTCGATTGGGACAAGGCGACGCTGACGACCCGCGCCCGCCAGATCATCCACGAGGCAGCCGAGAACTCCACCCGGGTGAAGTACACGCAGATCCAGGTGAACGGCTACACCGACACCTCCGGCACGCCGCGCTACAACATGGGCCTGTCGGTTCGGCGCGCCCAGGCGGTGGCAGCGGAACTGGTGCGTGACGGCGTGCCGAGGAACGCGATCAGCATCAAGGGCTTCGGTGAGACGCACCTGCTGGTGCCGACCGGCCCGAACGTGCGTGAGCCGCAAAACCGGCGCGTGGAGATCATCATCCAGTAAGCGCCGGCTGGTAAGTCTGACGACACAACAGGGCGCTTCGGGCGCCCTGTTCTGCTTCTGCTTCATCGGGCAGGACGCGCCGGAGCGACACAAATTCTGGTGATTTGCCCGCCGCGGTTTTGCCGTCGCTTTGTCACCGGCGCTGCCGGCCCTAAGCAGCGCAATGGTGGCGATCGGTCAGGAACGGTTCGAGGAGACAGAATCATGCGATATCCGGGGGCAGTCCTCGCCGCAACCTTGCTCGCTGTGCCCTTCGCGGCGCAGGCACAGCCCGTCCAGGGTTTGTATATCGGCGCCGGTGTGGGGCTCGACCTGCCGCAAAACCCCCAGCTTGTGCCTCATCCGGCACTCCCCGGCTCCGGCGGCAGCGGCGCCAAGCTCGATGAGACGCTGGGGATCGATGCCATCGGCAGCGTCGGCTACGCACTGGGCAACGGGTTCCGCTTCGAACTGCAGGGCGATTTCCGCCACAACAACATCCGCTCCGTCGAGGGCGCGCCGATCGCGCTGTCGACAACGGGGCATGTGCGCACCTACGGCATGATGGCCAACGCGCTGTACGACATGGATATCGGCGTGCCGTGGCTCTACCCGTATCTCGGTGTCGGCGCCGGCTACCAATGGACCAAGCTGGACAATTTCGTGCTGCAGCAGCGCGGGGGTCCGTACAGCTTCAGCAGCAACGATAGCCAGGGCGCTTTCGCGTGGCAGGCCATGGTCGGCCTGTCCTTCCCGATCCCCAACATGCCCGGCCTGTCCGCCACCGCCGAATACCGGTTCATGGACATCGTGGGTGGCGAGAAGTTCGGCGGCAGCCAGATCACCGCGGCTGGCGGCCCGGCGACTCCGGCCAACTATGAGCTGCACAACCAGTACAACCACGCCTTCCTGATCGGCGTGCGCTACGCCTTCAACACGCCGCCGCCACCGCCGCTGGCGGCACCGGCTCCACCCGCCGCGCCGGCTCCCGCCGTGCAGCCGGCACGCTCCTACCTGGTGTTCTTCGACTGGGACAAGGCGACGCTGACCGGCCGCGCCCGCCAGATCATCCATGAGGCTGCGGAGAATTCGACGCACGTCCGCTACACGCGGATCGAAGTGAACGGCTACACCGACACGTCCGGCACGCCGCAATACAATCAGGCGTTGTCCATCCGCCGCGCCCAGGCGGTGGCGGCAGAGCTGGTGCGTGACGGCGTGCCGAAGAACGCGATCGGCATCCAGGGCTTCGGCGAGACGCATCTGCTGGTGCCCACCGGTCCGAACGTGCGCGAGCCGCAAAACCGCCGGGTGGAGATCATCATCCGCTAGTACCGCCGCCGGACCCGGTTGAACGCCTCACCTCTCCCGCTTCGCGGGAGAGGTCGCGGAGCGAAGCGACGCGGGAGAGGGGCGGCTCATCACGAAGCAGCGTGAGGAACCGCCCTCTCCCTGCGTTTTGCGTTCCCCGCCCCGGTCGGTTTCGTGGCCCAACCCCGCAAGGCCCACGGGGCGCCGCTGGCCGCATGGGATGGCTTTCGCATGGGATGGCCGGCCCCTGGCGCTCGGCGGGTTGCATGGGATGGCGTTCGCAGGGACGCGCCCGGCCGTCACACCTGGTCGTAATCCACCACGACCCGGTCGGTGCGCGGATGCGCCTGGCAAGTCAGGATAAAACCGGCCTGCGTCTCCCAGGGCTCCAGCGCGTAGTTGACGGTCATCTCCACCTGCCCTTGGAGCAGGCGAGCCCGGCAGGTGGAGCACATCCCGCCTTTGCACGAATAGGGCAGGTTGCGGCCGGCACGGATCGCCGCGTCGATGATCGCCTCGCCCGCCGCCACCGGTATCTCGGTGCGGATGCCCTCGCTGATGACGGTGGCGATCGCCCGCGGCGCCACGGCCTGCGGCACCGCCGGGGTTGGCTTCCGCCCCCCGACGCCAGGGGTGAAGCGCTCGACATGGATGCGGCCGCGCGGCAGGCCGAGGTCGGCCAGGGCTTTTTCCAGCCCCTCGATCATCGGCTGCGGCCCGCAGACAAAGGCGTGATCCACCGCCTGCAGCGGCACCATCGTGCGTGCCAGGACACGCAGCTTCTCCGCATCCAGGTGGCCGTTCAGCACCGCGACGTCCTGCTCCTCGCGCGACAGCACGTGGAACACCGACAGGCGGGTGAGATAGCGATCCTTCAGGTCCTCCAGCATGCCGCGGAACATGATGCTGTCGGTGCTGCGGTTGCCGTAGAACAGCATGAAGCGGCTGGCCGGTTCCCGCCGCAGCACCGTCTTCAGGATCGACAGCACCGGGGTGATGCCCGAACCCGCGGCGAACGCAACGAAACTGCGTTCGGCCTCCGGCTGGATCGGCACGCCAAACCGGCCGTCCGGGGTCATCACCGAAAGCGCGTCTCCGGCCCGCAGCGTGTCGTTGGCCCAGTTGGAGAATGCGCCGCCGGCGACGCGCTTGACGGCCACCCGCAACTCGCCGTCGTCGAGATCGGAGCAGATCGAGTAGCTGCGGCGGATGTCCTCGCCGTCCACCGTGGCGCGCAGCGTAAGGTATTGCCCGGGGGAAAAGCGGTATTCGTTACGCAATTCGTCCGGCACGGCGAAGGCCAGCGTCACCGCATCGGCGGTCTCCCGGTGCAGTTCGACGACGCGAAGCGTGTGGAAGCGCGGCGGCATGGGGGCAGCGTCTTGCCCCTGATCGCCGTGGGGCACAAGCCAGTCAGGGCATCATGGTGACCCGCCCGAACTGGGCGAACGCCCGCTCGCCTGGCGGTGCGGGGCTGAGTCTATCGCCCGGTCTGCGCCGGTTAATGTGTATCGACCAAGCCAGCGCGGCCGGGCGCCGCATTGTTCTGTGCGGCGCCCGTTCGGTTACTTGTTGACGTCGCGGGCGATGTTCTGCCCGACGCTTGGGGCACCGCGGTGCCAGGGCGGCTCGCCGAGGTTCACGCTGTTCGGGCTGGTCGCCGCGCCCGTCGCGCCACCCGCGGCAGCACCGATCGCCGCGCCCGCCGCCATGCCGGGCGGTCCGCCGATGGCCCCGACAGCCGCGCCCGTCGCGGCGCCGGTGGCGGCGCCGCCCGTGGTGCGGCCAGGCTCCGAGCGGCCGCAGCCGGCGAGAAGACCCAGAGCAGCAATGGCAAGAATAATGGGGGCAAGTCGCATCATTGATCCTTCCTTCCGGTAGGGACGGGTCAACAACGCGAAATGTCCCGGGTCGTGGCGGCTGCGACATCAACACGCCGCGCGCAGCCCCTAGATGTGACCGGGCCGGGCAACTCCCTTACGCGGCAGATCAACGATAGGGCAGATCAACGATAGGGTTGTGGCGGCATCGGCGGCGGCGGGTAGTAGGCCGGCTGGAATCCCGGCACCTGGTTGCCGCGCGAGTACATGCACTGCGAGTAGGCCAGGTCGTAGCGCTGCTGCAGGCTCATCTGCGCCTGCTGCGCCGGCCCGGCACCGACGAGGGTTCCGGCCAGGGCGCCCGATCCGGCGCCGATCGCCGCACCGCGGCCGCCGCCGATCGCCGCACCCAGTCCGGCGCCGATCGCCGTGCCGACGACGCCGGTGAGAACCTGCTGGTTGTTCGCCTGCTGCGCCCCGCCCGCGGTCTGCTCGTAGGCGTATTGCCCGCAGACCGCCTGGTCCTGCTGGAACACTTCGAACGGCTTGTTGGGCGCCGGCATCACGGCGACCGTCGGCCCCATCGGTTGGGTAACGCAGCCGCCCAGCAGCAGCAAGGCCGCCAGGGAACCAGCGGCAGGCTTCAGCAATGACATGTTCGGCCCTCGGGTCAGTCGCCAGCCGCGAGAGTGCCTGCCGGCGGTGCAGCGAAGCTAGACTTGGAAGTCCCTAGATTCCTTGATCTGAGTCAAATTACGGTGCTGCATGGAGATGGCCGCTCAGCCGCCGCCGCCGACCGGCGTCTGGGTGGGCGTGGTAAACTCGAACAGGTCCTGCTTGAAGTCGCCGCCACGCTGCACGTCGTATAGCGTGACGCGCGTGGCCTGCCGCTGCGCGTCCACCACGGTCCATTGCCGCAATGTCAGCGGGCTGTCGGAGAATGTCAGCGTCAGGCTGCCGTCGCCCGGGCTGGCGGTGCGTACCAGCGTCACCTCGATCTGCCCCGGCAGGTGCTGCATGTCCGTCACCGTCACATCGCCGGACAGCTTGACGCGGTCGGCCAGCAGGATGCCCAAGGGCGTGCGCGACAGCGGGATGTTCGTGGTCTGCTGCAGGCTGGAGTCGTGGAACACCAGCAGGCCATGGCCGGCCACCAGCAGGAAGGGCGAGGGCGGATCATACTCGAACCGCATGCGCCCCGGCCGCTCCAGCCACGCCGTGCCGCGGCTGATCGCGCCGTTGGGCGCCACCTGAAGAAACCGCGCCTTCAGCGCACGCAAATTGTCGAGATAGGTCTCGATGCGCGCCAGGTCGGCGCGATCCTGGGCGGTGAGCCGAAACGCCGCCGCCAATGCCGGCGCGGCGGCACCGGCGAGCAATGGAGACAGCAGGGCAAGACGGAGCAGGTTGCGTCGGTTCATGTGCTTCCATGTGGCGCCAGGACCGGCTTCTGCCAAGCGGGATTGCCCCGGCAGATCGCCGGAAGGTGCCGCCGGGAAGTGGCGACCCGATGCGGCCATTCTCCCCGGTGCGGCCATGGCCCCCGGGCAGGGCCATGCTCCCCGGCAGGTCCATTCTCCCCGGTGCACCCCCACTTCCCGGTGCGGCCATGCTCCATCGCGGCGGCGAAG
>Ga0187809_10000416_pt1 | contig 23308 bp, 20 predicted proteins | sample NC_wetland_sal_i_8_FD_132415 | JGI IMG/M metagenome (GOLD analysis project Ga0187809, IMG submission 132415) | Wetland sediment microbial communities from Neuse River Estuary, North Carolina, USA - ASW_4 | ecosystem: Environmental > Aquatic > Freshwater > Wetlands > Sediment | place: USA: North...
GGCAGAGCTTCACCATCCCCACTGCTTTCGCCGGACAGCCGACAGTGGTAGACGCAGGCACCATGGTGGATTATCAGGGCACAGCCCAGTTATCCAAGCAGGACCAGGCCGGAAATCCTTTGACAGGAGCGGAGTTTCGCCTGTTGGACAGCGGTGGAAACACCCTGCTCGATTCACTGTTCTCCGATGCCTCCGGTCTTGTCACCGTGAATGGTTTGGCACCGGGATGGTACAGCTTTCAGGAAACAGCCGCTCTCCCCGGGTATCTGCTCAACACTGACACTTTCTCATTTTTGGTTCCAGGTGATTTTGCCGGAAGTCCTCCCGTCGTCAATGCGGGAGAAGCCGTGAACTACAAGGGCAGTGCCGAACTCACAAAAACCGATGGCAACGGCGCCCCACTCTCCGGAGCGGTCTTTAACGTCGTTGACGCGGCATCGCAAACCTTGGTTCAAGAGGCTGTTACGTCCAATAACGATGGTGTCATCCTTGTCACGGGACTGGCACCTGGAGACTACGATTTCGTGGAGACACAGGCCCCTGTGGGTTACCTCGTGAACACCAACGAGATTCCTTTCACCATTGTGTCTTCAGCAAACGGGCAACCTACTCTGGTGAACCTGGGAGCTATGGCAAACTATCAGGGATGCGCTCAACTGACGAAAGCGGACAGTGAGGGTCATCCTCTCGCTGGAGCCCAGTTCGAAGTGACAAACACAGACGGTACCGTGGTTGCCCAGGGTTTGACGTCGAACAGCAGTGGTACGGTAACGGCTGCGGGATTAGCGCCTGGGGACTATGAGTTTGTGGAGACCCAAGCCCCAACGGGATATATCATGAATACGGCTGCAGTTGGCTTTACCATACCGGCGTCAGCGGCAGGTGTACCGTCAGTGGTGAACGCAGGTGAAGCAGTCAATTACAGGGGGTCAGTGGAACTGACCAAAACCAACGTACAAGGGGTTGACTTGGCTGGGGCTGTGTACAGTCTGGTAGACAGCCACGGAGACACAGTGGCCTCCAACCTGATGACATCGGCGGATGGGAAGGTGGACGTTAGCGACCTTGCCCCGGGGACTTATGAATTTGAAGAGCAGACGGCCCCCAACGGGTACCAAGTGGATAGCAGTCCTGTGCCGGTTACGGTTCCGACTGCCAGCCACGGTGTTCCCTCCGAGGTGAAGGTGAATGTAACGGACGAACTGAACTGCGTTACTCTCACGAAGAAGGATTCCGTGAACGGAGCACCCCTTGAAGGGGCGGTCTTCAATTTGACGGATTCCGGCGGAACGGTTCTACAAGGGGACCTTACCACGGATGCCTCAGGCCAAGTGACAGTTTCCGGGCTGAATCCGGGCCGGTACGAATTTATTGAAACCCAGGCCCCTAATGATTATCTATTGAGCAGTTCACCGGTGGACTTCACGGTTACCAATTCACTGGCGGCGCCTTTGCAGCTAACGCTCACGGACCAGTTGATTCCTGGAAACGTTGTTCTAAACAGTACGGATAAACACCATCCCAGCGTGTTGCTGTCAGGCGCCCGCTACCGCTTGTTCACCCAAACGGGAGTACCCGTGTCTCAGGATGCCTATGGCGGAGCGTTGCCCTCCATATTCACAGTGGATTCAGAGGGGCAATTGACGGTGCGGAATCTTCCGCCCGGAACCTACGAGTTTGTGGAGTTCAGCGCGCCAAAGGGCTATCTGCTGAACACAAGTCCTGTTGTGTTCACCATTGGCCAGGGTCAGACAGCTCCGGTGCAAGTCAACGTTCCACATGTGAAGCGACAGGTTTCGGCAGCCACGAATCCTGTGACAGGGGTGGCAGGGAGACCATGGCTGATAACAGGGCTGGCCAGCGTGATACTGGGAATGTTTCTCTTATGGTGGGCGCTCTACCGCAGACGTACCCAGGATTGATGAGCAGATGATGCAATCGGACTGACTCCTGTGCCGAGTCAGGTGCACTGGACGAGAGAGGCGGCAGTCATTTCATGTTGCCTCTCTCGTCTTTTCCGTTGTGCGTTGGCGGCAAGACGCTGGTCATGGTGTCCACGGCGGAGTCCACGGTGGCGTCCATGATTTTGCTGCGTCCATCATGTTGCCGCGGTGCTTAGGGTTTCAGCACCACTTTGATGCAGTTGTCCTGCTTTTCGTCGAACAGCGTGTACGCCTCCTTGGCGCTGTCCAGGGGAAAGCGTTGTAACGGCTCCCGTAGACTCCGGTTACTTGCACTGTGCCTCCTTCACGCACTGCCGTGTGAAAAATATACGGATACGCCAACTGAGTCCTCTGCATCTTCACCCCTCCGCCTTGCCGCGCCCATGGCCAGAGCCCCTGCGGTACATACATTATGCCTCGTGGTACACACTATCTGTCGCCAGACTTCCATTGAAGAGGAGTGAAAATGCCGTGCCGAAACCGGACGACCGGAGTGACAATGTTGAGAAGCTTCAGGACGCCTTGGCCCATACACTGGAGAACGCCAGGGAAGCCGACGACTTTCTGAAAGCTCACGAGCACGAAATGAGCAGCGAGGACAAGGCAGATGTCATGGCTAAAAACCGGCGTAGAAAGGAAGCCATTGAAGGTTTCCGGGAAGAGATTCGCGATGAAGCTGATTTTCAGAAAGAAGACCCAGGCAGCCGCCAAGAAGACTGACCGTGGGGACGTCACCGCGCCCACTGCTCAACCTCCTAAGGGCACGACTGGAAACTCAGCCGGTCGTGCCTTACCACTTCTTTTGCCCCATTTTGCTATACTGAACGGTGTGACTTTGCAGATTCGAGTATCCCAAGCAGTTCGAGGAGATAACACTAATTTATAGTGGGGGGATTTAAGTGTGCAGAGGTTATCCGGTGGAGTAACAAGTCCCCAGGGATTCCGCGCGGCAGGAGTCGCAGCGGGCATCAAACCGGCTGCGACCAAGGACTTAGCTCTCATCGTCAGTGATGTTCCGGCCGTTGCGGCGGCAACCTTCACGACGAATGCCGTAAAGGCCGCCCCAGTGGTGTGGGATATGGACTTAATCAATCGCGGCGCGTCCATCCAGGCGGTGGTCGTCAACAGCGGCAATGCCAATGCCTGTACGGGCTATGAAGGGGTGCAACATGTCCGCGAGACCGTGGCCGCGGTAGCCGCGGAATTGAGTATTCCGGAGGAGACGGTGTTTGTAGCCTCCACTGGGGTGATAGGTGTCCCCATGCCCATTCAACGGCTATGTGCCGGCATTACGACGGCAGCGGCTCAGTTATCGACTTCTGCGGCCGCTTCCTCAGCAGCCGCAGAAGCCATTTTGACCACGGATACGCACACAAAAGAGATTGCGGTGGAACTCGCTGTCGACGGCACGGTTGTCCGTGTCGGTGGCATGGTCAAAGGTTCCGGCATGATTCACCCCAACATGGCCACAATGCTGGCCTTTGTCACCACGGATGCCCGGATTGAGCGGTCTGCCTGGCAGGAGATGCTGACAGCCAGCGTAGGCAAATCCTATAACATGATTTCAGTGGACAGAGACACCAGCACCAATGATACATGCCTTGCTCTTGCCAACGGGATGGCAGGCAACAAGGAAATTCTACGAGGCACAGAGAGTGCTCGTCGGCTGCAGGAGGCCCTGGATTTTGTGAACACTTCTCTGGCTAAAGCCATCGTCCGCGACGGCGAGGGCGCCACGAAGTTTCTTGAAGTGCAGGTCACTGGTGCTTCCTCCGAGGAAACGGCCCGCTCCTTTGCCAGAGGTGTTGTTACGTCCAATCTGGTGAAGGCTGCGTTCTTTGGCGAGGATGCCAATTGGGGCCGAATCGTGGCTGCCATGGGGCAGGCGGGACCGCTGGATTGGACGAAAGTGACCATTGATATTGAGAGCAGCGCGGGGCGCCTGTCTCTCATGCGGATGGGAGAACCTGTGCTCTTTGCGGAACCATTTGCCAAGGAAGTACTAGCGGAAAGTGAACAGGTGGTAAGGATTTCCGTGGGGGCCGGACAGGGCACCGCGATTGCGTGGGGCTGCGACCTGAGCTACGACTATGTCAGAATCAACGGCGACTATCGAACATAGAAATCTCAATCTTGGACGCAAGAGTATTGATTTCCATATTGTTCGATTGCTAAAATAAATCTATGTAAGTTTGTACAGGTACCGTTGTTGCAGCACAGTCGCAGTTCTGAATCTGCTCAGGAGTGGTGAGTTCTGGTGGAAGTAAACGAAGATGCGTTGCGAAGACTGGACGAGGTCATGGCGCGGTTGCAAAGGGTCATGAAGGTGAAGGCATTGGTGAGGCAGTTTGGATTGACGCAGAGCCAGGTGTTCATTATGCGTTATCTGGCGCGGTGCGGTCAGGCAAAGTCCTCCGACGTGGGCCGAATCGTGGGGTTAAGTCCAGGCGCGGTGACACAGGTGACGGATGATTTGATTCGCCAGGGCCTGGTTCATCGATCTCGCTCAGAGGAGGACCGACGCGTCGTGTTCGTTTCACTCACAACCGCAGGTTTGGAAAAAGTCGAAGAAATTCGCCTTGCGGGGAGTAAGCGGCTGCTAGCCGTATTGGATAAGCTTCCGAACGCCGAAGCGGAAGACTTCATTCGCATTTTGGGAAAGGTCATTGACGTGCTGGATAGTGAGGGAGCAATGACAGCACAGGATTGACTTGTAACGTCTTCGAATCAAGGGGTTGTAGAAGTTTGTGCAGACCTGCAGCTATTCTCGATAGGGATGGGGTTATCAACGATAACCGTCGGATTGTGAACGAGCCGGCGGATTTTATTTTATACGACAGCGCGGGCGAGGGCATACGATTGCTTAATCAGGCGGGATTCCTGGTCCTGGTAGCGACCAATCAGGGAGGTGTTGGACTGGGCTACATGAGTGAGTTAAACCTCCAGCAAATCCACGAGGAAATGTCCAGCCGGCTTGCAGCCGTCGGTGCGCGCATTGACGATGTGCTGGCTTGTACTCATGCGCCACATGCGGACTGCCCCTGTCGCAAGCCACGCCCAGGCATGATTCTTCAGTTTCTAGAAAGGTACGGACTAAAGCCGGCCACTACCTTTATGGTGGGTGACAGAAGGACAGATATCGAGGCGGGCCGGAATGCTGGGGTTCAGACCGTGCTCATCGGCGACAAACCCTCCAGGGAGGCAAACTATACCGCCGTTAATCTGAAGCAGGCCGCTGAATGGATGATAAAACAGGTCTCTTCTTGAGTGTTCCTCACTCTGTCTCTTTACTCCCCTTTCTCTTCCTATAATTTCGATCCAAATTGTTCCCAACTCGCAGTGCACAGTCCGGCAGAACAGGTCATACACTGACGGTGACTGCCTGGGAGAAGGCGAAAACAGTTGTGGATAAAGCAAACGGGCACGGTCATCTGCCCAACGCGGAAACGTTGCTTCATCCCAAGTTTAGGAGGCCTGTGCTCATGTCAAGGCACGGTAGGGAACAGTCCGTACCGCCATCGTGGCACTATCCCCAATGGTACGGTCAACCAGTCACCATTTTGCCATGGGCCCTACGCAGCGGTCCTGTTTCATGGCGGGTTAACTGGTCACACCCCGACACGGTGCTGCGGCTGCATCCACTACGAATTCCGCTTTGGAAGACTCCTGGCTTCGCTACGTCCTACCCTCTGCTAAGTCCCTATTACCCCGTATCGTCGCCGAGCCTAGGGTGGCAAGGGAACTGGTCTCCGGGAAGTTACACAGGTTACTGGTGGCCCTAAAAAACCGGAACTTTCTGTGTTCGCGCCAACGAATTGCCCCGCGTACAGTTCCACGTTACAATGAGGATTGGTAGTGTTTAGTAACCAATATCTGAGGAGGGGCAGAGATGTTGCGCGACTATGAAAATGAGGTTCTAACCAATTACTCAGATCCGTCCAATCAACGAATCATGGAGGAAGCACTGCAACGGGTCAAATCCCGATTGGGCCAGGAATACCCGCTGCTTGTAGGCGGCAAGTCCATTACGACCGAGAAGAAGATTACGTCTATTAATCCGTCAAATCTGGATGAAATAGTGGGGTATGTTTCGAAGGCAGACAAGCAGATTGTTGATGAGGCCATGTCCGCCGCACTGACCGCATTTGATTCATGGAAGAGGAAAACGTTTACAGAGAGAGCGGGATATCTGTTTAAAGCCGCAGCGATTATGCGCAGGAAGAAGCACGATTTGAGTGCCCTCATGTGTTACGAAGCGGGAAAAACATGGGGCGAAGCCGATGCGGATACCGCAGAAGCCATCGACTTCCTGGAGTACTACGGGCGGGAAGCCATTCGTCTCGGCGAGCCGCAACCTCTGACTCGAATTGTTGGTGAAAGCAACGAGCAATATTACATCCCACTGGGCGTGGGCGTCATCATTCCACCCTGGAATTTCCCTCTGGCGATTCTGACCGGTATTACCATGTCGGCCGTTGTTGCCGGAAATACTGTGCTGCTGAAGCCGGCTAGCACGACGCCTGTCATTGCTGCAGAAATGGTAAAAATTATGCGCGAAGCCGGGATTCCGGATGGCGTCATCAACTTCATTCCTGGTAGCGGATCGGAAATTGGCGATTATCTCGTTGAACACCCGAAAACCAGGTTCATTTCCTTTACCGGATCGCGGGAAGTCGGCGTACGGATTAACGAATTGGCAGCCAAGGTGCAGCCGGGACAAATCTGGATTAAGCGCGTCATCGCCGAAATGGGTGGAAAAGATGCCATCGTTGTGGACAAGGAAGCGGACCTCGATGAGGCCGCCGGCATGATTGTCGCTTCCGCTTTCGGCTTCGCGGGACAAAAGTGTTCTGCATGCTCCCGTGCCATTATCCATCAAGATGTGTACGATGAGGTCGCCGAGAAAGTCGCCAGTCTGACCAAGGCTTTGAAGGTTGGAAACGGCGCCGACATGTCCAACCAGGTTGGGCCGGTTGTGGATGAGGCGGCTTATAACAAGATCCTCAGCTACATCGCCATTGGCAAGGAAGAAGGGGAATTGCTGGCAGGTGGCGACAAGGCTCCTGGCAACGGCTATTTCATTCAACCGACGGTATTTGGCAATGTGGACGGAAAGGCTCGGCTGTCTCAGGAGGAAATCTTTGGACCTGTATTGGCGCTGACAAAGGCAAAAGACTTCGAGGATGCCATTGCTTTGGCAAACGACACTGAGTTCGGCCTGACGGGTAGTGTCATTTCGAGAGACCGCAATCGCTTGGAGTATGCGAGGGAGAATTACCACGTTGGCAACCTGTACTTCAACCGCAAGTGCACGGGCGCCCTGGTAGGCGTTCATCCCTTTGGCGGATTCAATATGTCCGGCACAGATTCCAAGGCCGGTGGCCGCGACTATCTGTTGCTCTTCACCCAGGCTAAGGCTGTTTCCGAACGCCTGTAACAAGTTTGAATCCGAGGCTGCCCCGTAATAGAAGTGGGGCAGCCTTTTCTGTACGCCCGGCAGGCTTTGGCGCTTCAGGAGGCGTGTCCAACAGTGTCACATCCATGCTATAATGAGATACTGAAAACCAGCACCAGAGGTACAAGAGGTCTCATCTGCAGTGACGGTCTCTAGCGGCTTAAAAGGGGTTAAGTAAGAGGATGAATTATTTTCTCCCGGACTGGATGTTTGCGGCGTTTGCCATTGGTGGTTGGGAAGGGTGCAACTACCTGAAGGGGAGGCTTCCCATTCCTCACCTGATGTGGGTGGGCTGGGGAATCGCGGCTGTTTGCGTGTTTATACTGGCGTGGCGCTATGTACTGCGCTTTTTTCAACGTCTGCGCCACCGTGGAGAACCTGTGGAGGACCCTGACGACTGGAAGAACTACTGACGTAGAGGAATGGTCTTCTTGGCAAAATGGATGTGGCCTGCAGCGGTGGTTTTGTTTGCTTTGAGCCTGTTGGCCAGAACGCTGCAGTGGGGAGAGACTGTGGCTTTCCTGACCTCCGGACTCACCATCGTTCCCCTGGCCGCCATGATGGGGCGCGCAACGGAATCCATTGCGGCCCACGCGGGTGCGCGGATTGGCGGTCTCTTGTCGGCCACCTTTGGCAACGCGGTGGAGTTGATTATTGGTATCATTGCGTTGCAGCACGGTCTCATTACTCTGGTAAAGGCCTCCATTACCGGTTCCATCCTTAGCAACCTCCTGCTCGTTCTAGGTCTCAGTTTCTTTATTGGCGGGTTACGCCATCCCATCCAGAGATTCAACGTTCGCGCTGCTCGCAGCAACGCTTCCATGCTCACACTTGCCGTGGGCGTTGCTTTTGTGTTGCCTGCGGTTTTTTTGCGGAGCGGAAGCGCCTCTCCGCCGCTTCTGCTTTACGGTGTTTCCGCCGGAGTCTCTTTTGTGCTGTATTTATCAGGCCTGTTCTTCTCTCTGTTTACTCACCGCGAACTATTTGATTCCATGATGGCGCTGTCGGGGAAGGAGGAGGGTAAACCGTTGTGGGGGTTGTGGCCCGCGGTGGTCGTGTTGTCGGCGACCACGGTTCTGGTGAGCATCGCCAGCGAGTGGCTGGTCACCAGCGTAAAATACGCCGGACAGGATTTGCACTGGTCGGAACTGTTCATGGGTGTAGTGGTGGTGGCCATCGTCGGGAATGCTGCTGAACACGTTTCGGCCGTAATGATGGCCTGGAAAAACCGGATGGACCTGACCATGGAGATTGCCGTGGGTAGCAGCCTGCAGGTGGCGATGTTCGTGGCGCCGATTTTGTTTCTTGTGGGCTTTGCAGTGGGACATCCCATGCCTCTTTCCTTTTCCTGGCCGGAATTGGGGAGTATGACGGGTGCGGCTGTTCTAGTCGCAGTGCTGTTGATGGACGGAGAGTCGAACTGGCTGGAAGGTGCCCTGGCTGTAGGTGCCTATGTGGTCATTGCCGTGGGCTTTTTCACCCTGTAGAGCCGTGAGGGAGTATCTGGCGGATATCTGGGTGCTTCTCCATTGGCGGTGGATATGCTCTGTGATAAGCTTTTCTTGTGGATTTGCGTATGGTAGGATAACGGCCTCGCTAAATGCGGCTTGGAGTGGAGGAGCAGACATTATGCATGTTGAAAATCGAATTCGACCGGGTATCGACAGAATTCAGCCTTATCTTCCAGGTATCACAGACGACGAATTGAAAAAATTGTACGGGTTGCAGCGGGTGGTCAAGCTGAACGCCAACGAAAACGCGCTGGGACCCTCCCCCATGGCCTTGCGGGCCATCCAGGAAGAGCTGATGACACTCCACCACTATCCTGACGGTGGCAGTGAGCTACTGCGGGAGGCCATCGCCAGGTTTCACGGCGTCGATGTTGCTTCCGTTTTTGTCGGTAACGGATCGGATGACATCATCAAGCTCCTTTCCGAAACCTTTTTGAACCCGGACGACGAAGTGGTGGTGCCACACCCATCCTTTTCCCAGTACGGGTTCGGCGCCGCAATTATGCAGGCACAGATGCGCTATGTTCCACTGCAAAGAGATTTTTCCTACGATATTGAAGCGTTTCTGCCTGCAGTCACGGAGAAAACAAAATTTGTATACCTGTGTTCGCCCAATAATCCTACGGGAACGATTGTCACGGAAAAACAGGTTCAGTGGTTTCTTGACAACCTTCCGACTGACGTCATTTTGATTTTGGACTTGGCCTACAACGACTACTCTACCCATTTAGAACGGTTTGTAGAAAGCCCTGAGTTCCTGTCCGACCCGCGTGTCGTCGTACTGCACACTTTTTCCAAACTCTACGGTCTGGCGGGTTTGAGGGTTGGCTATGGCCTTGCCAGTCCAGAGCTATGGAGCTTCGTACACAGAGTACGCGAGCCCTTCAATGTGAACCGGGTCGGTCAAAGAGCGGCAGCAGCTGCCCTGGAGGATTCAGGTCACAGGGAACGTTCACAACAGCATGCTGCCAGCTCTAGGGAGTTTTTCCGCCAGGCCGCAGCGAGACTGGGGATTGGCTATGTGGAGACAGAGGCGAATTTCGCCCTGCTGAAGACCGGGAACGGCGCAGAATTAAGTCAGCGCCTGACAGAGCACGGCGTGCTGGTGCGGGCAGGGTTTGCCGGTTTGGAGGACTACATGCGCGTTACCTTTGGCACTCCAGAGGAAAATCAACTGTGGCTGGCGGCGATGGAAGCCGTATACATCCGCAGCTGACTTGAACTTCTGCCACAACGGTAACCGTCGACAAATATAGGAGAATCCAATGATGACAGAGAATCCAATGATGACAGAGAATCCAGCACAATTCACAGCAAATGTACACAGTGACGACACGCCAAAACCGGAGACCGTTCGCGTGCGGTTTGCCCCTAGTCCCACGGGGGCGTTGCATATTGGTGGCGCCCGCACGGCGTACTTCAACTGGCTCTACGCACGCAAACTCCACGGTCAGTTCGTGTTGAGAGTGGACGATACGGATAGAGCGCGATCGACAGAGGAATCGTACGAGCAAATTCTGAAGAGCCTGCAGTGGCTAGGAATCACTTGGGATGAAGGGCCTGATATCGGTGGCCCCTATGGGCCGTATCGGCAGTCGCAGCGCCTGAACCTCTACCGTCGACGCCTGACGGAACTCATCGACTCGGGGAAAGCGTATCCGTGCTTCTGCACGGCGGAGGAGTTGCAGGCAGACAGGGAGGCCGCTCAGAAATTGGGTCAAACGCCTCGCTATTCGGGCCGTTGCAGACACCTGTCTGACTCAGAGCGGCATCGGCGCCTGGAGTCCGGCCAGCCTTTTGTCTATCGCCTCGTGGGGCCGACAGAGGGAGAAGTGGTGGTGGACGATTTGGTTCGCGGATCCGTCCGTTTTGCCGCAGGCGAGGTGGATGACTTCATCATCTGGAAGGCAGACGGAACCCCAACGTATCATTTCGCCAGTTGTGTCGACGATGCTGCCATGAAAATTTCACATATTATTCGCGCAGACGAGCACCTTTCCAATACGCCCAGACATATTGTGCTGTTTCAGGCTCTGGGTGTCCCTGTGCCTCAATTTGCCCATGTCCCTATGATTCTGGCGCCGGACCGAAGCAAGTTGAGCAAGCGCCACGGCGCTACCAGTGTGGAGGAGTATCGAAACGCGGGAATTCTACCGGAGGCCCTTGTTAACTACTTGCTCCTCCTTGGATTCTCACCGGGGGATGGCAACGACATTCTGAGTCCTACAACTGCCGTGGAGTCGTTTGACCTGAAGAGGGTATCCAAGTCCGCTGCAGTCTATGACATCAGGAAACTGGAGTGGCTCAATGCCTACTACATGCGGATGCGACCTACACCGGAGCTGCTGCGGGAAATCTGGCCGGAATTGTTGAGGCGGCAGTGGGTCTGCCCGGATAGCGACAGGGAGCGCATGGCTTGGCTTGGAGCTGTGGTTCAAGCCGTGTCGCAGCGAGCAAAAAATCTCAATCACTTAGTGGAGAATATGGTCTACTATTTTGAGGATATTCCTGCCTACGATGCAAAAGGCGAAAAGAAGTATTTTACCAGAGCGGGCGTAGCGGACCAGTTGGAGGCAGCGGCGGCTGCGTTAACTGGTGTGCATCTGTTTGTGGCGCCAGTCCTGGAGGACCTCTATCGCAACTTGACAACGGCCTGGGGAGTAAAGGCCGCAGACTTGATTCATCCAACGCGATTGGCCGTCACAGGGCTCACTGCCGGCCCAGGGTTGTTTGACGTGATGGCCCTTTTGGGGAAGGATGTCTGTCAGGAGCGAATGCGCCATGCGGCGGACTTTATCCATCAGAAAAATCCGGCGAATCAGGACTGAAACTGCGCTCTCTGTAAAGCTTTTTTTAACATAGAAAAAGCCCACGAGAGGTCGTTGACAAGTGACAAGACCGTCTGTATAATTGACCATTGTCGGCGGTCAGTGCCGAATGGTGTAACGGTAGCACGACTGACTCTGGATCAGTTAGTCTAGGTTCGAATCCTAGTTCGGCAGCCACTGGCCCTATCGTCTAACGGTTAGGACGCCGCCCTCTCACGGCGGTAATCGGGGTTCGAATCCCCGTAGGGTCACCATTCATTATTTTGGGCCATTAGCTCAATTGGTAGAGCATCCGACTCTTAATCGGCAGGTTGAAGGTTCGAGTCCTTCATGGCCCACCAATTCCAAAATGCAACGCCGGAAAATCCCTTGTAAATCAAGGGGTTTTCGATTTTTATAGAGTTTCTTCGCAATTCTGCGTATAGAGGGGGGAGGGTGGCGGGCAACGTGAACTGTCACAGGACGTGGGGAAATACATCCCTGGTTTTCGTTTGCTACGCTCTCCTGTATGATGATAGTAGAGTCGGTGCAAGGAGGTAACCTGGTGAATCTGAAGGCGTCCGCTGAAACTGCGAGACAAACTGTAAGCCGGTTGGCCCTTGAGTACGGGCAAGACGTACTCCTGGAACTGAAATCAGAAGGAGCCAGTTGCGGACAGATTGAGGAGGCCTTTTACCGCACCTTTCTGTCTGCGTTACAACAAATGGAAACCCGCCGTGGACGCAAATTGTTTCACAGAAACTCGCGATTCCAGGTTCTAACTACCGCGAAAAATGTATTTGCAGCCTTGAAAACCACCGAATCTCAACCTAGTCCGTGGTTTGTTACCCATGAGAAAGACTCAGTTGGAAATCAGGAGGACAGGAATCTTCCCAGTCTTGCCGACCTCCAGATTCGGCTGGATAAGCTTTTGAAGGCGGCATACGTAGAAGCAGAGGCCCTGCGACAGCACAAGGGACCAGGCTGGACTCGGTACGCTGTGATTCTGACTCTCGTTGTGGCTGCGGGCGCAATTGTCTTTGGCGTATTCGATAAATCCGCACAGTCCGGTTCATCAGCCGGTGACGGCAACGACGTGAGCAAAAGCGCTGCGTCCTTTCCAACTCCGTTACGAGGTCTGCCCGTGGATGTGACAGGACAGCTCGCGATGAAGACCACTTCCATTAGTATTACACACCTGGCTGTGACCCGTAACGCAGCGTATTTGCCGGAAATGGAATTTGACAAGGCAGGCAATGCCACGGCCATTAACATTTATCAATCGTTATTTGCAAACGGTACGCTGGTGACGGCAGGAAATCCGTTTGCGAAAGTAAAATTGAAGCCACCAGCCATGGCCTCGTCTGCCTCCGCAGGCAGTGGCGCCCCTGTCAAGCCTAGCGACTGGCACTTTGCTATTACAGGGAGTTGGGCTGTTGTCATTTTGGATTGGCCTGGCATGAGTTCCAAGGTGCCCAATTCCCAGGTGAGCCAGGTTTATCTCGTCAATTTGAACAGCGGTGCCCAGGCTCTGACCAAAACTTTCTCGCCTCAGGCGGGAGGTGCTGTGAAGTATACCATTACGGCCGCACAGGGCCGTGTCGCCGTGCAGGGAGTGCTTCCTAATACAGGTCAAGCCGCCTCGGCCGTTCTGCCGGTGACCGTCTATCAATTGGGAGGCTCTAATCCCGCAAAGGCACTGACAAAGTCCGTGGTTCTGTCCAATGCAGGAGGACAGCTGGTAAATCCGGTCATACTGCCCGACGGCATTATATCCCAGGGCTATCAGGGGCAGTCCCCGTCACCGGACGACCTTTATAGTACATGGTATCTGCTGGACTGGCAGAACGGCATTACTGAAGAAATGGGTCCGCCCCTGGACGGGAGGCCCCACTGGGCCGTATACGGCGACACTCGAGGCGTTTGGTGGGTGGAAACGACCCCTAGCGGCCAGGGAAGCGGTGCGGGGCTCCAGGTTCTCATGGCCTCCTTGTCCAGTACCTCCGCGGCCAACCAGCTTCCGGCATCTTCCCTCAATGGCACAGTGGCACAGTTACATGTTGGGGATGGGTATCTTGAATGGGTGCAGGATACAGCGAATGTCCCGCAGCTAGTGGTTGCTCGGGTGCAGTAGAAGAAGATGGCTCATAGAAGGAGATGGCCAGGGAAGGGACATCACCACCAGAAGGAGCGTAGATGATGGCGTCCAGCAAAATTCGCGACAAGTTGCAACTCCTGCCTGCCAAACCGGGCGTGTATCTCATGAAGAATGTTCATGGGAAGGTCATTTACGTGGGCAAGGCCAAGGTCTTGCGCAATCGGGTCCGCTCATACTTCAGTGGATCCCATGACAGAAAAACCCAGGTCCTGGTGTCCAATATCGAGGACTTCGAATACATTGTTACCGACACTGTGGTGGAAGCGCTGCTGCTGGAGTGCAACCTCATTAAGGAGTACAGCCCGCCCTATAACATCATGTTGAGGGACGACAAAGCCTATCCGTACATCAAAGTGACCAACGAAGAGCATCCCCGCCTGGAAATTGTCCGCAGGGTGCAGAAGGACAAAGGCAAGTACTTTGGTCCGTACCCCAATGCTACTTCTGCCAGCGAAACAAAACGGTTGCTGGAACGTCTCTACCCATTACGGAAGTGCCGAAAGCTGAAGAAGAAGGTATGTTTATACTACCATATTAACCAATGTTTGGCACCTTGCGAGTTCCAGGTATCCAAAGACACTTACGACAGGCTGATTGGAGACATCACTGCTTTCCTGAATGGGGGGCATGGCAGGGTTCAACAGGAGCTGGAGGCCAAAATGCAATACGAGGCTGAGAACATGAACTTCGAGCGCGCTGCGGAGCTTCGCGACTTGATTGGGCATATCTCCAGGGTGATGGAACAGCAAAAGGTCACTGTGGCGGACGGCGTGAACCGGGATGTCTTTGGCTTCGCAGCCGACAGAGGGTACCTTTGTGTCGAAGTGTTCTACGTGCGTGATGGGAAGTTAATTGAACGCTCTGTGACGACCATGCCCCACTACAATACACCTGAAGAAGACTTTATGTCATACGTAGAGCAGTTTTACTACGAGCAGTCAGATTTACCCAAGGAGATTCTTCTGCCCCAGGGTGTGTCCAGCGAGGCCCTTGAGCAATGGCTGTCTGTGAAATGCCTGCAACCACAGCGGCAATCAAAACGGCAGTTGGTGAACATGGCTTGTGAAAACGCGAGGTTGGCCCTGGCAGAGCGACTGAAGCTGATGGAAAAAGACATGGATAGAACTCTCGGCGCCGTGGTTTCCCTCGGTGAAATTCTGGGCATAGAGACGCCTCGGCGAATTGAAGTGTTTGACAACAGCAACTTGCAGGGGTCCGACGCAGTTGCGGCCATGGTCTGTTTTCTGGATGGGAAACCTGCGCGAAACGAGTATCGCAAGTTCAAGATTCGAACGGTAACCGGACCCGATGACTACGAATCCATGCGCGAAGTTATCCGTCGCCGGTACCTCCGGTTGCTCCGGGAACACAAGACCTTGCCGGACCTGATTGTCATTGACGGCGGCAAGGGGCAGCTGTCGGCGGCCATGGATGTGCTGGAAAACGAGTTGGATCTCGATATTCCCATCTGCGGTCTCGCCAAGAATGATAGGCACCGGACCAGCCAGCTCTTTTATCGAGATGAGGAAGCACCGGTGGCCATCAACCGCCATTCCAGCGCCTTTTACCTTCTGGAACGCATGCAGGACGAAGTACACCGCTTTGCCATTACGTTCCACCGTCAAACCCGCAAGAAAACAGGGCTGAGTTCAGTCCTGGATGAGATTCCTGGTGTGGGTCCCGCGCGCAAGAAACAACTGTTGCGTACCTTCAAGTCGCTGGACGCCATCCGACAGGCGGATATTGCTGCGTTCAAGGAAGTTGGAATTAGCGAGAAGCTGGCTAGGACCATTCAGGAGCACCTGCAGACCGTATAGAACATACGTGCCGTCGGTTAATTCCAACCGGTCTCGGCCATACTGGTTGTGAATATACCTACGAGGTGCGAGAGATGCAAAAGAGAGGTCTGGAAGCGCTGGCTGTGGTGGCGCTGTCTGCCCTAACCCTTACCACCACGCTGTTATACATTCACAATCAGTCGCAACGAGGACACGAACCCACCTCCACCCAACGGGTACAGTCGACAACCTCCATGACGTACACACCGTCCTCCGCCACACCGTCCTCGGCCACACAGTCCTTGGTCACACAGTCCTTGGGCACGCCGTCCTTGGTGAATTCCCAATCACAGGGCCCAGACCTGATTGCAGGATGGTCCAGTGCCGACGTAGAGCGATTTCTGAGCATTGTTCAGAAATTGACATCTTCTCTGACCGCAACTGACATTGAGCAACTTCAGAGTGCCCTGGAAACAGGGAACGAGCAGACCTCGCAGACGGCCATCATGGCTGTCGTCAACCGGTACCTGACGCCGTCGGACGAACTGTGGCTGGCTCAGCACCTGGCCGGGGAGAAGCCATTCGGTCCGGAGGACGTGCAGCTCCTGAAAAATACACTGAAGGAACTGGCTGGTCAATTGACTCCTGCCGAACAACAGATTTTGCAAAGAACCAATCTATACTGAATCGGAATCTATGGTGTGGAGCGGGACTTCTCCCGTGTGACCCGCACTTGTTTGCGCACGTGTTTCGAACCGCCGGCCTGGCCGTTCCAGGTCCACGCGGAGTTTGCTTTAAAATTCCACACAGTCGCCACAATGATTCCCAATAGTTGTCCCAGTAACTCATTCCAATGTACGCGGTGAAACCCTTGCGCAAAGACTGCCGTAATCAATATCCCAATGGTTGAGATGGCCATGAAAGTAGGCATTTGCAGCATGCGCTGCCATTTGACCGATTTGTGAAAGCCTCGCCACGTAACGTTGTCGTTCCACAGAAAGTTATGAATCATGGCTGTAACTGACGCGCATACAGAGGCTGCTGCCACAGGCAGCGCAAGGGAATACGTCAGTAGGCTCATGACGACGAGATTGACAACTACCCCCAGGGCACCTACCAAGCAGAAGACATAAAATCTTCGTTCACTCTCCGTGTCAAGGATGAGTCTGAACAAGTGCCGCACATAATTCCGTTGCTCCCGCAGATTCATCTTTGAGTATCCGGCGTCACGGTCGACAAAGGAATAGGGGATCTCGTGAATCGTCTCGTAGTGACCTCTCACCAGAATCTCAATGAGGATTTTCCAGCCGATGGGTTTTAGGGTCACGCCCTCAAGGACCTTTCGGTGAAAACCAAAGAAGCCACTGGTACAATCGCTCACTTTTCGTAGGCGGCTAATGAGGACCTGTCCCAATTTACGCGCTGTCCACGAGACCAGCTTGCGCGTCACGCTGAGGCCCCCATCGCTTCCGCCGGGAACAAACCGACTGGGAATGACAATGTCCACACCGTTTAGAAGGTGACTTAAAATGGACGGAATCACTTCCGGAGGATGCTGCAGGTCCGCGTCCATCACTATCAAATAGTCACTCTGAGAGTGACTAAAGCCCTCTGCCACAGCCGTGGCCAGTCCACCTCGCTGTTGGCGGTGGACGTACCGTACACAGGGGTGCATGTCTGCTACAGCTTGCAGAACTTCAGGAGTATCGTCAGTACTGTCGTCCATGAAGCAGATTTCAAACGACTCAGGGAAATCCTGCAGCGCCTGCTCGATTTTTGACACCAGCGGTTCGATGTTTTCCCTTTCGTTGTACGTGGGAACAATGATACTCAGCAGCAACGGCTTGGCTCCCTTCGGCATCACTTCATTGATTGTATTACGTCCCGTCTCGCGTGCCAAGGCTGACCAAGGAGAACACCACCAGCGCGATGCCAGATGCGGCAAGACCCATGGTGATGGACAGAAATGCGGCAGTTCCGGCGGCTGAAACGTGCGGACCCGTCATGAGCCAACCTATCACGATGACGGCGAGGAGTACTACAATTACGGCAAAACGAAGGCTCAGGTGGACCAGTGGGGAGGTTTCTCTGGCAGCACCGGTGGGATTCTTGTCTGTTTGCGCTTGAGACGGAGGGGTCTCTCTAGAACGCGTACCGGTTGACCCCTCCCTTTGCGAATCCCCCTTCGTCTCCCCGTCGTCTGCACATTGAGACTGAGAATATGGTGACGGTTCGACATGAACGTGAACGGCGGGTACCTGCAAGCGGTTGTATCGTTCTCTGGATTCCGGATTGGCCAAGGTGCGGTATGCAGACAGAATGGTTTGAAAAGTCACTGCCGACCGGGTATCACCCGGGCGTTTATCCGGATGCCACATGAGCACTTGGTAATGATAGGACTTTCGCACGTCTTCGGGAGTTGCCGTGGGCGACAGTCCCAGTACATCGTAGTACGACAGATGCAATTCCCTGCCGCAGGTGCCACAGCGGGCAAAGAGGGCCATTGTCAGAACCACGCGGTTCAGGGACTTGCAGGAAGTACATCTGCGAAGGATGTATTGGGTTTCGCAGTTCGTTCCTACGGCTTGTTGCACAGCCTTTGGTCTCCTTTGTGGCACTAAGGTTGACTCTCACTGTCTTTACAATACACCATTTTCACCCGTCTTTGGGTGGCCCTCTGGGAAGGAATTCATTGCTGCCCATTTCAGTGGAAGACAGCACCATCACCTTCCTCTTAACATACGATACCCTGACTGTATCCCGTACTTGTGAACAATCAGTACAAGGAGGGATAGGAGAATGTCCTTAGATAAAGAGAGGCAGATGAAATCATTACTTACCAACCGGGAACGGGAAGTCTTTGAGTTGCTGGTTCAGGACAAGACGACCAAGGAGATTGCGGCACAATTGTTCGTCAGTGAAAAAACGGTGCGAAACCATATCTCCAATGTGATGAAGAAACTGAACGTCAAAGGCCGTTCTCAGGCGGTTGTGGAACTCGTACGGCTGGGAGAACTGGCCATCTAGTGAGAGTGTTCTCGTACTTTCTCGCGCACCGTCGGACCCGGCGTTCGTTGACTGCCTTGTGGCAGGATGCTACAATTTTTGAGAATCTCCCTCAATGAGGTGTCGCTATGCAGGAAAAGCTGCCGGAGTGCGTGGTGGAAATGGAACAACGATTGCGACAGATTGCAGCAACTGTGCGCCGCAGAGGACGAACGTTGTTGGAACAGTATGGCATTACGCCGCCTCAATTTGACGCCCTTCTCATTCTCCATCGAGAAGGTGACCTGACGATTGGAGATCTCAGCAACCGGCTGTACCTTGCATACAGCACCACTACTGATTTGGTAGATAGGCTCGAGGGAGCAGGGTTTGTTGAGCGTCAGCGAAGTCAAAGCGATAGACGGGTGGTGCAGGTTCGCATCCTAGAAAGAGGAGCGGACTTAATCGAAGAGGTGCTGGACGCGCGACGAAGCTACTTGAATACTGTTTTGCATCCCCTGAGTCTGGACGATAAAAGAGAGATTCTTCGCGCATTGGAACTATTGAATACAACCATGAATTGAGGAGCGTTGCGCAGAACTGCGCAACGCAGGTTTTCGTCCGCAGCTTGGAGGAGAGATATGTGCAGAGGGAACTGCCCATTGGGATTTTTGATTCCGGAATTGGCGGGTTAACTGTAGCGTCTGCCATTGCGCGGGAGTTGCCGCATGAGCAGATTTTTTATTTTGGAGATATTGCAAGGTGTCCCTATGGTAATCGAAGCCCGGCCGAAGTCCGTGAGTTTTCACTGCAGATAATGGATTACCTGGTGAAGCTGGGAATTAAGCTGGCCGTGGTGGCCTGCAATACGGCGACAGCTGTGGCGTTACCGGAACTTCAGGAGAGGTTCAGGGTTCCGGTGATTGGCGTGATTCAACCGGGATCGCGCGCAGCCATTGTAGGTAGCCGGAGAGAGCGGATTGGCGTCATTGGAACCAGCGTTACGGTGCAGAGCGGGGCATATGAGCGAGAGATTCTGAAGCTGTCCAGGGAAGCTTCCGTGTACAGTCTCGCGTGTCCGCGGTTTGTACCGTTAGTGGAGGAAGGCTTGTGGTCCGGCCCCGAGGTCCGGCGTACGGTAGAGGAATCTCTGCAACCGTTAATTGCGCTGGGCATTGATACGTTGATTCTGGGGTGCACGCACTATCCCCTGTTGCAGCCCGTGATTGCGGACGTGATGGGCTCAGGCGTCCACATCATCTCGTCGGCGGAGGAGACCGCCAAACAGGTTCGCGCCATCCTGACCGAACGCCAGGCGCTGAGCGGTTGCCGTTCCGGTGCGAATCGCTACTTTACAACCGGCGACGGGACGAAAATGCGTGAAATTCTCCGAGATTGGCTACAGGTAGAGATACCACAAGAGGTCGTCACATCCGTGGACTTAAACGCTCTTGCAACGCCGCGAAGCTGACGCGGATTTGTCAACTGTTCTCAGTATCGGTAGAATGACAGACAAGGTTGAGTTTCCCCGGAGGGGTATCATGTTGCAAGTCTGCGTCGCTTCCAGGAACGAGCACAAGGTGAATGAATACCGTTTGTTGCTGGCAAATGCCCATTGGAATCTTACGTCTCTGCCGCCAGACGCTCCCGCAGCGCCAGAAAACGGTGACAGTTTCGAAGCCAATGCCATGGAGAAGGCTGTTTTCTACAGCAAGCTTCTCCACACTTGGGTGTTGGCCGACGACTCGGGTTTGGTAGTACCGGCCCTGGAGGGCCAACCCGGTGTCCGCTCGGCCCGCTACGCGGGTGTTCACGGTAATGACGCGGCCAACAACCGCAAGTTGCTGGCGCGTTTGCAGGAAGTCTCGGGCGGCAACCGTGAGGCCTTTTTCGTCTGCAGCATCGCTTTGTGGAACCAGAGGCTGGGTGTGGGCGCAGTGGTACGGGGTCAGGTCGACGGTCGGATTTTGCATGAGCCAAGGGGTGACTGTGGGTTTGGCTACGATCCCCTCTTTGAATACGTGCCATTGGGAAAGTCGTTTGCCGAACTCAGCTCAGTCGAGAAGAATCGGATATCTCATCGGTTTCAAGCCGTACAAGCACTGAGCAATGCTTGGAAGGAGGGGGTGGAACGTGCGTTTTTGCGTGGTCAGTGACACACACCGTCACCGCCATGAGCTTTTGCAGGTTGTGAAAGCGTCTCAACCCCTCGATGCAGTAATCCACGCTGGTGACGAAACATCGGACGTCCAGTGGCTCGCGGCCAAGGTTGACTGGCCCATTTACGCAGTAGCAGGGAATTGGGACAGACCTACGCGGCAGTATCCGGCAGAGGTGTTATTGAGACAATACGGACCGACCATCCTGGTTACGCACGGCCATACCCAGGGTGTTAAGGACGGAGTGCAAGGGTTGCTTGGGCGTGCGCTGGACTGCGGCGCAGACATCGTCATTTTTGGCCACACTCATCAAGCCATGTCTCAAGTAGCCAGTGGGAAACTGTTTATTAATCCGGGGAGTCTGGCTCAGCCGCGGGGAAGAACGGAGCGTACCTACGCGCTGCTGGATATCACCCCCCTGGAACAGGAGCACAAGTGCGAGGTGCGCGTCGCCCACTTCACGCTGCAGGGAGAGTCGCTGGCCGACCTCATTGTTACCGTTCACTTTCTCACAACGGATTGATTCGGAAAATGGCTATTCAAAGGCTTGATTTTGCCGGAGAGTATCGACTACACTAGTTGGGGTACCGCTCGATGCGGGTGTAGTTCAATGGTAGAACTCCAGCCTTCCAAGCTGGTAGCGTGGGTTCGATTCCCATCACCCGCTCCATAAGTCTCAGTAGCTCAGTTGGATAGAGCAACAGCCTTCTAAGCTGTGGGTCGGGGGTTCGAATCCCTCCTGAGACGCCATCCTGAAATCCCGAAATCCCTTGCGAGACAAGGGATTTTTTGTTTTCGTACGAAACGATGTGAGAGTTCAGGCATCAGACCGGACGCACATTGGGAACAGGTTGCGACAGGTATGGGCACAGGATGGCACATCACACAGGATGCCAATGGGGCACGGATTGGGCACGGGCTAGGCATGTGCACTGGCCCCGTTTGGCACCACATGCACACTATAGTAGATGAGAGTTGGCGAGAATTGGTGCCGGAAGCGCGGCAAAACCTTGACAAGGCTTGGTCTCACGGCTATCTTGTTAGGAGTTGGGATCACCGCGTTTCCGCCCCCTAAGCTAGGGGCTGGCGGACTCAGTCTGGGAAACGCGACTTCAACCACTGGGCATCTTCCCTGTGTGGAGATGCATTTTTGCCGGAGATGTTTGGTCACGCGCCGAAGCTTTAAGTTTCATCAACGAAACTGCTATGGCCTGTCCAGGCAGACCAGGTTCACTTGGATAAATGGTTGGGGAGGATTTATTTCATGACGGCGAAATGGGAAAAGACCGAGACAAATGCAGGTGTATTGGAAGTTGAAGTGACCAGTGACCGCTTTGCGGAAGCCTTGGACGAAGCTTTTAAGAAAGTGGTAAAACAAGTCAATCTCCCGGGATTTCGTAAAGGGCGCGTACCGCGCAAGATATTTGAAGCGCGGTTTGGCGTAGAGGCACTGTACCAGGATGCGGTGGATTACATTTTGCCCATCGCCTATGAAGAAGCGGTAGGGGAAGCAGAAATTGAACCAGTAGCCCAGCCATCCATTGAGGTTGTGCAGTTGGAGGCAGGAAAGCCTTTCGTTTTCAAAGCCACTGTAACAGTCAAACCGGAAGTGCAGTTGGGCGAGTACAAAGGCGTCGAGGTAGCCGATGAGAAGTTTGAACTCACCGACGAAACCGTGAATAGCGAACTGGAGCATATTCGTTCCCAACACGCTGAGATAGAAGTAGTAGAGGATGGCGAAGCCCAAAGCGGAGACACTGTCAATATCGACTTCGTCGGCACTGTGGATGGCGAGGAATTCGAAGGTGGCGAGGCCGAGAACTACCAACTGGAAATTGGATCAGGCACCTTTATTCCCGGGTTTGAGGACCAGATTGTGGGCATGAAACCAAGCGAGGAACGGGACATCACTGTGACCTTCCCGGAAGAGTATCACGTTAAGGATTTGGCAAACCGGGAAGCGGTATTCCACGTTACCCTGCACGACATCAAGCGGAAAATCCTGAGAGAGCTGGACGAGGACTTCGTTCAGGAAATCAGCGAGTTTGAAACCGTTGAAGACTTCGTTGCCGACGTTCGCACGAAAGTTGGCGAGCGCCTGGAAGCAGATCACAAGCGCTACATTGAGGACGCAGTTGTCAAGGCAGTGGTCCAAAACGCTCAGGTGGAGATACCTGATGCGATGATTGAGCACGAGGTGGACCATCAGGTAGAGAACTTCGCTCAGCAGTTGCAAATGCAAAACATACCCTTTGATGCATATCTGGAGTTCACTGGAATGGGCCAGGATGAGATTCGGAAACAGTTCCGTGAAACTGCGCAAACCAATGTCCGTACAGGGCTTGTCTTGGAGGCCGTGGCTCAAGCCGAAGGCATAGAACCCACAGAGGAAGACATGGACAAGGAACTTCAACAAGTTGCGGAGTCCGCTCAGCTGGAAGTGCCGCGAGTGAAGGAAATTCTGAACCTCCGCGACCCTGGTTTGACGGGCCTGAAGGAGAGCATTAAGAAC
>Ga0187809_10000417_pt1 | contig 23265 bp, 16 predicted proteins | sample NC_wetland_sal_i_8_FD_132415 | JGI IMG/M metagenome (GOLD analysis project Ga0187809, IMG submission 132415) | Wetland sediment microbial communities from Neuse River Estuary, North Carolina, USA - ASW_4 | ecosystem: Environmental > Aquatic > Freshwater > Wetlands > Sediment | place: USA: North...
CGATCCCGAGCTACGCCGCTTACGCCGGCGGCGCGATTTCGGTTGTCGTCCTGGTGGCGCTGTTCGTCACGCTGATCCCGACCACGATCGGCGCGCTCCTGTCGGCAATCGGCATCGCCGGCATGGACCGGCTCGTGCGCTTCAACGTGCTGGCGATGTCCGGCCGCGCCGTCGAGGCGGCGGGCGACGTCGATACGCTGCTCCTCGACAAGACCGGCACCATCACCTTCGGCAACCGGCTGGCGACAGAGATCATCCCGGTCCCGGGAGTCAGCGACCGCGAGGCGGCGGAAGCGGCACTGCTCGCCAGCGCCGCCGACGAGACGCCGGAGGGCCGGTCCATCGTCGCGCTGATGCAGGAGAAGTACGGCGCGACGCGGCAGGCCGCTCCGGCCGATGCCCGCTTCATCGAGTTCTCGGCCATGACGCGCCTGTCCGGCGTCGATTCGGGCACGCGCCGTCTGCGCAAGGGCGCCATCGACTCGATCCTGAAGTTTGCGCGCGACGAGGCCGGGCGCGACGTCGCGGAGCCCGCCGGCTTCCGTGCTGCGGTCGACCGGATCGCTCGCGCCGGCGGCACGCCGCTTGGGCTCGCCGACGGCGGCCGCATCCTCGGCGTCATTCATCTGAAAGACGTCGTGAAGCCGGACGTGAAGGATCGCTTCGCGGCGCTGCGCCGAATGGGCATCAAGACGGTGATGATCACCGGTGACAATCCGGTGACCGCCGCCTCCATCGCTTCGGAAGCCGGCGTCGACGACTTCATCGCCGAGGCTACGCCGGAGGACAAGCTGCGCTACATCCGCAACGAACAGGTGCAGGGACGGCTGATCGCCATGTGCGGCGACGGTACCAACGACGCGCCGGCGCTGGCGCAAGCCGACGTCGGCGTCGCCATGCAGTCCGGCACGCAGGCGGCGCGCGAGGCGGGCAACATGGTCGACCTCGACTCCGATCCGACCAAGCTCATCGAGGTGGTCGAGATCGGCAAACAACTGCTGATGACGCGTGGCGCTTTGACGACCTTCTCGATCGCCAATGATGTTGCCAAGTACTTCGCAATCATCCCGGCGATCTTCGTCGCGTTCTATCCGCAGCTCCAGGTTCTGAACATCATGCACCTGGCGACGCCGCAGAGCGCGATCCTGTCGGCGATCATCTTCAACGCGCTGATCATCATCGCGCTTATTCCGCTGGCCCTGAAGGGCGTGCAGTACCGCCCGGTCGGCGCGGCCGCGCTGCTCCGACGCAACCTGCTCATCTACGGGATCGGCGGCATCATCCTGCCTTTCATCGGCATCAAGGCGATCGATCTCGCGGTCGCCGCGCTGCATCTGGCTTGAGGAGCCAACATCATGCTCAGGGAAATCCGTCCCGCGCTCGTGCTCATCGTCGCGCTGACGATCATCACCGGGCTCGTCTATCCGCTGGCGATCACGGGCATTGCCGAAGCGGTCTTCCCGCACCAGGCGCAAGGCAGCCTGGTCGTGAAAGACGGCAAGGTAGTCGGCTCGGCGCTGATCGGTCAGCAATTCACGCAAGCCAAATACTTCCATGGCCGCCCGTCGGCGACTACGGCGCCCGATCCGAAGGACCCGACCAAGACCGTCGATGCACCCTATAATGCGGCCAACTCCGGCGGCTCCAATCTCGGGCCGACCAGCAAGGTTCTGGCCGAGCGCGTCAAGGCCGATGTCGCCAGGCTGCAGGCCGAGAACCCTGCCATGACGGTGCCGGAAGACCTGGTCACGACCTCGGCGAGCGGCCTCGACCCTGACATCTCGCCGGAGGGTGCCTACTTTCAGGTGCCGCGCGTTGCCAAGGCGAGGGGGTTGCCGGAAGCTCGCCTGCGCGCACTGGTGGCCGAGCACGTGGAGGGCCGCACCTTCGGCCTGCTGGGCGAGCCGCGGGTTAACGTGCTCGAGCTGAACCTCGCGCTCGACGGGCTGAAGTCGTAGATTGCGGCAGGGAGCCGCATGTCGGAGAGCCAGACGCAACGCGCATCGCCCGATGCCCTTCTCGCCATGGCGAAGAAGGAGGGCCGCGGCCATCTCAAGATCTTTCTCGGCGCCGCGCCGGGCGTCGGCAAGACCTATGCGATGCTCACGGCTGCCCGCAGTGAAATGCAGGGCGGCCGCGACGTCGTGGCCGGGCTGATCGAGACACACGGCCGGCGCGAGACCGAAGCGCTGATCGAAGGCCTCGAACTCCTGCCGCGCAGGCCGATCGTCTACCGCAACCAGATGGTGCGCGAGTTCGATCTGGATGGCGCGCTCGGGCGACGGCCGGGCCTGCTCCTGGTCGATGAATACGCGCACACCAATGTGCCCGGCAGCCGGCATCCCAAGCGCTGGCAGGATGTGGACGAACTGCTCGACGCCGGCATCGACGTCTGGACTACGCTCAACATCCAGCACCTCGAAAGCCTCAACGACGTCGTCCAGAAGATCAGCAAGATTCGGGTGCGCGAGACCGTGCCGGACAGCGTCTTCGACAAGGCCGATGAGGTCGTGCTGGTCGACTTTCCGCCGGACGAGCTGTTGAAGCGCCTGGCCGAGGGTAAGGTCTACGTCCAGGACACCGCGGCGCGCGCGGTCGAACACTTCTTCAAGCCGCAGAACCTGACCGCGTTGCGCGAGCTCGCACTGCGCCGCGCCGCCGAGCGCGTCGACGCCTCGCTTGTCGAGCGGATGCAGGCGCAGGCGATCGAGGGGCCGTGGGCCGCGGGCGAGCGCATCCTCGCTTGCATCGGTCCCGATCCGGTCTCACCGGCTGTGATCCGCACGGCCAAGCGTCTCGCCGATCTGATGGACGCGCCGTGGATCGCGGTGACGGTGGAGCGCCCGGGAACGCCGGTTCGAGAAGCCGCGCGCCAGCGCATCGATGAGTCGATGGCGCTGGCCGAGAGCCTCGGCGCCGAGACGCAGACCTTGAGCGGCGCCGACGTGCCCGCCGAACTGCTGCGCTTTGCCAGGTTCGAGAACGTGACGCAGATCGTTATCGGCCGCTCGCGCGCCGGCTATTTCAGCGAAATCCTGCGGCGCTCGCTGCCGCACGAACTGGTGCGCCGTACGCAGGACATTGCGATCCACGTCGTGACGCGGGAAGCCGAAGCGCAGCCCGAGGCGCGCCGGCCGGTCGTGGGGGCGCGGATTGCGCCGCTGCCGTTTCTTTACGCGATCCTCGCTGTTGCCACGGCCCTGGCGGTCGGCGAAGGCCTCACCGCGCTGACGCCGATTCCGAACCTGTCGATGGTGTTCATGCTGGCGGTGCTGCTGATCGCCGTGTCGTTCGGGGTGGGGCCGGCGATCTTCGCGTCGTTCCTGTCGTTCCTCACCTACAATTTCTTTTTCATCCAGCCGCTCTATACCTTCACCATCGCCGAGCCGTTCGAGCTTCTGGCGCTGGTCATCTTCCTGATCGTGGCGATCATCTCCTCGGCGCTCGCCGGCCGCGTCCGGCAGCAAGCCACCGTGGCGGCCACCCGCATGCGCGCGATGCGGCGGCTCTACGAGTTCACGCGACGCCTGTCAGGCCTCGCCACACTGGATGCAGTGGCGGAAGGCGCGGCCGGCGAAATCCACGCCAGCCTCGGACGTGGCGTGGTCGTACTGCTGGCGGAAGGCGACGATCTGCAGATGACGGCCGCCTGGCCGCCGGAAGACACCCTCGATGCCGCCGCCACGACGGCGGCGCGGTGGGCCTACAGTCACGCAGAACCGGCCGGCGCCGACACCGGCACCCTGCCGACCATTGCGTGGTACTTCATCCCGCTGCGCATCGCGTCGCGCACGCTGGGCGTAATCGGCGTCGCCCGCGGCAAAGACGGCGCGCTCGACTCGGAAGCGCGTGCGTTGCTCGACACCCTGTCGGAGCAGACCGCGGCGGCGCTCGAACGCGCGCGGCTGGCCCGGGAAACGGTGACGGCGAAAGCGGCAACCGAGTCGGAGCGCGTGCGTAACACGCTGCTGGCGTCGATTTCGCACGACTTTCGCACGCCGCTGTCCTCCATTCTCGGAGCAGCGACCAGCTTGATCGATTATGGCGACAAGCTGCCATCCGTCGCGCAGAAAGACCTATTGGGACAGATCAAGACGGAAGCGGAAGGACTCGACGGCATGGTGCGCAACCTCCTCGCCATCACCCGCATCGACGCCGGCGCCCTGGAACTACGTCTCGACTGGATTGACCTCGGCGAAATCGTCGCCCGCGTCGTCACCGCCGAGCGCCGCCGCGGCGCCAGGCAGCACATCGAGACGCGGCTGCCCGACGACCTGCCGCTGGTCCGCGCCGACGCGACGCTCGCCGAACAAGCCATCGGCAATGTCGTCGCTAACGCCGTCGTGCATACGCCGAGGGACACGCGCATCATCGTCGATGTCGCGATCAGGGACAGCGACATCGCCCTGCACGTGACCGATGACGGGCCCGGTATCGGCGCCGAGGCACGGGCGCACATTTTCGACAAGTTCGCCCGCGCGCCATCGGGCGGCGCGGATGGCGGGGAGAGCACTGGTCTCGGCCTGGCCATCGCCAAGGGCATCATGGAGGCGCACGGCGGCGCGATCCGGCTCGAGAGTCCGGTCGAGCAAGGCCGCGGCGCGCGCTTCACGCTGATTTTTCCCCGCGGGGTGCGGGCATGACCGCGCGCCGCGTCCTGCTGGTTGATGACGAGGCGGCGATCGTCCGCTTCCTCAAGCCGGCACTGCAGGCCAACGAGTATGAGATGATCAGCGCCGGTACCGTTGCCGAAGCGATCAAACGTGTCGCCGCCGACTCGCCGGACATCGTCCTGCTCGATCTCGGTCTGCCGGACGGCGATGGAAAGGACGTCATCCGGCGAGCGCGCGAGTGGTCCGATGTGCCGATCATCGTGCTCTCCGCGCGCGAGCGCGAGGCAGAGAAGATCGAGTCCCTCGACCTCGGTGCCGACGATTACGTCAACAAGCCGTTCAACGTCGGCGAGTTGATGGCGCGAATGCGCGCCGCGCTGCGGCACCGCATGCAGCGCAAGGCCGAGGTGCCGGTGTTGCGCGTCGGCGATATCGAGATCGATGCCGTGCGGCACCGTGTTCTGCGCGCCGGCGTCGAGTTGAAGCTGACGCCGAAGGAGTTCGAGCTGTTGTCGTTTCTGGCGCGGCATGCCGGCCGCGTGCTGACGCACCGCCAGATCCTGGCAGCCGTCTGGGGCCCTGCGCACACCGAAGACACGCAGTATCTGCGCGTCTATGTGGGCCAGCTACGGCAGAAGATCGAGGCGCAGCCGGACGATCCGCGCATTATCCTGACCGAGCCCGGCATCGGCTATCGAGTTGCGGAGGCCTGAGGGGCTCCGGCTGTGTCGGATTACGCAAGTAATTCTGACCGAGCTGATGACGCGCCGGACCTCCGTTCATGGGCCGCCGGGTTCATTCGATCTGGTCCCAGCAAACGTCCGCGTTTCGCTAAGCGAAATCCGGTGTGTGAAAGCAGCCGCCTTTAGGGCGTTTTTCGCATCGATTTGACACATTCACCGTTGAAATCATCGAAGAAGGTGACAGCCTTCCACGCTGATGACGAGGGTTCGATTCCCTTCACCGCTCCAGTTGTTTCGCGCTCCGGCGTCTTGTACCTCGTCGCGCCTGATGACGGGCCGGCGCGCTACTCCCGCGCGTCGGCGTCGAGCGCCGCCAGCACACGTGGTGGCGACATGGGCAGTTCGGTCAGCCGCCGTCCGGTCGCGCGCTCGATCGCGTTGGCGATGGCCGCCATCGGCGGACAGATGTTGACCTCGGCCGCACCCTTGGCGCCGTAAGGGTGGCTGGGGTTCGGCACCTCGACCAGGACTGGTTCGATCATCGGCAGGTCGGAGGCGACGGGAATCCGGTAGTCGAGGAAGCCGGCGTTCTCCAGCCGGCCCTTGGAGTCATAGATGTACTCCTCGTTGAGCGCCCAGCCGATGCCCTGCACGACGCCGCCCTGGATCTGCCCCTCGACGTAGCTCGGATGGATAGCGCGGCCGACGTCCTGCGCGGCGACGAAGCGCAGGATCGTCACCTTGCCGGTTTCTGGATCGACCTCGACGTCGCAGAACTGGGTGGCGTAGCCGGGCGCGACGTCGCCGGGATTGACGCCTGCGGACGCGACGATCGGTCCGCCCGTCAGCGCGCGCTTGGCCGCAATCTCCTTGATCGACAGCGGCTCAAATTCGCCGACATTGCTGCTGGCCGGCTTGGCGTGGCCGTTTTCCCAGACGACGCCTTCCGGATCGACCTTCCACATCTTGGCGGCGCGCTCGCACAATTCCTTGATGATCTTCTGTGTTGTCTCGATGACGGCGATGCCGGTCGCGAAGGTCACGCGCGAGCCGCCGGTGAGATGCGCATAGCCGACCGACGCGGTGTCGGCGACGATGGCGCGTACCTGGTTGTAATCGACGCCCAGCGTCTCGGCCGCCATGATCGCCATCGAGGCGCGCGACCCGCCGATGTCGGGGCTGCCGGTCGCGACGACCACGGTGCCGTCGGCATTGACGTGCATGTTGGCGGCGGACTCGCCGCCGCCGTTGAACCAGTAGCCTGACGCGCAGCCGCGTCCCTGGTTCTTGCCGAGCGGTGCCTTGTAGCCGGGATGGTTCATCAACGCCTTGATCGTGTCGGCGTAGCCTTCGTGATTGAGGGTCGCGCCCGAGAGCAGCTTGGTGCCCTTCTTCGCCGCGTTCTTCAGGCGGAACGCCAGCGGGTCCATGCCGATCTTCTGCGCCAGAACGTCGATCACGCTTTCCACCGCGAAGGCGCCGATCGGCGAGCCGGGCGCACGATAGGCGGCGACCTTCGGACGGTTGCTCACGACGTCGTAGGCGGTGGCGCGCACGTTCGCGAGATCGTAAGGCGAGAAGGCGCACAGCGCCGTGCCGATGAACGGCGAGCCCGGAAACGCGCCGGCCTGGATTTTGAATATCCCGTCGGCGGCGACGATCGTGCCGTCGCGCTTCGCGCCGATCTTCACGGTCATCGATGAGCCCGAGGTCGGGCCCGTCGCCCTGAACACGTCCTCGCGGCTCATCACGATCTTCACCGGATGGCCGGACTTGCGCGCCAGCAGCATCGCCACCGGCTCGACATAGATCACCGTCTTGCCGCCGAAGGCGCCGCCGATCTCCGCCGGATAGACGCGCAGGTCGCCGAGTTTCATGCCGAGCAGCTTGGCGGTGTAGGCGCGGACGACGAAGTGGCCCTGGCTCGAGGTCCATATCTCGCCCTGGCCGTCGGCGTCGGCGCGGGCGATGCACGCCTGCGGCTCGATGTAGCCTTGATGCACCGGCGCCGTCTTGAACGACATCTCGACGATCGCGTCAGCCTGCCTGAAGCCGGCCTCGACATCGCCGAGCGCGAACTCGCGGCGCTTGGCGATGTTGGACGGCGTCTTCGGCGCCGGCTCGATGCCGCGGCTGATCATGTCCTCGAACAGCAAAGGCGCATTTGGCTGCATCGCCTCGTCGACGTCGACGACATGCGGCAGCACGTCGTAATCGACCTTGAAGAGGTCGAGCGCGGCGTCGGCGATCGACGCGCTCGCGGCTGCGACCGCGGCGATGGCGTGTCCTTCATAGAGCGCCTTCTCGCGCGCCAGGATGTTGCGGGTCATGTGCCAGAAATTGAGCTGCACGCGCTCGGGGCCGGCATAGTCGAACGGCTGTTCCGGCATGTCCGCGCCGGTCACCACGGCCTTCACGCCGGGCAGGGCTTCGGCCTTAGAGGTGTCGATCGAGCGGATGCGGGCGTGCGCGTGAGGGGAACGAAGGATACGGCCGACCAGCATGCCCGGCATCGCGAAGTCCGCGCCGTACTGCGCGGCCCCGGTCACCTTCGGTACGCCGTCCGGACGCACCGGCCGCGTCCCGACCCATTTGAAGGATACGTCCTTGTCGCGCGAGAGAGTGTCGCTCACGGCTACCCCGTTCGGTCGTCGCACTGTGGTGCGGAAAGGGTCGCGCGGGGCGCGTGCAAATGCAAGCCGGCGTGCCGAAGGTTTGCGGTGCGATCGCCGCACCTTGCACGCTGGACCGCCAACCGATGGTGGACTAGCGTGCTTTCGGGCCATTCGGGAGGCGCCAGCGTCATGCTCAGTTACACTGCCCCGGCGACGGTCGACGAGGCGGTCGGCCGCCTGGTCGGGAATTCCGGCATCGCGAAAATTCTGTCGGGCGGGACCGACCTGCTGGTGCAATTGCGGTCGGGCCGTCTGAAGCCGGATTTGATCGTCGATATCAAACGAATTCCGGGAATGTCCGGCATTCGCGAGGAGGGCGGCGGCTTCGTCATCGGCGCTGCCACCCCCGGCGCGGAGCTCGGCGAATGCGGGCCGCTCGTGCGGGCCTGGCCGGGCGTTGTCGAGGCCGCCAATCTGATCGGCTCAACGCAGGTGCAGGGGCGGGCGACGCTCGCCGGCAACCTTTGCAACGCCTCGCCGGCGGCCGACAGCGTGCCGGCGATGATTGCCGCACGGGCGACCTGCGTCGTGGCGGGGCCGAACGGCCGCCGGGAGGTGCCGGTCGAGAGCATCCCGACCGGTCCGGGCCGCACATCGCTGAAGCCGGGCGAGATCATCGTCGAATTCCGGCTGCCCGCGCGGCCGGCGCACAGTGGCGATGCTTATCTTCGCTTCATCCCGCGCACCGAAATGGACATTGCCGTAGTCGGTGCCGCCGTCAACGTGACCCTCGACCCGGCCGGCTTCTGCACCGACGCACGCGTCGTGTTGGGCGCCGTCGCGCCGACGGCCGTGATCGTGGAGGAGGGCGCCGCGGCACTCGTCGGACGCAAGCTGGATGAGACGGCCCTGGCCGCACTCGATCAGGCGGCGCGGCGCGCCTGCAAGCCGATCGACGACAAGCGCGGCACCATCGCCTACAGGACCAAGGTTGCGGGCGTAATGGCGCGCCGGGCAGCCACCATTGCGTTCGAGCGTGCGGGAGCCCGGTGATGAGCAAGAACCACGTATCGACAACGATCAACGGCGAGCCGACGGAGTTTCTCTGCGAGCCGCAGTTGACCTTGCTCGACGTGCTGCGCGACGAACTGCAACTGACCGGCAGCAAGGAAGGCTGCAGTTCGGGCGACTGCGGCGCCTGCAGCGTCATCGTCGACGGGCGCCTGGTCTGCTCCTGTCTGATGCTCGCGGTCGAGGCCGAAGGCCGCAAGATCGAGACCATCGAGGGCATGGCGCACGGCACGACGCTGCATCCGCTGCAACAGAAGTTTCTCGAATACGCTGCGCTGCAGTGCGGCTTCTGCACCCCGGGCGTGCTGATGGCGGCCAAGTCCTTGCTCGACCGCAATCCGGATCCGACCGAAACCGAGGTGCGCTACTGGCTCGCCGGCAATCTCTGCCGCTGTACCGGTTACGACAAGATCGTCCGCGCGGTGCTGGATACCGCCGCCGACATGCGGGGCGGGCGCCAGATGAAAAGCGCCTGACGGCGACTCTGTTTTCAGGTACACGGTCGCGCTCGTCCGCATCAATTCGGAATCAGCATGAAGCAGTCTGCCCCTCTGATCGGGATCATTGGCGCCGGGATCGGCGGCCTGGCGGCAGCGGCGGCGCTGCGCGCACGCGGCTTCGAGGTCCGCATCTTCGAACAGGCGCAGAAATTCGCGCGCGTCGGCGCCGGCATCCAGATGACGCCGAACCCGATGAAGGTGTTGCGCGCCCTTGGCGTCGAACCGGAGCTTCGCCGCATCAGCTTCGAGCCTGTCTCCGGTCTCAATCGCGACTACGACACCGGCGCCGTCACCAACGAGTTGCCGCTGCGCACGGCGATCGAGACGCGCTACGGCGCGCCGTATCTGTGTGCTCACCGCGCCGACTTGCATATGGCGATCAAGAATGTTGTGCCCGACGAGATGATCTCCTTCGGCCGCAAGCTCGCCGGCATCGCGCACGGCCCGTCCTCGGTGACCCTGACCTTCGCCGATGGAACGACCGAAACGGTTGACGCGCTCATCGCCGCCGACGGCGTGCATTCGATCGTGCGCGACGCCATGCTCGGCAAGGAGGAGCCGCGCTTCACCGGCCGCGTTGCCTATCGCACGACGTTTCACGCCTCGCTGCTCGGCGACAGGCAGATCGCGCCGTCGCGCACCAAGTGGTGGGGACCCGATCGCCACATCGTCATCTATTATGTCACCGCCAACCGCGACGAGGTCTACTTCGTCACCAGCCAGCCGGAGGACGCCGGCTGGATGACGCCGGAGTCGTGGTCGACGAAGGGCGACGTGAACGTGCTGCGCGACTCCTTCGCGGCGTTCCATCCGGAGGTGCGGCACGTGCTCGATTCATGTCCGGAAGTCTACAAATGGGCGCTGCTGGCGCGCGATCCACTGCCGCGCTGGAGTGAGGGCAGGGTGGCGCTGCTCGGCGACGCCTGTCACCCGATGCCGCCTTACATGGCGCAGGGCGCGGCGATGGCGCTCGAGGATGCCATCGTGTTGGCACGCTGCCTCGATGGCGTCGCGCCCGAAGGCTTCGCCGAAGCGTTCCGGCGCTATGAGGCGAACCGCAAGCCGCGGGCCAGCCAGATCCAGCAGAACTCCGGCAAGAACACCTGGATGCAGCACGACACCAACCCGGACTGGGTCTACGGCTACGACGCGGTGACGGCGCCCCTGAGCGACGGCCCTATGGATCCGGCGGTCAGGATCGCGTCCTGACTGCGCGCCCGTTCAAAACAAAAACAGTTCGAAATAAGGGTGGGGGAAACGATGACGATTTCGCAGACCACGCGGCGGCTGATGCGCGCTGCGGCGCTGGCGTTCGTGACCGGACTGGCCGCGATGACGGTGCTGCCGGCAGCAGCCGAGACCTATCCGTCGCGACCGGTGACGATCATCGATCCGTACCCGGCCGGTGGCCTCGGCGACATCCTGCCGCGCGCCATGGCGCAGGTGCTGCAGGAGCAGACCGGCCAGACCTTCATCATCGACAACAAGCCGGGTGCGACCCAGGTGATCGGCACGCGCATCGCGGCGCACGCTGCGCCGGACGGCTACACGATCCTGTTCGGCAGTGTCACCAGCATGGCACTCAACCCGATCCTCAAGAAGAACCTGCCGTACGACCCGCTCAAGGACTTCGAGCCGATCGCGCTCACCTTCGAGTCGCCGATGTATCTTGTGACCCGGCCCGGCCTGAAGGTGAACTCGGTCAAGGATCTCATCGCACTGGCGAAGAGCGAGCCGAAGAAGCTCACTTTCTCGTCGGGCGGCGTCGGCTCGTCGTCGCATCTCGCGGCCGAGCTGTTCAACACAATGGCCGGCACGTCGATGACGCACGTGCCGTACGCCGGCACGGGGCCGGCGATCCGCGACACGATGGCGGGCGTCGTCGATCTGACGTTCACTGCCTCAGGCATGTCCTATGCGTCGCAAGGACAGGTGAAGGCGCTGGCGACGACCGGCGCCACGCGCGCGAAGTCGGCGCCGAACATGCCAACGCTCGCGGAATCCGGCCTCAAGGGCTACGAGGCGACAATCTGGTTCGGCTTCTTCGCGCCGGCCGGCACGCCCAAGCCGATCGTCGACCAGCTCTATGCCGAAATGAAGAAGGCGGTGCAGTCGGGCGCGCTGGCTGCCAAACTGAAGGCCGCCAACGACCAGGTGCAGCTGGTGGCGCGGCCCCCGGCCGAATTCCGCAGCTTCATTGGCAAGGAAATGACGCGCTGGCGCGCGGTGACCGCGGCAGCGCACCTGACGCCGCAGTAGCGTCACCGCGCCGTTTTTCTTCTCTGCTAGTGTGGGACCGTGAGGTACCACGGGACCACACCCCACACAATTTCCGTCTGATGGAAATCTGGTTCTAGGTGTTCGAAAAAACCCGTTGCGTCGGACCGGCGGGTGGGCTTTGCTGCCAGCCGTCCGGAGCGCCTGATGGAAACTGCCGCAATCGCGACCAACGGAAACAGCGACCGTCCGAAGGGCGGGGTGTCCCAATCCGACTCCGGCCAGGCGAGCGTGCGCTCGGTCCGGCGCGCTTTGTCTCTGGTCAACGCCATCGCGGACGCCGGCGGCGAAGCCGCGCTCACCGACCTTTCGGTGCGCACCGGTCTGCCGGTCTCCACCTGCCATCATCTCCTGAAGACGCTGATCGAGTGCGGCTATGCCGCGCAGGTGCCGGGCAAGAAGCTGTACGTGCTCGGCACGCGCTTCATCCAGCTCAGCCATGCTTGCGTGAACTCGGACCTGCCGCGGCGGGCGCAGCCATTCCTCGAGGCGATCAGCGAGGCGACCGGCGAGACCGTGCATCTCGCAGCCCTGCAGGGGACCTCCATCGTCACCGTGGCGTTGCGCGAGGCGCGGCACGCCATCCGCGTCGATGCCGGCGGCGTCGGCAAGGTCGAGGCGCCGCACGCGACTTCGGTTGGCAAGGCGATCCTCGCCTGGCTGCCTGACAACGAAATCCGCCGCGTGCTCGCCTCCGGCATGACGCGCTTTACCGAGCACACCATCACGGCGCTGCCCGAGCTCATCGAGGCGTTGCGCCATGTGCGCCGCGAAGGCGTGGCGTTCGACCGTGAAGAATTCATTCCCGGTGTCATCTGCATCGGCGCGCCGATCCGCGATCAGGCGGGCGCCGTCATCGGCGCCATCAGCGCATCGATGCCGAAGATGCGGGCCACCGACGAGCACGTGGCCACGACCCGCGCCGAGATCCTGTCGGCGACGCGCGCTCTGTCCGAAGACTACGGCGCCCGGCTCGACGCAGCCGCCGAGCCGCCCGCGCCATCGACCAATCCGAATTAAAAATCTGGGAGGACAAATGTACTCACCGTCCGGCGTGAAGACCAACCACAACGAATTCCCGATCCCCGAGCGGCAGCGCGCCTGGGTGCTGGGCGAGCCGGGTCAGTTGAACTTCACCGAGAAGCCGGTGCCGGTGCCGAAAAAGGCCGAGGTTCTGGTGCGTATCGATGCGGTGGCGATCTGCGCCACCGACCTCGAGATCATCTATCACGGGCCGCCGGCCTCCATTCAGGGCGGCCTGCCGTTCAACAAGAACTTTACGCCGGGCCACGAATACATGGGCACCGTGGTCGCGCTCGGGCCAGGCGTCGACGAGTACAAGATCGGCACGCGCGTCGCGGTCGAGATCCACGCCGGCTGCGGCCAGTGCAAGCGCTGCCGCGAGGGCATGTACACGTCGTGCCACAACTACGGTCTCAATTACGGCGACGTCGACAAGGGCCATCGCGCCAACGGCTTCACCACCGATGGCGGCTTCTGCGAGTACCAGGTCAATCATGTCAACACGCTGGTGCATATTCCGGACGAGATGTCGGACGAGGAGGGGACGCTGGTCGTCACCGCCGGCACCGCGATGTACGCGCTGACCGAGCTCGGCGGTCTCGTCGCCGGCGAAAGCGTCTGCGTCACCGGTCCGGGGCCGATCGGCCTGATGGCGGTCGCGGTCGCCAAGGCGCTCGGCGCGCAGCCGGTCATCCTCACCGGCACGCGCGACAATCGGCTCGAGATCGGCAGGCAACTGGGCGCCGACGCTGTGGTCAACATCCGCAAGACGCCGGACGTCGTCGCCGAGGTGAAGAAACTCAACGGCGGCAAGGGCGTCGACTATGTGGTCGAATGCTCGGCCGCGACCAGCGCCGTCAACGACGCCGTCCGCATGGTCAACCGTGGCGGCCGCGTCTGTCTGGCCGCCTTCGCGCACGAAGAGGTGCCGGTCGACGTCGCGCACATCGTGCGCAACAACATCTATCTCTACGGCATCCGCGGTGAGGGCAAGAGCGCCACGCACCGCGCCGAAGCATTCATGCAGCAGAAGCGCTTCGACGCCACCAAGATCCATACCCACACCTTCCCGCTCGACGACCTGCCGACGGCGATCCGTTACGCCAAGGACCGGGTCGAGGACGCGATCAAGGTGGTTGTGAAGGCGAACATGGGCGCCGCGCAGAAAGAAGCGGCGGAGTGATTTCACCTCTCCCCGCTTGCGGGGAGAGGTCGACTTGTGCGCGCCTGCGCGTGCAAGTCGGGTGAGGGGGCGTCCCGATAGGCTCCGGCTTTTGATCGCCCCTCACCCCGACCCTCTCCCCGCAGGCGGGGAGAGGGAGCGCACGGAGCAAATGGCACGATGCTCATCTGCGAGACCTACATCGTCGCGACGACCCTGGCCGACGCCTTCGCGGCGATGGCGCGATACGGCAGCCGCGGCCGCGTCGTCGCCGGCTGCACAGACACGCTGCCATGGGCGCGCGAGGGCCGGGCGGGCGACGTCGAGATCGAGGCGCTGATCGACGTCAGCAAAATCCCCGAATTGAATGTACGCGAGGTGCGCGGCGATACTGTTCGTATCGGCGCGGCGACGCCGGTCCAGCGCTTTCTCGACGACACGGCACTGGTCGCGGCCATGCCGGCGATGCCGCGCTGCGCGGTGTGGTTCGCCGACGACCAGATCCGCGCGCAGGCGACCGTCGGCGGCAACATCGTCAACGCCTCGCCGGCAGCCGACGTGACGCCGGGCCTGCTGGCGCACGAGGCGCAGGTCGAACTCGCGAGGGCCGAAGGCGACAGGATCGTGCGGCGGCGCGTGGCGCTGGCCGATTTCGTCCAGGGGCCGGGGCGCACGGGCCTTGGCGAAGGCGAACTCGTCACCGCGGTCGAATGCGATGCGCTGCACGGCTATGGCGGCGCGTTCGAGAAGGTCGGCCACCGCCGCTCGCTGGTGATCTCGACCGTGTGTCTCGCCGTACTGGTCAGGCTCGATGCGTCCGGCCGCAGCGTCGCCGACGCCCGGCTGGCCATCGCCGGCATCGCGCCGACGCCGCAGCGGCTGCGCGACGTCGAGGCCGCGCTGCGTGGTGCGCCGCTCGCCATCGAAACCCTGGAGCTCGTGGCGGACATGCCGCTGGCGCTGGTCGCGTCGCGCACGCGGCAGGAATACCGGCGCGATGTCGTGCGCGCGTTCATGACGCGCGGGCTGATCAACGCCGCGAAGCGCGCCGGCGCCGATCCGGCCGTGCTGTCCGGGGAGCTGGAGGCAGCCTATGCCTGACTTTGCCTTCACCGCGACCGTCAATGGCCGCAAGGTCCGCCGCACGGCGCAGCCGTACCAGCGGCTGCTCGACTTCCTGCGCGACGATCTCAACCTCACCGGCGCCAAGGAAGGCTGCGGCGCAGGCGAATGCGGCACTTGCTCGGTGTTCGTCGACGGCGTGCTGATGAAGTCGTGCCTGTTGCCTGTGGCCAAGGCGCAGGGGGCGACGATCGAGAGCGTCGAGGCGCTCGCCCGCACCGGCGAGCTGTCGGTGCTGCAGAAAGCGTTCCACAAGGCGGGCGCCAGCCAGTGCGGTTACTGCATTCCCGGCATGGTGATGGCGGCAACCGCGGCATTGCGCGCGAACCCGTTCGCCGGGCGCGAGGAGATCAAGGAGCGGCTCGGCGGCAACATCTGCCGCTGCACCGGCTATCAGAAGATCGTCGACGCGGTCGAGCTGGCGCGTGACGTGCAGAACGGCCACGTATCGGCGCACGCCCTGGACGAGGTGTTTGCGCCGGAAGGCGACTTCATCGGCCGCAACATCCGCCGCATCGACGCGCCGAGCAAGGTCTCGGGCCGGCTCAAATACGCGGGCGATATGACGATGCCGGGCATGCTGCACGTCCAGGTGCTGCGCTCGCCGCATCCGCACGCGCGCATCGTCTCCATCGATACCAGCGCTGCGCTGGCGATGGAGGGCGTCGAAGGCGTCGTCACGTCGGCCGACGTGCCGGGGCAGGACGGCTTCGGCGTCTTCGTGCACGACCAGCCGGTCATGGCGCGGGACAAGGTGCGCTACGTCGGCGAGGCCATCGGCGCCGTCGCGGCGGAGGACCTGCTCACGGCGAAGCGCGCGGCGGCGGCCATCAAGGTCGAATACGAGCTGCTGCCGGCGGTGTTCGACCCCGAGTCGGCGATGCGCGCCGGGGCGCCGGTGCTGCACGATTATGCGCCGGACAACGTCACCAAGCACATCCCGATCCGCGTCGGCGACGTCGACGCCGCCTTCGCGGGCTGCGATCTGGTGATCGAGGAGAATTACGAGACGCAGCCAATCGAGCACGCTTATCTCGAGCCGGAGGCGGGGCTGGCTTACGTCGACCACGACGACGTCGTCACCGTCCATTCGCCGAGCCAAAATATCACGCACCACCGCCATATGCTTGCGCGCATCATCGGCCAGCCGATCGCGAAGGTCCGCTTCATCATGAGCCCGGTGGGCGGCGGCTTCGGCGGCAAGGAGGACATGATCTACCAGGGCATGCTGGCGCTCCTCGCGATGAAGACGCGGCGGCCGGTGCGGCTCGTCTTCACGCGCGAGGAGTCGATCGTGTCGACCGCCAAACGGCATCCCTCGCGCACGACGTTGCGCATGGGGCTGATGGCCGATGGCCGCATCGTCGCGTCGCATCTGACAATGATCTGCGACGGCGGCGCCTACGGCCTGTCGACCGAAGGCGTCATGCGCAAGGCGGCGATCCTCGGCGCCGGGCCGTACGCCATCCCGAACGTGCGCGTCGACACTTACGGCATCTACACGAACAACACGCCGTCCGGCGCCTTCCGCTCGTTTGGCGCGCTGCAGACGCAGTTCGCGACCGAAACGCATCTCGACATCTGCGCCGAACGGCTCGGGCTTGATCCATTCGAGATCCGCCGCATCAACGCCATGCGCGACGGCGCGACCACGCACACCAAGCAGACGCTCGGCAAGGTCAGCCTCACGCGCGTGCTCGATGCGGCCGAAAAGGGGTCGGGCTGGGAGGCGGGGGCGCCGACGTCGCGCGGCGCAACGCGCACCGACCTCGGCCGCGCCGACACAAGGCCGCCGGTCGCGCTCGGTGCTCGCTTCGAGGGCGAAGCGAAGCAGGAGGCCGCGGAGTGATGAATACTTCGACGTTGCCACGCTCCCTCTTCACTTCTCCCCGCAAGCGGGGAAACGGACGGGAGGCATATAGTGGCGCGTAAACGCGGACGCGGCATGGCCGCCTGCTGGTACGGCATCGCGCGCACCGCGACGGTCGATCGCGCTGCCGCCTGGGCGGAGATCGACGACGGCGGTTCGGCCAAGATCGTCACTGGTGTGACGGAAATCGGCGAGGGCATCCTCACTGTGCTGGCGCAGATCGCCGCGCACGAGATGGGCGTGCGGCCGGAGCATGTCGTCATCGGCGACAACGACACGGCGCGGTCTCCCGAGGCGGCGCACGCTGGCGCCACGCGGCAGACCTACATGATCGGCAATGCGGTGGCGCTCGCCTCGCGCGAGGCGCGCGCGCGGCTCGTCGACGTCATGGCCGACATGTGGAAGGTGGAACCTGCCACGATCCACACTGGGAACGGCGAGATCTGGGCCGAGAAAACCAACCACCGCATTACAATGGGCGAAGCGGTGAGCTGCGCCAAGAATCGCGGCGTGGTGCCGGTCGGCTCCGCCACGTTCGGCACCGACACAACGGCGATCGCCGACGGCAAAGGCGGCGACGGCTCCGGACGGCCGTGGCAGGCCTACGTCTTCGGCTGCCAGGTGGCGGAGGTCGAAGTCGATACACTCACCGGCGAGGTGCAGGTGCTCGGCGTCTGGGCGGCGCACGACGTCGGCCGCGCGGTCAACCCGCAGGGCGTGGAAGGCCAGATCGAGGGCGGCATCGTGCAGGCGCTCGGTCAGGGTCTGATGGAAGACTACAAGCTCGAGCAGGGCCACACGTCGACGCACGGCTTCGCCAAATACATCCTGCCGACGGCGCTCGACGCGCCCAAAGTGAACTCGATCATCGTCGAGGACCCGGACCCGGTCGGGCCGCTCGGCGTCAAGGGGATCGGTGAGCCGGCGATGGTGCCGACGATCCCGGCGATCATGAACGCAATCTACGACGCCGTCGGCGTGCGCATCACGTCACTGCCGGCGACGCCGGAAAAAGTCCTGATGGCGATCCGCGCCAAGGAGCGGGACGCCACGGTTTGACGACGCGCGGTTCGCGTCTCGAGGAAGTGACGAGGTCGAAGCTGCAATAGGTGAAAAGTCGACAACCGGAGGGAAGCAATGATCGCAAGAATAAAAAACGCGTTCGTGGTTCTGGCGGCCGTGGCCGCTTTGTGCGGCATCGCCCGCGCGGCCGACTATCCGAGCCGGACGATCACCATGATCGTGCCCTATCCGGCGGGCGGCCCCAGTGACGTCGTCGCCCGCATCATCGCCGACGGCATGAGCAAGGCGCTCAAGCAGACCATCATCATCGAGAACGTCGGCGGCGCCGGCGGCACCATCGGCACTGCGCGCGTCGCGGAAGCCACGCCTGACGGCTACACGCTGCTCGCGGCCAGCATGGGCTCGCACGTGTCCGCGCCCGCGCTCTATCCGCACCTGAAATACGACTCGACCAAGGACTTCGAGCCGATCGGGCTGACGCTGCATGCGCCGGCGGCGATCGTGGCGCGCAAGGACTTTCCGGCGAAGAATTTCGCCGAGTTCGTCGGCTACCTGAAGAAGCACGGCAACGCCGTGAAAGAGGCGCACGGCGGCATCGGTTCGTCATCGCATATGGCCTGCCTGCTGCTGACGTCGCATCTCGGTCTGCACCCGCAACTCATCGGCTATCGCGGCACCGGCCCGGCGCTCAACGACGTCATCGGCGGCCACGTCGACTTCTTCTGCGAGCAGGTGGTGAGCGTGAAGGGCGCCATCCTCGGCGGCTCGGTGAAGGCCTACGCCGTATCGGGAAACAGCCGTTCGCCGGCGCTCCCGAACGTCCCCTCGGCCAAGGAAGTCGGCGATCCCGACTTCTCCATCAACATCTGGAGCGCGGTGTTCGCGCCCAAGGGTACGCCGAAGCCGATCGTCGCCAAGCTCACGGCGGCGCTGGACAAGGCGCTCGATGACCCGGTGCTGCAGAAGCGCATGATCGATCTCGGCGGCACCGTGCCGGCGAAGGCGGACCGCGGACCGGGACCGCTGGCGAAGGTGCTCAAAACCGACATCGCCCGCTGGAACCCGATCCTGAAATCGGCCATGGCCAAGAACTAAGACGAGGAAGACGAATGCTCAGTCCCACGCACGAGCCCGAACCGACCCGCGCCATGCGCGAGCGCGCCCGCATCATCGCGGGCGCAGGTTCGCTCGTGCGTGCGATTGAGAGTGAAGCCCTGCCGAAGCTTATCGAAACGACATTGGCCGAGGCCCTGGTGCTCGGGCTGCTGAAGCAGGGGGTGAGCAAGTATTTCGCCATCTTCGGCCACGGCTCGACCGAACTCGGCAACGTGCTGCGCGTCTATGAGCAAGAGGGTGTCACGCGCACGCTCAACTGTCGCAACGAGGTGGAGATGGCGCATGCGGCGACCGCGCTGCGCTGGCAATACGGCGAACTGAGCGCCGTGGTGACGTCGATCGGTCCGGGAGCGCTTCAGGCCTTCGCCGGTTCGCTGGCGGCGGCCTCGAACGGCGTCGGCGTTTACCACATCTACGGCGACGAGACGACGTACGGCGAGGGCTACAACATGCAGCAGGTGCCGAAGGAGGAGCAGGGCCTGTTCGGTCGTATGACGGCGCTGCTCGGCCAGTCCTACGTGCTGCACACGCCGGAGGGCTTGCGCGATGCCCTCCGTCGCGGCGCGCTCTGTGTCAACCATCCCTATCGCGCCGGGCCGTTCTTCCTGCTGCTGCCGCTCAACACCCAGCCGGCGCGCGTGATCCTCAACCTCGCGGCGCTGCCCGACCGGCCACATTTGCCGAAGCTGTCGCCGGCCGGCGACGACGAAATCGTGCGTGCGGCCGAGCTGATCGCCGGCGCGTCACGTGTGGCGATCAAGGCGGGCGGAGGCACGCGCGGCCACGACGCGCCGGTGCGACGGCTTGCCGAGGCGGCCAAGGCCGCCGTGGTGCTGTCTCCGGGGTCGACCGGCGTGCTACCCGATGCCCATTCACAGAACATGCATGTCGGCGGCTCGAAGGGCTCGATCAGCGGCAATCACGCGATGAGCGAGGCGGAGCTGCTGATCGTCATCGGCTCGCGCGCGGTCTGCCAGGCCGACTGCTCGGGCATCGGCTACAAGAAGGCCCGCGCCGTCATCAACATCAACGGCGATCTCGCCGACGCGCTGCACTACAACAATACGCTGGCCCTGACCGGCGACATCGGCGTCGTCTGCGCGCGGCTGGCGGAGCGGGTGGCTGCGCTGCGAGGCGCCGACGGCAAGGCGGGCTGGCTCGCCGCCTGCGCGGCGAAGAAGGCCGAATGGCGGGCGTTCAAGCAGCAGCGCTTCGACGGCCCCCCGCTCGAGGACGCGGTCTGGCGGCGCCCGGTGCTGACGCAGCCGGCCGCGATCAAGGTCGTTGCGGACTTCGCCAGGGAGATCGGCGCCGCCAAATTGTTCGACGCCGGAGACGTGCAGGCGAACGGTTTCCAGATCGTCGAGGACGACCGCACCGGCGACACTTATACGGAAACCGGCGCCTCCTATATGGGCTTTGCAGTCAGCGGGCTGCTGGCTGGCGCGCACGCCGCCGCGCCGCGCTACACCGTTGCCTTCACCGGCGACGGCTCCTTTATGATGAATCCGCAGGTGCTCATCGACGCGGTCGAGCACGGCGTCCGCGGCATGATCGTCCTGTTCGACAACCGCCGCATGGCGGCGATCACCGGCCTGCAGCAGGCGCAGTACGACGCCGAATTCCGCACGAATGACGCTGTTGCGGTCGATTACGTGCAACTGGCCGGCGCGGTGAAGGGCGTCCGCGCCCTTCATGGCGGGCACGACGCGGCGGCCTTGCGACAGGCGTTGGCCGAAGCGCAAGCGTACGATGGCCTGTCGTTCGTGCACGTGCCGGTCTACGTCGGCGCGGACGAGCGCGCCGGGCTGGGCGCCTGGGGTCAGTGGAACGTCGGCAACTGGTGCGAGGACGTGCAGGCCGAATGGGTCCGCCAGGACCTCTGACCTCAATCCTTCTTCTTGCTGTCGTCGTCGTCCTCGTCAGGCATCTTCGGCAGATGATGCGCGATGCCCTTGTGGCAGTCGATGCAGGTGAGGCCGGCCTTCAGCCCCGGCATCATGCCCTTCTGTGCCGCGTCGGACATCTTGTGGATGTCGAAGGCATCGTCGTTATGGCAATTGCGGCATTCGCGCGAGTTCGTCGCTTTCATCGTGAACCAGACGTGCTGCGCCAGTTCGAGTCGGTGCGCCTCGAACTTCTCCGGCGTGTTGACCGTGCCGAGGATCTTGTGCAGCAGCTCGTTGCTCGCCTGGATCTTGCGCTGCAGCTTGAAGACCCAGGGATGCGGCACGTGGCAGTCGGAGCAGATCGCCCGCACGCCTTTCGGGTTCTTGTAATGGATGGACTGCTTGTACTCCTGGTAGACCGTGTCGCGCATTTCGTGGCAGCCGGTGCAGAAGGCGAGCGTGTTGGTCGACTCCATCGCCCAGTTGAAGCCGCCCCAGAAGATGACGCCGCCGATGACGCCGGCGATGAGCAGGGCGCCCATCGATACGCGCGAGCTCGGCCGCCAGAAGAACGTCCAGACGCGTTGAAGCCAACGCCATGCCGCAGGCGCGCTCTTGGTCTCGCTCATGGCTATGCCTCGTGTTGGACCGGACCGACGTACCGCGCATGCACCGCGTTGACGATGCCGACGTGAGTCTGTCCGGTGCGCCGGCTCCTCTACCGGCGGAAGTGCGCAACTGGCATCCGCGTTGGGGACGTCGCGGCGGTTACCATTTGAATCCCAGCGAGGCCATCAGCATGTGCACGTTGTAGTTCGGATTGTCGTAGGCGAGCCAGCTCTGGTACCCGTAGGAGCTTCCGGGCGCCGTGGCCGTGTACATGTAGGTCTGCATGATGTCGTTCTGCCAGTTGTCGACGCTGTTGCGCTCCCACGCGTAGGTCAGCTTGGCGAATACATTCCCGGTCCAGCCGAGGGCCTGCACCTGCTCCTTGTCGAAGGTGTATTTCGCGCTGGCTTCGATCCTCTGCCAGGTGCTCCTCACGTCCGGATATTGCGAGTAGTTGGCGCCGGCGCCCGGCTGCGTGCCGTTGTCGAAATAGACCGCCTGATGGCTCTTCGACAGCGACAGCGTATAGGCGAACTTCAGGTCCAGCTTGTCCGGAATGGCCGCGTAATTGAGCGTGCCGATGAAGGTGTTGATCTGGTCGCGGACCGGCGAGCTGTAGGTGTTGGCCGCGGTGAGGGCGCCGGTGGCGGTCGCGCCCGTGGAGCGGATGTTCTGCAGCGCCTGCTCGTTGGTGTACGAGAACAGCAGCGTCGTGCCGGGCGTGATGACGTAGGAAATGTCGATGCCGGCGACCCAGGACTGGTTGCGGGTGAGCCCGACGTCGCCGGCCGGGATGTTATAGACGTCGTCGAGGTAGCCGAAGTTCGGCGTGATCGTAAGGTTGCGCAGTACGTCGACCGCGACCGAGAACTGGCCTTTGTTGCGGTTGCGGTCGTTCAGGTAGAACGAGCGCATCGCCGTCGACTGCTGGGAGTTGCCGAAGTTCACGAACTGGAAGCTGCCGAAATAGGCGTTGGCGTTGTAGTTGTCGTAGCGACGCTCGCTGTACAGCATGCTGGCGCGCGCGGTCAGCCAGATCCACGGTTTGTAATCGACATAGGCCTTGCCGCCGTGCTCGTTCGTCACGTCGACGTCGGCACGCGTCCAGTCGTAGCGCTCGAAGACGTAGCCGGCGCCGAGATTCCACTGGCGCTCGGGCCGCCAGTTGAGTTCGGCGTCGCCGTTCTGCTTGGTGTAGGCGACCGACAGGCTGCGGACCGGGGCGTAGGTTGGTGTCGCAGCGGCGCTGGAAACGTCCGTGAGGATCCAGTTGGAGAAATACAGTTCCGGCGTGTCGTTCTGATAATCGTAATAGCGATAGCTGATCTTGGACTTGAGGTCGGGTGTGATCTGGGTCGTCACAACGTTGTTGGACAGAACCGTGTTGATCGCACCGTTCAGGCTCGCTGCGGGCAGGGCGGCGAGGCTTGCCGCCGGCTGGCCGTTGATCACGACGCCCGTGTTGGGATTGTTCGTGAAGGGCAGGAACGACTGGTTCTGCCGCATCATGGTGTAGGCGACCGTGCCCATATAGCGGCTTTTTGCCGGCAGGTCGGCGCCGAGCGTGGCCGTGAAGCCGTTCGCCTGGTTGCTGGGCCACAACGACATCAGCGCGCTGGAGCCGGTGGCCGAACTCCGGGCGCAGGTCGTCGCGTTCAGACAGAACGGATTGTCGATCGTGTAGGAATCGTA
>Ga0187809_10000418_pt1 | contig 23250 bp, 21 predicted proteins | sample NC_wetland_sal_i_8_FD_132415 | JGI IMG/M metagenome (GOLD analysis project Ga0187809, IMG submission 132415) | Wetland sediment microbial communities from Neuse River Estuary, North Carolina, USA - ASW_4 | ecosystem: Environmental > Aquatic > Freshwater > Wetlands > Sediment | place: USA: North...
TCGACGTGTGGGTGATCAACGCCGGCAAGGTGGCGCGCGGCGCCGGCATGGGCAACCGCATCAACACCGTGATGCAGCCTTGCTTCTTCGCGCTGTCGAACGTCATCCCGCGCGACGAGGCCCTGGAGGCGCTGAAGAAGAGCATCGCGCACACCTACGCCAAGCGCGGGCCGATCGTCGTCCAGCGAAACCTTGACGCGGTGTCACGCGCGCTTGACGAACTTGTTCATCTCGACATCCCGACCGCGGCGCATGTCGACGGCGTCGACGCGACACGCGCGATCGACCACGCGCCGGCGCTCACCCGCGACCTGGTGCTCGGACATGGCAACGAGTTGCCGGTGAGCCGGCTTCCAGCCGACGGCGTCTTTCCCACCGGCACCGCGCATTGGGAAAAGCGAGCGATCGCGACCGAATTGCCGATCTGGGACCCGTCGATCTGCATCGACTGCGGCAAGTGCGCGATCGTCTGCCCGCACAGCGCGATCCGGATGAAGGCCTATGACCCCGCCGTGCTGCACAACGCGCCCGAGGGCTTCAAGTCGAAGGACTGCATGGGTCGCGACCTGCCCGGGATGAAGCTGACCGTTCAGGTGTCGCCCGACGACTGCACCAGTTGCGGGTTGTGCGTCGAGATCTGCCCGGCGCACAGCAAAGAGGTCGTCAAACACAAGTCAATCAACCTCAAAGACGCGCTTGAGCATCGAGACGCCGAGCGACCGAACTGGGAATTCTTCACCGCCATCCCAGAGTTCGACCGCACCGCGGCGCGGATGGACACCGTCAAGGGATCGCAGCTGCTGCAGCCATTGTTCGAGTTCTCCGGCGCCTGCGCCGGCTGCGGTGAGACGCCGTACTTGAAGCTGCTCAGTCAGTTGTTCGGCGACCGCATGGTGGTCGCGAACGCCACCGGCTGCTCGTCGATCTACGGCGGCAACCTGCCGACGACGCCGTGGGCGCGCGACGGGGAAGGCCGCGGACCGGCGTGGGCGAACTCGCTGTTCGAAGACAACGCCGAGTTCGGCCTCGGCCTCCGGCTGGCTTACGAGCGCCATTCCGACGACGCGCGGCGGTTGCTCGACGAGCTTCGCGACGTGGTGGGCGACGAGTTGGCCTCGGCGATCCTGGGCGCCGATCAATCGACCGAGGCGGGTGTCCGCGACCAGCGCAAGCGAGTCGCCAAGCTCAAGGCCGCGTTGCGGGAGACCAGCGCGGTCGCGAACGACCAGTCCGTGGGGCGGCTGCTCAGCCTGGCCGACGAGCTTGTCGAGAAGAGCTTTTGGATCGTCGGTGGCGACGGCTGGGCCTATGACATCGGGTTCGGCGGGCTTGACCACGTGCTCGGCAGCGGCCGTGACGTCAACGTGCTCGTGCTCGACACCGAGGTTTACTCCAACACCGGCGGGCAGGCGTCGAAGTCGACGCCGCGCGGGGCGGTCGCCAAGTTCGCGTCGTCCGGGAAATCGACGGCGAAGAAGGACCTCGGCGCGTTCGCCCGCTCCTACGGCAACGTGTACGTCGCGCAAATCGCGCTCGGCGCAAACGAGATGCAGACTGTGCGCGCGCTGCGCGAAGCCGCAGCGTGGCCTGGCCCGTCGTTGGTCATCGCCTACAGCACATGCATCGCGCATGGGATCGAGATGTCGACCTCGATGAGTCACCAGAAGGACGCTGTGAGCGCGGGCTACTGGCCGCTGTATCGCTACCACCCGAGCCCGGAGCCTGGCGCGCATCCGTTCCAGCTCGACTCCAAGGCGCCCACAAAGTCGCTCGCGGAGTTCGTGTCGGCCGAGACGAGATTCGCCATCCTGCAGCGGTCTGAGCCGGAGCGGGCGGCACATCTGCTCGCACTCGCCCAATCCGACGTCGACGAACGGTGGCGTTATTACCAAGGGCTCGCCGAAGTCGCGCGCGTCTTGCCGCATGAGAACGGACGAGTGCCGGTCGCCGACGCGCCGGATGGGAAGGAATCGTCATGATCGACCTGCGGTGTCGCTACCTCGGACTGACGTTGCGGTCGCCGATCGTCGCGTCGGCCAGCCCGCTGACGGCGCGGGTGACCACGCTGCGGCTGCTCGACGACGCGGGAGTCGGCGCGGTCGTCTTGCCGTCGCTGTTTGAAGAAGAGGTCGAATCCGAGGCGATGGCCTTGAGTGGCCACCTCGACGCCGGGACCGACTCGTCGGCGGAGGCGACCAGCTACCTGCCGCCCGCTGACTTGTCGTTCGTGGGGCCGACGTCGCACATCCGGCTGGTGAGTTCGGCGAAGAGCGCGCTCGACATCCCGGTCATCGCAAGCGTCAACGGCGCCACCGACGGCGGCTGGGTGCGGTACGCCACGATGCTCGCCGACGCCGGCGCCGACGCGATCGAGTTGAACCTCTACGCCGTGCAGGCCGACCCGGCGAAGGCCGGCCCGGACGTCGAAGCGGAGTACCTGCGGCTCGTCGAGCACGTGCGCTGGGCGGTCAACGTCCCGCTGTCAGTCAAGCTCAGCCCGTACCTGTCGTCGACCGCGAACTTCGTGCACCGCCTTCGCGACATCGGCGCCGACGGCGTCGTGCTGTTCAACCGGTTCGTCCAACCCGACATAGACGTCGAGACATTTGACGTCGTGCCAGGCGTCGAGTTGTCGCAACATGCGGAGATGCGGCTGCCGCTGCGCTGGATCGGACTGCTGCGGCCGATGTTCCCGGACTTCTCACTCGCGTTGTCGTCGGGCGCGCGGTCGGGCCTCGACGTCGTCAAGGGTGTGCTGGCAGGCGCGGACATCGTCATGATGGCGTCGGAGTTGCTGCGCCGCGGACCCGGCCGGGTGCGGGAGATCGAGACCGAGTTGGCGGCCTGGATGACCGCGCACGAGTACTCCGCGGTGTCGCAGATGCGGGGGAGCGTGGCCAGCAACGCGGCCCGCGACGCCCGCAGCTACGAACGCGCGCAGTACATCCACAACCTGCTGGTGCACGCGGGCGTCGTCTCCCGCTAGCACCTTCCTTAGTCGCTGCCGGTCTCGACCGGCACCGCCCAACCGGCGGTCAGCTCCTCGGCGACCGCGGCGGCGCGGGCGAAGGCAGCCGGATCGCCGCCGGACTTGCCGACCGCCAGCCCGACGAGATAGGCGGTCAGCGGCGCCGCCGGCCGAGCGACTCGATGCGCGGCGTCTTTGGTCAGTTCCAAAATGCCGTCGCGATCGACACCGGTGGGGTCAACCTGCAGCGCCTCGGACAGCGAGCGCACCCAGATATCAAGCGAATCGGCCATCTCACACCTCAACAGACGCGGCAGTGCGGCGGTTACGGACAACTTCCACGGTAGCCACCGGCGCTCCCACCTGACGCAGGACCGAAGACCTTTGACCGTCGTCCGTTCGACCCCGCCTGCGAGGTGATCACGCTCAGGGGGCCAAGACTCCCTGAGCGTGGCGTGCACGCCCAGCTTGGGGCGCCTAAGCCTCGCTCGGGCCGGTCGTGAGGTCAGTGAGCCAATCGTCAGCAGATTCGGGGGAGTTGCTCGCCAACCAGCATGTCGACGATTCGGTTCGAGCCGATTCGGGTGCGCATGACGACCCGCGGGCCGGCGCCGTCGACGACTTCGCCGATGACCCGCGCGTCCTCACCCGCGCGCAGCGTGCGCATCGCCGCGAGCACCCGGTCTGCGGCGTCGCGCTTCACAATCGCGACCAAGCAACCCTCGTTCGCCACGTGCAGCGGGTCGAGGCCGAGCATCTCGCAGACCGCGCCAACCGCGGGTGGCACCGGAATAGCCGACTCCTCCAACCGAATCCGCACGTCGGAGCTTTGCGCGATCTCGTTCAGCGTCGACGCGACGCCACCCCGGGTCGGGTCGCGCAGCACGTGTATCTCGTGGCTCGCCGCGGTGGCCATGGTGGCGACCAACCAGTGCAACGGACGGGTGTCGGACGCGATGTCAGCCTCGAACTCAAGGCCCGCGCGCGTGCTCAGAATCGTCGTGCCGTGCGCGCCGATCGGGGCGGACAAGATGACCACGTCGCCGACCGTGGCGCGCTCGGCGCTTGGTGTGAGCTCCGGCAACCGACGGCCGAGACCCGTCGTGGTCACGAACAAGCCGTCGGCCGCGCCCTTCCCGACCACTTTGGTGTCGCCGGCGACGACCGGCACCCCGGCGGCCGACGCCGCGCTGCCGATCGACGCGCAAACCCGGCGCAAGTCGGCGATCGGAAAGCCTTCTTCGATCACGAACGCCACGGTCAAAGCGACCGGCATCGCGCCCATCATCGCCAGGTCGTTGACCGTGCCGTGAACAGCCAGCGCGCCGATGTCGCCACCGGCGAAGAACAGCGGGCTGACCACGAAGGAGTCGGTGCTGAGCACCAAGTCTTGCGACGTCACATGGACGACGGCGCCGTCTTCGAGCGCGCCCTTCGGCGCCGCGGCTCCGAGCGCGGGGATGATGACGTCGCGCAGCAGTTCAGCTGACAGCAAGCCGCCCGAGCCGTGGCCGAGCAGCACCCGCTCCGCCTCGACGTGTGGCGTCGGGCAGGCCGCACCCGCAAGGCCGCCGGGTTGTGAAACGCCATCCATCGTCGTCATGTTCGCTTCCTCACGCAGTCGCCGACGTCAACGGTTCGCCGACTCGCCCGGCGTTGTAGAAGGCGGCGCAGGTGCCTTCACTTGAGACCATCGGGGCGCCGAGCGGCGTCCGTGGCGTGCAGGCCGTGCCGTACATCGCGCATTGCGTCGGCAGCTTGGTGCCACGCAGGATGGCGCCGGCGATGCAGGCCGGGTTCTCCAGCGTCGCGATGTCGTCGACCGCGAACCGCTTCGCCGCGTCGAACGACAGGTAGTCGGGCGCCAGTTCAAGGCCGCTGTCAGGAATCCGCCCGACGCCGCGCCAGGTGCGGTCGGCCACCTGGAAGACCCGCCGGATCGCGTCTTGCGCGTGCTCGTTTCCGTTGCGGCGAACCGCCCGGATGTATTGGTTCTCGACCTCCGCTCGGCCGCTTTCAAGCTGGCGAACCGCCATCAGGATGCCCTCGAGCAAATCAAGCGGTTCGAAGCCGGTGACCACGATCGGCACCCGGTAACGCGCCGCGATCGGCTCGTATTCGCGCCAGCCCATCACCGCGCACACGTGGCCGGCGGCGAGGAACGCGTCGATGCCGCATTCCTCGTCGTCAAGGATGGAGGTCATCGCCGGCGGCACCAGCACGTGGCTGACCAGGATGCTGAAGTTGGCCAAGCCGAGCTCGTGTGCGCGGATCACCGCCATCGCGTTAGCCGGCGCGGTGGTCTCGAAGCCGACGGCGAAAAACACCACCTGCCGGCTGGGTTCGTCGCGGGCGATGCGCACCGCTTCCATGGGGGAGTAGACGACCCGCACGTCGGCGCCGCGTGCCTTCAGCGAAAGCAAATCACTCGTGGAGCCGGGCACCCGCAACATGTCGCCGTAGCTGGTGAAGGTGACCTCGGGCCGCACCGCGATGGCACATGCCTTGTCGACCATCTCCAGCGGTGTGACGCAAACGGGGCAGCCCGGGCCGTGCACCATGCGCAAGCCAACTGGCAACACGTCGTCGATGCCCTGCCGGACGATCGTGTTGGTCTGGCCGCCGCACACCTCCATCAAGCTCCACGGTTTCGTCGTGACGGCGTGGATTTGATCGAGCAGCTGGTGGGCCAGTTGCGGGTCGCGGTACTCCTCGACGTATTTCACGCGGCGCCACCGGTCTCAACACCGGACGGCGACGACGGACCAAGCTCCTGCTCCATCGCCCCCGGCATCGCTGCGATGATTTCGAGGGTGCGCAGCGCCTCGGCCTCGTCAAGCCGGCTGATGGCGAACCCCACGTGCACGACGACGTAGTCGCCCACCTCCACCTCTGGCACGTAGGCGAGGCAGACGTCGCGACGCACGCCGCCAAAGTCGACCACACCGATGCGCAGGCCGGCGTCATCTGCGACGGCGGTCACCCGACCCGGAATCCCAAGGCACATTCGCGGTCACCTCCGTGCCGTTCGAGCGGCCGCGATCGCCGCCTGGCCAAAGCTGACGCCGCCGTCGTTCACCGGTATTCGCCGCCCGAGGTGAACGGTGAAGCCCTCGGAACGCAGCGTCGCCATCACGTCGTCCGCGACCTTGCGGTTTTGGAACACCCCACCGCCGAGGCAAACCTCGTCGATTCCGGTGGCGGTGCGCGCGGTGTCGCAGAACGCGGCGGTGACGGCGACGATCGTCGCCTGGAACCGCGCGGCCGTGACGCCGGCGGCCACGTCACCGCGCACCGAGTCGACGACCGCGGCCAGGGTCGGGCGAACGTCGTAAACCCAAAGGTCGTCGACCTTGCGCAACGTCCAGGGCAGCTCGCCGCACTCGCCGGACGACGCGGCGGCCTCCTCGAGCGCGATCGCCGCCTCGCCTTCGAACGTGTTCTCATCGCGCAATCCGAGCAAGCTGGCGACCGCGTCAAACAGCCGGCCAGCGCTAGACGCGGCAGGACAGTTGAGCCGTGCGGCGATGAGTTTGCCGACGACGGCGAACTCACGCTCGTCGACGCGCGCCAGCACCTCGCGGGCCGCCTGCCAGAGTTCAGCGCTGCCATGCCGCGCCGACGCAGGCTCGAAAGTCTCGCCGCCGAGCAGGTAGGCAAGCGCCATCCGCACCGGGCGCTTCACCGCCACCGCGCCGCCAGGCAACGGCGCCATCGAGAACCGGCCGATCCGGCGGTATCGCTGGAGGTCGGCCACCAGCACCTCGCCGCCCCACAACGTGCCGTCGTCGCCCATGCCGAGACCGTCGTACGCCACGCCGATGAACGGCCGGTCGACCCCGAACTCCGCGGCGGTGGCGGCCACGTGCGCGTGGTGGTGTTGCACCTCCATCCGCTTGCTCGCGTCCCAGCCGCGGGCGTATTGGGTCGAGAGGTACGACGGGTGGTAGTCGTGCACCACGACCTGCGGCGTGATGCCCACCAGAGCGCTGAGCCGGCGCACGGACGTCGTGAAAGCGGCGTACGCCTCGGCGTTCTCGAGGTCGCCGATGTGCGGCGACACCACCGCGCGAGCGTCCGCGGCGAGGGCGAACGTGTGCTTGAGCTCGGCGCCGACGGCGAGCAGCGGCACGCTGGTCGCCACCGGCAGGGCGTGCGGCGCCGGCGCGTATCCCCGAGCGCGCCGGATCATCGTCGAATCGCCGTCGACCACGTGCACAACCGAGTCGTCGTAGCGGCTTCTGATTGGCCGGTCATGCGTGAGGAAGCCGTCGACGACGTCCGCGAGCACCAGCCGCGCCTCGTCGTCGTCGATCGACATCGGCTCGTCGGCCAGGTTGCCGCTGGTCACCACCATCGGTCGCGCCAGGTCGTTCATCAGCAGGTGATGCAGCGGCGTGTTCGGCAAGAACACGCCGACCCGCGCGGTGCCTGGGTTGATCGCCACAGCCAGCCGCGAGTCGGCACGCGAGGGCGCAAGCACGATCGGAGCGCCGGCTGACGCGAGCAGCGACCGCTCCGCCACGCCGAGCACCGCGATCTCGCCGGCCGCGTCGAGGTCGGCGACCATGACGGCGAGCGGCTTGACGGCGCGATGCTTGAGTTCGCGCAACCGACGCACCACTTCGTCCCTGGTCGCGTCGCACACCAGCTGATACCCGCCGAGGCCTTTCAACGCGATCAGCCCGCCGTGTCGCAGCGCCGCCTCGGCGACCGCGAGCGCGCGTTCACCGTGCGCGTCGCCGCCGAGCCGACCACCCGACCACGACAGCGCCGGACCGCACACCGGGCAGGCGATGGGCTCGGCGTGAAACCGCCGGTTCGTCGGGTCCTCGTACTCGCTCCTGCACTCCGGGCACATCGGAAACCCGCGCATCGCCGTGCGCGACCGGTCGTAGGGGAGCTCGTCGATGATGGTGGCCCGCGGACCGCAGTTGGTGCAGTTGATGAACGGGTACCGGTACCGGCGGTCGGCCGGATCGTGCAGCTCGGCAAGGCAGTCGGCGCAGACCGCGATGTCGGGCGGCACCTCATTCGACACCGCCGCGATGTGATCGCTTCGCTCAATGCGAAAAGCCACGGACGGCGGGATCGCGGCGAGCTCGGCGACCACGACCTCCCTGACGTGGGCGAGCGGTGGCGCGTCGGCGGCAAGCCGCCGCGCCAACTCCGTCAGGGCGGCGCGGTCGCCGGCCGCCTCTATCAAAACGTGGCCACCGGCGTTGCGGACAGAGCCGTTGAGTCCCAACTCGGTGGCCACCCGATAGACGAAGGGTCGGAAGCCGACGCCCTGGACGGTCCCGCGCACGTCGAGCCGCCACGCCGCCTTGTCGCTCGACGCGCCGTCAACGATCGCCAGGACGCCGGCCGACCCTTCGCCGTCATTCATGGCTACCACGCTCTTTCACCGCGCTCGTCGAAGCACAGGTACGCGAGCCCTGACCGGTAGGGACTTTCGTCCATGCGGCCGCCACAGCGACGTTCAAGGGCCGTCTGTCGAGCCCCTGCGGACCTTCGTCCCCTGGTGCGGGCCAGCTGGCAACCGGTTTCCTCGAAGCGACGGTGATGTCAGGTACCCAGGGAGGCTCAGCTTGTTGACCGCGCGACCTGCAGCCCCGACGGACGACAAGCGCTGGCGCGCAGTCGACGCGAGGATGCTCCGACTTGGCCACCGACCCGACGCCTTGATCGAGGTCTTGCACACCGTGCAGCAGTCGTTCGGCTATCTCGACGACGACGCGCTGCGCTACGTGTCGACGTCCTTGCACGTGCCGCTCAGCAAGGCGTACGGCGTGGCGACGTTCTACTCGCTGTTCACCTTGAAGCCGCAAGGCGAGCACACCTGCGTGGTGTGCACAGGAACGGCCTGCCACATCAAGGGTTCGACGACGATCCTCAACCGGATTCGCAGCCGGTTCGGAATCGGTCCGAAGCAGACGACCGCCGACAACCAGATCTCGCTGCTCACCGCGCGATGCCTGGGCGCGTGCAGCATCGCGCCGGCCGTCGTCTACGACGGCGAGGCCAAAGGCAAGCAGGCGCCGGCCGACGTCATCGCGCGTTTGGAGGAATGGTGACCGACCTCGTTACCGCCGACGGCGTCCCAAGCGCGAGAGAAGCTGACGGCGCCAAACCGGTCAGGCGATCCCGGCGGATGACCGGGCCCCAGGTGGTGGGCCACGCGCGCGCCACCGCCGCGGTGTGCCAGGCGGCCGGTTGCCTGTCCGCGCAATCCGACAAGGTCTTCGAAGAGATCACCGCGCAGCTCGTGGCCGACGGCGTCACCGACGTCGCGGTGAAGCGGGTGGGTTGCCTCGGCTTGTGCGCCGCCGGGCCGCTGGTCGAGGTGCCCGAGACCGGCGAGCTGTTCAGACAAGTGTCCCTGGACGACGTGAGCGAGCTCGTTTCGGCGCTGAAGAGCGCCAAGCCGGTTGAGACCAAGCCAGTGTTGGAACCGTTCTTCTCGCGGCAGCGTCGCGTCGTCCTGGAAAACTGCGGCAAGGTCGACCCGGAGAACATCGACGACTACCTGTCGCGCAAGGGATATCGCGGGCTGGTTCGCGCGGTCACCGAGCTGACACCGCAGCAGGTGATCGACGAAATCGCGAAAAGCGGCCTGCGCGGCCGCGGCGGCGCCGGTTACCCGACCGGCCTGAAATGGTCGACGGTGGCCAAGCAGCCCGGTTCCGAGAAGTACGTGGTGTGCAACGCCGACGAGGGCGACCCCGGCGCCTTCATGGACCGGTCGGTCTTGGAAAGCGATCCGTATCGCGTGCTCGAGGGCATGGCGATCGCGGCGTACGCGGTCGGCGCGAGCCACGGCTATGTGTACTGCCGCGCCGAGTACCCCCTCGCGGTGCAGCGGTTGAAGGCTGCGATTCACCGCGCGGAGAAGGCGGGTTACCTCGGCGAGGCCATCGCGGAGTCGACGTTCAACTTCACCGTGGAGCTGCGTCTTGGCGCAGGCGCCTTCGTCTGCGGCGAGGAGACCGCGCTCATCGCTTCGATCCAGGGTGGCCGTGGAACGCCGGTGCCGAGACCGCCGTTCCCCGCCGCCTCCGGCCTGCGTGGCAAGCCGACGCTTATCAACAATGTCGAGAGCTTCGCCAGCGTCCCCGTCATCCTTCGCGACGGCGGGGAAGCGTACGCGGAGGTCGGCGTCGGAAAGAGCCGCGGCACCAAGGTGTTCGCGTTGGCCGGCCGCATCGTGAACGGCGGTCTCATCGAGGTGCCGCTTGGGATCAAGCTGCGCGACGTCATCTTCGACATCGGCGGTGGCGTGCCAGACGGCCGGAAGTTCAAGGCGGTGCAGACCGGAGGACCGTCCGGCGGTTGCATTCCGGAGGAACTGCTCGACATGTCGGTCGACTACGAGTCGCTGCTCGCAGCCGGATCCTTCATGGGCTCCGGCGGGATGATCGTCATGGACGACACCTCCTGCATGGTCGACGTCGCGCGGTACTTCATGGACTTCTGTCGTGAGGAGTCGTGCGGGAAGTGCGTGCCCTGCCGAGTCGGCACCACCGAATTGCACATGATGCTCACCAAAATCACCGAAGGTCGCGCGACCCTCGCCGACCTCAAGCAGTTGGAATCCGTCGCGGCGATGGTGCGCGACACCAGTCTGTGCGGCCTCGGACAAGGCGCGCCAAACCCGGTGTTCTCAACGCTGCGCTACTTCCGCGACGAGTACCTCGCCCACATCGTCGACCACGTTTGTCCGGCGGGCGTTTGCGCCCTCTCGGGAGGAGAGTCCGTCGCATGACCGTCCACACGCTAACGATCGACGGCATCGAGTGCGCAGGCGCCGAGGGCCAGACCGTCCTCGACGTCGCGCGCGAGTCTGGCGTCGAGATTCCGACGTTGTGCCATCTCGACGGGTTGTGCGACGTCGGCGCCTGCCGGCTGTGCGTCGTCGAGGTCAAAGGCTCGTCGAAGCTGCTGCCCTCGTGCACCACCGCCGTCGCGGAGGGCATGGAGGTCACCACCGACTCCGACCGGTTGGTCGCGTACCGCAAGGCGATCATCGAGATGCTTTTCGCGGAACGGAACCACATCTGCGCGGTGTGCGTGGCGAACAACCACTGCGAGCTGCAAGCGCAGGCGGCCGACCTCGGCCTGACGCACCTCGACCTCGACACCGTCAACCCCGTTCTCGACGTCGACGCCAGCCACGAGAGATTCGCCATCGACCACAACCGCTGCATCATGTGCACCCGATGCGTGCGGGTGTGCGATGAAGTCGAGGGCGCCCACACGTGGGATGTCATGGGTCGCGGCCTTGACGCACGCGTCGTCACCGACCTCGGCATGCCCTGGGGCGAGTCGACAACCTGCACCGGGTGCGGGAAGTGCGTCCAGGTTTGCCCGACCGGCGCCATTTTCGAAAAGGGTCGGCCGATCGCGACCACCAAGGTGAAGCGGCCATACCTGCCGTATCTGAAGTCACACTCGCAGGAGGTTCCGGCATGACCCGGCCAAAGCTCGCGACGGTCTGGCTCGACGGCTGCTCCGGCTGCCACATGTCGCTGCTCGACATCGACGAGCGGTTGCTGACCATCGCCGAGCGGGCTGACCTCGTGTACAGCCCGCTGGTCGACAACAAAGTCTTCCCCGACGACGTGGACGTGGTCCTCGTCGAGGGCGCGGTGTCGACGGACGAAGACCTTGAGCGGGTGACGATGGTGCGCAAGCGCAGCAAGACGCTGGTGGCGTTCGGCGACTGCGCACTCACGACGAACGTGCCAGGGATGCGCAACGCCTTCGACGGTGACGCGGCGAAACCGCTCTACGACCGGGCATACGGCGAGAACGTGACGGCGGTCGTCAACGGCGTCGTTCGCCCGACCCGCAATGTGCCCCACCACCTTCCGCGCACGTTGCCCGTGCACAAGGTCGTCGACGTCGACGTCTTCTTGCCCGGCTGCCCGCCGTCGGCCAACGTCATCTTCAACGCGCTGGTGGCGCTGCTCGACGGTGAGAGACCGGAGTTGCCCGTCGGAACACATTTCGGAGGCTGATTCGAGGATGAGCACGACACTGACGATCGACCCGATCACCCGGATCGAAGGCCACGCGCGCATCACGATTCAGCTGGACGACGCGGGTGACGTCGCGGACGCGCATTTCCACGTCACTCAGTTCCGCGGATTCGAGAAGCTGTGCGAGGGCCGTCCGTTCGCCGAGATGCCCTCCCTGATGGCCCGCATCTGCGGGATCTGCCCGGTCAGCCATCTGGTGGCGGCGGCGAAGGCGTGCGATCGCATCCTCGCGGTGCGGCCGCCGAAGACGGGCTCCGACTTGCGGGCGCTGATGAACCTCGCCCAGATCGTGCAATCGCACTCGCTCAGCCTGTTCTATCTCGCCGCGCCCGACCTCGTGTTCGGCTTCGACTCCGACCCGGCGACTCGTAACATCGTCGGCATCGCGCGCACCAACCCGCAGCTGGCCGGCGACGGCATCTTGTTGCGCAAGTTCGGTCAGCGAATCATCGAGATTCTCGGTGGCAAGCGAATCCACCCGTCCTGGATCGTGCCCGGGGGAGTTGAATCCCCGCTTACCGCGGAAAAGCGCGACGAGATTCGCGCGATGATTCCGGGCGCATACGGGGCCGTCGACCGCACACTCGCGTGGTACAAGGCGAACCTGCTCAGTTGGGCCGAGGAGGAGGCGAGCCTTGGCAACTTCAAGTCGGCGTTCATGGCGATGGTCGACGACGACGGATTCGTCACGCACTACGACGGCCGGTTGCGGATCGCCGACCACGACGGAACGCTCATCACGGAGTTCGACCCGCGCGACTACGGCGAGCACCTTGGCGAGTTTGTCGACGACGCGTCGTTCCTCAAGCCGACGTATCTGCTGGCACGCGGGGTGACAGACGGCATGTATCGCGTCGGCACGCTGGCGCGCGTCGTCGTCGCGAAGGGATTCGGCACACCGCGCGCCGACGAGGAGCTTGCGTTGTTCCGCGAGCGCTTCGGCCCGGCGCCGTCAAGCTCGTTCCTGTACCACCACACCCGGCTGATCGAGATCCTGCACGGCATCGAGAAGATCGAGCAGCTGCTGAACGATCCAGACATCCTCTCCGACCGGGTGATCTCGAACGCCCAGGTGAACCGCAACGTCGGCATCGGCGTCGCGGAGGCGCCGCGCGGGACGCTGATGCATCGCTATGAGGTCGACGACGACGGCATCGTGCAGACGGCGAACCTGATGATCGCGACCGGACACAACGCCTCCGCGATGAACGCGGGCGTCCTTCAAGTGGCGAAGAAGTACGTCCACGGCGATGACGTCGAGGAGGGCATGCTGAACCGCGTCGAGGCGGTCATCCGCTGTTACGACCCGTGCCTGTCATGTTCGACGCACGCCGCCGGTCAGATGCCGATGGTGGTCAACCTGCTCGACGCCCGCGGCGAGGTGGTCCGGGTGTTGTCACGATGACGACGGCGATGAAGCCCGCCGCGACGATGACGCCGGCGACGAAGGTGGTGACGAGCACGCGCCGTCCGCTCGTGGTCGGCTACGGCACGGCGATGCGCGGAGACGACGCGGTCGGCTGGTACGTCGCCGATCTGCTCGCCTTGGAACAGCGGTTCGCGGGCGTGGACGTGCTTTCTGTGCACCAGCTCACGCCGGAGCTGGCCGCCGATTTCGCATCCGCCTCGCGCATCGTGCTGATCGACGCGGCCGCCGACGGTGACGAGCCCGGCGCCGTGCACGTGTCCGATGTGGTCCCCGACTACGCGGCGGTCGGCGTCTTCTCCCATCACGTCGACGCCGCCGCCCTCGTCGCGCTGACCAGCGCGCTTTACGGCGAGGCGCCGCCGACCACCATGGTCACCGTGTCGCTCGACTCGGTGCCGCATGAGGAGAGGTTGTCGGCGCCGGTCGCCGCCGCGATCCCTGACGTCGTCGCGGTCGTCAGCCGATTGGTGTTGGAGGATGACAATGCATGAGACGTCGTTGATCGCCGAGCTCGTGACCGAGTGCGAGCGACGCGCGCAGGGCAAAACGGTGGCCCGGGTGCGCGTCCGGCACGCGTCAACGATCGAGGACGACGCGTTGCGCGAGATCTTCACCGCGCTGACCGTGGAAGGTCCCATCGCCCACGCCGCACTCGAGACCGAGGAGTTCGACACGTCGATGACGTGCGACGAGTGCGGTTACACCGGCGTCGTCGACCACGATCACGTCTACGGGCACGTGCGGGTCTGCCCCAACTGCGAGGCGATATCGGACGACGGCACGGCGCCAGAGCTTGAGCTGGTCGCCGTCGAAGTCGCCGGCGCTGGCCCGCTGTCACCCGCGATGTAGCTCGCTCGTCCCTACGTTTGCGGCATGATCGGCAACCGCACGATCGTTCGCAGCCACTGCGGCGCCGTCTGATCCGGGTCGGACAGGTAGATCTCGTGATGGCGACCTGCGGGCGCGTAACCGTTCGCCTCGGCGTGTGCCAGGAGCCGCGCGACCGTGGTCGTCTCCTTGTCGTAGGGGCCGACGTGCATCGCCTGCACACAACGACCTTCACGCAAGACGGACACGTACACCTCGTCCACCGGCAACGGCGGCAGCAGATCCCGAACTCGGTCGACCGCTTCGACAAGCCGCTCGGCCAGCAGATGCGCTGGGAGGGACACTTGCGGCAACATCAACGTCCATCTCCAGCTCGGCCGGTGCCCGGCGCGCATCGGCTCGGACGGCGGCCCCCACAACGCCTCCAGTGGAATCGCGCTTCGGCGGCCGACGTCCTCGACTTCGCCGCGCACCCCATACGACACCTGGTAAAGCGCGCGCATGGCAAGGTCGAAGTCCTCGCTGTCGGGCGCGCCTTCGCCGTCGATCATGAGATACGTGAGGTCTGGCACGTCGATGATCTGAGGACTTGTCGTCGCCAGATACGACCCGTGCTCCGCTGTCAGCGTCATCGTCCTCGCCTCCCTCGGGCATTCACCCTCAAACTGCGCGCACGCGGGAGGGCCTGCTAGGGCCAAAAGGCCCAGCGCCATCGGCAGTTCCGACCTCAGGTCACATACAGCTGCCCATCGGAGCCAGCGGCGATCTTAATCTTGCGCAGCCCGCTGCTCGCCGGTCCGACCTCGACCGCGCCCGTCGTTCCGTTGAACTGCGAGCCGTGACAAGGACAGAAGAAGACTCCATGACCGGTCGCGTACTCGACCGTGCAGCCGGCGTGGGGACACACGGCGTCGAACGCGACGAAGTCGCCGGCGCGGGGCTGGACCACGACGGCCGGATCGCCGCTCCCAGGGTCTTGGAAGGTGGCCGCGCCCTTCACCGGCACGGCGGTCGCGGGGCCGATCTTCGTTCCCTTTGGCACCGGCGCGGTCTTGGTCGGCGCCGCGGCAGGCGTGCTGGCTTGCGTGGTCGCCTGCGCTGACGGCGCGCTGGTCGTCGCGCCAGGCGTCGCGCTGGGGCCGTTCAGATCGGCGGTTGCGCCGCTCGATCGATTGCTGTGCAGCAGCCGGCCGAAGCCGGCCACGACGCCCGCGCTGACGAGCGTCCCGAAGCCCAGTGCCGCGACGAGCGCCCCAACCAGTCGGCGTCGTTCGACGTCGACCATGTGGGCCGTGCGACCGGCTCGTCGTCTGGCAGTGACCTGCGCGACGTACCCGTCAAGCGACAAGGCACCACCGCCGGCGATCGCCAGTGGCAGCCAGGCGAAGACGAACACGATGTCAGAACCCGTGTAATAGGGGTTGGTGTGGAAGCTGACCGCCAAGAACAGGCTCAACGAGATGAGCGCGCCGCCAATGGCGGCGACCCGGGTGAGCAATCCGGCAAGCGCCCCGACGCCCACGGCCAGCTCACCAAAAGCGATAAGCAAACCGATGGTCGACGCGTGCGACGACAGCGGCGTCAGGAGCGCGTGTATCGGACTGTGCCGGGCGGCCGCCTGCATTTGTGACTGGATGGAAGCGGGCGAACTCGCCTTGAAGAAGCTGGGATTCGCCAGCTTCTGCAAACCCGCGAAGCAGAAGGTGACACCGAGGAACGCGCGCAGCGGCAATAGCGCGATCTCGGCGATGGGTAGATCAGGAAGCCGGGACGGCGTTGGGGGTGGTGCGGGACGTCGTTGGGCCAACCGATTTTGCTCCATGGGCGACAAGAATGCGGACACTAGCTGTCAATCTGCTGAAAGTTCCTCCTGCGGGGCGCGCTGATCGTTCGGGTAATCTGGTGGCGGCAGCTGGTCCAGCCGCGCCGAGCGACGGCCGGCGAAGGCGCGCGGCCAGGTGACGCTCATGCGAGCGCCGCCGAGCGCCGACGCTCCCACCGACCACCGGCCGCCGGTCGACCGCACAACGGCGTCGCCGATGGCCAGCCCCAGGCCCGCGCCGGATTCTCCTGCCGCGGTGTCCATCCGGTGGAATCGGTCGAACAACCGCGCCTGTTGTTCCTCGGGAATTCCTGGCCCGTCGTCCGAAACCTGAAGCCCGACGTGCCCGGGCGGCGTGGTCACCTCGACCTCGACATGCGCGTTGGCGCCCGCGTAACGGATCGCGTTGTCGATTAGCACGCCGGTGAGTCGGTCGACCCAGTCCGGGGGAGCGGCAATGAGCGCGTCAGGTTCGTCGGGGACGACGACGCGCAAATCGATACCGCGGGCGGCCGCCACCGGAACGAAGCGCTTGGCGCAGCGGCTCACCAACGTGGGCAGCTCGACCAACTCCTCGCGTGGCGGCGGCGGCTGGGAGTCAAAGCGGGCCAACCACAACAGGTCCTCGACAATCCGCCTCAGCCGGTTCGTCTCAGCAGCCACCCGCTCCAGACTCTCCCGATACGCGGGCGCGCTGCGGTCGGTGCTTAGCGCGAGGCTCACTTCGGCGTCGATGACCGTGAGCGGAGTGCGCAGCTCGTGCGACGCGTCAGCGGTGAACTCAAGCTGGCGACGCCGCGCCTGTTCGATCGGCTTCGACGCCCGTCGCCCGATGATCAGCGCGCCGACGAACACGCCACCGATCAACACCGGCGAGACGAGCAACGCGGTGAGCAGGAGCAGGCCGCGCACGTGCCGCTCTTGCGCGAGGCTTTCGGCGACCAACAGCCGGCCGCCGGTGTCAAGTGACGTCGCGTCGACGCGGAATTCCGCCGTCCCGATGTGGGCACTGCGCGGAAAGCCGCCCGTGCGCGCCACCAGGCTGGCCGGCAGTTGCGGCGCCCCGACGGAGCTTGCCGTGACCGTTCCATCCGCGGCCACCAACCACGCGTACACCGGAGCGTCGTCGGCGTCGCCAAAATGGCGGCTGGTCAGCCGCTCGGCCTGGGCTTCCTCTTTGAGCGTCGCCAACTGCGACGCCAGCCGGTGATCGGTCTCGGTGGTCAGCCGATGCGTGACAAGAGCGACGAGCAAGGCGACGACCGCCACGTACAAGCACGCGACAACCAACGCGGCCGCGACGGCTACCTTGATCGCCGGCGCCACCGCCGCTCGAGCGCGGATCGGGGGAGCCTTCATTCAGGCACTATCCGGTAGCCCACCCCGCGAACCGTCTGGATGTGCGCCCGCGAGCCGACGATCTTTGAGCGCAATCGCGCCACGTGCACCTCGATCGCGTTCGACCCGATGGAGTCGCTTTCGTTCGGCCACACGTGCAGGACGATCTGCCGCCTCGTCACCACGTTGGGAGAACGCCGCAAGAGCAGTTCGAGGATCGCGACCTCGGTGACGGTCGCGGCGACTTCATCGTCCCCGATGAAGGTTTGATGCGTCGCCGGGTCGAACCTGAGGTCGCCACAACTCAGCACCGGGCCTTGCACCGACGGCCATCTTCGCTGCAACGCGCGCACCCTCGCGAGCATCTCTCGAAAGTCAAATGGCTTGACCAGGTAGTCGTCGGCGCCGCGGTCAAGGCCGGCCACTCGGTCGGCTGGCTGATCGCGTGCGGTGAGCATCAGCACCGGCGTGCGATCACCGCGCGCCCGCATTGCCGCGATCGCGTCGTAGCCGGTCATCTTCGGCATTCGCCAGTCGAGTATCGCGACGTCGTATTCGTAAACCGCGAGGTGCGCCAACGCGGCTGCGCCGTCGGCGACCGCGTCGGTGACGTATCCGCTTTCCTTGAGAGCACGCGCGAGGACGTCACGCAGCGCGTTGTCATCCTCGGCAATCAAGACGCGCATACCATGATCCTCCAGCAACGACCTTACAGACGGCTGAACGAATCGCGCTTCAGGTCGCTGTAAGGCTCACTGCCTACGATCACTCAATGTGACGAACCAGACCTCGGTACGCGCCCGGCCTGACACCTCGGCCGACGGCGTCGAGGGGAACGCCCGGCTGACAGCCACGGCGGCCGCCCTGCTCCTGGTGCTGCTGGCCGCCGAGGGCGCGACGTTGCTTTCCATCCATGGCCTGCTGAAGGCCCACGTGTTCATCGGGTTCGCGCTGATTCCTCCGACGGCGCTCAAGATCGGCACCACCGGCTATCGGTTCGCGCGCTACTACACGCGGAGCGGAACGTATCGCCGCAAAGGGCCGCCGCCATTGATCTTGCGCGTGCTCGGGCCGGTCGTCGTCCTGACAACGGTCTCGCTGCTCGCGTCAGGTGTCGCGCTCGGCACAACCAGCCGAAGCACGCGCGACGCCATGCTGTTCTTGCACAAAGCCAGTTTCGTCATCTGGTTCGCGGCCATGACCGTGCATGTGCTCGGGCATCTATTCGAAGTCGTCAAGCTCGGATCCCGGGACTGGCGGCCGACGCCATCCGCGTCTGACGTCGTCGCCGGCGCCGGCGTCCGTCGATGGGGGATGGCCGCCGTGATCGTGATCGCCTGCTTCGTCGGCGTGTACGGCCTCAGTTCGCTCGGGCCTTGGACCGCGTTGTCGCACTAGCCGACGGTGCTTCGCGGCCGGATCGCTAAACGGCGGAATGGGCCGTTGGGCCCTGCCACCTCGCGCCCGCCGACCGCGACGATGACGGCATGTGGCTGGGTAAGGCTTCGGCATGAGCGTGCGGCTGTCGCCCGCCGACGCCGAAGGCCTGACCACTATCGAGGCGGCCCGGCGGCTGCAGGAGTTCGGCCCGAACACGGTCGGCCAGCCGAGGCGAAGCTCGGTGCTGTCCAGTGTCGGGGTTCAGCTGCGCGACCCGTTGATCCTTGTGCTGCTTGCCGCCGCGGTGCTCACCTCGACGACGGGCGACTTCACTGACGCCGCCGTCATCGGCCTCGTCGTCGTGGTCAACTCCAGCGTCGGCGTGTGGCAGGAGCTGCGCGCGCAGCGGGCGATCGAGGCGCTGTCGGCACTCGCCGCACCGCTGGCGCGGGTGCGCCGCGACGGCCGGGAGTCGCAGATACCCGCCGAAGATTTGGCGCCGGGCGACGTGCTCGTGCTGTCAGAGGGAGACATCGTTCCTGCTGACGCGGAACTCCTTGAGGCGCACGCGCTTCTCATCGACGAAGCCGCGTTGACCGGCGAGTCGGTGCCGGTCGGCAAGTCAGCCAATCCAGAGCACGACTTCGCGATCTCGGCCGGCACCGTGGTGGTCAAGGGCCGTGCAGTCGCCGTCGTCACGGCGACCGGAAGGCACAGCGCGTTGGGTCGGATCGCGGCGTTGCTCGACACCGGCCCGCAGGCGACTCCGCTGCAGCGGCGGCTCGCCCAACTCGGCCGCGTCCTCGCCGGCGTCGCGGTTTTCCTCTGCGGCGTGGTGCTGTTGCTTGGCCTGCTGCGCGGCCAACCCGCGGAGCAGATGGTCCTCACCTCGATCAGCCTCGTCGTCGCCGCCGTTCCGGAGTCGCTTCCCGCCGTCATCACGTTGAGCTTGGCCTTGGGCGCGCGGCAGATGGCCCGCCGTCATGCCATCGTGCGACGCCTGCCGGCCGTCGAGACGCTCGGCTCGGTGACCGTGCTCGCCACCGACAAGACAGGGACGTTGACGACCGGCCGGATGCGCGCCGAGGTCCTTCACACCCGCGACGGCGAATACTCGCTCATCGACGTCCCGAGGAGTGGGCCCGAAAGTGGGGTTGTCGACCTGCTCACATACGCGGCGTTGTGCAACGACGCCCAGCTGACGGACGATGCCCCGCTGACAGACGGTGCCCAGCTGACAGCCGACGCGCACCTTGGCGATCCGACGGAGGTGGCCCTGCTGCTCGCCGCGTCGTCGGTTGGTGTCGACGTAGCCGCGACACGCGCCCGCTGGCCGCGCGTCGCCGAGATCCCGTTCGACAGCGGCCGAAGCCGGATGACCACAATTCACCGCGCGGACAACGGTTTTCTGGTCTGCATGAAGGGTGCGCCGGAGGCCGTCCTCCGGCACTGCTCGACTGGCTCGGACGACGGCGGCTTCGCCGCGCGCGCTCACGCACAGGCGGCCACCCTCGCCGTCGAGGGCTACCGGGTGCTCGCTGTTGCGACCGCACGTCGTCACAGCCTGCCCTCCGACCTCGAAGACGCCGAGCGCGACGTCGCCCTGGTGGGTCTGGTCGCCATCGCCGATCCGCCAAAAGACAACGCCGCGCGAACATTGCTCGCCTGTCGACAGGCGGGCATCAGACCTGTCCTCATCACCGGCGACCATGCGGCGACCGCGCTCGCCATCGCGCGCCGCGTCGGCATCGCGGGCGACGACGACCCCGCGATCACCGGTCAGCAGGTGGCGGCTGGCTTTGACGCGACCGGCGGCACCGTCTTCGCGCGCATCGCCCCGGAGCAGAAGCTGCAGATCGTGGAGGCGTTGCGCGCAGGTGGCGCGATTGTGGCGATGGTCGGCGACGGCGTCAACGACGGACCCGCGTTGCGACGAGCCGACATCGGGGTGGCGATGGGCCATCGCGGAACTGAGGTCGCCAGGCAGGCGGCCGACTTGGTTCTCGCCGATGACGAGGTCGCCACGGTGGTGTCAGCTGTCGAAGAGGGACGCCGTATTTACGCGAACGTCCGCCGGTTCTTGACGTTCGGCCTCGCCGGCGGCGCAAGCGAGATTCTTGTCATGCTGGTGGGCCCGTTACTGGGCTTCAACCTCCCGCTTCGCGCCGCGCAAATCCTTTGGATCAACCTCTTGACGCACGGCTTGACCGGCGTCGCGCTTGGCGCAGAGCCAACCGAGCCTGACTCGATGAGCCGGCCACCTCGTCCGCCACGGGAAAGCGTGCTCGGTGACGGACTTTGGGCCAGAGTGCTGCGACTCGCCGTTGTGATCACGGCCGTGACGCTCGGAGTGGCGCTGTGGGCCGACAAATCGGCGCGACCGTGGCAGAGCATGGTCTTCGTGACCCTCACCACGACGCAACTCGCGATCGCGATCGGCCTGCGCGCGAGGTCCACTGTTCGGTCAAACCCGTTCCTGCTCTACGCCGTGGCGGGCTCTGTCGCACTCGTGCTCGCCGGTTTGTACGCGCCACCACTGCGCGAACTCCTCGACACGAAGCCGCTGTCATGGACAGAGACGACACTCGCCGTCGCGATTGGCGTCGCGGGATGGCTCGCCATTCGCGCCGACCTGTTCGTCACGAAAGGCCGAGCCCACCGGGAATCGTCACAAATCCGTAGCCAGCAGCGCGAATCGCGTCGATGACCTCCGCCAGCGCGTCGGCGTCAAGGGTGGACCGGTCGGTGGGGTTCGAACCGACGTGCATGAGCACGACCTCACCCGGCTGCAAGCCCGCCAGCACCCGCTGCTTCACCGAGTCGGCGGTCCGTCCGCCTGACGTGCCTTGCCATCCGAGAGTGTCGACCGTCCACCCGATCGCGACGTAGCCCAGGCCGTTGACCAGCGCTCGGTTCCCTGCGTTGTGCTCGCCGAATGGAAACCTGAACAACGGTTTGGGATCGACACCGGTCGCGGCGCGAATCACCAGACGAGCTTGCTCGACCTCGGACCGCGCAGCGTCGTCCGATAGTTGATTGAAGTGCGGGTGGGTCACGCTGTGATCGCCCACTGCGAACTCCGCGCCGATGTCTCGCGCCTGCTGGGGAAACGACGTGACCCATGAGCCGGTGAGGAAGAACGTCGCCGGCACGTCTTTGGCCCGCAGGGTGGCGACGATCTTTGGCACGCCGTCCGCGTTTGCGCCAGCGTCAAAAGTCAACGCGACCACGTGCTTGGACGTCGGCAATCGCGTGACGTCGACACCGATCAGCGCCGACGGCAACGGCGTGGCGGTCGGCGTCGTGCTTGGCGTGGCCGTCGCCGTCGGCGGGGGAGTCACCGGGGAACTCGGCGCGCCGGTTGCGCTCGATGAGCTCGACGAACTCGATGAGGTCGACGAACTCGGCGAGACCGGCGCCGGTGCGCTGGTCGGCGGCGACGGCGAAGGCGTCACCGCCGGCGGCGACGTCGACGGCGCCGCCCCCGGCTCACCGTGCGAACACGAAGCGACCGCCAGCACGGCCACGAGCACGATCAAGGGCCGCCCCCAGGCCGACCGCCGCCGACTCATTGTTCGGCCACCCGCGCGGTTTCGTCACGAGACGCTGGTGAGGGCGCTCGCCGGGTTGGCCGAGGTGTAGATGACACCCGGCGTCTTCTCGCGCGACGGATGCTGTTCGAGGATCGCCCGCAGGGCGGCGACAAACCGCATCGACTCGAGGTGCGTGCGCTGCCACACGTTGCGCCCGAAGATGAGCCCGGTTGCACCCGCCTCCATCGACAGCCGCGCCTTCTCCAACATCGCCTCGTCGCCCAGCTTCTCTCCACCGGAAACCAAGAGCAACGTGCGATTCGCCGATCGGACGACCGCTTGGATCGCCTGCTGTTCGGTGAACACCGCGTCGTACTCGGGCCGCACACCAAGCCGCTTGCCCGGCCTGGGGAAGTTCACCTTCACCATGTCGGCGCCGATCTCACTCGCCACTCGACTCGCGTAGTCGACGGCGTAGAACGAATCCGTCCCGCCCTTCGCGACGATGGCCGCGCCGCGCGGGTAGGCCCACACGATGAGCGGCATGCCAAGGCGGGCCGCCTCCGCACGCACCGACCGCAGCTGGCCGAAGTCGTCCACCTGTGACGGACTCCCGACATAGAGCGTGTAGCCGACGGCGTCAGCGCCGAGCGAGACCGCTTCCTCCACGCTGGAGATCATCGGCGAGAGCGCCGCTTCGTCCGACGGAATGTCCGTCTTGCCGTTCAGCTTGATGATCAGCGGGACCTCTCCGGCGTACTCCCAGTAGAACTTCTCGGCGAGGCCGACCTGGATGGCGATGCCGTTGAAGCCGCCTTCGACGGCGAGCCGAAGGATGTAGCGGGGATCAGTGGCCGCCTCGTTCGCGAAGAAGTCGCGCGGCCCGTGCTCGAGTCCCTGGTCGTACGGCA
>Ga0187809_10000419_pt1 | contig 23247 bp, 28 predicted proteins | sample NC_wetland_sal_i_8_FD_132415 | JGI IMG/M metagenome (GOLD analysis project Ga0187809, IMG submission 132415) | Wetland sediment microbial communities from Neuse River Estuary, North Carolina, USA - ASW_4 | ecosystem: Environmental > Aquatic > Freshwater > Wetlands > Sediment | place: USA: North...
CGACCACCCGAAGGCCCGCGGCAGCAGCGAGTCGGCATGCGTCGCGTGGCCCGACGCGGGCCCACGGGAAGTGCTCGCCGATCGGCTGGCCGTGCTGGTGAAAACGCACGTGCAAGCGCTCGTCGCAGTCGTGCGGCTCGGTTTCGACAAGCAATCGACCGCCGGGTGCGAGCAACCTGCCGATCCGGGCGAACAACCGTGACACATCGCCGCCCAGCCCGACGTTGCCGTCGACCAACAAGATGGTCGGCCATCGTCCCTCGCCGGGCAGCCGCGAGAACACGTCTCGGCGCAGCGCGCTGCCACCACGGCCGCGCGCCAATCGCACAGCGGTCGGCGCGAGGTCGACTCCGAGCGTCGGAATTCCGCGTTCGGCGAGTGCGCTGACGAAGCGGCCAGGACCGCAGCCGACGTCGAGGACAGGTCCGCGACAACGTTCGATCACGCTGATGTCGGCGTCGTTGACGGGAGCGAGAAATCGGGCGACGTCGAGTGGCAGCACTCTGCCGTCGGCGTCGAGCAGACTCAACGGCGTCATCGCGACGAGAGCGTGCTCGTACGGCCCGAGGAGCCCGGCTCTCATGCGGCCGCTCCCGCAAACCCGCGCACTGCGTGGGCGAATTCACCGACCGGATTAGCCGACGCCACCCGCAGCGCCGCGTCAAACGTGTCGACGTCCTCGAGCGTGTCGAGCAGTTGCACGCGGAGCTTCTTCGCGCGCAACCGCCGGAGCTGAGCCGCACCGGTGTGCGCGGTCGACATCGGCACGCCGTTGATGACGGACGACGCGTGCGTGGGATCGGCGAATCCGATCGCCCAGTAGCCGCCGTCTTCGGCAAGGCCCAAGCACGCGTCATAGCGATCGGGGTCGAACACCGTCAGCTGTTCTGCATGCAACTGCGGAGTGTCCATGCCGATCAGCAACGCCGGCCCGGTCGCGTGTGCGAACGCCGCAGCGAGCCGGACGTCGAGGCCGCCGGTTGACTGCGCCGTGCACGCCCAGTCTGGTGGTAGCCACGCGCCCGGGGTGCCGTCCAGCACGACGACGCGTTGGCGTGCGGGAACTCGTGACGCGGCGCGCAAGCTGTCGGCCAACGCGGCGGCCGCGAGCTCGGCCGCTTCGGCGTGGCTGAGCGGCGGGACGAGCCGGGTTTTCACCCGTCCTGGCAACGGTTCTTTGGCGACGACCAGCATGCTGTCGATCACGACGACAACACCGCTCGGACGTCGCGCAACGTGTGCCACGTTCCGCTGATCGTGCCGCTCACCTTTGACTCGCCGGCACGTGGCAGGTACGCCACGTCGTCCTGCGTCACGCGCCAACCCGCGGCGGCTGCTCGGAGCACCGTTTCGACGGGGTAGCCGCAGCGGCGGTCGTCGATCGCAAGCGCCAGCAATGCCTCGCGGACGGCGACACGCACCGGGCCGATGTCGCGCAGCTTCACTCCGGCGTGCCGTGACACCCGACGGGCCAACGCCCGGTTGCCGAGCCGGGCGTGCAGCGGCCAACCGGCGTCGCGCACCGGCACCCGCCGGCCCACCACGAGGTCGGTCGACCCCTCGAGCACGGGCCGCGCGAGCCGGGTGATGTCGCGCGGGTCGATTGTCGCGTCGCAGTCGCAAAAGGCGACCAGCTCGGCGCTCGCGGCTTGCAGACCGGCATGGCAGGCGGCGCCGTAGCCGCGCTCCGCGCACTCAATGACGGTCGCGCCGCACGCCGCGGCGACCGCTGCCGAACCGTCCGTCGAGCCGTTGTCGACCACGAGCGCGCGGGCGCCGGGTGGGATCCGGGACAGCACCCACGGCAGCGCGGCCGCCTCGTTGAGGCACGGCAAAACGATGTCGATCACGCGCAAGACGCTAAGCCCGGAACCGGCCGGACAACCCTTACCGAACGATGAACTCAGATTCGCTCTGATGCTCGCGCCCGGCTGGCTCCCTAGACTCGATCACGTTATGGCGCGGGTATTGGTCGTCGATGACGACGCGACGCTGGCCGAGGTGGTCGTCGGCTATCTCGAGCGCGCCGGTCATGTCGGAACGCACGTCTCCGACGGCCCAGCGGCGCTCGCCGCAGTAAACGCAGAGCCGCCCGACTTGATGGTGCTCGACCTCATGTTGCCGGGCATCGACGGGTTGGAAGTCTGCCGGCAGGTGCGCGCCAGCCATCCGCAGTTGCCGGTGCTGATGTTGACCGCGCTCAACGAGGCCGAGGATCGCATCGCGGGATTAGAGGTGGGCGCCGACGACTATCTCGCCAAGCCGTTCTCGCCGCGCGAGCTGGTGCTGCGGGTCGACTCCATCCTGCGCCGAGCGTCGCGCGCTGGCCCGCCGTCCGTGTTGACCGCGGGAACGCTGACCGTCGACACGGCGGCTCGCCGGGTGACCCGCGGTGACCGCGAGATTTCCCTGACCGTGCGGGAGCTTGACCTGCTCGCCTACCTGATGGCGCATCCAGGGCAGGTGTTCCGCCGCGAGCAACTCATGCAAGCGGTGTGGGGATGGACGTTCGGCGACCAATCGACGGTCACCGTGCACGTCCGGCGATTGCGGGAGAAGATCGAGGACGATCCGACCGAGCCGGCGCTCATCCACACGGTTTGGGGCGTCGGTTATCGACTCGATGTGCCGGTGACCGCGCCATGAACATCGGCCACATCATGCTGATCGCGCTCGGCTGGGCGGCGGGCGGCGCGGTGGTGGGTTGGCTGGTGACGCTTCCGCTGCATCGTCGTTCCCTGGCCGGGCTGCTGGCTTCGGTCGTGTTGACCGGCACGATGGCGTCGGTCGCCGCGGTGGTCGGCAACGTCCACGCGATGTTCATCTCATCGAACGAATTAGCCGCCGTGGTAAGCGTTTCTGTCGTCGCAGGCCTGGCGGCCGCGGTGGCGGCCGGAGTAGCGGCCTACCGACTTTCCCGCGATTCCCGCGAGTTGCACGCAGCCGTAGCCGCAGTCGGGCAGGGCCGGACGCCGATCGCCCGCCGTCCGCTGGCCACCAAATTGGAGCGACTGCACACCGAACTCGCAGCGACGGCGCAGCAGCTGGCCGACTCGCGCGACCGCGAACGGGCGTTAGAGCGGTCGCGGCGTGAGTTGATCGCCTGGATCAGCCACGATCTGCGCACCCCGTTGGCGGGCGTTCGCGCGATGACGGAAGCGTTGGAAGACGGCGTCGTCGATGAGCCGGAGCGTTACTACAAGCAAATCCACGACCAGGTTGATCGGCTGGCTGGCATGGTCGACGACCTGTTCGACCTTTCTCGAATTCAGGCGGGCGCGTTCGGCGTCGACACCGAGCCGGTCGCGGTGCATGACCTGACGTCCGACTGCCTGGCGGCACTCGAGCCGCTCGCCGACGCGGCCGGTGTGCGATTGCGCGGACACAGCGAGGGCAGCGCCACTGTCACAGGCAATGCGGCAGAGCTGAATCGGGCGCTCACCAACCTGATCGCCAACGCGATTCGCCACACGCCCAGCGACGGTTGCGTCGACGTGCGTGTGCGCACCGCCGTCGCGCACGTCGAGGTGCTCGTGCGCGATGAGTGTGGCGGCATCCCCGACGCCGACATCGAGCGCATTTTCGAGGTCGGCTACCGAGGCGAGCCGGCCCGCACACCGGTGCTCGGCGAGGTGGGCGGCGCCGGTCTCGGGCTCGCGATCGCGCGCGGAATCGTCGACGCGCATTCCGGCAGTCTGGACGTGCGCAACGTGTCGGGCGGCTGCGAGTTCAGAATGCGCTTGCCTGCTTGAGTCTTAGCTTCGGGCCAACTCGGCCACGCCGTCGTTGAACGCAACTCGCGGCGTCCAGCTGAGCTCGGCGCGCAGCCGCGACGAGTCGGCGGTGATGTGCCGGACGTCGCCAAGCCGGTATTGACCGGTGACCGCTGGGGTCGGCCCGTCAAGCGCGTGGCTCAACGCCCTCGCCATCTCACCGACCGTGCGAGGGGTGCCAGAACCGACGTTGTAAGCCCGCACTCCGTGCGACGCGTTGAGTGCGGCGACCGTCGCCGCGGCGACGTCGCGCACGTGCACGAAGTCGCGCAGTTGTCGGCCGTCCTCGAAAACCTGGGGAACGCGGCCTGATCGGAGCGCCGAGATGAAGATGGCCGCCACGCCGGCGTACGGGGTGTCGCGCGGCATGCCGGGGCCGTACACGTTGTGATAGCGCAACGCGGTCACCGCGCCGCCCGTCGTCCGGGCCCAGGATGTCGCGAGGTGCTCCTGCGCGAGTTTGCTTGCCGCATAAGCGTTTCTTGGGTCGGGTGCCGCCTCTTCGTCGACGAGCGCTGGTTGGAGCGGCCTACCGCAAAGCGGGCAGGGCGCTTCGAATCGCCCAGCTGCCAGGTCAGTCTCAAGCCGCGGACCGGGGCGCACCTTGCCGTGCTCCGCGCAGGCGCCGAGACCTTCGCCGTACACCACCATGGAGCTGGCCAGCACCAGCCGGCCGACACCAGCGCGCGCCATTCCAGCCAGCAGCACGGCGGTGCCGTGGTCGTTGGACGACGCGTAGTCGGGCAGGTCGGCGACGTCGACACCAAGGCCGACCTTGGCGGCTAAATGAAAGACCGCGTCGACGCCGTGGAGCGCGCGCTCGACAACATCGGCGTCACGCACATCGCCGACGACGAGTTCGGCAGGCAGTGACACCGGTTTGCGGTGATGAACGTCATCGCGCAAGGAGTCCAACACGCGGACGTCGTGCCCGGCGGCCGACAACTCGGCCAACACATGACGGCCGATGAACCCGGCGCCACCGGTCAATAGAACTCGCATGCGTCGATCGTTTCACGACCCCGGCGATCTATTGGTCGACCACGGCCGATCGGTGGTGCCAAACACGGGTGAGCAACACGAGCGCGACCACCTGAGTCGCGACGACAAACGTTCCGACGGCGGTGAGGCTCACCTCGTACAGCCAGCCGATGAGCGCGGCGCCGGCGAGCCAGGCCAAACCGTAGACGGCGGTGAACGTGCCGTACCCAGCGCCCCGACGATGCGGCGGCACGAAGTCGGTGACCGCGGCGCGCATGGTCGAGTCGTGCACGCCCATCGCGGTGCCCCACACCAACGCGCCGATCACGACCGGGGTGACGGAATTGCTAAACGACAGAAACGGGACGACGGCGGCCAGGATCGGCAACGCGAGCAGCCCTCGCAATCCGACGCGGTCGTAGATGCGTCCGAACACGACGGCGGCCAACGCCGCGGCGCCCATGGCGCCCGCGTACAACACCGCGACGAGATCGGCCGACAGCACATGCTGCGCCGTCAGGTGATATGCCAACACTGCCCACGTCGAGAACCCGAGCATGGTCGCCGCCGAGAACGCCGCGTACCGCCAGAACACCGCGGGCAGCTGCTTTTCCAGCCGCAGTTGCTTCTTTTCTGAGACATGCGCGCCTGGGTCGTACTCCGCCGGATTTGGGGCCGCGACGCGAAGCCGGATCAGCACGGTGATCGCGGCGATGCCAGGTATCGCGAGCATCGCAAAGGCGGTGCGCAGGCTGGCGCCCAACGCCACCGCGCCGGCGACCAGCAGCGGCCCGAGCAATGCGCCGGTCTGGTCGAGCGCCTCGTGCAGGCCGAAGGCGTAACCACGGCCGAGCTTTGCCGACGCATGGGCGAGCATCGTGTCACGAGCTGGTGTGCGCACGGCCTTGCCGAGCCGCTCACCGCTGTAGAGGGCGCCCGCCGATGCAAGCCCGGGCGCGATCGCGATCAGCGGTACGCAGCAGGCGGTCAGCGCGTAACCCGCGATGGTCTGAGGCCACGGTCGCCCGGTGCGGTCGGAGATCCGCCCGGTGACCAACCGCAGCACGAGCGCGACGGCTTCGCCGATTCCGGTGATGACACCGACGACGGCGGCGCTCGCGCCGAGACTGCCGAGAAACGGCCCGATGATCGAGCGGGCGCTCTCGTAGACGACGTCCGAAAGTGCGGAGACGAGTCCGAACCAGACGACGAAGCGAACCGGGCTGACCCGTTGGCCGGTGGGCTGCGTCGTCGTCAATGCGCGCCCGCTGGGCTTGCATGCACGTTCGCCGCGGTGAGTCTCCGGACGTCGGCGAGCAAATGCGCCTCGGCGTGGTGCGCGATGTCGTGCGCGGCGCGCAGTGAAAGGTCGGCGTCGACGGTGATCGCCGCCTCGGCGCGCAAGGTGTGGCCGATCCAGCGCACTCGCAGCTCGTCGACGGAGTGCACACCCTCGACGCTGGCGATCGCCGCGATCGCCTGCTCGACCAGCCCGGGGTCGACGGCGTCCATCAGCCGCGCTCCCACCTGGCCGACCGCGGATCGCAGCACACCGAGAATGGCGACGGTGATGAGCAAACCGATGATCGGGTCGGCCTGCCGCCAGCCCAACCCGACTCCTGCTGCCCCGAGCAAGACGGCGAGGCTGGTGAAGCCGTCGGTGCGAGCGTGCAGGCCGTCGGCGACCAGCGCGGCGGAGCCGATGCGTCGTCCGACGACAATTCGGTACCGCGCGACGAGTTCGTTTCCGGCGAAGCCGATCACCGCCGCGACCGCCACCGCCCAGAGGTGGTGCACTCGCTGCGGGTGGATCAGCCGGTCGATCGCCTCGTAGCCCGCCAAGACCGACGACAGGGCGATCATCGCGATCACGAACAACCCGGCGAGGTCTTCGGCGCGCCCGTAACCATAGGTGTGCCGGCTCGTCGCGGGGCGGCGGGCGAGCCGAAACGCGATCAACAACGGGACGGCGGTCAGCGCGTCGGCCACGTTGTGCAGCGTGTCGCCGAGCAACGCCACCGAACCAGAAAATGCGACCACGATTCCTTGCAGCGCGGCGGTGAGCGCGAGACCGGCCAGGCTGATGAGCAGCGCACGTCGTCCGCTCGCGTCTGCCTCCAACGCGCTGTCGACCTGGTCGGCGCTGTCGTGCGAGTGGCCGACTCCGAGCAACTCCCCGGCTTCATGCCACAGCCGGGCGAGCGGCGACGAATGCTCGTGCTCGTGGTCATGCTCGTGGTCGTGCTCGGCCACGGGCGCGTCGGGATCAGCCGCTCGGAGCAGATGGGTCATGCGGGAGCCTCGCAGGTGCCGGTGCGTTCAACGATCGGCACAGAGGCTAGCAGCATCTGCATACCTGCGAATATGTCGCAACGGCGGTACCGTGGCGGCTATGACGTCGCCCCAAAGCACACCCGGCCCGCGCGCCCGCGGCGCCGGCGCCGCCGCCACGCCGGTCGTGGCCGCCGAGCCGCCGTCCGACGCCCAGGTCACCGCCGCGGTGAGCTCGTTCGCGCTGCTTGCCGAGCCCACTCGAGTGCGCATGTTATGGGCGCTTCGTGACGCGCAGTTGGACGTCGCGACGCTTGCCGCCGCCGCGGGTTGCCGGCCCACCGTGGCCAGCCAGCACCTGGCAAAACTGCGGCTGGGCGGCCTGGTCGAGGGCCGCCGGGAGGGTCAGCGGGTCGTGTACCGGCTGTGCGGCGGCCACGTGCGCACGTTGCTCACCGAGGCGCTCTTCCACGCCGACCATCAGGTCAGCGGCGCCGCCACGCACGACTAGGCCCGGGCACACCGTGGTGGATCGGGGCGGAGGACGTTGCATGACGTATACCCCCCTGGGTATAGTGGGGACCAAGGTCCCGACCGAAAGGAACTTCCTCATGTGCTCACCGGCCATCTGCCCCACCTGCCGGAAAGTCACCTACACCGGCTGTGGAATGCACGTTGACCAGGTGCTCGCCGGCGTCCCCCAAGAGCGACGCTGCGAGTGCGGCTGAGATCGGATCAAGCAATGCTCGAAATCATCCCGATTGACACACCGACACTCGGTGATCGCTCGTACCTCGTTCATGACGGCGAGGTGGCGTTCGTCATCGACCCGCAGCGCGACATCGACCGAGTTCTGGAACTCGCCGATGAGCGCGGCCTGCGGATCACCCACGTCTTTGAAACACACATGCACAACGACTACGTCACCGGCGGCCGGTCCCTCGCGGCCGCGACCGGCGCGGCGTACCTCGTCAACGCGGCCGACCAGGTGTCGTTCGACCGCACGCCGGTCAACGACGGTGACGTCGTCGAGATCTCGCCGTCCCTGTCACTGAAGGTGCTCGCCACACCGGGTCACACGTTCAACCATCTCTCGTACGCGTTGAGCTCGGACGACGTGCCCGTCGGCGTCTTCACCGGCGGTTCGCTGCTTTACGGTTCGACCGGCCGACCCGACCTGTTGGGTGAGGCGCACGCGAACGACCTTGCGCACGCACAATACCGATCGGCGCATCGGCTGGCGCACGAGTTGCCTGAGGCGGCGGAGGTCTTTCCGACGCACGGCTTCGGCAGTTTCTGCTCGGCCACGCAGTCCGAGGGCACCTCGTCGACGATCGGCCACGAGAAGCGGACGAACCCCGCTCTGACGCAGGCCGAGCAGCAGTTCGTCGAAGACCTGCTCGCCGGCCTCGACGCGTTTCCCGCGTACTACGCGCACATGGGGCCGGCGAACCTGTCGCCGCCTGCGAGTGAGCCTGACCTCTCCGCGCCGTCGTTGGCGGACGCCGACGAGTTGCGCCGCCGGATCGACGCCGGTGAGTGGGTGGTCGACCTGCGTGCGCGGACGGCGTTTGCCGCCGGGCATCTGGCCGGCACGCTGAACTTCGGCATCGACGGGCAGTTCGCCACCTACCTCGGCTGGACGATTCCGTGGGGAACGCCGCTCACCCTGATCGGTGAGACCGCCGAGCAGGTCGCGGAGGCGCAGCGCGAGCTGGTGCGCATCGGCATCGAGCGCCCGGCCGCCGCGGCGACCGGCGCCCCGCACGAGCTCGCGCCAGGCGAGACGCTGAACACCTTGCGGTCGGCGAGCTTCGCGCAGCTGCGAGAGGCGATCTCGACGCGAGCTCCCGTCGTCCTTGACGTGCGGCGAAACCTGGAATGGAAGGAATCGCACGTCGCCGGCGCAGTGCACATCCCGCTGCACGACCTGCTCGACCGGCTTGACGACATTCCGCGCGGCGAGGTGTGGGTGCATTGCGCGGCGGGATATCGCTCGTCGATCGCAGCTTCCATCCTCGCCGCCAACGGCCGTTCGGTGGTCGCCGTCAATGACGAGTTCACCGTCGCGGCCGACGCCGGTCTCAATCTCGAAAGCGGCACAGAAGTCCTCACAGGAGTCTTTGGATGAGCATCTTCGGCAAACTGTTCGCCCGCCCGTACGAGAAGGTCAGCGCCGCCGAGGCGGCAGCGCTGGTCGAGCAAGGCGCGATCCTGCTTGACGTGCGGGAGCCGCATGAATGGCAGGCCGGCCACGCGCCGAAGGCACGTCACGTGCCGCTCGGGCAGCTTCCGCAGCGGGCTCGAGAAATTCCCAATGGCCGGCCGATTCTGACGATCTGTCGCTCCGGCGCCCGGTCGGCGCGCGCGGCCGCGATGTTGGCCTCTGACGGCCGGCAGGTGTCGAACGTCAGCGGCGGCATGCACGCGTGGGCGCGCGCGGATCTGCCGGTCGTCGCCAAGGGCGGCCGACCGGGCCAGGTTGTGTAAGGCAGCGCGCCCACGTTGATTGCCGTCGCGATCGCAGTTGGTCTGTTGATCGGTCTGTCGCTGGGCGCGCTCGGTGGTGGCGGCTCGATCCTCACCGTGCCGGCGCTGGTTTATCTGCTGAACCAGACGCCGCACGCCGCCACCACCGGCTCGCTGCTCATCGTGGGCGTCACCGCGCTGGCCGGCATGGCGGCGCATCTGCGGTCGGGGCGGGTGCAGGTCGGCCAAGGCCTGGTCTTCGGCGTTCTCGGCGTGGCCGGCGCGTATGCCGGGAGCCGGCTGTCGGCCAACATCAACCCGAACTTGCTGCTCACCGGATTCGCCGTCCTGGTGCTTGGCGCTGCGATAGCCATGGTGCGGCGAGCGCGGGCAAAGCGCCCGCCGAGCGTCACGTCGTCCTGTAAATGGCCGTCGCCGATTCCCCGGCTGAACGTCTGCCGCACCCTTCGAGTGCTCGCCGCGGCGACCGTCGTCGGGTTGCTGACCGGCTTGTTCGGCGTCGGCGGCGGGTTTGTCATCGTTCCCGCGTTGGTGTTGGCCCTGGGTTTCTCGATGCCGGTCGCCGTCGGAACGTCGTTGCTGGTCATCGCGATCAACAGCGCCGTCGCGTTGGCGGTGCGCATGGGCGAGCACACGCACCTCGATTGGCCGCTGCTCGCACTCTTCACGCTGACCGCGATCGGCGGATCCCTGGTCGGCAACCGGATCGCCTCCAAGGTGGACGCCGCTAAGTTGTCCATCGCCTTCAGCTTTTTGTTAGTCGCCGTCGCGTTCTACACCGCGGCCCGGTCGGTCCCGCACTTGCTGTGAGTTCGATGTGAAGAGCCGTGTTCGCGAGTTCGCGAGTTAACGTGAGGAACGTGAGTGCGTCGTCCGGAGTCGGCAAGCGGTTGCGGTCACGCTCGCTGCTGACCCTGGTCGCCGTCGCGGTTCTCGCGATTGTGGTCGTCCAGACCTTCCCCCGGCTGAGCAACGCGGTCGGGCAAGCCAGCAAGCTTCCCGCGCCTACGTGGCCGTGGATTTTGCTTGCCATGTCGGCAATTGCCGGCAGCTATTGGCTTTCGGCACGCGCGCTGCAGGTCGCGCTGGGCGCGCGGCTGCCGATGCGGCGCACCGTGCTGGTGCAGCTCGCCGCCGCGGTCGCCAACCGGTTGACGCCGGGCAGTGTCGGAGGCGTGGCGATCAACGTCCGCTACTTGACCAACCTCGGCTACGGCGTAGGCGAGTCAGGTGCGGCGGTGGCGGCGACCGGGATGACCCACGTGCTCGTCGCGGTCCTTGGGTTGACGCTGTTTGGCCCGGCGGTGCTCAGCCGTGACGCGAGCAACGTGGTCAGCTGGTTCGGCGGTTGGTGGCTGTGGCTGACGCTCGGCGCCATCGCGCTCGGCGGCGTCGCCGCCTACGTCGTCCGACGTCGTCGCCGTCAGCCGGCGCGCGAAGGTTGGCTGCGCTCCGCCATCCGCGACGGACTTCGCGCCATGCGCGCGTTGTCCGCACAACCCGGCCGGGTCGCCAAACTCATGCTGTACGTCGGCGGGGTGAAGGCGGCGAACCTGCTCGCGCTCTACGCCGCGTTGTGGTCTTTCGACGGGGACGTCGCCGGATGGCGGGTTGCCGTCGCGTACTTGGTTGGCGCGACAAGCGCGGAAGCCATCCCAACGCCCGGTGGCCTGGGCGCCGTCGACGCGGCGTTGTTCTTCGGATTGGCCGGCACTGCCGGCTCGAGCGCGGGCGCGGTGCTGGCCGGCGTTGTGGTCTATCGGCTGTTGGCGTTCTGGGCGCCGATTGTGCCGGGTGCGGTCGGCTCCGCGTTCCTGCGGCGCCGCGCCGTGCTGTGACCCGGCACGGACAGTCGATCTTCACCAAACGGTAAGCAAACCCGCTGACGATGACCGTGTGAACGGCCAGTCGTTGGTCCTTCGCCGCAGGTCCTTAGTCCCGGTGGTCCCAGCCCTTCTGCCCTGGGTCCGGACGGCAGACGCGCCGACTCTGGCCAACAAGGTCGCTTTGTGTGACGCCTCCGGTTTCTCCCTGTCTTGACGAAAGAGGTATGAGGTGAAGAGTGGCGGGCCAGCCGTGCTGGCGATCGACCTCAACCACCCAGGGCACTACATCCATTGGGGGGTCATCCAGATCTCGGTCGCGAACTTCGTCATCATCCTGTTGATGATCGCAATCTTCGTCGCGGCGTTGCTGCTGCCCTTCCCGGGGCGGAGGCGGCACCGGTGACCGCGGCACAGCCCGCCGCGACGAAGCCGCCAACCGATTCGGAAGCTGGCAGCTGGACCGGTTGGGTGCGCCGCCGCGCGCTGCGCAACTTCCCCCCGGAGGAACTGCTTCCCGACAGCCAACCGGTGTACGTGGCGTCGTGGATCTACGTGTTCGGCGTCGCCACCATCGCGGCGTTCATCGTCGTGTTGGTCTCGGGTGGCGTGCTCGCGCTGCGCGGCCCGGTGTGGTGGCACGGCTCGGACGTCGGGCACTACGTGAACAGCCTGCACCTGTGGAGCGTCGAGCTGTTCATGGCGTTCATGGTCATCCACCTGTGGGGCAAGTTCTTCATGGCCGCGTGGCGCGGTCGGCGGGCGATGACCTGGATCACCGGCGCGATCTCCTTCCTCGCGTCGATCGGCACCGCGTTCACCGGCTACGTGAGCCAGCAAAACCTGGACTCGCAGTGGATCGCGACCCAAGCCAAGGACGGTTTGAACTCCGTCGGCATCGGCGCCTACTTCAACGTGCTCGACTTCGGCCAAATGCTGATGTGGCACATCGTGTTGCTGCCGCTCGCCGTTGGGCTCCTCGTCGTCGCGCACGTGCTGCTCGTGCGCCACCGCGGCGTCGTCCGACCGTTGCCGTTGCCACCGCCAAAGGCCGAGGTGCCGGCGCAAGCAACGCCGAGGGAGGCGTCATGACCGGCTTGTTGGAACGGCGGCACAGCGCGAAGCCGGTGGACATTGACGCGCAGCCGTGGACGGGGCCGAAGCGTCCGTATGACCTAGTCAAGGAGTTCACCATCGCGCTGGTGGTCGTCGCGGTCTTGACGGCCGCTTTGGCGGCGGTGTTCTCGTCACCCGACGAGAAGCAAACGACGATCGCGCAGTGGGCGAACTCGGCGTCGAATGACTTCGTGCTGACGGCGACCACCGAGCTCGACGGCACGAGCGGGACGGCGACCTACGGCGCTCCTTACACGCACGACCCATCGGCGGCGCAAAAGATCGGCCCCTTGGCGCCGCAAAACTGGCCCGGAGTCACGACGCCGGTCGACACCGCGAACGACTTCGTCATCCGGCCGCTGGAGGGCGCCGCGTCGGTGAGCCCCGACCTCCAGTCGGCGCTGGCGACGTGGAAAGCGGCGACCGCCGATCAGCAGCAAAAGTGGGCTGCGGCGTATGACGACGCGTTATCGAAGGCGCCCGACAACGACCCCGCGAAAGTGGCGAGTGGCGATTACGGCCCGGTGCCCGTCATGCTCGGCCAGCTGCTCAACCTGGCCAAGACCGGCGGGTTGGACGGCGCGCTGCTCTCGCAGGGCGCGTTCTACCAAACCAACTACACCAAACCGCTGCTGTTCTTGGCCGACGGCACTTACCTCGAAGACCTGGCTCGCGCGCAACATCTTGGTGGCGACCAGTGGGGCATGATGAACGAGACCGGCAACTACCCAGGGCAGGCGTGGCTGTGGCTTTACACGTTCTGGTACCAGGTAAAGCCGTTCTCCACCTCGGGCAACGCTGACGCCCTGGTGTGGGGTCTGATGATGGTGCTCACCCTGGCGTTCGTGCTGGTTCCGTTCATCCCCGGCGTGCGGTCGATCCCGAAACTCATTCCGGTCTACCGGTTGATTTGGCGCGACTACTACCGATCCCAAGCTCAGTGAGTTCTTAGCCGTCCGTTCCTTGATCTTCACGGAACAGTCAGGCGCCGCGCTGACGATGACTTTGTGAGCGACCGGCATCTGCCGTCGACGACCCGTGCGGGCGCGGTGCGCCTCCTCCATGCGGTCGCGCGACATCGTCTGTTGACGGCGATGCTGGTCGTTGTCGTCGGGCTGACTCCGGTGTGGTGGTCGTTCGGCAGCGCGTTGGCCAACCCGCAGCTGGGAAACTCGCTGTCGGCGCGTGCCGCGGAGTGGGTGCGCGACCACGGCGGCAGTCGTCTCGTCGTCCGGGCGGAGAACGCGTGGTACGGACGACATGCGCCGGCCGTGGGAGCGACGCTGGCGGCGGGCGCGATCCCCCTGCCGTCGCCAGCACCGTCGCCGACCGATGTCGCCGCCGCAGTCAGTAGCGCGCCACCGGCGCCGACGCATCTCGCGAAACCCGCGCCGCTGCGGCCGTTTGTCGCGACGCCGGTGCCGGGCGAAGGGGTATGGCAGCCGGCTGGCCGGCTGGTCGGCGGAATTCCCGCGATGTACGAGGCATTCCTGCGGCCTGACGCGATGCACACCGGCGAGGTGACCGGTGTGGCCTGGATGGACACCACGCTGCTCCGCGCCCAGCTGTACTCGGGCAGCTACGTGCCGGGCGGCGGGCCGTGGAAGTACACCGCGCCGATCAAGCCCGACGCCGCGACCAGTTTGGTCGCCGCCTTCAACAGCGGGTTTCGCATCCAGGACTCTCTCGGGGGCTACTACAGCGAGGGCCGGATGTTCCGCCCGCTGCGCTCCGGCGCTGCGTCGCTGGTGATTTACCGCGACGGCACGGCGACGGTCGGCGCGTGGGGCAAAGACGTCAGCTTCACGCCGGACGTCGTGGCGGTGCGGCAAAACCTGAACCTGCTGGTCGACAACGGGAAACCGGTGGCTGGGCTGTCGGCCAACGACACCAAGGTGTGGGGCCGCACCATCAGCAACCGGATCTACGTTTGGCGGTCCGGTCTTGGTGTGACCGCGTCGGGCGCGATCGTCTACGTCGGCGGGCCCGGGCTCAACATCACCGATCTGGCGAACGTGTTGGCGCGCGCTGGCGCGGTGCGCGCGATGGAACTCGACATCAACACCGACTGGGTCAACCTCGCGACGTGGGCGCCAGTGTCGTCGTCCGACGCCGCGACTGCGTCGAACGGCGTTGACCTGTTGCCGAACATGGCCGGCGACCCGAGTCGCTACTTCTCCGCGAAGTGGGCGCGTGACTTCGTCACGATGTCGGCTCGGAGCGGACCATGACCGCGGCGCACAGCCACGCGCCATCGTTGCGGACGACGGGTGCGGGCGCGCCTGAGCTGGTTCGTCCCCTGCCGGTCGCCGGTCGCGGCTGGGTTGTGCCGCGGGCGATGGCCTTGCTCCAGGCGTCGCGGCCAAAGCAGTGGCCGAAGAATGTGCTTACGCTGGCGCCGGTTTTGGCAGCCGGCGCGTGGGGACGCGCCGGCGTCTTGAGCGCGGGGACCGTGGCGCTGGTCGCCTTCACCTTGGTGGCGTCTGCTGTCTATCTGGTCAACGACGTGGCCGACGCGGCGCACGACCGGGCGCATCCGGTGAAGCGGCACCGCCCGGTCGCGTCGGGCCGGTTGCCAGTCAGCTGGGCGTTGGCAGCCGCCGTTGTCGCGGGCGCCGGGGCTTTTGTCTTCGCGGGGGCGACCCACCATGGTGAGTTGGGCGGCGTGCTGGCCGGCTACCTCGCGGTTTCACTGGGGTACAGCCTGGGCCTAAAAAAGGTGCCAGGGCTGGAAATCCTGATCGTCGCGTACGGGTTCGTGTGGCGTCCGGTCGCTGGTGCGGAGGCGACTGGCATTGCGGCGTCCGGGTGGTTTCTCGAAGTGTGCTGCGGCGCGGCCCTCACCGTGGCGATCGGGAAACGGTTGGCGGAGTTGGCGCGTCTGCAAGACACCGCCGCCGCTCATCGCAGCAGCCTGCGGTTCTATCGAGAAGGCTGGCTGCGTTGGGCGCGGCGGCTGAGTTCTGTCGCCACGGTCGCCTGCTACCTCGGCTGGGCGGTGACCCGCTGGCACGGTGTCGCGATGCTCGTCGCGATCGCATCCGCGTTGCCGGTGGCTTTCGCGTTGTATCGGTACGCGTCGCGCAACGACCGTGGGCACGGTGGCGCGCCTGAGGACTTGCTGCTGCGGGACCGGCCCCTGCAACTTAGCGCGCTGGTGTGGCTCGCGACGTTCATAGCGGTCGGCCATGTCTAGCGGCGTGCCACGGTCGTACACCGGATGGGGCCGCACCACGTCGTCCGTCGGCATCTCGGTGCGGGCGCGCAACGAACACGACGTGGCCGAGCTGATCCGCACCGCACCGACGCGCGGCATCGTGTCGCGCGGTCTCGGTCGCAGTTACGGCGACGCCGCGCAAAACGGCGGTGGGGTGGTGATCGAGCCGTTCCAGCCGGACGCCAAGCCGGTGCTCGCCGGCGATGTCGTCACCGTGAGCGCAGGTGTGTCACTCGCGACCTTGTTGCAGACTCTGGTGCCGCGCGGCCTGCTGCCACCGGTGTTACCCGGCACCCGGCACGTCACCGTCGCAGGAGCGATCGCGGCCGACGTTCATGGCAAGAACCACCACGTCGACGGCAGCCTGGGGCGGTGGATTGAACGAATCGTGCTGATCGACGGGCTCGGCGAGCGGCACGTGATGTCACCCACGCATGACACCGACGCGTTTTGGGCGACGGTCGGCGGCATGGGCCTCACCGGCGTGGTCACCGAAGCGACGATGCGGCTGCTGCCGATCGACACCTCTTATGTGCGCGTGCGGACGCGTCGGGTGCGCGACTTCGACGCGCTGCTTTCGACGATGCGCGACGGCAGGCCGGCGCGGTACCAGGTGGCGTGGGTCGACGCGTTCGCGAAAGGACGCGCGATTGTCGAGGACGGCGAGCTCGCCCGATTCTGGGAGTTGCCGGACGGTGTCCCTCGACCGCTCGACTACCGGCCGCGGACGAGGGTCGTGGCGCCGCACGTTCCGGTGAGCCCGCTGCGGCCTAGCCTGGTGCGCGCGTTCAACGCCGCGTGGTGGCGACGTGCGACCGACGGCGAGCGTGTCGTCGCGCTCTCTCGGTTTTTCCACCCTTTGGACGGCGTGGGCCAGTGGCCGCGGTTGTATGGACGGCGCGGGTTCTTGCAGTACCAAATCGTGGTGCCCGACGGCGCCGAGCATCTGCTCGAACGGTTCGTGACGTCGCTTCCGGCTGCTGGCCTGCCGCCGTTTCTCGTTGTGTTGAAGCGATTCGGGCCCGGCAACGACGGGCTGCTGTCGTTCCCGACGCCCGGCTGGACGATCGCCGCCGACTTCCCGTTCGGCAATCCCGCGTTGTCGCGTGCTCTCGACGAGCTGGACGAGCTGACCGCGTCGGTGGGCGGCCGGGTCTATCTGGCGAAAGACTCGCGGTTGCGGGCCGATGCGCTGGCGCAGATGTACCCGGAGTTGCGGCGTTGGCAGAAGGTCCGCGCCGAGCTCGATCCGTTGGGCCGGTTCCAATCCGACCTCGACCGCCGGCTGTCGATGCGATGACAGACGACGGAGAGCGACCGCTGCGGCGCGTCGTCCTGCTTGGTGGCACAAGCGAAATCGGCCTCGCGCTTGTCGCCGCGTTGGAGCTGCCACGGGGTGCGACCGTCGTCCTTGCGGGCCGCTCGGATGAACGCCTCGCCACCGCGGCAGCGACGCTCCCTGATGGCTTGCGTGTGGAGCGAGTGTGGTTCGACGCGGCAGCGTCCGAGAGGCATGCGGAGCTGTTCGACAAACTGTTCGTCGACGACGTCGATTTGGTGATCGCGGCCTTCGGGGTGTTGCCGCGACAAGCCGAGGTGGAGCAGGAGCCGACGCGCGCGGTCGACAGTCTCGCGGTGAACCTGAACGGGCAGGTGTCGGCGTTGCTGCACGCGGCGAACCACATGAGGGCACAGGGGCATGGCGACCTCGTGGTGTTCTCGTCGATCGCGGCCGTGCGCGGTCGGCGGGCCAACTACGTCTACGGCGCCGCCAAGGCGGGGCTCGACGCGTTCGCCTCTGGGTTGACCGACGCGCTGCACGGCAGCGGGGTGCATGTGTTGTTGGTTCGGCCGGGTTTTGTCCGCGGTCGGATGACCGAGGGCATGAAGACGGCGCCGTTCGCGACCATGCCGTCGAAGGTCGCCGCAGCCACCGCACGCGCCTTGCAGGAACGAAGCAGCGTGGTGTGGGCGCCGGCGTCGATGCGGTTTGTCGCGCTCGCGATGCGGTGCGTGCCGAGGGTTATTTGGCGAAGGCTGCGGTTCTAGCCGGTCGACGTGACGCCATGCAGGCCGGTCGGCTGCGGCAGTTCCTGAATCTCCAGCCGTTCCAAAGTGACGAGTCGGCCGCTGAGGCAATCGCCGTTGTGGTCGACGAATTCGCGAAGCCGGTCTTCATTGTCGATGAGGACGACCGCGACCGGCAGGTGGTCGGAGACGTCGAGGATGCGGGTGGTGTGAATGTCACCGCCGCGGCCGAAGCCTTCGATGCCGCGGAACACCGTGGCGCCTGCGAGTCCGGCCTCTTGCGCGCGGTGCACGATCATGTCGCTGAGCGGCTTGTGATGGAACCGGGCGCTGTCGCATAGATAGATCGTCAGCCGGGCCGGCTCGAGGATCGTCACGGCGTCCTCCCCAACGGGTGGTCACCCCTGGTGCTGCCACCAGCTAGAGTAAGCCTGTATGCGGCGGAGGGGCTCGCCGTCAACCGCCGATTCCGGCCAACGGTCCCTGCTTGTGGTCTAGTGACCGAGCGGGACGTTGGAGGTGCGAGCGTTGAACACCGAGCGTAGGGGTGTGTCCGCGCGCGTGGGTGTCGGCCAACTCGGGGCGTTGCCGATCGACCCGGATATCGAACCGGAGCCGCAGCCCCGGCGCAGATCGCGGTGGGCCCGGCTGAAAGCCGGCGTCGTCCTGGCGGTGTTTGTCGGCGGATTCTTCGGTGGGCTCGCGCGATACGGCATCGGCGAGGCGTTCCCGACTCCGAACAGCGGGTTCCCGTGGGCGACGTTCGCGATCAACCTCAGCGGCGCATTTCTTCTTGCTCTGCTGCTCGTGTTGGTGCTCGAGGTGCTGCCGCCGACCCGGTTCGTGCGGCCCGGGCTCGGCACCGGCTTCCTCGGCGCGTTCACGACGTTCTCGTCGCTGGCGACCTCGACCGACCAGCTGGCCGCGCACGGTCACGCGGGGATCGCCGTCGCGTACGCGGTGCTGAGCCTGTTCGGCGGTCTCGCTTGCGCGTCGTTCGGGCTTGTCGCTGGCCGGTCGTTGCGCGCCAACCGGCACCGCCGCTCGCGGGAAAGGGAGGACCTATGAGCTCAGGACAACTTCAGCTCAGCGTGCTGGTCAGCGAGCACGCGAGGTTTCACCACCACCCGCTCTATAGCGAGATCGTGCATCGCGCGCACGAATTCGGGCTGGCCGGGGCGAGCGCGTTTCGCGGCGTCGAGGGATTCGGCCATTCCCATCACGTGCACGAGGAGCGGCTGCTCGACCTCTCCAGCCATTTGCCGGTGCTCGTCGTGGTCATCGACCGCGAGCCGCGGGTGCGGCAGTTCTTGGCGCAGCTCGCCGACATCACGCCGCTGGCCATGTTGGTGACGCTGAGCCCGGTCGAGGTGCTCGCGCCGGTCGCGGAGCCGTCGTCATGACGCTCGCACTGATGGTCGCGTTGCTGGCCGCCGTCGGCGCGTCGTGCCGTTACGTCGTCGACCAATTCATCCAGCACCAGCATGACAGCGTGTTCCCGTGGGGCACGTTCGCCATCAACGTGGTCGGCTCGTTTGTGTTGGGCGTGGTCACCGGCTCGGTCTCGCATCACGGGCTGTCGACGACCGCGGCCGCCATCATCGGCGCCGGATTCTGCGCTGGTTTCACCACCTTCTCGACCTGGATGTGGGAGACGCTGGCGCTTGGCGAGACCGGCGCAATACTTGAGGCGACGCTGAACATCTTCGGCAGCCTGGCGGTCGGGCTCGCGGCGGCTCTTGCCGGATTCGCCTTAGCCGGTGGTATTTAGGGCTGGCGGCCAGGGCGCCGATCGGGCGTCGTCCGAACCAAGCTTTTCACTTAGCGCGTTGGCTTGTTCGGCGGTGACGCGACTGCGATTCGATCGCGATCCGAGGTTCGTCTTGCGCCAGGTCTGGTGCCACCATCCCTCGCGGTCGTGGATGACGCGCTCGCCGACCGAGCCGGTGATGACCGCGTTGACGATGTCGCTCAGCAACTCCGCGCCGTCGTTAACCGTCTCGTCGCACGCGTCGCAGCCGCACACCGGGACCGGCTCTCGGATGGTGCGTCCGAAGCCGACGATGAGGCCCGGGAAAGCGGTGAACGTGACGCTGAGCGGTGAGCTAGCAGGGTTGCTCGGCACGAGCGTGGTCACCGGCGCTTGCGTCGTCTTGTTCGGGTCTAGCTCGGACGACGCGTGCGCGGTCACGTCGAAACGTCGCCGCAGATCGTGGAGCGCGGCGCGGGCGATGGCGTGCAGGGGCGCGTAGCGCTGCGGATCGGTGACTCGGCTGTACGCCTCATCGGGTGGTCCGGCCGGACCCCATCGATCGCCCATCACCCCATAGTGCGGCACGCGGCGGAGGTTGGTCACGGTTCGCTGTGACGTTGGGCCCGGGAGATTGGGCCATGAATCTGCGAGGGTCGGCGCGGAGAAAGGAGCTCTTCGAAATGGCGACTGTCACGTCGGTGCACGCGGTGGAAATTCTCGACTCACGGTCTCGGCCGACACTGGCGGTGACGCTCGCGCTTGCGGATGGCACGATCGCGCGGGCCGGCGTGCCGTCCGGCGCGTCGACCGGGTCGCGCGAGGCGGTCGAGCTGCGTGACGGCGACCGCAGTCGCTACAACGGATTGGGCACGCTCAAGGCGGTCGCGAACGTCAACGGCGAGATCGCTTCCGCGCTCATCGGAAAGAGCCTGGACGACGTGGCGGCGCTTGACCAGTTGCTCATCGATTTAGACGGCACGCCGACGAAATCCCGGCTTGGCGCGAACGCGATCGTCGGGGTCTCGATGGCGTTCGCCCGGGCGTTGGCGGTCAGCGACGGCGTTGAGTTGTGGGAGGCTTTGACGCCGTCCGGTGTGTCGCCGCGATTGCCCGTGCCGCACTTCAACGTCGTCAACGGCGGCGCCCACGCGCCGAACAAGCTTGATTTCCAGGAGTTTATGCTCGCGCCGATTGGGGCGCCGAATTTGGCCGAGGCAGTTCGGGCCGGCTCCGAGATCTACGGCAAGTTGAAGAAACTGCTTGCAGACAAGGGATTCGCGACCGGGCTGGGCGACGAGGGTGGCTTCGCGCCGGAGATCGACGTCCCCGAAGAGGTTTTGTCGCTGCTGGTGCAAGCGATTGAGGACGCCGGCTACCGCGCCGGACGTGACGGCGTCGCGGTAGCGCTCGATCCAGCTGCCAGCGAGTTCTACCGCGACGGCCGCTACCACGTCGCCGGCGAGGCTTTGTCGAGCGACGACATGATCGTGCGGTTCGACCTGATGACCCGCGACTTCCCGGTGTGGAGCATCGAAGACGGCTTGGCCGAAGGCGACTGGGACGGGTGGGCGAGGTTGACCGAGCGGCTCGGCGAGCGGGTGCAGCTGGTGGGCGACGACGTGCTGGTCACGAACCCGGCAATCATCCGGGAGGGCATTGAGAAGCGGATCGCGAACGCGGCGCTGATCAAGGTCAACCAGGTCGGCAGCGTGTCGGAGACGCTTGAGGCGATGCGGCTGTGCCGAGAGGCGGGCTGGGCGCAGATGGTGTCGCACCGGTCGGGGGAGACTGAGGACAGCTTCATCGCCGACCTCGCCGTCGGGAGTGGTTGCGGACAGCTCAAGACCGGCGCGCCGGCCCGGGGGGAGCGGGTGGCTAAGTACAACCGGCTGATCGAGATCGAGGCCGCGGCGAGGCTGCCCTACGGGCTGACCGCTTCCCGCTGAACGCGGGGGCGACCTCGGCCGGGTACGCCACGGAGGGCGTACCCGGCGATGGTCCGAATCAGGCAGCGCGATTTGCGCGGCTGAGCTGGGAAAGGGCGCCTAGGCCGGACGGGCCACCACGACCGACGTCGGGCCGTCGCTCTCGACGACGGAGGCCAGCTGCAGCCCGGCCGCCGTCAGGAGTTCGCCGAACTCGCGCGCCGACCGCTCGCGGCCGCCGAGCATCGTGAGCATCACCAAGTCGACGATCTTCCCAAGGTGCGGGCCGTCGCCGTCCGGCAGCACAGCATCGACGATCAGCACCCGCCCGTCCGGTGGGACGACGTCGCGCACGTTGCGAAGGATGCTCGCGGCTGCGCCGTCAGGCCAGTCGTGCATCACCATCGACAGCAGGTAGACGTCGCCGCCCGACGGCACGGCGTCGAAGAAGTCACCGCCGACAACCTCGACCCGGTCGAGCAGCCCGGCGTCCGCGAGGCGCTTACGTGCCACTTCGGCGACAGCGGGGACGTCGAAGAGCGTGCCGCGCAGGTGTGGGTTGCGCGCGAGCACGGCGGCCAGCAACGCACCGTGCCCGCCGCCGACGTCGACGACGTGCGTGGCCTGCGAGAAGTCGTAGCTGGCGATCGCGCCGGCGTGCACTTGGCGGGAGAGGTTCGTCATCGCCGCGTCGAAGACGGCGCCGACCTCCGGCGTCCGGCTCAGGTAGCTCCACCACGACATGCCGTACACGTGGTCGAACGCGGGCGCGCCCGTGCGGACACTGTGTTCGAGCTCGGCGAATGCGCGGTAGTGCTCGCGGCCCCACAGCAAGACCATCGACCGCATCGAGCCAGGCACATCGCCGCGCAAGCAGTCACCGACCGGCGTGAGCGCGAAATGCCGAGGCGACACCTCAGTGAACACTCCGACGCTGGATAGCGTGCGCAGCACCCGATAGAGCGCGTCCGCATCGGCGCCAACGTCGGCGGCGAGGCTGGCGGAGTCTCGCGGGCCGTCGGCCAATCGCTCGGCGACGCCCAAGGACGCGGCGGTCGTCAGGGCGGCGGTCACCTCGAATCCGGCGAGCATCTTGAGCAACGCGACGGGCGGGGGTGTTTGATCAGTCGCCATTGAAACCTCCCAGAAGAGCTACACTCGGTTCGAGTACGTATAGTTCGTAGTCGAACTATCCGAGAACGAACTGTATCGGGGAGCGGGGCGATGTCAATGGTGGACGCGTCGAACGTTGTGCCGGAGCGGTCGGCGTGGCGAGCGATCATGGAGCTACACGCTGCCTTGCTCCCCCTCTACGAGCGGGCGATGATCGCGGAGTTTGCGATGCCGCTCACCTGGTACGACGTGTTGCACCATCTTGACGAGGCCGGGGAGGGCGGCCTGCGCATGAACGAGCTCGCCGCCGCGCTGACCTTGAGCAAGAGCGGATTGACCACCCTCGTCGACCGGATCGAGGAATCCGGCCTTATCTCGCGTCGCGACGATCCTGCCGACCGTCGAGCGACCGTCGTCGCCCTCACCGCGAGCGGACGTCGCATTGTGCGAGACGCCATTCGTGCTCACAAAGAGCTCGTGCGCAAGCACTTCCTGGACAGAATGTCCCCTGACGAACAGCTAACGGTCTCACGCATCCTTGGCCGGGTGCTCGACGAAATCCGCTCTGACCAAGCGGCGAGCTGAGGTGGCACTCCCGCGCGGACAGCGTGCGGTCGCGTTCTAAGCACGTCCTTAGAGCCGACCGGAGTCAGTTTGCCCCCGAATCTGAGGGGCGCGCGGCTGATCCTTAGGGCAGTCGTCCGATTCGCGGCCCCCGTCCTTACCGCGACCGTCGTAGCACGACCTACGACGCGCA